>Ga0194120_10001655_pt1 | contig 40078 bp, 34 predicted proteins | sample TA2MahCa65mmetaG_FD_148642 | JGI IMG/M metagenome (GOLD analysis project Ga0194120, IMG submission 148642) | Freshwater microbial communities from Lake Tanganyika, Tanzania - TA2015019 Mahale Deep Cast 65m | ecosystem: Environmental > Aquatic > Freshwater > Lake | place: Tanzania: Lake...
GCCGTTCAGCCACTTGAGGAGTGTTCTGCCGCTCGCGCCTCGCTCTGCGACGAACCGGAAGAGCTGCTTGATCGTCGGAGCGCGGAGGGGATCGACGACGATCTTTCCCTTGTTCCGATCCAGACTTCGCTCGTTCAAGTAGCCGAGTGGAGCAACACCCGGACGAACGCCCAGCTCGCACTTGTTCTTGAGGCCACGTTTCACGTTGATTCCCCTGTTGTCATTCTCCAGCTTCGCTTGGGAGCAGAGGATCATCAGAAGAAATTTCTCGTTCGGGGAATTCGTGAACTTCTGTCCATGTGTCCGAATCTCCCTCAAGAATCCCTGGTCCATGAGATCGACGACGGAGCCAAGGTCGCCCGCGTTTCTTGAGAGCCTGTCCGGTGCCCATGCAAGAATGCCCGTGAATGTTCCCGCTCGGGTATCCGAAAGGAGTTGGCTGAAGACGGGGCGCTCTCCTGAATCCTTCGCGGAATGACTCTCGCGCCGGACCTCTGTGATCTCCAGTCCATCGCGCTTCGCGAGGGTCGTCATCTCCTTGATCTGTGAGTCGATGCTGAGCGCCTGTCGTTCGTCGTCTTCCGAAGATTTTCGAGCATAGAGACAGTAGCGGATCGGTGCATTCTCTCGATCCTCTTTTCTTTCTCCATGCCACGGAGTTGATGGTCTATCAATATTGGTATGTGGTGCTTTTTCTATAAGGGTAGGAATGGGGGTCATATGGGACAGTGGGGGTATGTCTCATTGATGCCGCAGCGGTCCGCAAAGGCCAGGCGAAAAGTCGCCGAATGGGACACTCAAGACAGACCCCCTCTGCGGTGTCTCAGTTGTCTCAGATGACACATGGATTTCCTGTTGTCCAATATGAGTCTGGAGGCTCCTAAAGTACTGTAACATTTGTCACATTCAGCCCTCCTCAGCACTGTTCGGAATTGTACGGATTACCCCCTCAAAGTATTGTCCAAAACCGTCCAATTCACCCTCTTTCAAAACCTCCTGAATTCCTCCAAACTGGCCTCCGACCTACCCACCTCAGCACTCTCGTTTCGACCCCTCGAAAGGCCTCTCAAAATTCCGCGATGGGTTGGTTCTAGACTCACCCTCTCCGCCATTGCACGAAAGGAAAACTTCCAATCCCCTCTCCCTAACCCCTGCCTGCCGGCAGGCAGGGGTTTGGGGGGCGGGGTAGAAAAAACAATCCAGAGAGAATGATATGTCTAAGGCTCATTCCGCTCCCGCGGCTCCTTCCACGGCAGCCCCAAAGCCTCGTAAATATCCTTCTCCTCCTTCGACGTAAGTACCGTTCCCTTGCCATCAAATAATCCATACTCACTGAGTTTCCAACCCTTACGTATCGCCTCTTGGCGCATGGCAATGTTGTGCTCTTTACTACCGGTGAAGTACAGGAGTGCCGAGCCCCACTGATCCAAGTGCACAAAGCGCACATCGACACGAATTCCTGTCTGGAGATCAAAGGAGAGTTTCTTATCCCCATGCGCCACGACATTGCGAACGAAGGGAAGTTGAGTGATGGCCTGAGAAACATCTGCCGGAGATTCTGTCACGGTGAGAATGTCGATATCCCCTACCGTTTCCTTCCTGCGCCGGTACGAGCCTGCGGCTTCTGCGCGATCCACGCCCTTCACCGCGCGAATCGAACGTAGCAGTGCTTCGACATCTTCCGTCACTTCCGATCGAGGGAACCGCCTGTTGCGCTCCGTCGCGTGTACTGCGCTTTCCAAAATCTTGCGCTCCATGAGCTCAGACATTCTCGGGAGCGATCGGAGCTTTCCCGCTTTTGCCGCTTCGATGAGCGCTGGAATAGTGGTGATACCCAGCTCCTTCTGGATCTCCAGTGCACGCTTCGGCCCGAGATTTTCAACCTGCAGAAGCTCCGGGGATATCTGCCCCTGAGCGCGCCGCAATTTCTCCAGTGTCTCGATCGTTCCTGTCGTGCAGAACTCAACAATCTTCTCTGCAATCGCCTGCCCGATGCCAGGAAGCTCCTGCAATGCCTTTGCATCACCGTAGTCTGCGATGTCTTTGGGTAATTCTTCGATCACCTTTGCCGCACGCTGGTACGCGCGGATTTTAAAGGTGGCGTTCTCTTCGGTAGAAGCACCTAAGAGCGTCCCAATGTCACGGAAGAGTGCTGCAAGCTCTGCATTGCGTGTCATGCACTCATCATACTCCCATGCTACCCGCCATTTGCCGCGCTGAAGGCGAGAAAGATACGCTCGTTTCCGCTACGGATACTATCGACAATACGCTGCTCCACATCGGGGGATGCTGGATCGACGCCGAGCCAGTCATCGGGCAATTCCATACAGGCAACTACTTCATCAGTAATGCGATCAAATCCTTCGCAGGCTAACCGGATCGCCTGCGCGATGGCATTCACTAAACCTGGAGCTACCACAACAGAATCTGCTTCTGGTGCAACGCTCTGAGTCGCACCGACGCTCTTATGAATCCCGCTGCCTTCATCTAGCATCCTCTGCAATGCCGCCCGCTTGCCGGCACCAAGACCGCGGTTGCCGGTCACACTGCTGTATTGCCGCTCGTCAAACGTATCGGATTCAACGTCGAATGCGCCATTACGATACGACTGCAGAAGATTTCCCATGGAAATGAAAGGAAAAAATTAAGGAAGTAAGAGAAACAAGAAGAAACCTGACCTGAGAGATAGCCGCCCCAGCCCGCAGATGCGGGCTGGGGGGCGTGTGGCTGGCATTGCGTCAGCCGGTCAACAGCGCCTCCTGGGAAGGAGGCAAGGAGGGAGGTCACCCGCGAATTTTGAATGCCTCTCGGCTGGGCTTGCGCTTGACTTTGTGCTTGCGCTCCTTGAGCGCCTTCCGGATGTTGACATCCGTCACTTCATCTTTGGGCAATGCCTGCTGAATTGCGAACAAAATCTTGGATCGACGATGTGTCATGGTGACACTCTCCCTTTTCTGTCCCACTCTCCGCAGGGGCTGCGGCACACTATGTGTGGGTATCCGGATCCATTCCGGGAAACACAGAGCAGGTTTCTTCTCGCTTCGGTGGTGTGAAAGATCTCGCCCAAACGACCTTCCTGAGGGGAAGGGGTAGTAGGCTCTCTCCGGAATACTCTTTATACAACCCCTTCCGTCTGCTTCATGCAGCGAATGAAGGTGACCGGAAGGAGGAACGGATGAAGATTCATCGTTGGAGGCAGTGTAGCGGGGTTTTCCCGTATGTCAATGCCATTGTACCGCTGCAGCGGTACAGTCTCGTTCGCTCCTTTTACAGCATTCTGAAGCGCTAAACCACGAATGCTGTTGGCAAAGAAAACACTCACGCGGCGCGTTCCATTTTGATAGCACCACGCACTCGATCGAGCAGACCATTAATCAAAGTGTCTTGATCAGCAACATATGGTTGTTGGCGATTGCGAGTTAACTCTACCAACCAGTGATGGTCAAAATCTGTGATGCCATCAAGTTCTCCATCAACACCTAATCCTTCTGCTTCTGCATTGGCTACATCATCAATCCCCCACAACATATCATGGATTTCGCTGCTCTCCATGCAATACCGATGGCCTACCTCGTCATCCAAGATCTGCAGATCAATCGCACGCTCGATGAGAGATCTAAAGTGATTGATTTCACTGAGCTGAGTATCGTCTCCATCCTTCGGTCTGTGCACACAAGCAGAATTGCATCGACGCACTGCGGGGGGACAGAATTGGACAACACCTGAAGCTGCAGTTATCAGTTCATGAGGACACCCACATGCATGAGGTTGGAGGGCGACAAGTTCCGCTTCCAGCTGCTGAAGATCGTCGAGACGTGCCATGGGGTGAAACTCTATGGAGAAGGCTTTTTATATACAAGCCATCTCCAGGAGATTTAGCAAGAATCCTTGGCAATTCTCAATTTTCCATTTTCAATTTTCCCTGCCTGTCCGGCAGGCAGGAATTTTCCATTCCTATGTCCCCTCCTTCCAGCTTGCCAAATACTGCACCTGCTCGGGCGTGAGCGTATCGATCTGGAGGCCCATCACATGGAGCTGCATCGCGGAAATCTGTTGATCGATCTCCGCGGGAAGCGTGATCACCTCGGGCTTGAGGTTCCCCCTATGCTTCACGAGGTACTCACACGCGAGAGCCTGGCCGAGGAAGCTCATGCTCATGACCTCACTCGGATGCCCCTCAGCTGAAGCCAGATTCACGAGCCTCCCTTCTCCCGCCACGTAGACGACGCGACCATCTTTGAGGAGATACTCGTCGAGGTAGTGACGCACGCGGCGCTTGCGGCGCGCGCTCTTCTCGAGAGACTTCAGATCGATCTCACAATCGAAATGTCCGGAGTTGCTGATCACCGCACCGTCTTTCATATGGTCCACATGCTCCATGCGCACAACGTGGATGTTCCCTGTGACCGTAACGAAGAGATCGCCAAGAGGCGCAGCCTCAGCCATCGGCATCACACGGTGCCCGTCCATGGCTGCCTGCAGCGCACAGAACGGATCGATCTCGGTGACAATGACGTTTGCCCCCATCCCTTTCGCTCGCATAGCAACCCCCTTGCCGCAGCTGCCGTACCCGAGCACAACAACCGTCTTACCGGCAATCAGGAGATTGGTCGAGCGTAGGATGCCATCGAAGGTCGACTGCCCCGTGCCGTAGTAGTTGTCGAAGAGGTGCTTGGTCTTGTTGTCGTTCACGGCAACCATCGGGATTTTGAGCGCTCCGTCGCGCACCATGCTGTGAAGCCGGATGATCCCCGTCGTCGTCTCCTCGCAACCCCCGATGATCTTGCTGAGGAGATGCGGGTGCTTCGTGTGGATCTCCGTAACGAGATCGCAGCCGTCGTCGATGGTGATATCGGGCTCCGTTGCAATCACTGCCGAGAGAAACTTGTAGTAGTCCTCGGTGCTCTCCCCCTTATACGCCCACACCAGCACGTCTTTTTCTTCCGCGAGTGCTGCAGCGACATCGTCTTGCGTACTCAAAGGGTTGCATCCGGTGATCGCCACTTTGGCTCCTCCATCGCGCAATGCGCGCACGAGCACACCCGTTTCCTTCGTAACATGGAGCGCCATGCCGATGGTAAGACCTTTGAATGGCTGCTCCTTGGTAAAGCGGGCTCTGAGCTGCATCAGGGCTCCCATGCGCTTCTCGGCGATTTCGAGATTCAGCTTTCCCTGAGCGGCAAGAGATGGATCTTTGACGTAGGACATGGGAGAAGGATACAGAAGACGAAGAAGACAAAGAAGACTAAAGGGACGAAGAGGACGGGATAAAAAATTCCTTTTCATCTTTTTCGTCCTTTTAGTCTTCTTCGTCCTTACGTAGGCAATTCTTTTCCATGCGTCATCCGCACCCTCTCCCAAACCTCTTCCTTATCCAAAGTATCCAGCTGCGTTCCCTCGATCTCCACAACCTTCGATCCCATCACTGCTCCGAGACGACAACTCTCCGTCAGGCTCCACTTCTTGCCAAGGCCCAATAACAATCCCGCACGGAAAGCATCGCCCGCCCCCGTAGGATTGACGACCTGATCCGGCTTGCAAGCTGCAATAGTTGTCCTTTTGCCTTGCTTGTCCTGAGCCCTGTCGAAGGGTTGCCCTTTTGCCTTCTCATACAGCTCCACTCCCTCCTCCCCCTGCGTGACGATGAGAAATGCCGCATGCTGAAGAACTTCGGCACTATCCCATCCCGTACGTTCACGGAGAAGGGACCACTCGTAGCTGTTGCAGATCACCCCCCGACTGCGGGTGATTGCGAAACGCAACTCATCGGGACTCAGACCGATGATGAGCTGGCCAGGATCGAAGAGCAGAGGAATCCCCACATCCGCGCACCAGCGCACCGCCTGCATCATGATGACAGGGTTTCTGGGGCCGACGACCGCCCACGCGATGTTGTCGCGTTCCTCGGAAAGCTGCGCACTCGGCCAGAATCCAAGCGCATCCGCACCGGGGTGAAAGAACGCCACCTGTCGTTCGTGGCTATCGGTGCCGATGATCGCCGTCGCCGTCACGCTGTCACTACGCCGCTCGACATGCGTCGTGTCGATGCCACGTTCCTCAAGGAGTGCACAATAGCTCCCACCATCAGTACCTACGGTTCCCACAAGCAAGGGCTCTCCTCCAAGAAGGCGGAGATTCCACGCGATATTGGCTCCGGTTCCACCATGATGCCTGCGGAAGTGGGGCGAGAAGAAGCTCACCGAGAGCTGATCGAGATTTTGCCCCAAAAGGGCGTCGGCGAACGATCCATCGTACCCAAGCAAAACATCGTAGGCGATGGAGCCGGTGATGAGGATGCGAGGCATAGGTTTCAGCTATCAGCTTATAGCTTCTGAAAGCTGAAAGCGAAAAGCTGATCGCTTCTTTATTGGTCAAAAACCATGATCGCGCTACACTCCATGCGCTATGAAAATTGCGATTGTTGGCACTGGGTACGTCGGCCTCGTTTCCTCCGCGTGCTTTGCGGAGCTCGGGCATGAAGTGATCGGCGTGGACATCGACGAAGCGAAAGTGCGCATGCTCAAATCGGGAAAATCCCCCATCTACGAACCGGAACTCGAGGAGCTCATCCAGCGCAATCTCGCCAGTGGCAGACTCTCCTTCACGACCGAGCTCTCCGAGGCGATCCCCGGAGCGCAGGTGGTCTTCTCTGCCGTCGCCACGCCTCCAAATGCCGACTACTCTGCGGATCTCCGCGCGGTGTTCACCGTCGCAGAGTCCGTTGCCGAACACGCTGTGAGCGATCTGATCTTTGTGAATAAATCCACCGTTCCCGTCGGCACCGGCAGGAAATGTGAGGACTCCATCAATGCCATCCTCAAGCGTCGCGAAGTGCCCTATCAGATTCCCGTCATCAGCAACCCGGAATTCCTGCGCGAGGGATGTGCCGTACACGACACCATGCAACCCGACCGCATCGTCGTTGGTATCAATGGCTCGGAGCACGCCAAGGAGGTCATGGAAGAGCTCTATCAGCCCCTCACGCGTGTGGGAAAGCCCCTCCTCGTCATGAGCCGCGAGTCCTCGGAGATCGTGAAGTACGCGAGCAACGCCTTCTTGGCCTGCAAGATCTCCTTCATCAACATGATCTCCGAACTCTGCGAGACAACGGGGGGATCTGTGCGAGAGGTGGCTGCGGGCATGGGTCTCGATGACCGCATCGGACCACGCTTCCTCCATGCAGGCGTAGGGTACGGCGGCAGCTGCTTTCCCAAGGATGTGAAGGCGCTGATCGCCCTCTCCAAGGAAACAGGCGTCCCTCTCCCGCTCGTGAAGGCCACGCACGATATGAACAACCGCCAGCGCCAGCGCTTCTTTAAAAAGATTCTCGGAGCGCTTCAGCCAGGAGCCTCGGTCACGATCTGGGGGCTGTCTTTCAAACCGAAGACCGATGATTTGCGAGAGGCACCGAGCCTTGATCTCATCCCCATGCTCACGCGCGCGGGCCACAAGGTCACAGTGTTCGATCCCGTTGCTCTGGAGAAATCGAAGGCGATCCTGAAAAAGCGCGTCACCTATGCCTCCTCACACATGGAAGCAGCCAAGGACGCAGATGCCATCGTGGTGATGACGGAGTGGGATCTCTTTCGCGGAGTCGATCTCAAGAAGCTCAAGGAGGCCATGCGCGGCAAAAATCTCTTCGACGGCCGCAATATCTACGAACCCTCCGAGGCGCGGGAAGCAGGGCTGACGTACTGGGGTATAGGAGTGAAGTAAGAGCTCGTAGGGAGCAAAACTTCTCTCGTTGTTTGCTAGAAGCTGAAAGCTGAAAGCTATAAGCTGACGATGCATGCGCGTCCTCCTTACCGGTTCCGCTGGCTTCATTGGCTTCTCCGTCGCATCCGCTCTTCTCGATCGCGGGGATGAAGTCATTGGACTCGATAACTTCAACGAGTATTACGACCCCACGCTCAAGATCAGACGCAACGAGATCCTCGAGAAACGCAAAGGATTCACCCTCGTCCGGGGAGATATCACACATCAGAAAGATCTCGATGGGGCATTTGACCTTCTGATGAAAGGAAATGTCGAGACGCGCATTTGTCATCTCGCAGCTCAGGCAGGGGTGCGACATAGCATCGACCATCCGGATATTTTTCTCAGAGACAACATCAACGGATTCAACATGGTCATCGAAGCCTGCCGCAAGCGAAAGACGGGCGGAATGATCTACGCATCCACCAGTGCGGTGTACGGAGACAATAAGGAACATCCATTTTCCGAAGCGCACCGAACGGATAACCCCATCTCGATCTATGGATTTACGAAGAAGGCCAACGAGCTACAGGCCTACCTGTACCACAAGATGTATGGAATCTCCTGCACGGGACTCCGGTTCTTCACGGTCTACGGACCGTGGGGTCGCCCCGACATGGCGCTGTTTCGCTTCACGGACAAAGTCCTCAAAGGCGAGGCTCTTCCCGTCTTCGGACATGGAAAGATGCAACGGGACTTCACGTACATCGACGATATCGTCGCAGGGGTGATCGCAGCACTGGATCGCAATGATCCCTACGAAATCTACAACCTCGGTGGAGGGAAAACTGAGGAGCTCATGGACTACATCGCTGCGGTGGAAAAAGCATGCGGCACAGTGGCCCAGAAAGAGCTTCTCCCGATGCAGCCAGGGGACGTCGTTGCGACATCTGCAGATATCTCCAAGGCACGCAAAGCACTTGGCTACGATCCCAAAACCAGAATCTCCGAGGGTGTACCGAAGTTTGTGGAGTGGTATAGGGAGTATTATAAAATGTAGAAATTACCCTTAGTGTCTATGACACACCTTGATGCAGATCTGCCCCCAAAGTGGTACGGACCAACCCAGGCATCATGCCGAGTTGAGCATCTTGCAACGCCAGGCTCACCGTCTCCCTCCCCGGATTCCGCGCACTACAAGTGGTTAATAGCACAGGAACAGGCGGATATGGCTGCGTCCACAGAGACCCATATCGACTTGGAGGCATTACTTTCCGCGGAGTAACTCGTAGCGGAGATTCATGAATCTCCGCTAGGGAGTTTTCCGTGTCCACACCTCTTGCGACGCATGTGATTTGGAGACAGTTCTTGATGCATGATATTGAAGATTAGGCGTTCCCTCTCCCATTGGGAGAGCCTGCCTATCGGCAGACAGGCCTGCCTTCCGGAAGGAAGGGGTTAGGGAGAGGGGGTGATTATTTTTTCAAATATCTTGCAGACCCCCTCCTCCTGACCTCCTCCCGTCGGGAGGAGGAACGCCGCTATCCAACAACAAAAACGAGCCTCTGCTTCATAAATAAACCTTCAAAGAAAAACCATTTAATCACGAATCTTTACCCACACTTCCTCTGTTGTTTGGGGAAATCTCTGCCAAGCCTGTCTATCGATTGCTACGCAGCGATCCAGACAGACGATCGCAGCGGCATCGTTCGTAAAGTCCGGACGATAACGCTTCACTGGGCCCGGCATCAGATACTGCCACTCGTGTCCGAAGCTGCCTGCGATCAGGATATCTCCATGCACACCAGCAACGCGCAGAGCATCGCCAACGGACCTAGCACTGGAATACTCCGGAAAAGGCACATAAAGAAATATTGCCGTGCCTGCAGCGATCTGCAGAGCCAAGAGGAAGGCGGATGACTTCAGAAGCTTCGGAGCGCTGAGGAGGCCGGCAATGAGAAGCGGCGTGAAGAGGATCGCGTAGAAACTGCGAAACCCTACAAAGATATATGCCGTGACGAGCATGAGCGTAAGCACGAGAGGATACTGTTTGCTCTTCACCATGCCATAAAGCCCAAGGACGCTCAGGGCCATGCTTCCACCGATCACCCAGAGCTTCAAGACACGCGCGACAGACTCCTCGAGGGGCATCCCCATGCTCATGCCGCTTACAGACCCCGTCGCAACAATCGTCAGGGGATTCGTCGGTGTATAAAGCGCAAGTAATCCAATGGGTATGAGAAATGCGCTCCAACGTTGCCATGGAGCAATACCCGACTGTCGGAGTGCAACGAAAATGAGTGGTGCAAAAAGAATGCCCTGATACGCAACGAAGAGCATTTCAAGCCAGAGAAGTGGGATGAGCGCACTCCAGCGCTTGAGGAATTCTATTCGCTGGAGTATCCAGCAAAGAAAAAGTGTCTCTATTGCAGTGATCGTCGGCATGAAGAGTGTCCCTGCCTGTAAGAGCAGTGCGCCGGAGAAGAGCCACAGCCCGCAGAGCGTCACGCGCTGATCCTTGTGGAGCTTTCTGCCCATGTCCCAGACAAACCATGTCCCCTGCGTCAGCAGGGAGGCAAACACGATACGCCAGAAAATTTCCTGATGTTGCCACCCATCGGTGGTCTCTAAAATCCACCGCATGAGCGGTGGGTGTGGATAGGGAATGTTCAAGAGGTATTTCGCTTCATCGGTATGCACCCCAAGATACCTGTGGAGCTCGGCCAAGAGAACGGCAAAGCCCTGCAGCAAGCCAAAAACTAATACGCGAAGGAGCATCAGGAAGTACAGGGAAGAATTTCAAGCGTACCGAGGGGAATGCGCACGCACACCCGGGGATCGCGTCCGCGCATATGTTGCCGATGCTCGATGATCACGGCATCAGGAGTAACGCTGCGAATGCTCATATCGGAGATCAGCCACCCTTCGCGCTTGGCAACGAGTTGCAGCGACTGTTGCACACGGCTGCGGACCGAGACATCTGCAAGGAGCCGCATGTGCCATAGGCGCCCAGCTACGACCATGCCAATAGCCAAGCTTGTGATCCAGAAAACACCCCAAAGCAACTTCTGCATGGAAAGATTGTCCATCGTCCATTTTCAATTTTCAATGCTCAATTTCTCATCGTTTGTTTTTATGCACTCCGCCACGCAAACATCCTGCTCATCGTGTAGTTCCACACGATGCCTATGCACGCCCCGATGACGACGCTCGTCAGCTCTGCCCAGGCAAGCGAAAACAGGAACGTGCTCACCGCGTAGTTGGCTAAAGCTCCGAAAGCACACGCAACGTTGTACTTGAGAAAACCCGGAATAAGCGCCCATCCCTTGAGCCGCGCATGCGCGAAGGTCCAGAGGTTATTGAGCCAGAAGTTGAAGACGATCGCGGTCTCAATGGCTCCAACCAGTGCAATGGAGAATCCCATGAGGGAAAGTTGTGCATCATGGCTGAGGAGCGCGGAGAAACCCATGTACGCACCTAAGTGCACACCGACTCCCACGAGACCCACGATGCAATACTTCACAAACGTCAGCGGTATGACGCGCCCGAGCGTTACGTCGTAAAGATATTCCAGAAATTCCAGCTGCACCCTGCGCGAAAGCTTGCTCTCGCCGTGCGCACGGATACCGAAGGAAAATGGAAGTTCGCGTACACCTGTGTCTTTTTTGGCATGAACCAGCAAATCCAGAAGAATTTTGAATCCTTTGGGGTTGAGCCGCGGATGAATGTCTTCGAATGTCGATCGTGCGATAGCAAAAAAGCCGCTCATGGGATCTTTGACCTTCACTGCACAGAGTCGAATCGCCATACGAGTGGCGATGCGACTGAGCATGTAGCGCTGCTCATCCCACTCCCCCACACTTCCGCCGGCGACGTAGCGCGAACCGATGGCGATGCCGCCATGTTCGGCAACCGCTGCATGTAATTGCGTCAGCAGTCCCATGTCGTGCTGTCCGTCCGCATCCATTACCGCAAGCACATCTCCTTTTGCTGAAAGGAATCCTTCAATGACTGCAGAGGAAAGTCCGCGTCGTCCCACTCTACGTATCACGTGGACATCTCCGAGATCGTGTGCGATGCGCTGTGCGACTTTCCACGTTTCATCCGGAGAATCGTCATCGACGATGATGATCTCGTGGGCAACGTCTTTGAGCACCGTGCGGATCCTCGGGAGAAGCTCAGCAATGTTCTCAGCCTCGTTGTACGTTGGGAGAATGAGGGAAAGCACGTGAATACCGTAGCGGAGAGTCGCGACTCTCCGCTACGGTATGTGGGATGAAAATTCTTGTTACCGGCTCCTCCGGCACCATTGGCACCCGCTTATGCGAGACACTCTTACAAAAGGGGTACGAGGTCATTGGTGCGGATTGGGTACCGAATGCATGGAATCCGTCGGTTAATGCACTGACGCACATCATTGATCTCCGCGATGAAGAGAAGCTGGAAGCGGAAAGCTCAAAGCTCAAAGCTGATGTGATCATTCATCTCGCAGCCAATGCCCGTGTGTATGAGCTCGTCGAGAACCCTGACCGCGCCCGGGATAACTTCATCACGCTCTTCAACGTGCTGGAGCTTGCCCGCAGGAATGGCACGAAAAAAATCTTCTTTGCGGGGTCTCGCGAGGGATACGGCAACATCAAGGCAGACCAACTTACGGAGGATCTCGTACGCGTGGAGAACTGTGAAAGTCCCTATACTGCAAGCAAAGTAGGAGGCGAAGCACTCGTCCATGCCTACACGCGCTGCTACGGCATCGATCATGTCATCATCCGCTTTAGCAATGTCTACGGTGCTTACGACAACAGCATCCGTGTTGTTCCGCTCTTTATCCGTCAGGCACGGAAGAACGAGACCCTGAAGATCTTCGGCAAAGACAAATGTCTCGACTTCACCTACATCGACGACGCAGTGGACGGCGTGATCAAGGCTCTCGAGAAATTTGATGCAGTAAAAAACGACACCTACAACCTGGCATTTGGTGAAGGCAATACGATCGTGAAGCTCGCGGAGATGATCATCGAGCTCACAGGGTCAAAGTCTACAATCGAGCTCGGGCAATCGCGCACGGGCGAGGTGGTGCGCTATGTGGCAGATATCTCAAAGGCAAAGAGGGCTTTTGGCTACAATCCCAAGACACCGTTTGCTGAAGGGGTGAAAAAGGCGGTGGAGTGGTACGCAGCACACTAAGCAGCCCTCTTCCTCGCCTCTTCATCCACTTCGGACTGGGCCTTCTCTTCGTGATACGTCGGTTCGACGTTCACATCCCAGATATTTTGATGATGAGTAATGCCCGCCACGATATTGTCGACTGCGGTCATCGCCGTGAGCATGCTGTGATCCTGATTGTTGTAGCGATGCATACCGTTGCGACCGACGAGGAAGAGATTCTCCAATTGCAGAGTGAAATCTCGCACGACCGAAAGTTGGTTGTAGCTTCCGAAGTACGCAGGATACGCTTTGGGCATTCGTAAAACGCATGCATCAAGGATGTCTGCTTTGCGTGCAAAGCCGATCTTCTCCATCTCTGAGATGCCCAGATCGATCAATGCATTGTCTGGCATCACCCAAAGCTTGTCTCCCTCGTTAACGAAATACTCCAATCCGATCCAAACGGAGTGCTTACGATCAGCGACCATATACGGACTCCAGTTGTTGAAAATCTGGATGCGCCCGACGTGAACGCCGCCGTCCTGCACGTAGATCCAGTTGTCGGGAACGTTGACGGCCGGCTCCTTCCCTTTCTCCTGCACGTGAAGATGCTTCAGGAGCAATCCTACGGTTAAAAAGTCTCGGTAGATCAGTCCTTCTGCAACTTCACACACACGATCGTCGGGCTTTGGGTGCATCATGCCGATGAGATGCCGTACGGGCATGGTGGAAAAGAAATAATCGCAAGGAACTTCCTCGGTTTCTCCGCTTTCTACATTTTCAACCGTCGCAGAGATTACTTTCCCCTTCCCGTTTTCCTCTTTCCACTTCACCCCTACTACCCTCCTCCCCATCCTCACCTCCCCCCCACATGCGCGCACTTGCTCTGTGACCGTTTCCCACATCTGACCAGGGCCGAACTTGGGATAAAAGAAGCGCGTAATCAAGCTCGTCTCGCGCTCCGCCTGCGCCTTGGCAAAATCGGAGGTTAGCAGGTCTTTCATGGCATGAAATATTGCGCGCTTCAGAGAAAGCCCCTTGATGCGCTGCGCACCCCAGTCCGCACGAATTTGACTGCACGGCACCCCCCAAACTTTCTCGGTGTAGTCACGGAAGAACGTTTCGTAGAGCCTGCGACCAAACCGGTTGATGAAAAACGCATCGAGGAAGGTTTCATCGCGAAGCGGCCGGAGATGCGCCTTGATGTAACTGAATCCAATGAGTGCCGTATTGATGAAGCCAAGTCGCCGCGCGACGGTGATCGTGATGCCGATGGGGTAGGGAAAGAAATTTCTCCGAAAATAAATACGACTGAGACGTGGGCGCTGGAGCATGACGGCATCCTCTTTTTCAGGGTCGGGAGCCGGCCGTTCAATCTTGGCTTCTCGTTGCAAGCTGATAGCTGACAGCTGACAGCTTTCAGCTTCCGGAATGCATTCCGGACACAAGTACTCGACGATTGCCTCCGCCGCATAATCGATCTCATGTCCCTTCTCCAGAGTATCCGCCGCAGGATGTCCCTGTACCGGCAAGATATTGAACCACCAATCCATCACGCGCTTGCTCTTGCTGAAAAACCTGTGACCCCCGATATCGATGCGGTTCCCTTTGTAGTTATAGGTCTGTGCAATGCCGCCAATCGCCTGGGTTGATTCCAAGACAATCGGATGGATATCCGTTCGCTTGAGAAGTTCGTACGCTGCGGTTAGACCCGCGGGGCCCGCCCCAGCGATAATGGCGACTTTTGGCATGACGGAAGAAGCTTATAGCTATCAGCTGTTCGCTGTCAGCTTCTGAAAGCGGAAATCAACTGATGGCTAGTGAAACACGTACGCCTTGCGCATGCCAAAGTTCCACGCCAACACGATAATCTGAGAAATCATTTTCGCGATCACTGCATGGATGCCAAGCAAATCGATCATGATATAGAGCAGAAACCACGTCCACAGAAGCCCACCAATGGCGATACCGATGACGATGACGATCTCTCTGCCACGAGCATGCTTGCTGGAAGCAAAAACCCAGAGAACGCTCAACGCATGGTTCCAGGCCAAACCGACCATGTACGCCAAAAACGCTGCGAAGGCGTAGTGGAAATCCAAGGCAGTAACCAAAACCGAAAACGCTACGAGATCCACAACGGCTGAGGACCCCCCAACCAAGAAGTAGCGGAAGAACTGCACATGCGCCCCATTGGCGCGGCCGAAGACAAAGTGGCGCATGGTTGGACTTTAGGCAAAAAGGCAATGTGGCAAAAGGGTAAAAGGCATGGTGGTTCTCCTTGCCTTTTTGCCTGTTTGCCATCTTGCCCTTACCGTACACTCTGCACATGAAAACACTCCCGACCGTCTGCGTCGTCGGCCTTGGCTACGTCGGGCTTCCGCTTGCTCATGGTTTTGCAAAGAAGGGGTATACAACGATCGGCTACGACATCGATGCCGATCGCATCGCGGAACTGCAGTCCGGACACGACCGGACGAAGGAATTGAGTGAAAGGGAATTGGGGGAAGTGCAGATCCGTTTCTCCGCAGATCCGAAGATCATGGGGGAAGCCGACATCGTCATCGTTGCGCTGCCGACGCCCGTCGATGAGAGCAACACACCAGACATCGCAATTCTCAAAGCAGGTACGCAGGCCGTTGGTGAACATATGAAAAAAGGCACCATCGTTGTGTTCGAATCCACTGTCTGGCCGGGCACGACGGAGGACATTTGCGGGCCTATTCTCGAGAAAGCTTCGGGCATGGTCTGTGGCAAGGACTTCTTCCTCGGCTACAGCCCCGAGCGCATCAACCCGGGAGATAAGAAGCATCGGCTGCAGACCATCGTAAAAGTGGTATCCGGACAAACGCCGGATGTACTCGAGACACTCGCTGCACTCTACGGCTCAGTCGTGGAAGCAGGCATCCACAAAGCACCAAATATCAAAGTTGCGGAGATGGCCAAGGCTATCGAGAACGCACAACGCGATCTCAATATTGCCTACATCAATGAGATCGCCATGTTCTGCGGCAAGCTCGGTATCGCTAGCAAAGATGTGCTGGATGCCGCATCGACAAAGTGGAACTTCCTTCGGTTCAGCCCAGGTCTTGTGGGCGGCCACTGCATCGGCGTTGATCCCTATTACCTTGTCGAGAAAGCAAAGGAGCTAGGTATGGAGACGCAAGTGATCACGGCCGGGCGTGCGGTCAATGAAGCTGTTGCGCAGTTCGTTGCGGACCAGGTGCACGCCGCACTGGGACAGGGGGGCACATCCGTTCTCGTCCTCGGTACGACCTTTAAAGAAGATGTTCCCGATACCCGAAACAGCAAATCCGGTGATGTGATCGTCGCGCTCAAAAAGCTCGGCCACACCGTCGCTGTGCACGATCCATACATGCAGCCTGCAGTGATTGAGCGCAATGGTTGGACACCCGGCACATTGGAAGGTGGCCCCTACGACGCCGTTGTCCTTTTGGTGCCGCACAAAGAATATCGGAGTGTGGGGACAGAAGGGCTGATAGGAGCAACAAAAAACGGGGGGTTGGTCTATGATCTGAAATCGATATTGGATGGAGCGATGATCACCAAAGCGGGGAGGAAATATCTAGCATTGTAATCTTTAGGAACAACGCGCACAGACAAACGTGCGCTGGATTTCTTTGTCGGCGGATAAAGCTGGATATCTACTCCACCACCACCAATCCCCCACTTCCCTCCAAAGCATTCACCGCGTTATCAATAAACACCGTTCCATTCGCGACGATCGAACCAGCACCAAATGCTGCAACTCCACCCTGCGCAGAGAATCCAACTCCATTTCCTACAAGTGTCACATTCTTAGCCACAACGTGTCCTCCATCCATCGCCCGAATGCCAATCGCACAATTCTGCAATCGGGAAGACTCCAGGAGTGGAGCAGCACGCTCCGCGGCCTGCACGCATGCATCTGCACTGCCATCGACTACGACGTCCCTCAGGACAATGGGTGACCCAAGCAGTGTGATTGCGGCACCCGTCGATGCGCTCACCGTCACAGATTCCATACGGCCAGCAAGAGCATGTTCAATGAGAACGCCTCCATGGTGACTGCCGGTGATCATGCTATCGCGAATATCGGCGAACACTCTGGAGACGCCGATGGCTGATGCACCTTGTGCATCGGCAACCGTCACCTGCGTGATGCTTCCCGGACTCCCCGCAAACATGAGAGATGCAGGAAGCACCCGTGTACCGACGATGGCACCCCGACCACCCTCGATCTCTACATTGCGCACGTCACTTGCTTCGGCAGCATCGACGATGGCAACTGTTCCCCATGTTCCTCCCGGCTTAAGAGGCTCAATATGGATCGGACGCTCCCCATCGGCAAGCATCGTCACCGGCGCAAACGAGACGATCGATGCGCCGCTTCCCATGCGAATGCGGGTACCAGGCGCGACGATCAGAGGGATCGTTGGAGGGATGAGCACCGTCCCTTCGATCACAGGACTTCCTGATAGCAGGACACCGCTGCTGCCCGCTGCACGAAAGGCAGGAGATCGCGCGAGAAAAGTTTTCCGATCTAGGCGAGGCACGAGGCTGCCAAAGGATGCAGTTTCATCGATGAGCGCAGACCCAAGCACCTGCCCTCCACCTCCTGTCACGGCATTGCCAATGAGCAAGGGGAGTGGGAGGGTGTCGAGTGTGAGAGGAGGGACGTCCTTCTGCTTCATGAGAAAGAATCTATGACGACGGTGTGGCGGGCGCAGCAGATCGCCTTCTGGAGAAATCGCCGGGTTTCCCGGCCACAGCAAACGCGCGTCACCTTTGGAAAGCAGCAGTGTCCCACCGGATGCGACGATGGAAACAGTAATGTCGGTACTACTGGGCATGCCGTCGCCCGTGTCACGCATCAGGCGCACGGACCCATCGGCGAGGAAGCGGCTGAAGCGCAGTGGGAACTGTATGCCGAGAAGTTCCGCGGCTACGGGTCCGCGTGCATTGACGTCGATTGCCAGAAGGAGATCCGGGCTTTCGGCAACCATGCGCTGATCCACGAGCACTTCAGCGGTGGAGATCTGCCCAAGGAGATCCGTGCTGATCCCCTGCAAGAGACGCACCTGCTCAAAGAGCGCCGCGCGCACCATGCGATTGCTCGGGAGCTTCGCGCGGTCAGCGAAGGATACCGCCTCAAGGTCACGCGCTTGCTCGGCAATGAACTGCTCGTCGTCATCGGCTCCTGTGAGCACGTCGCTGAGAAGTTGATGCGCTTTGCTGCGGATGGAAGGAACGCGCGCAGCAACGTCGATGAGTGGGATCCCGGAAGGGGCCAGGATGGATCGCGCATCGCTGATCATAAGTCCGCGCGCCATCGGCTCGAAGCGGCCGGTATCGCGCCGGTAGAGCAAAAGCAGCTCTGAGGCAGCCGCAGGAGGATTGCCAAGGGAAAGTCGGAGCGCGAGGTATGCAGCGAGACGATCGACATCGATGACGTGCCCGAGCTTGCTTAAGTACCCCGGGTCGCTATCGGCTCCCGGGCGCGAGAGCTCGAGGAGTGTAGCGAGAGCGTCGGCAGGCGCGCGGGTGGAGGAGGCGCCATCCTGCCTCCAGTAAGAGGGATCATTTGTCGCGGGCAAGGCGTTTCCGGCATCCGGAGAAACTCCGTAGAGCACGGTTCCCCCTCCTCTGCCCTGCCGCGCACCCAGATCCGGTCCCCATGCTTCCTCACGAAGGTAGACCATCGGGCGGCTCCCGTTGATGGTGACCGCTGCAAAATCGACCTCGGGGTGTACAAGACCGAGCGCTCGGCTCCGCTTTTTGACAAGCGCGTCGTTGAGCCAACCATGGGCATCGGGCAAGAGCAGAAACAGATGTTGCGCATGGTGAAAGGACTCCCCCTCGGCGAATTTCAGCTCGTACGACCGCTTCGGCCGGGACCAGTCGGCATCCATAGTCCCCACCGTGCGCAGATGCACATCCCATGTTCTCCCCTCCGCAGAAAGTACGGCAGGCACCCAGGGGATAGTATCGGGATCGTACGCTCCACGTTCGGGCAGGCTCTGTATCAGACGATTCTCATCCGCTTCTGCGATGGTAATGTGCATCTCCGGCAGTGTGTGCATGGCCACTGGAGGCTTGAGAAAGAGGCTCATGGCGCGATCGACACTGCGGCCAAACTCCAGAAACGGCGAAAGGCGCCGCGCAAGCTCCGCATCACTATCTCGTGCGAGTTCGGTGCGTAGGAGAATGACGGCATAGCCCGCAAGCACGACGAGCTGAATGATGATCACTGTGACAATCCCCCCAATGATCGCAGTATTTCGGCGCATCGGAAAGAAGCTTATAGCTATCGGCTATCAGCTGTCAGCTTCTGAAAGCTGAAACCTGATAGCTGACAGCTACCGCAGATCTATTCCTGCTACCTGCTCCCTGTTCACTTCCCGATCCCCTGCTCCCTGCAATCCGCTTCCAGCATGATCCTCGCTAGATCTTCCAGACTCGTCTTTGCCTCCCACCCCAGCTTCCGCTTCGCCTTCGAAGCGTCTCCGAGGAGGAAATCCACTTCCGCCGGGCGATGATACTGGGGATCGAGTGCAACAATCGTCTTGCCCGTCTTTGTGTCGACATACGTTTCGTCCTTTCCTGATCCTTTTTTGGTATAGGCAATCCTCAGATGCTGAAGGCAAAGCTCAAGAAATTCCCTCACCGAGGCCGTGCGCCCGGTTGCAAGCACGTAATCCTCCGGAACATCCTGCTGAAGCATCATCCACATTCCCTCGACGAACTCTGGGGCGTACCCCCAGTCACGCTTGGCTTCGAGATTACCGAGGTACAAACACTCCTGCTTCCCCGCAAGGATCTTGGCGAGGCTCAGGGTGATCTTCCGTGTCACAAAGTTCTCCCCTCGTCTGGGCGACTCGTGGTTGAACAAAATGCCGTTCACCGCGTACATGCCGTAGCTCTCACGGTAGTTTTTCGTGAGGTAATACGCATAGGCTTTGGCACATCCATAGGGACTGCGAGGGTAAAACGGCGTCTCCTCGCTTTGGCGCTCAGATGTTGCTCTTCCATACAGCTCAGAGCTGCTGGCTTGGTAAAATTTCGCCGGAATCTTGCTCGTGCGTAGTGCCTCGAGAAGTCGTGTGGTACCAAGCGCAGTAATGTCGCCTGTGTACTCTGGCATTTCAAAGCTCACACCGACATGGCTCTGGGCGGCAAGATTGTAGATCTCGTCGGGTTTCACGTCGTGAAGAATTCTGAGCAGCGAATTGCTGTCGCCGAGATCGCCGTAATGGAGGGAAATCGCCGCATCCGGGTGCCAGGCATCGTAAAAAAGATGGTCGATGCGCCCACGGTTGAACGTGGATGCCCGACGCACGACACCATGAACCGCATACCCCTTTTTAAGGAGCAATTCAGCAAGATAGGAGCCATCCTGGCCAGTGATGCCGGTGATGAGCGCACGCTTCGCTGCCACGAAATGCAATCTTAACCCCTCTCTTGCTGGGAAGAAACCGCAACCACACCTAAAATAGACTTATGCGGATTTTGCTCATCTGCGAGGGTCTGGAGGGAACGGATGGCTGGAGCCGTTACAGTGCCAACCTTCGACAGGCTCTCCTAGCCAAAGGCCATATCGTCATGATGTGCACTCACAAAAAAAATGGAGAGGATTATGCGATATTACCACCTCCTCTGCGGATGATGACGCGGCCATACCTAGGATGGTTCCTAGCTATGCATCTAAAAAGGATCGTGCAAAAGGAGCACGTCGATGTCGTTCACTTCACTGTAGAACCTTACGCACTGTGCATGGCGTTTTTGCCTGCCTCTATACGCAAAAGATCTGTTGTGACCATCCACGGCAACTATGGCATACGACCGCTACGATGGTGGGCATCGAAGTGGCTTGCCCAGGCGATGCTACAACATGTACACCAATGCATCGCCGTAAGTACCTTCACACGCGATGCGGTAGCAAAAGAGGTTTTTTGGAATCACAATCTTCATGAAGCATTTCTCAAAAAAACACATGTTGTTCACAATGGCATTCCCCTACCGCCATACACACCAAGAATGACGTATAGCCCCGTACATCAGATTCTCTTTGTTGGAGGAGTAAAAATATCCAAAGGGATTCTGGAAGCCATTCGAGGATGCGCTGCGTACAAAAAACAGTTTGGGAGCACTTTCCACTTTTCTATCGCAGGAGCCATTGATGAAGCCTCTACATCCGCAACAGCACTTCGATCACTCATTGCAGAAAGCGAACTCCAGGAAGAAACCTCTATTCTGGGGCGGGTAGACGATGCAACCTTGGAACAATTGTATGAGAAAGCAGATATTCTCCTCATGCCATCCCTTACAACGCAGGACACCTTTGAAGGATTTGGCCTGGTCTACATTGAGGCAAACGCTCACGGGGTGCCGGTGATCGGCCCCGATCGGAGTGGATCTACCGAGGCGATTGCAAACGGCAAAAGCGGCTACACTGTCGACGTAAAAAACCCTGAAGCGATAGCAGATGCCCTGCATAAGATTCTCGATAAACATACAATATCGCCTGATGGATGCCGCCAATGGGCAGAGAGCTTTAGTGTAGATCATATGACAAATGCTACGATCGACAGCTATGACAAGGCCAGATGCGCCTCATGAACGGCTTACTTGAACGGTGCACAACCATCAGGTTTTACAAGTGTAAAACGCTGATACACCTGCTCTGCAGCAGCGCCCAGAGCGGCCTGTTCATGCAGCGGAACTTTCCACAATTGAGGGTAACACTGCATACCCTCTGAGAGACGCACATATTCCTCGGGCGCATATGATGCAATGGCCGGAAGCGGCAAAAATAACCACTGAGAAACATAAGGATCACGAACAAACACTTCCGAGTGACGGATGATGAGCGGAGTATCTCTATGGCGCTCCTTAAGAATGGTTGCCGCCTGAGCAGCCTCTTCGCTCCTCGTACTTCCACGATAATCCCACTGCCACCACGATTGTGCCGCTATGCAAACCACGAGAACCGCCCCACCCCACCGGTTACCCAATAGACGACGCACACCAAACGTCACAAAACTGAGAAGAAGCACATGCGCCGGAAGGAGGTGCCGATACCAACCTTCATTATTAAAAAAATAGATGGTGAATAGGATGATGCACGCCCAGAGGAAACAAAGTTTGTAACACGTCATGGACTTACGCATGCCCCAGGCACCCACAACAGCAAATGTAAAAAGGAATGCGAAATACTGATAGGGCATACGTAGGAGTAATGAGGCATTGTTCCGAAGAACATTGAAAGGTACCGCTCCATTTCCCAGCCCACTCCTAAGAAGGAGAAATGACAGTGATGATTCGTTATGCATAATTTCTACGATTTTCCAGGAGCTGAAAAACAAAAGCGCCACCACCAGTATGGTTATCAGTTCTACGATAGATTTATAGCTTTTTCTCAACAGAGCAACGACGATGCAGAGTGCAAGTGCAGGAAAGACAATGCCGAACGTCAGCTTCGTGACCGCCGCTAGCCCAAACATTGCACCTACCAGCATGCTCCATCGCAGATGTGCAGACTGATCGGCCCGCAACCAAAAGAGCAAGCCAAGCATGAGAAAAAACAATGCTGGCACTTCCCCAAGTACAGGCTTCCCCGTATTCACAAATGCAGACAGAGTGACAAGCATGGCTGTTGCCCAGCGCGCATTCGTTCGATCGCTGATAGCTCTGGAAAAAGTGTAAACACACACGCTGCAACCGGTGAGATACAGTACCTGAGCTGTGCGGGCCGCTGCGACACTAAAACCAAAAATTTGAATTGCAACTGCTGAAGGTACAGTCAGCGTTGGGCCTACACCAAGGATATAGGGGTACTGCCACATTTTTCCGAGAATGGGCAAGGTATATCCATGTCCATCCGCAAGCATCCGTGCTACCAGCATAAAAATACTGTCGTCTTCCCAGGCAGATGGAAATGTGCCCAGCTCCCTTAAAAAAAAGAAGAGTGCAACTGAGGTGAGCAAAAGCTCAGGAAAATAGTCACGAACAATGCGCTGCACATAACCAGTATCACAGCACAAAGTGCAAAGATCTAGTGTCCAGTGAAGTGGAACTTGATTACAATCTTGTTGATGCAAATTGTGGACAAACAGATTGGCGTCGGCACTCTGGAAATCACAGAAAAAGAACGTTCGTATGTTCTCGACGTGCTGACAAATAACCGCCTATCGTACGGACCCTATTCAAAAAAGTTTGAACGTGCCTTCGCAGCCATGCACGACATGAAGTATGGAATTTTTGTGAATAGCGGCACCAGTGCTTTATCGATTGCGATTGCCTGCCTGAAAGAAATGGACAACTGGCATGATGGAGACGAGATCCTCGTCCCGGCACTAACATTTGTCGCTACTGCCAATGTAGTCCTCGAACATGGACTCATACCAGTTTTTGTGGATTGCAGACCTGATACATACAATATGGACCCGGGGGAAATTGAACGGAGGATCACAAAGCGCACTCGTGCAATCATGCCGGTGCACCTGTTTGGATTAATAGCAGATATGGATCCGATCGTGAAAATTGCACACCAGCATAAGCTACGTATCATCGAGGACAGCTGTGAAACCATCGGCGTTTCCTATAGGGGAAAAAAGGCAGGATCTTTTGGGGATATCAGTTGTTACTCCACATACGTTGCCCATTTCATTGTTACGGGTATCGGCGGATTGGCAGTAACAAATGACCCGCAAAAAGCAGAAATACTTCGTAGCCTTGCTAACCATGGTCGAGACTCTATTTACATGAGTATTGATGATGACAAAGACCTCGATGGTCTCACATTTCGGGAAGTGATTCGACGTCGCTTTCGATTCGTACGCCGAGGCTATAGTTTCCGTGCCACAGAAATGGAGGCAGCAATCGGAGTTGGCCAATTGGAACGGTTTAGCGATATTCTGCGTGCACGTCAACACAACGCATCACGCTTATCGGAAATTCTCAAACCATTTTCTTCTTGGCTTCAATTACCATCATGGGACACGAACGTGCAGGAACACGGATTCATGATGTACCCCATTGTCGTAAAGCCAGACGCACCTTTTACAAAAGAAGAATTAGTGCACCATATCGAAACATGGAACATAGAAAGTCGTGACATGATGCCACTGATCAATCAACCGGTATATGCTTTCATGAATATACAACAGGAGGAATACCCCGTAGCGTCCTGGATAAACCGATGCGGCTTTTACATCGGATGTCACCAGAATATGCATGAAAAAGACCTTCTCTATGTCGGCAACGTGTTTAGGGAATTTTTCAAGAAAACATCTCTTCTCTAAGAGGGAATTTGATATAAACGAATACACAGGCAAAGTTGTCGTACATGCGCGAAGAAACGATTGTCGTCACCGGCGGAGCGGGGTTCATCGGCAGCTTTGTAGTGGAAATGCTTCTCAAGAACGGAAAAAAGATACGAGTGCCGTATCTCCACAATAGGAGGATGCTGGAAAACCGAAAGGATATTGAGTGGAGACAGGGAGATTTGGAGAACCCCGTGTTTTGCCGGGAATTGATGAAGGGGGCCACACAGCTCTACCACCTCGCCGCCTACCGGAGAAATATAGCGTTTCACCTTCAGGAACGAGATACTGTCATCTGCAAAAATACAGCAATAGATACAGCGCTGATCGATGCCTGTAGTGCAGGGACGCGTGTCGTCCTTATGAGCACGGCTTTGCTTGCTACCTTGGACAGCGCATTGAATTCCAAAGATGGGTACATCGTTTCAAAGGCACAAAGCGAAAAGCTGTGGCAACAAGCTTCGGCACACAAAGGATTATCTCTGCTGATCGCCCGGGCAAGCCACACTTACGGACCTCGTGACCGGTTCGTTGAACATGCCACAATGATTCCATCGCTCATCCATCGTGCGATGCAAAGTACGGACACGTTAACTGTGTGGGGAACGGGCAGGCGTAAATTGCAACTTCTCTACGTGGAGGATTTGGCACTGGCATTAACGCTGCTCCACACAGATACTGAAGGACTGGAGTATATAGCCCCATCAGCGCAATACACCGTGAGCGAAGTGGCAAGGGAGATTTGTTCTTTGGTGAACCCTTCACTCCAGATCGTATTTGATCCCTCATACCCGGAAGGGGCCACACTACCAAACGTACGAACCATGCATCCTGGTTTAATTGCCATGGAATGGACGCCGCTTCACACTGGACTGGAGCGCACTATCGCATGGTGGAAGGCACGGTGTTTATCCTCATAACTATGAACCAAGGCAGTATCGTCATCATCCCGTCGTACAATGAAGCCCGCAATATTGTGGATCTTGTAACGCGCATCCTGGAGTTGCATCCACAGATGCACGTCCTTGTTGTAGATGACAATTCACCGGACGGCACGGCAACGATTCTGCAAGAGACGCAGAAAAATGTAGGACCAAACTTACAGATTATGGTACGCCTCAAAAAAGGCGGACGCGGCTCAGGAGTTTTGGAAGGATTCCGGCAAGCCATTGCGAGGAACTACCAATATATTTTTGAGATGGATGCTGATTTTTCGCACAAGCCAGAAGAATTAGCATTATTCCTCGATGCGATACGGGAAAAGGATATGGTCATCGGTTCGCGCTATCTTCCCGGCAGTGAAATTCACGAGTGGGGAATGAAGCGAACGGTCTTCAGTAAATTTGCCAATATCTACGCACGCTGGATTTTGAAGATACCCATCAGCGATTACACCAATGGCTTCCGTTGCTACTCCAATAAGGCTCTTCACATGCTTGATATGGATAGTATTGATGCAAAGGGTTACGTTGTCCTTTCAGAAATTGCATACCAACTGCATCGAAAGGGCGCACGAATCGGAGAGGTCCCGACCATTTTTGTAAACCGTAGGAGAGGAGAGTCCAACCTGGGACTTCATGAGATTCATGAAGCCTTCTTCTCTGTATTGCGCATACGCTCGAAATCCATGTACGTACATGCCACACAAATTGTGAAGTTTTGCATCTCCGGCATCTGCGGCACATTGATCGACCTCGGCGTACTCATAGCCCTGGTACGAGCAACAAGCATGTCACCCGATCTTGCTTTTATACCATCGACTCTCGCCGCAGCGACTTTTGTTTTTTTATTCAATAAATTCATCACCTTTGGGAGACATGAGCACAGTACGCTCACGCAGGTATGGCGGTTTGCAATCGTTTATGTAGCAGCGATCCTGCTCAATGTCGGGCTGGCAATAGGACTCTACAGGTTGGGCGTGCATTATGTTCTGGCGAAAGCCTTGGCAATAGGCGTCGTCGCCTTCTGGAACTACATTCTCTCGCATTTTTTTATCTTTGCCCCTACGGCTGATACTCAATCACTATGATTTTTACTTCCTCATGGGATGACGGCTACGTTCTCGACTTGAGAATAGCGGATCTGCTGGATCGTTACGGTCTCAAAGGAACGTTCTACGTATGCCCACACAAACAGCATGCAGCAGAAATGCTATCGGCAACACAGATTAAAAACTTAAGCACTCGCCATAGAATCGGGGCTCATACCATCACGCATCCTCGGCTAACGGAGATCCCCTCTGACGCAGCAAGCCGCGAGATTCGTGCAAGCAAGGAATGGATCGAAGAAATCACTGGCATGGCCTGCGTAACATTTTGTTACCCATATGGCGCTACCAACGAATCTGTGCGCGATATCGTTAAGAACGCAGGGTTTTCCGATGCACGCACAACGCAGGACTTGCGGTTTGCGTCATCGGATCCCCTACTCCAACCAGTCTCCCTGCAAATTATTCCCTTTCCCCTGCGCATCAGCACTCGTCCGTTGTGGAAAGTGTTAGATCCATTGGCCCCCCTGCGATCACGCTATAGAAGACTACGCACGATGGGCGTTCCGCATGCTGCGATGACCTCATGGCTATCGCTAGCAACGTACCTCTATGACTACGCACTTACCAAGCAGCAACCGTTTTTCCATCTCTACGGTCATAGCCGAGAAGTGGAGAAATATCGGATGTGGGGAGATTTGGAACTTTTCCTCCGGCACGTAGCAGAAAGACATATCACAACAACCGCATAAAAACGCCTTCGATACAGACAAAGAGAAGTATCAGGGCCAATAGTATTTGCAGTAGAAACTTCATTCAACGATGTAGGTACGAATGTAATCCAGCTCTTCAGAGCCGGAGAATGCATCCTCAGTAATTGCACCGTTATAGTAATACGTATGCGTTGGAATTTGCTTGTAGGTAAGGAGAGACAACCACACGATAAGCAGCGTCGTCAGCCCGAACACTGCTGTGCGATACATCCTGCAGACCGCTTGGATATGCTCTGCGGCAATAATGAAAACAAAGGGCAGTATGGGGACCAAGTACCGGAACTTTGTTACCGGCCACGCAGCGGAAATGCCGAAGTGCAACACGAGCACAACGACAATCGGCAATGCGCGCATAAGTCGGCGGTGATCATAGAGGTAATCGATGAATGCGTAGCAAAAAAATAGAAAGGCCAATGGAGCAAGGATGAACAATTTTCGTGCGATGAAGTAGAGATTGTTGGGAAACCAATGCAGCGTGATAGAGCGTAGAAGAGCTAAGCGATCGACAAAGCTCATCGTGTAGTGCACGATGCCATCTATCACCGCAAACGGCATATCGGCCTTGTTATAGACGTACGTTTGATTAACATAGTGAGAGAAGAACGGATCGCCAAACAGGAAATAATTCCGCAATAACCATGGTAGGACGACAAGTGAGGCTACACTTAAAAATATCAGTGCATCATAAGAGCGTCTGTGGATGGGGCGATCATTGTGAAATGCAATGATGAGTAGCCCTGCAGGAAACAAAATAATGGATTGGAAACTCACCATATATGCGATGCCAGTCATGCATCCGAGAAGGGCATGGCTAAAGCGGTGCCTACCGAAGGCAACATCTACCCACAAGAGATAGGCAAACGTCTGCAGCATGTACAGAGACCCATTGCCTGAAAAATCCATCAGGAGATAGGAACAGGCACTCCAGAGCGCTACCCATAGAGCCCCCTTCTCCCCTGCGATAAATCGCGCGATCCTATAAATGATTACCAAAGCCCCCATCCCAAAAAAGAGGGTAAGCAAACGATACGAAAGAAAAATCCCCTGCTCTGTCGATTCGATCTGAAATATGGAAGCAATGCCTGCGCCAAGGAGCATCAGAAGCGGCGGGTGCTGTGTGAGAACCTCGTTGCCGTCGGTACGGGCGATATCGAAGAGAAATGTTGTCTCGGGAGACTTTGGATACGGACCAATAGTGAAATTTCCTTGTGTCATAAGGGAAACACCGGCTTTTACATCCGTAACGACATCCCCGTGAGGGAAGTTATTCCAAGCCAGTGAGCCAATGCGCAGAGACAAACCAAGAAGAAGAACACCCGCAAAGAGCAACGCATCTCTCCTGTTTGTGCAAAGCTTAAACATACACAAAAAATTTCATCAGAAAGAACCCCCATAGCACCTGACTTGCGTTGGCAATGAATTTTCCAGCAACCTCCGGAATGCCAATGTACTCCACGCAAATCCATAACACTGCAGTAACTGCAAAGATGTTGAATACACCCAGTACTGCAAACCGAACAAAGTGCTGCAGATGATTTGCCCCCTTCCCAAAAACATAATACTTGTGGAGGAAAAATGCAGAGAGAAATCCCACCGTTCCACTCACCAATGTGGCAGTAATGTAATGAACACTAAAGTGAAGCATCATCCAAAATCCGCCGATATCGACAGCATTGGCGAACGTACCACTAAAAATATAACGGGCAAATTGGCCAATATCTGCTGGAGTGACGCTTCGCATTCCCGTGGAGTGTACCATGTATGTCATGAAGATTTTGATTCTCACATCGAGAGACCACCCGTACGGGAATGCCATACTCCGCAACATGTTCAGAAGTACAATCCTCGACGCAGACGAAATCTACATCTGCGAGCAATCGGGGCTGATACCGGGCAAGAATTTCCTGCAGGGACTATGTCGCTATGTACGCGTCTCTGGAATGCGCTACGTTGTCGTACAAGCATGTAAACAGTACCTGTTTCGATGGATGCGCATGGTAGCGACTGTTTCCAACAATACCAATTCACAATGGTTCCCATATGATAAGGAAAGGAAAACAATACAGAAGATATCGATGCCATTACTGGAGTGTGTGCACCAAGTACAACCCGATCTGATTCTTTCGGTGTTATCTAAAGAAATATTGGGAGATGAATGCCTTCGCGTCCCACGCCTTGGCGTTCTTAATCTTCACCCATCGCTCTTGCCACAATATCGTGGCGTGTCACCCACATTTTGGGTGCTCGCCGAGGCGCAAGCACAAACAGGTTGCACTCTGCACATGATTGATCATGGAATAGATACAGGGGGGATCATCGATCAGAAGCAATTTGTGACAACAGGTCTACGGACGGAACACGCGGTCTATATGCGCTGCGTTGAGCTGGGAAGTGCCATGATCCTTTCAGCACTCTCCAGAATAAAAGGTGAAGGAAAGCTCCAGACGTCTCCCCAGCAGAGTGGCGGCAGCTATCGATCGCTACCAACACGCAAAGCGGTTCGCCAGTTCTATAGAAATGGGTGCACGTTTTTTTCCTTAAAAGAATTTCACAGTTCCTTCCGTAACGTGGGATCATAAGTGCATGATGCGGCCGTCTATCCCTAACTCGGCTCCTTGGATAACTCAAAAGGAAATTGATGCAGTCGTTGCATGCCTTGAGCACGGAACCATCGCAAGCAATGAGCGCAGTCGTGCAGATGCCGTCACCGCGCTCAAGCAATGGACACGAGGGCATGATGTTCTCCTGACACCATCATGCACCTTAGCTCTGGAAATGGCTCTGCACGCACTGCATCTGCAACCTGGTGATGAAGTTATTCTTCCAAGCTTTACATTTGTTTCATGCAGCAATGCGGTGCTGCGTGCGGGAGGGAAGCCGGTATTTGTGGACATCGAAGACCATACGCTGAACCTGGATATCGAAGATGTGCAAAGAAAGATGGGCCCGAAAACCCGCGTGGTGATGCCCGTTCATTACGCAGGAGTTTCTTGTGATATGGATAATCTGCTGCAACTTGCAAATGCGAATAAAAGCATCGTTATTGAAGATGCAGCACACGCAATAGGGTCAAAATACAAAGGAAAGCCTCTTGGGACATTGGGGCAATTCGGGGCACTTAGCTTTCATGACACAAAAAACTGCGTTTGCGGTGAAGGAGGTGCGCTCATCATCAATGACACATCCTACAAACAAGAGCTAGAGTGTATGTACGACAAAGGCACAAATAGGAAGCAGTTTATGTTGGGCCAGGTGAATAAATACACATGGGTTACGTCAGGAAGCAGCTATGCAATCTCCGCTATTCTTGCTGCTTTGCTGAAGGTGCAACTGGATCGCCTCGATGAAATCAATGCTCGCCGAAATGCCATATTTTCAACATTTCGTCGGGAACTTCAGCCGCTTGTCGATCGCGGTGATATTTATTTCTCTGATATTCCATCATACGCATCCCATAATGCGCACATCGCATATTTCTTGATGCGCGATGCGTCGAAACGAGACTCCTTCATCGCATATATGAATGGATGGGGCATCGGAGCGACGTTTCACTATATCCCTCTCCATCTATCGCCCTATGCCACACAATATCTCGGCACAAAGCAGGGGGAATTCCCCGTCACGGAACGCTGCGCGGCGTCCCTGGTGCGGCTTCCGCTCTTCCCGCATATGACAGAGGAAGAAACCGCATACGTCATTGATGCAACAACTAAATTCTTTTTGGGAGGGAATGTCATCCAGGCACCCGTGTATCGCACACAGACACAAACGAAAGTCGACGAGGAAACATTGGATTGCTCTCTCGTTCTTCCCTGTTACCAGGAAGAGGGGCACATCAAAAACAGCCTCGATGAAATCCTGCGGACACTCGACCGCTTGCAGATCTCTTATGAAATTATTCTCATTGATGATTGCAGCCGCGATTCGACGGCGGAGAAAATCCGGGAATATCAGATGCTGCATCCGCAACATCGCATCCGCAGTGAGTTCCATAAGAAAAACTGTGGCCGTGGCTCCACCGTCATGGAAGGTATACGCATGGCGAAAGGAAGATATGTTGGGTTTATCGATATCGACCTCGAAGTACATGCGCACTACATACCTGCTGCCCTTCTAAAACTTCAAAGTGGCATTGCGGATGTTGTTATAGCGGATCGGAGTTATCAAAATCCCATTCGCTTCTTCCACCGCTCACTGATGAGCTCCGGATACCGCTGGCTCGTACGTTCCATACTTCGCGTGCCACCCATGGATACCGAAGCAGGATGTAAATTCTTCATCCGACGGGAAATTCTTCCTATTCTTGATCATTGTGAAGACCAACATTGGTTTTGGGACACAGAAGTCGCTGTGCGAAGCTATGACGCGGGTTTGCGTATTCAGTCGCTTCCCGTACTCTTCGTCAAGCGCGAAGAGAAAAAGACGACTGTCAAATTCTTGCACGACAGCTGGCGCTCTCTCAAAGCGCTGCTCCGCTTCTATAAGGAAAGGAAGGATTCACATTAAATGCATACACGGCAGTACCGAAGTGTGTGTACACTTCCCGAAAGGCACTGGCTCTGCATCGCTTGCGAAACCACTCGCGCTGCTCATCGGTTCTCACGATTACGTAGTCAACCGACAATTTCTGGAGAGCTTCCTGGTGGCAGGATGTCTCGATAGCGCTGATATCAGCATCCTTGCCCATAACGAGATCCGTATTGAAGCCATGCTTCACCACAAATCGCCCAGTAAATGTAACAAACAAGGAGAAATCGGGATCATGAATGTTTGTAGCTTTTGATGATGGCAGAAAAAAGAAGCGGTCATGCGTTCCGCTATGCTCTCGCACCCAAATATGCAATCGCTTATCTTCGTCACTCTGGACGGGCATTTGAGGAAGAAAGGACCGCATTTCCAATTTCAGATCGGGGAACAGAAGGCGAGTAGGAACATGCAGAGCTGTAGAAAGTAGCATCGAGACGGTAACAACAAAAGCAATCTTCTTCCTTGTTGAGGACTGTGTCTGGAAGAATTCTTGCCAGAGCCAGTAGCCGATGAGTAAAGCTGAGAGACCCATGCCTGCATGGATCACGCGATCCATCGCATGCGAGCGGGCCGGAAATCCGATCACAAACGGCACAGCGAAATGCACCAGTGCCAGGCCCGCTATAAGCACCAGCAGACACATCCGCTTCCTACTTCTCCATGCGGCGATCATAATGAATGGCAGCAGGAGCAGTGTGAATCCGGTATCACGGAGGAATTCCCATTCCCAGAATCCAAGGGCTTCGGTGGGAGAAAGATGATATCTGCCGTCCATGTTGATCACGAAAGCCGATGGGCGTGTGTCACCTTGGAAAGTGAGAGTATCGGTAATCACTCCACCTTGTATTGCAGCTATGAAAGCAGCAAACACAAATCCAGTAGTAAGCCATATAGTGGATCGCTCTGGAAGTGGCACGATTCTGTGCACAACGATTAGCCCAGCCAGAACTGCAAAAAGCAAGACGAAGGATGTCTCAAGCGAGAGAGCCAACAGAGACAGGGAGAGTACAAGGAAACATAGCCAGCTAATCCGTTTCCAAGACGCAGAAGCCTGTACAAGCTCATAGAGCGCGTACAGCGATGCCATAAGAGCAGCCATTCCCATGCCTACTGCACGATGTTCGAGGGTATTCAACAGAGGTTGGCCACGGATAGCGCCAAACATGTAGGACACAAACCGGAGTGGCGTCTGACTATCTCCTTCAAATGGATGATGGAGAATGAAGACTGAAACAATATCTTGGAGGAGCAGAAACCCATAGAGCCAAGAGAGTCCTCCTCCCCCGCATGCAAGTAGTGCGATCAACAGGGACCCCTTCCAGGAACGGGTTATTTCGTACCCGATAGCAGCAGTGAAGAAGACGAGAGTAATAGCATGAAAGAAAGGCTGCAAGGCATAACTGGCCGCCAAATCTATACCGGTTAACGCGGTAACTGCTGCTGCCAGCAACATAGGAGCGTAGTGATAGCCGTATCCGTTCCAGGGGTTGAAGGGGTCACGAATCGGAAAATTCCCCTCCAGAATCGTAGCGGGAATTGGGTAGTGAATAAGAGAAAGCCAGTCACTCGCATTAGCGCGGGCAAAAGCTACCCCGGCCATGATGGCAAAAATCCAGAGAGTGACGATTACCCATCGGGGAGGGCGTTCTGTCATAGGTTCCTTGGATAACAGGAAAGAGGCCAGACCAATTGCGAACATAAGTGCTACCACCAGCCAGAATGCGATCTGAATAGAGATCACGTATCCCAAAGCGTTCAGAATGATCGTATAAAAAACCTCGCCAGCAAAACATGTCATTCCAATGACTACCAAAGCATTACGAACACGAAGAACGCGCGTGGCGATCTGGTAACCAAAGAAGCAGAATATAGTCAAAAGCCCGCAGAGTAAGATAAGCGACATGAGAAGTGTGGCTAGTGTGACATAGCTCTTTACCGTCTTCCACTCTCGGGAACGTTGCTCGCTTTCTGCCTAGGCGGTACGCTCTCCTGCGTGATCTTCCTCCCCTTCGTGCACCCAGTCTCGCGGGAGCCCTTAAAACGTGAAGCCAACGGATACCGTTCACCTTCCGGAGAGTTCTTTCCGGATGGCGGAAATTGCCCCTGCTTCGTGCCAGGCACTTTGCGTCAGCATATGGAAGTGGAGCGTACGGGGCTTATCAATCGACTCAAGTGTCTTCTTCGACGCTCACCAATGCTGTACCGTTTACTTATTTTCCTGATTAGTCCTGTCTGTTTCAGCGGTGTCTCACCCCAGCGATTTTTGGACCCCTATCCACAAGGATCTCTTCTCCTAAATATCGGCGCTGGCATTCATCGTTACAGAAAGGATCTCATCAATCTCGATATTTTCCCCTACGAAGGAGTGGATGTCGTCGCCGATGCGACAGCACTCCCAATTCCCGACAGTACATGCGATGCTATCCTCTGCGAATTCCTCTTGGAACACGTGCCGGATCCTGCGAAAGTCGTCTCCGAGATTCTTCGCGTTCTCAAGCCTGGTGGGAGGGCGTACATCGCAATCCCTTTTGTCTACCCCTTTCACGCAAGTCCGAATGATTTCCACCGATGGTCGATCGAGGGGCTCAGGAAGCTCCTGAAAGATGGCACGATCGAAGACATAAATACTCGCAGCGGTCCTACATCCGCACTGACGGCCCAGCTTGTGACGTGGAGTGCGGTCGCCCTGTCCTTCGGCTCTGAAGCACTCTACAGCATCTTCTCACTCTTTTTCCTTCTACTCTTCTTCCCTCTCAAGTTTCTAGATCTCCTGTTCGGATGGTATCCCACATCCATCCACGGAGCAGCTGATTTCTATGCGATCGTGCGGAAGCCACCCCTATGAGTGAAGGCATAATTATCGCCAACGTGAGCCCCCAAGAACAATGTCTGTCTTATGCTGCATCGATATGCCGCATCAGAGCAGCGGCAATGGCCGATGTATGATCGTCTTTGGAAAGAGCAGAGGCCTGCGCTTGATGCCAATCAGTGAGTGAAGCTCGGACGCAGGTCTCCTCCAGTGCCTTGAGAAACAGCCTTACATCGCGCATATCCGGCTTTATTCGATCAGCAAAAATCGCATGCATCGCATCATGACAATCTTTGTTTGTACGTATAGGAAAGACTCCTGGGGCATCCTGATAGAATCGATAGCCAAACATAAGCACAGGCTTCCCGCGGAATAGTGCCTCGAACCCCGCAGTGCCCGTAGCCGTTGCGACAGCCTGAGCATGTTCACGGAGTGCAAAAGTATCGGTGGAATGCTCTACGAGTCGCACGTTTGGTAGGGCAAGGAGTTCGCGGTAAAACTTGCAACTCCGACATGCAAACCCTTTCTTGCGCTGCACCGGATGCTCTTTGACATAAAGCAATACTCCTGGAGGCGCATGATGGGAAAGCATCTGCAGCGTCAGCAATTGATCTACAAATGCTCCTGCCATGGGGCATGTGGAACACTCAGGCTGGAAATGGAGCGGTACATAGATATACGGTTTCCCCATATCGGGAGCAACGGCACACCGATCGTAGAAATTGCGCAGAGATCGGACTCGGTACCAAGCAAGGGCCTTACGCATACGTCCGCGCCAAGCAGCAAAAGAAAAAAGCAGTGGCATCCATCGCAAGAAAGCGGCAATAGACTGCACATCGTGCGCACGGAGACCCCTGACCACACGATCGACGGCCGTCGGTCTCCTGAATGTGATCGCTGTTTTCCCAGCAGGTTGCGTTTGCGAGCGGAAATAGTCTTCAAAGATCGGCGAAAGCACTACGGGATCCTTAGCTCCGTTATGCTTTTGGAGTAAGGCTGAAAATCGGTCACGAACATCTGGTGCCTGATTTGCAATATCGGAAAACAATGTTGCCGTGTCCCGAATAGTTGTTGCATGCAAGATCCATGTAGAGATCTTCTTCTCCTTGCAAAGACAATAAATAATGTAGTCCGGAATTTCGTGGGGAAGGATTCCTGCGAGCAATAAATTGATCTGCTGTTTTTCAAGAAAATCATTCCAATAGCGCAGGTGCCACAGGTACGTCTGGCGTCGCTCCTCATACGGGATAATCCGGGTCTGCTCGAGACGCGCCATCATATGCATGAATATCGCTTCGCACTCACGCATCCGTTCTAGAAGCCCTTCGTCAAGAGGCAATAATGCGGCTGGATCAGTATTGGGATACAGCCCGCCACGTACATCGCTCGAGTTGAACCACCGTTGAGATTCCTTTGAGAGCACGCTATACATTCTTGGAGTGGCGCCAATGCTCGCTGCATAGGAAAAGGTCCGCTGCTGCATAACACGTTCGATGGCCGCATGTGCAGCGTCATTGGAAAACCGAAGGATGACGGCCCGAAATGACATTGCCCCAGAGTATTGGCCGTACGATCGATTCTGACAAGAAAAGTGGTGACTTAGCTATGGCGATGGCAGAGAAGGGAGACGTACACTAGATCCATGCATAAAAGATTGAAGCGGATTTGTATCTCTCCAAAAACGAGCGTTCGCGAGGCCATGCACGTTATCAGCGAAGGTCCGCGGCAAACTCCTCCAACCCCCTCGGGCATCGCCTTGATCACGCAAGGCAATAGACTTCTCGGCATCGCGACAGACGGAGATATTCGGAAGGCGATCCTGAAGGGAAAGAGTCTTGATGATCCGATCGGAGACATCATGGCAAAGCAACCGCTCACCGTACTGCACGATGAATCCCCAGATGTTATCCTGTCCCGATTCCATGAAGCATTGCGAGAGCGAAAACTTCCCGAGAGCCGCTTCCACCATATTCTCACAGTAGATGAAAATGGAAATCTGGTAGATGTTCTGACGCCGTTTGAGCTCTGGAAGAGAAGCGAGGTGAAGATCAAAACCGTTTCGGTGATTGGTCTTGGGTATGTAGGACTCACTCTCGCACTCACACTCAATGAATTTGGCATCCGCGTGATCGGGGTAGACACCAACAAAAAGGTGATCAAAAAGCTTAAAAGCGGGGTTCCTCATTTTTATGAAAAGGGACTCGACCAACTGGTCAAAAAACACGCGAACAAGAACTTGATTCTTTCCACTTCTCTCTCGGAAAATCAGAGTGATATCTTCGTTATTTGCGTGGGGACGCCAGTGAACGAGCTGGGCAAAGTGCTGTCACAGTTCTTGACGGATGCGGCAAAAGAAGTGGGTAAAGTCCTGAAGGCACACGACCTTGTGATCCTTCGCTCGACAGTAACGATCGGAACCTGCAGGGATGCGGTGGTGCCCCTTTTAGAGAAGGTATCCGGACTCAAGGCCGGCGAGACATTCATGGTAAGTTTTGCACCGGAACGCACTGTGGAAGGAAAGGCTCTGGAGGAGCTTCGCACACTCCCGCAAATCATCGGGGGATACAATAAACAGAGCCTCGACGAAACGAGTAAGTTCTTCCGCGTCTTCGCACATACGATCGTCGCGGTAGAGAGCCTTGAGGAGGCTGAAGCGGTCAAGCTTCTCAATAACACTTTCCGTGACGTGAGCTTTGGATTTGCCAATGAAGTGGTATGGGCACTCCATGGCTATGGTCTCAATGCTCGCAAGGTTATCCGTGCCGCCAATGAAGGCTACGGCAGAAACCCGATCCCGGCCCCGAGCCCCGGAGTTGGCGGCATGTGTCTGGTGAAAGACCCTTACCTGTTCGTAGCATCCGCAAAAGAAAAGGGATATGCCCCAAAATTGCCGATTGCTGCGCGTGACATCAATGTTTCGATGATCAGTTTCATCACCAACCAAGTGGATGCCTTTATGAAGAAAAACAAAAAGAATGCTAGTAAAGCACGAATTTTCCTCGCGGGCATGGCCTTCAAGGGGTTGCCCGAAACTTCTGACCTACGATTTTCCACTTCAGTACAGATCCTTGAGAAACTTCAAAAAAAATATCCCAAGATTATCATTTTCGATCCTGTCGCCTCAAAGGAAGACCTGTATACGCTCAATGCCAAGGTTGTGGGATCTTTGGAAGAGGGGTTTAAAAAAAGTGATGCCGTGCTACTGCTCAATAACCATCCTTTGTTTCGTGAAGCAGATATCTTCGCGCTTGCTTCGACAATGAACGCACCCGGCATGATCTTTGACCCATGGGGCAGTTATCGCGAGGAGCAGCTCACTGGCCTAACAGGAATTTCTTACGCTGGCCTATAAATGAGGGTGATTGTTTGTAATCCGTGTTACGGCAACAATCCCTACATCCGAACGGCGGAGATGGCATTGAAACTAAGCGATAAGCTTGGTGGCAAAGTTTTCGTCGTCATTCCTCATATATACGGAGAACAACAAAAGAGAATTTTGACAGAGGAGTTTGGTCATGATGCAAGAGTCATTCTGGATGAAGAATTTGGATCAATTCTCCGTTCCGTTTTCTTTGAAGGAGACTCGTATAAGCAGTTTTTACAGCAGTGGCTGAATACTGTGGACGATGCATCCAACAAAGCCATGACACATCTGAAAAAAACGTATGACATTGTCTGTGAAATAAGTCGCTCTCCCCTATTGGATCTTGGCATTACGCCCGCATTTTACAATTCCTGGTCACGGATCTCCGATGTGCTTGAGCGAGCAATTGGTGAACCAGCAATCGCATTGGACCATGAGCTTTTAACGACAGCAAGCAAAAAAATGCGCGCACTGGAATCGCACTACAGTGCGCACTTCATCAGTGTCCCGGGGACATTTGAGCCGAACAAAAACGATATTGCCATTCCTCTTAGCACATCCACGCTCATATCAGACGATCAAGTAGTGGAACGAGGCGTGTATGTAACCGTAAGTGGAATCCCACATGTGGAATCGTTGCAAACGATCGCTGATGCCCTAAACGTGAAAATCTATTCTTCGGATTCTTCAAAAATCCGTGGCTCACAGCACGCACTTCCCGGCATTCTCAAGCATTCGCAGATTGTTGCACACATCGCTCGTGCGGGCTGGGGTGCGATAGGCAAATCGATCGCAACGGGCGTGCCACTGATTGTACAGCCTTATCAAAAAAACGAAGACCCCGAGATATATTTCAATATTCAGCGAATCGAAGAGCTTGGTCTTGGTGTGCAATTCAGCGGTCAAAACTCTGATGAACTTCTGAAGATTCTAGAAGGGCTTCGGCCACGGATACAGGAGTACAAAGAATCGCTTCTCCGGAGATTTGGAACACTGGATGGAGCAAGTATAGCTGTAGAAAGCATGCTTCAATATCTTAAGAGCTAAACCCCTCACCCTACCCTCTCCCAGCGGGGAGAGGGTAATTACATTCACAAAGCGATGGTTGTGTGTTGCTTATGTTCTTCATACTCGTGAAGCCGGGTCGGTCGCGCTGGAAAAGCGCCGTCACGCATAACGTGAGCGGGGCGAGTAAAAATCCGCCGCAGGAGATTTTGAGTGGGTCTCGGATTTTTCGCCACGCGAGCGTAGATGCGTAGGCAGCTTTTCCAATAGCGACCGGCGCTTTTCTTTGTGGTATTTTCTTTTGGCAAGACAAAAGAAAGTACCATTCAAGCAGCGAAGCACCCTGAGGACTTCTCGTTCTGTGTTCTGCAAAAACACTGTAGAGTAAAGCCATGGTCCAGATCATCGCAGAACTCTGCCAAAACCACTGCGGGGACCGGAAGCTTCTGTCAGAGATGATTGCGGCGGCGGCAGAAAACGGCGCAGACATCGTTAAATCCCAGATGATCTTTTCGGAGGATCTCACGCATCGCCCGGAATTCGATGAAGGAAAGACGGATGCAGACGGAATCGTACGCGTCATCAAACGACCCTATGCAGCGGAGTACGAGCGCCTGAAGAAACTTGATCTCACGGAAGATGACCACCGTTTTTTCATCGAGGAATGTACAAAGAGGAATGTCGCCCCCATGACGACGGTTTTTAGCCGCAACCGCGTTGCATTTTCCTCTGCCCTTCCATGGCCCAAAAGGATTGTGAAGGTTGCAAGCTACGACTGCGCGAGTGCCACCCTTATCCGAGAACTCGCGGAGCATTTTGATCACCTCTATATCTCGACAGGAGCAACATTTGATCAAGAGATTGCAGCAACTGCTGCGCTCGTACACTCCATGGGGAAAACCCTCTCCTTCCTGCATTGCGTGACGAGCTATCCCAATACGCTGGAGATGTGCAATTTGCGCAGGGTGGAATGGCTGCGACAATATGCACCCTCGGTGGGATGGAGTGACCATACGCTCGTAAAACGAGATGGTGTCAAAGCCGCAAAAGCGGCCATTGCTCTCGGCGCGGATGTCATCGAGAGGCATTTCACCATTCTCCCGGAAGACCAAACGAAGGACGGGCCTGTTTCTATCACGCCCGCAATGCTCAAGGAATTGCGTGGGTTTGCGGCAGCCCCCAAAGAAGAGCAATGGCGCATTGCACAGGAAGAAATTCCCGATTGGAAAGGCATCCTCGGCTCCCCTACCCGCGCGTTGACTCCTGCGGAATTACTCAATCGCGATTACTACAGAGGAAGATTCGGCAGTAAGGTACATGGCAAATGGATCTATAATTGGGAAGATATTCCAGTGGCATAATACAACCATGAAGAAATCTATTTCCGTTCTCGGCATCATCACTGCACGCGGCGGAAGCAAGGGGATACCCAACAAAAATGTTGCG
>Ga0194120_10001656_pt1 | contig 40067 bp, 28 predicted proteins | sample TA2MahCa65mmetaG_FD_148642 | JGI IMG/M metagenome (GOLD analysis project Ga0194120, IMG submission 148642) | Freshwater microbial communities from Lake Tanganyika, Tanzania - TA2015019 Mahale Deep Cast 65m | ecosystem: Environmental > Aquatic > Freshwater > Lake | place: Tanzania: Lake...
GCTGGTCGCCGACAATTCGCCCGACGAGAACAGCGTGCTTGCGTCGCAGATGGAGGGCGAGGAACTGCTGATTCGGCTGAGAGGTCAGGTCTACCGGATCCAATAGGCTGAAGCCGCATTCAGCTCGTCGAGCTCGCGCGCGATCGCGGCGCGCGAGCTCGATGGAGCGCGCCGCAGGGCCGATTCGTATGCGTAGCGCGCCGCGATCGTCTTTCCCTCGGCCCGCAGCTTCCTGGCCCGCCCGAGGATCGACTCGGCGCTCCTCGGATCGGCCGGAATTCGGCCGTTCCGCCGCGCCTCGATTTGCGAGGCGCTGAGCGGCGTGCCGTCGCGCGCGTTGTTTCGAACGGCCAGGGAAAGACGATCGGACTCGCGAGTCGCCCGCCGATCGTCATCGCGCGGCGCCGCGCCAAGCACGGCTCGATCCCATTCGTCCAGATCGATGATCGTCGCGCGCACGCTCACACCCGTTCCACTCGATGACAGGCCCGATCCGCGGTTCGCCGGAAAACGCGGGCCAACCGACCGAACCGATTCCGAGCGGCGCCCCACGCCTCCTACCGATATCTCGCCGCCGTCGGGAACCGACACGGTCGTATGCGCCGAGAATTGCCGCACAACGGGCAATTGGACCGCTTGACCTCGCGCGATCCATGGAACGCCGACCATCGAAACGACCGGGCCAAGAAACGCGATCCGGCGCGCGGCCGCAAGCCACAAGGTCCTTGATCGCCCGTCCATCGTCCGCCTCCGTCGCCTCGCTTCCTGGGCTTGGCTCCGCGCCGACCCGCATCGCGGGAGGTCGATTCCGCCGACGGCATTCTACCGCATGGGGGGACAAGAAGCACGAGCGGCTACGGCGATTGCTGTTCGAGTTCGCGCAGACGCCGCTCGATCTGGTAGTTCTGCACCAGAAGCAACCGCTCGCGTTTGAGGGAATCAAGCCGTTCAACGGCCGCCAGACGCCTCATCTTGTTGGATTCGAGTTCGATGAGGAACGGGTGGCTGGTGACCGGACGACTGATCGACTCGTGCTCGCGGACGCGTCGATCGAGGGAACGGATCTCCGCTTCGGCGATGCGGATTTCCGAGTCGAGTTGGCGCAACCGGAGCGGGTAGGTGACGCGTTGGAACAGCAATTGGCGAAGGCGGGCGATTTCGGCCTCGCGCGCCTCGGGGGAGAGTTTGGCGTGCGTCATCACGGTCGGCGGCGATACCGACGCGGGACGAGGCCCAGGCGGTGCCGGCGGGTCGGCGTACGCTGAGGAGGAAGCCCCCAAGACAAACAACACGGCAAACGTGCGGTACATGGCCAGCCTCGGATCGTGGCGTGAATCGGCCGGAACGGCGACCCGGCCTTCCATTTCGTCCACGCTAATTGGAGCGATTCGGGCCGGCAATCCCGGAAATCCGCGAGTTTCATGACGACCGATCAAGGCGTGCGGAACGCGCCGCGCGTGGCGATTGTGACGGCTGAACGAACGGCTCCCCTCGAACACTCCGCAATAACAACCGGCCGAAATCGGATCTGGGGCGGCCAATTGTCGACATCGGACGGCCGATCGACGGCCCGTCTTGTTTTCGACGATCGCCGTTCGCGATATGTTGGGCGATTGGAGCGTCCTACCGAGGGACAACCGTCTGGTGTCAGGAACCCGCCGGATCGAAAGAGGTGATCATCGTGTCGGACGCGGGAGCGACTCGCAAAGACCGTATCTTTCCGCTGCATCTGACGCCGTTCGAGACCTACATGCTCTGGGATGATCGCCCGGAGTATCCTTCGACGGTGGTTTCGGAATGGCAATTCACGGGACGCGTCGTGCGGGACCGTTTTGAACGGGCGATGGACTTCGCGCTCGAACGACACCCGCTCCTGCGTGCCACCGTCCGCGTGGCCAAGCTCAATCGGGAGTGCTGGGTGCTTGGCGAGGCACCGCGTCCGAAGATCCAATGGGGCCGATATGACGAGCCGGTCGACTGGCCGGCCGGGGAGTCGATCGATCTGCGCCGCACTCCCGGCTTGCTGGCTTGGATGCGCGCCGATGACGAGCGTGCGACGCTGACATTCCTGTTCCATCACGCTTCGTGCGACGGGATCGGACTGAGTCGCTTCGTCGGCGACCTGTTATGGAGCTACGCGGAGCAGAGCGGCGACGCGGTCGAACCGACTCCGCCGCTGCCTCCCGATGCGCTCCGCAAACGGCTTCGGGCGACCTATCGCGTCGAGGAGTTCTTGGATTCCCGAGGCCGGCCACTCGACCGTTTTCGAAACTCGGTCGGACAAGTGATCCGTGAAACAACGCCTGTCAATCCGCCGCGGGGGGAGAATCGGGAGCCGGTTCCCTATCCGGGGATCCTCATGGCCGAATTGAACGCCCAGGAATATCGCGAGCTCAAGGCGGCCGCCTTGGCGCGCGGCCAAATGGCGAACGATGTCCTGCTGGAGCGGCTCTTCGTGACGTTGTTCGACTGGAACGACGCATTCGGACAGCCCGGCGACGGCTCGCTGACCGTCCTCGTGCCGCTCGACCTCCGTGAAACCGATTCCCGCGACATCTCGGCGGCCAATCTCGTGACCTACGCGTTCATCCACCGCAAGCGCGATCAGATCCGCGACCGGCGCCGATTGATCGATGGTCTTCGCGACGAAATGGCGGTGGCCAAACAGGAACGGCACCGATCCCCGTTCATGGGCTCGATTGTGAGTTTGAACGACCCGAACGAGGGGACGCGCGCCGTGCTCGGCGGCAAGTTCTGCGTCGCGACCGCCATCCTCTCCAATGCGGGCGATCCGACTCGACGGTTTCTGACGGAACTGCCCAGGGACCGCGGTCTTGTCCGGTGCGGCGACCTGCGGCTCGAAGGGATCCAAAGCGTCCCGCCGCTTCGGCCGTTCTCACGGGTCACCGTCTTTGTCGGGACGTATCGCCGCAACCTGCGAGTCTGTTTGCGATGCGATCCGCGCTGGTTCACGCTCGACGACACACAGGCCTTCCTCGACCGCTACATGCGGTCGATCCGCGAATCGACCCATGTCGGCATCACGTAGTCGATGATCGACCTGTTCGTGTCCGGCGTCGGGCGATTCCTTTCAATAGGTCCATTCCGCGCCGGCGAACGCGGCGAACGGCGACGCGGCGAATCCCGTGACCTCCTCGTACCGCTTGTCGAACAGGTTGTTGATCCTGGCATAGAGCCGGACGTCGTCGAAGAGCAAGTAGTCGCCGCTCACGTTGAAGACGGTGTAATCGTCGAGCCACACCGAGGCGTCGCGCGCGTCGGTGCGATCGCCCACGAATTGACCCGCGCAGGAGAGCGAGACCCGATCGTCGCAGAACGTCCGCGTCACGGCCATCGACGCCTTGTGTCGCGGCCTCCGCACCAGCGGACCGCCCGTTTCGCCGTCCATCGTGTCCATGACGGTGTAGCCGCCCGTGATGAACACGCACGCTGTCAGATCGACGCGTCCGCTCAACTCGACACCGTGCGTTCTCGCCGTTCCGATGTTCATCAACGTGAACGTATTCAGATCGAACAGAATCAAGTCGCGGAAGTCGTTCCGGAAGTAGGTTGCTCCGATTCGCACGTCGCCGTCGAAGAGCGCCTGGTCGATTCCGTATTCCCAGCCTTTGCTTGTTTCGGGGCGCAGGCCCGGATTCCCGAACGGAAACAGGTTTTCGGCGAGCGCCGGGGCTCGGAAGCCCGTACCGATGCTCCCGCGGACATCGGTTCCCCAATCGAAGAGCCGGTAGGTCGATGTCATGCGGTAGGTCTGGGCGGTTCCGGCCGCGCTGTGGTCGTCCCAGCGGAATCCGACGGTCGTGAACCAGCGTTCGGCCAGCCGGATCTGATCCTGGATGAAGACGCCCGCGTCGTTCTGCGTCGCGCCCGCCGCTCCGAACGCTCCGTCCGACGAGCCGTCCTCCGCGGTATAGTCCGCCCCCGCGGAGAAGACATTCTCCTCGGTCAACTGGAGATCGGCTTGATAGAGGAACTTGCGGGTCTGACCCTCGAAGGATGTCGGAAAGATGTCATCCTTGTCGTTGCGATCGAAGTCGGTGAGGAAGAACGAGGCGCGCTGGACGATAAGCCCGTCCATCATCGCCTTGCGCAGTTGCACACGATTGAAGAAGTTCTCGCTGACGTAGGTGCGAAGCGGATCATCGGTCGGCGGCGATCCGAGCGAGAACGACGCGTCGTCCAATCCCATCCTCGAGTCGATCCAGCGGAACACATAGTCGACTTCAAGGTCCTCGGATGGCGTCCAACCGACGCGTCCCGACACGACTCCCGCCTCGAAACCGTCGTGATCGACTCCCCCGACGCGCGGTGACGCGGCCGAGAAACCCCGTGTCTGGTTCCAGGAACCGGTGAACGCGTAATGGAATTGATCCGAACCGGCTTGGACGGCGACCTGTTCGCGATGGGAATGAAAACTGCCTCCATCGGCCAGAAGGGTCGTCGTGCGCGGCCCCGAACCTCGCTTGCTCGTGATCTGGATCACGCCGCCGAGCGCATCGGAGCCGTAAAGCAGGCTCTGGGGTCCCTGCAGGATCTCGATCCGCTCGACATTGTCGAGCAGCATGTTGCCGAAATCAAAAAGCCGGCTCGCATTGCTGGGGTCGTTGAGCGGGATTCCGTCGAGAAACACCTTCGTGTGCTGCGACGCGGCGCCGCGCAGGAAGACCGTCGTCAGGCCGCCGGCGGGCCCGTTCTGCACGACATCGACGCCGGGAACGCGCCGCAGGAGCTGCGAGACGGTCCGTTCGCGGCTCCGCGCGATCTCGTCCGGGCCGATCATCCGAACCGTTCCGCCGAACTCGCCGACCAGTTCGGGCGTCGACGTCGGGCTTGTCACGATCGGCTCGTCGCCTTCCCCCTCGACCACGCCGACCACGGTCTGCGGCTCGATCGTGGGCGGTTCGGTCTCGGGCATCGGCTGATGGTCGGCGACCGTTCTCGCGATCGGCCGGCGTTCGCGATCCGTTTCCTGCGACCGGAGATTCCGGCAAGGCGCGATGCCAACCAGAAAAACGAGGCACGCGGTGATGCGCAGGCGCATTGATTCGGTTCCTTTCCATGGCGCGTGGAAAACAAAGACCTGGCTCGCTCCGGTATCCTGGCTCGGCCCGCACCCCTTCGCCGCTCGGCCCAACCCGATCCGCAACGGCGAATCGATGGGGCTCGGTCGGATACGGCGGCAGGCCTCACAGTCGCGCGACGGCGGGAGATTCGCACTCCACTTCCCCGGAACCGCAAGCCAATTCCCTTGCCCGTGTGACGTTGGATCCCTCCCTCGAACGGCCCGTGCAATCCGGCCGTGCCGGCGCGATAGGAACGGGCGTCCGACTTCGTTCATCGGGCGCCCGTACACGGCGAATTCGGAAATAATCGCAAATCCGGAAGAGTCCAGCTCGACATCCCAAATCACCCGGCTTCACGATTCGGGCGTTCGAAGGCGCGAGAGATCGGGCGTCGCGCGCATGAACGACGGCCTCGCGCGGATCGGATGGGGTGGGCGGGTCGGCGACCGCGTTGGTCAGGGATTGGCCGACTTGGGGGAAGGAGCCACCGTGACGATCGTCTTGCTCTTGATGGTCTGGTTGAGCACGTTGCCGAGCGCGTTGATTTCCATCTTCATGGTCTGATCGATTTCGCTGCCGACAAGCTGTCCGGTGGCCGCGTCGAACCGCATCACGCCGCTCGCCGCCTGCTCGGAAACCTTGATCTTCGCCGGCGCATTCGCGGGGGGGTCGCCGAATTCGAACGAAAGGGTAACGGACATCTTGTCCACCTTGCGATCGTTGACCACTTCCTCGCCCGCGTACGTGAACTTCGTCTTGATCGTCTGTTTGCCGAGGATGGGATTATTGAGTTCGAGGGAATCGGTCCAGGAATCGCCCCTTATTACGGCCTGCTCGGGGAACTTCGCCGCATTCTGTTTAAGGAGCTGATTGAGTCCGTCCTTCGAAAAAATCTCGGCGACGCCGGGAAGGCCGGCGGCGCGGGCCATCGCGTCGGTCATTTCCTCGGGAACCTGGACATCGAGAATCTCGCCCCGAGGAGAAATGTGCGCGGTGAACTTGCCTTTGGTCAATGCGCCGAATATGGGCGCGATCATCGACCCGATCGGGCCTTCGGCGGGCGTTTCGACGTTCGAGTCGTACGCGAAGCTGGCGCCGGGGGCTCCTTCAAGCTTCATCTGGATGCGCACGAATCGCTGGGTTACCGACGCGATGCCTTCGGCGTTGACGCTGTCGATCACCTGCCGCAAGACCATGGTCGGCGACATACGCATTTCGACATTCTGATCCGCCGCGGTGACCGCGACATGGATGGTCTGGACGATGGTCATGTCGCGCGAGTCACCCGGCTCGAATTTCCAACGCAAGACCTTTTGGGCCTGCGCCGTCTGTATTCCCATCGAAAGGCAGAACAGCAGTGCCGCGCACTCCGCGGCGAAGGACCGATATCCCGCTCGCATGACACTCACCTCGCTTTGCCCCATGAACCGACCGGTCTTTTCAAGATGGGGAGACGCGCGTTCATTGTAGGAAAGGCCGTGGGGCCTACTAGTGGGCGACATGCCCGTTCGCGAGCCCGTTTGCGTTCGCGGCGACTCGGGCCGTACAATGGCATCCGATCATCGGCGGCCCACCGGGCGGACCGCGGCACGGGCCGTTCGCGGTGGACGAGGGCCATTACGACCGAGCTCAACCGCTTGTCCAAAGAGAAGATATGGCCGAGCCCCCCATTGTGGAATCGCAAATCGCCTTCCGACCGGAGACCGAGGAACTGCGTTATCTGCCGGAAGGTCCGCGGGACCTGGGACCCGGCCGGATCAGTTGGGTCGCCATCCAACATGGCCCCAAATCGACTGAGGGATCGCTCAATGTGCTCGACCTCGAGACAGGCCGAAACCTCTCCTATCCACTGCCTCGGCGCGTCGGCTTCGCGCATCCGATCGATGGCGGGAGCGCGTTCGTATTGGGTCTTGAGCGGCGGATTGTCCGATTCGAGCCGGCGACCCGTTCACTCGAACCGATCGGTGACGAGGTGGAAACCGATGTGAGCGGCACGATCATCAACGACGGCGAATCGTTCGAGGAGGGGGTCGTGTTCGGCGCGAAGGACGTCGCGTTCCGCGACCGAAAGGCCGGCCTGTATTGGCTCCGATGGAGGGATCGCCGGATCATTCGCTTCCGGAGCGACCAGGTCTGCTCGAACGGTAAGGTGATTTCGCGTCGAGCCGACGGGTCGTACACGGTGCTCGATATCGACACGCCGACGCGACGCGTGGTCCGTTACCGACTGGATGTGGAACGGGCCGTGCTTGAGGACGAGGGCATTGCCCTCGATTTGTCTGAAAGCGAGTCGTATCCCGACGGCATGGTCTCGACACCGGACGGCCGGGGCGTCATCATCGCGTTCTACAATCCGAACGATCGGCCGTTCGGCGAGGCTCGGCAGTTCTCGCTCGACACGGGTCGAGTCGAGACGATCTGGCGCGTTCCCGGATCGCCCCGGGTCACCTGTCCGCGGCTGGTCCGATGGCGGGGTGGAACGTGGTTGATATTGACGACAGCCGTGGAAGGCATGCCGGAGGAGCGACGGGACAGGGCGCCGAACGCGGGTTCCCTGTTCGTCGCGCCGACGTCGTACGCGGCCGAATCGGTGGCTCGTTAGGTTATCGCGATCATCGCGGCGCCGCCACGGCGGGCCGGCAGCGGGAAGGCGTCGCATGAGTATCCTGGCGGACGTATACGGCCATTCCTTGGCCCTGTTGACCGACCTGTACCAACTGACGATGGCCTACGGCTATTGGAAGTCGGGCATGGCGGGGCGTCGAGCGGTCTTTCATCTGTCGTTCCGTCAAAACCCGTTTCAGGGTGGATTCGCCGTCTGCTGCGGGTTGGGGACGGCGATCGAGTTCATCGAGCGTTTCCGATTCGAGCGGTCGGATCTGGACTACCTCGGCACCCTGCGTGGGGCCGATGATGGGCCCCTTTTCGAGCGTGCGTTCCTCGACGATCTGGCGCGGCTGGAATTCGCGTGCGATGTCGACGCGATGGCCGAGGGAACCGTCGTGTTTCCGCGCGAACCGCTGGTGCGCGTCACCGGCCCGCTCCTGCAATGCCAGCTCCTCGAAACGCCCCTGCTCAACATCGTCAACTTCCAGACACTGATCGCGACGAAGGCCGCGCGGATCTGCATGGCGGCCGAGGGCGATCGCGTCATCGAGTTCGGCTTGCGGCGCGCCCAGGGAATCGACGGTGGGATCTCGGCGTCGCGAGCCGCATATGTCGGCGGTTGTGCGGGAACTTCCAACGTGATCGCCGGACAATTGTTCCATATCCCGGTCGCCGGTACGCATGCGCACAGTTGGGTCATGACTTTCGACGACGAATACGAGTCGTTCGAGGCGTATGCGAAGGCCATGCCGAACAACTGTACCTTTCTGGTGGACACCTACGATACGCTGGACGGCGTCCATAACGCCGTGGCGATCGGGCGACGGCTGCGCGCGGCCGGCCACGAATTGCTCGGCGTCCGCCTCGATTCCGGGGACCTCGCCGCGCTCAGCCGTCAGGCGCGGAGCATTCTGGATGAGGCGGGTTTTCCGAAGGCGAGGATCGTGGCGAGCAATGATCTCGACGAGCGGCAGATCGCGAGTTTGAAGCGGCGCGGCGCCCGCATCGATGTGTGGGGTGTCGGCACGAAACTCGTTACGGCTTTCGATCAAGCCGCGCTCGGGGGCGTCTATAAACTCGGGGCCGTTCAGGATGCCGACGGCGCTTGGGTCCACCGCATCAAGCGGTCGGAGCAACCGATCAAGGTCACGCTACCCGGAAAGCTCGGCGTTCGGCGCTACGCCGACGGGAACGCGTACCTCGGCGACGTGCTCTACGACGGATTGACCATGAATGCGGAGGAAACGGGGTATCAGGAGCCAACGGGCTCCGCGTCGCCCGGGCCTCTTGGCGGCGCACTCCTGCCCGACCGCTCGGATCCGATTCCCCATTCGGCGACGACGACCGACATGCTCGTACCCGTTTTCCGAAACGGTCGAGCGGTATACGATCGACCGGCGCTGGGCGCATCGCGCGCGCGGACCCGCGACGAGCTCAACCGATTGCCGCCTGGAGTGCGGGCCTTGGACGACCCGCGACCCTACCCGGTTGGTTTGGACTCGCGTCTTCAGGAACTGAAATCGCGGCTCATCGCCGCCCATGCGAAAGGTGGGTCATGTTCCTCGTCCGCGTCGCGGCCGCCGTCCTGAATCAAACGCCCCTCGCGTGGGACGCGAACCGGCGGAACATCGCGGCCGCCCTTCGGGCGGCGCGCGACGCGGGGGCGAGCATCGTTTGCCTGCCCGAATTGTGTGTCACGGGATACGGCTGCGAGGATGCCTTCCACAGCCCGGCCGTCTGGAACACGGCGTGGGACGTGCTTCGCGAGCTGCTCGGCGAAACCCGCGGCATCGTCACCATGTTCGGCCTGCCGATCGCGCACGGCGCGGCCGTCTACAACGCCGCGTGCCTTGTCGCCGACGGCCGCATCGTCGGTCTCACCGCCAAACGGTTTCTCGCCGGAGACGGCATCCACTACGAACCGCGTTGGTTTAAGGCGTGGCCGATGGACCGGCGCGGCGAGCTCGAACGGGACGGCGAGCGTTATCCGATCGGCGACCTGTTCTTCGATTGCGGTGGAGTTCGGATCGGATTCGAGATCTGCGAGGACGCGTGGGTCGCGAATCGTCCGGGCGTCGAGCTGGCGCGCCGCGGTGTCGACCTGATCCTCAATCCAAGCGCGAGCCATTTCGCGTTCGGCAAGAGGGAGGTGCGCCGCCGGTTCGTGCTCGAAGGATCGCGCGCGTTCGGCTGTTCGTACGTCTATGCGAATCTGGTGGGCAATGAGGCGGGCCGAGCGATCTACGACGGAGGCGCGATGATCGCGACCGGAGGCCGCATGATCGCCGAGGGGCCTCGATTCTCGTTCGAGGAGTTCGGTGTCGTCACGGCGCCGGTCGACATCGATGCCACCCGCATGGCCCGCGCCAGGACGGCGAGCCACCAACCCCATTTCGCCGACGGGGCGGAACCGTGTGTCGAGATCGACTACACCTATCCGAGGCTGGAACCGGAACGACGCGCGCACGAACCGGCGACGTGGGAATCGAGCTCGCGGATCAAGGAAGAGGAATTCACGCGGGCCGTCGGCCTCGCGCTGTTCGATTACCTCCGCAAGAGCCGGTCCCGCGGGTTCGTCGTTTCGCTGAGCGGTGGAGCCGATTCGAGCGCCGTGGCGACTCTCGTCGCGTGCGCGGTCCGGTTCGGAGTCCGTGAACTCGGACGCGACGGGCTCCTCGAAAGGCTCGCCTGTCTCGGCGGGTGGCGAGGCGACGAGGACGAGTGCGGGATCGTGAACCGGCTGCTCGCGTGCGTCTACCAGGCGACCCGGAACAGCGGACCCGTGACGCGAGCCGCCGCTCGGCGCGTCGCCGAATCGCTCGGCGCGGAATATCTCGAATTCAATGTCGACTCGATCGTCGAACAATACGTCGACGTCGTCAGCCGCGCGCTCGGCCGCGAACTGACCTGGGAATCGGATGACCTCGCCCTGCAGAATATCCAGGCGAGGGTTCGCGCGCCCAGCGTCTGGTTGCTCGCCAACGTGCGCGGCGCGCTGCTGCTCGCGACGAGCAATCGGTCGGAGGCGGCGGTCGGTTACTGCACGATGGACGGCGATACCTGCGGGAGCATCAGCCCGATCGCGGGCATCGACAAACATTTTCTCCGGCAATGGCTGCGCTGGATGGAACTCGAAGGACCCGAAGGGCTCGGCCCGTTCCCCGAGCTGAACGCCGTCAACGCCCAGCAGCCGACCGCCGAACTGCGCCCGCCGTCCGCGTCACAGACCGATGAGGGCGATTTGATGCCCTATGAGCTGCTCGACGTCATCGAGCGCGCGGCGATCCGGGACAAGCGGTCTCCGATCGAGGTGTTCCGATGCGTGAGGGCGGACTTTCCCGAATACGAGCCCGGACAACTGCTCGTTTGGGTCGAGCGGTTTTTCCGGCTCTGGTGCCGCAATCAATGGAAGCGCGAGCGTTACGCGCCGTCGTTCCATCTCGATGACGAGAACCTCGATCCCAAGACCTGGTGCCGTTTTCCGATCCTCTCCGGCGGATTCGAACGCGAACTGGCCGAAATGCGACGCGCCGCGAAGGAAGATTCGCCGCCATGAACGCTCTGATTCTCGTCGACCTTCAGAACGACTTCCTGCCGGGCGGCGCGCTGGCCGTGCCACGCGGCGACGAAGTGATCGCCGCGGCGAATCGGCTCCAGCCCCATTTCCCTTTGATCGTCGCGACGCTGGATTGGCATCCTCCCGACCATGGGAGTTTCGCAAGCAACCACCCGGGCCGACGCGTCGGCGATCGTGTGGAGCTCGACGGAGTGCCGCAGGTCCTCTGGCCCGATCATTGCGTGCGGGACTCGCACGGAGCTCGGCTCGCGCCGAGTCTCCACACGCTCTCGATCGCCAGGGCGTTTTGCAAGGGAGTGGATCCGCGCGTCGATAGCTACAGCGCCTTCCGGGACAATGGTCGGCGAACCGATACCGGATTGGGCGACTACCTGCGCGATCGCGGCGTCACCGACCTCTTCGTGCTGGGGTTGGCGACGGAATACTGCGTTCGCGCGACGGCGCTTGACGCCGCTGCGTACGGCTTCGCCACGTGGCTGTTCGAGGATGGATGTCGCGGAGTCGAAAGTCGCCCCGGAGACGTCGCGGCCGCGCTCGCGGAGATGGAACGCGCGGGAGTTCGGCGAATCGCGAGTAAGACGTGGTTGAGTGAACGCGACCGGGGCGCGGATCGCTCGACGCTCGCTTCCGGACGGTATTTGCGATTGATGAGGTCGGGTCGATGGGAATACGCGGAACGCTCGAACGCGACCGGAGTCGTCGTGATCGTCCCGACGACGGTCGATGACGCGTTTGTGCTGATCGAACAGTATCGCGAGCCGCTGGGCAGGCGCTGCATTGAGTTTCCGGCCGGTCTGGTGGGCGATGCTCCGGGCGACGAGCATGAGGAGTTGATCACGGCCGTGCGCCGCGAGTTGATGGAGGAGACGGGTTTCGCCGCCGCGGACGTGAAGTTGCTTGGCGAGGCGGTTCCGTCGGCGGGTCTGACGAGCGAGCGGGTGGCCGTATTCCGCGCGACGGGACTTTGCCGCGTGGCTGCCGGAGGCGGCGCCGACGGTGAGCTGATCCAGGTGCATCTCGTCGCGCGCGGCGCCTTGCGCGAGTGGCTCGATCGCCGCCGCGCCGAGGGCATCGAGATCGCCATGTCGCTCTACGGCGGCTTGTGGCTCGCCGAACGCGAAACGCGTTGAGTGATCGATGAGTTTGATTTCGCGCGTCGGAAGGCGGACCTATGGTCAAGCGTTTGGCGGTATTCGGAGACAGTTTCAACCCGCCGCATCGGAACCACCGTGCGATCGCTGAGGCCCTGGCGGAGCGGTTCGACGAGGTCCGGATCGTGCCGTGCGGACCTCGCCCCGACAATCCGCGAACGAATGATGTCGAAGCCTATCACCGGGCGGCGATGGTCGACATGAACTTCGCGGGTCTCGATCGTGTCCGCGTCGATCTGTTCGATCTCGAACAGAAGACGTTCACACAAACGCACGAGCTCGAACGCCGTTTCGAAATGATCGGCGACGTGTGGCACGTGATCGACGCCGATCTCGCGCGGGGCGGAGGACGCGGCGTATCGGAGATCCAAACGCACTGGGAATCGGGAACGCGGCTCTGGAACGAATCGAAGTTCCTTGTCGTCCAACGGCCGGGCGGAGCCGTCGATGCCGCGGATTGGCCGCCAAACCACGCATGGATCGAGATTCCCGAGCCGATGTCGAGTTCGGAAATACGAAGCCGGATTTTTCATCGTGAGGCGTATCGAGGCGAGTTGCTTCCGCGAGTCGCCGACTATATCGAGCGCCATCGGCTCTATCTCGGCTCGCCCTCCGCGCGGAGCACGCGGATTCGGCTGAGCGAGCGGCGTTTCGAGGTCTGCTTCGACGAACGGAATTCCGACGCCGCCAAGCTCGCCGCACAACTCGATGCGTATCGCCATGCGGAACCCGAACTGATCGTCGTCATTGGCGGAGACGGCACGATGCTGAGGGCCGTGCGGCAGCATTGGCGCCGGCGCGTGCCGTTCTTCGGCGTCAATACGGGCCATCTGGGCTTCCTCTTGAACGACGTCCTGCCGATGGACGTGGAGGAGGTTGAATTGCCGCTTTGGCACCTTCCCCTCCTGTATGTCGATCTGGAGAACGAGGACGGTGCCGCGCAAAAGGCGCTCGCGTTCAACGACACGTGGGTCGAGCGCGCGACGGGGCAGACGGCGTGGATCGAGGTCGGCGTCGACGGACACGTGCGGCTCCCGCGCCTGGTCGCCGACGGCGCCCTGATCGCCACTTCGGCCGGGTCCACCGCGTACGCGCGCGCGATGGGCGCGGCGCCCATGCCCCTGGGGACGCCCGCCCTATTGCTTGTCGGATCCAACGTCTTGCGGCCCGCGTACTGGAGACCTGTCGTCCTGCCGATCGACACCGAGGTTCGGTTTACATCGCTCGATCCGGAAAAACGGCCCCTTCAGGCCTACGTCGACGGCGTGGCCCACGGGAATATCCGACGGCTGATTGCCCGAGTCAGCAATACGGCCGGCGTTGAGATGGTATTCGCGCCGCCCCACGATCCAGGAGCGAAACTCGCCGCGATCCAATTCCCGTGAATGGGCCGTTCTCCCGAGTCACGAACGGCCGTTCCATGAGCTATAAATGCGGTAGTTCCAGTCAAGGAGACGCGCCGTGCCGATCTATGAGTTCTATTGCGCCGACTGCCATCGCATCTTCAACTTCCTCGCCCGGACCGCCAATACGACGAAGAGGCCGAAATGCCCGAAATGCGGTCGGTCGAGGCTTCAGCGTCAAGTCTCCAAGTTCGCCATTTCGAAAAACCGTCCTGAGGCCGGGGAAGAAGACCTGTTGCCCGAGGGGATGGACGAGTCGCGATTCGAGCGCGCGATGGAGGAGTTGGGGCGCGAGGCGGAAGGAATGAACGAAGATGACCCGCGCCAGATGGCGCGGTTGATGCGGAAACTCTTCCAAAGCACGGGCATGGAATGCGATGGACGCATGGAAGAGGCGATGCGCCGCATGGAATCCGGTGAGGATCCCGATGCGCTGGAAGAGGAGTTCGGCGACATGTTCGGGGGCGAGGGCGACGCGCCGGTAATGGCGAAGGCCGCGGGTGGCCGCTTGCGCGGACTTGCGAAACGCCTCTGTCCGCCGGGTGTCGACGACGGGCTGTACGACCTATAGCATGGCGTGCCGGGAGGAGTGCCGAAGGTCCCCGAACCTGAGAATGGCGAACGGGATCGCGGACACCAGGCATGAGCGACGGCGCGGCGACCGGAATCCGTCAAATCGACTGCGGATCGCGTCCCACACGCGTGCGATTTCAGGTGATGGCTTGGCTGGCGGCCGCGGCGGCGATCGCTTATGTCTGCCGAAACAGCCTTGCCGTCGCGGAGAAGACGATTCGCCGCGACCTGGACATCTCGGAGACCCAGATGGGCTGGATCTTGGGTCCGGCGTTTTTCTGGTCCTATGCCCTCGCACAGATTCCGACCGCGTGGTGCGGTCAGAAATGGGGATCGCGGCGCTGTCTGCCATGGATTGCCGCCCTGTGGTCGTTCGCGATCGTGGCATCCGCGACGGCTCGGGGTTGGACGATGCTCCTCGCCACACGCGTTGCCGCGGGCATCGCGCAGGCGGGCATCTTCCCCTGTGCCACGCGCACGATGGCCGACTGGCATCCCAGGACCGAACGCGCATTGGCGAGCGGCCTGTTGACGGCGGCCATGTCGACGGGAGGAGCGTTGGGCGCGTTGGCCACCGGCGCACTGCTCGCGCCCCGCGCGGAGTGGACCTGGTTGCCGCCCGTTTCGTGGCGATGCGTCTTCGCGCTCTATGCGCTGCCCGGCCTCATTTGGGCTGCCGGATTCTGGCGGTGGTTCCGCGATATTCCGGCGGAACATCCCGGGACGAATGAAGCCGAACGAAGGCTCGCGGAACGATCGTCGGGCCAAGACGCCCAGGAACTCGGGATACCGTGGGCGCGGTTGGCGGCGAGTCCCGCGATGTGGCTGATCGCCGGGCAACAGTTCTTCCGTGCGGCCGGATACGCGTTCTTCAGCAGTTGGTTTCCGACGTACTTGCAGGAAGCGAAAGGCGTCTCGACAGCCGGTTCGGGAGTTCTGACCGCGTTGCCTCTGCTTGCGATCGTCGTCTCGGCGATCGCGGGCGGCGGGCTCTCGGATCTGGTGCTGCGCTCGACGGGCAGCTTGAACACGGCGCGCAAAGGGGTCGCATCGACCATGTTGATCGTGGCCACCGCGCTGGTCGGGGGCGCTTATTTCGTCGAGGGGAATACGGAGGCCGTTCTCCTTATCAGCTTGGGGGTCTTTTTCTCGGGATTCGCCAGCCCATGTGCGTACGCTGTCTCGATGGACATGGGTGGCGCGCACGTCGCGGCCGTCTTCAGCACAATGAACATGTTCGGCAACTTCGGCGCGGGCCTGCTGCCTTGGCTTGTTCCCCATTTCAAACGCGCGTGGGAGTCGCATCCCATGCTGATGCGGTTCTCCGGAGGGAATGCCTGGGCGGCGGTCCTATTCCTCTTCGCCGCGATGTACCTCGCAGCGGCCATTTGCTGGCTCATGCTCCGCGCCAACGGAACGGTTGTCGCTGAACGTGATCAGGCCACCCACTAGCAACAGTAGCCCCAGTAGCCCCAGAGCGTAGCCCCAGATAGCCCCAGGACACCCATCTCTTCTTCGGGTTCGCAGGTTTGAAACAGGGTTCGAAACAGGACACCCAAGTTTCCTCTTCCCAGATAGGACACCCAGGTTTGGATCCGATGCGAATCCAGGTGTCCTGTGATGGATCCTGTGACGGACCCTGTGATGGACGTGTGTCCTGTGATGGACGGTGATGGAGCCGAGCCTAAAGGAAAAGGCGGCTCACCACGAACAGCACGGCGAAAATCGTGAACATGAAGCCCGTGATCCAGACACCGGCTCGAATCGCCTGTTGCAAGATCTCGCTCATCAACTCATGGCGCGTCGCGCCGTAGACAAGGCTGAACGCGACAATCAGCGGTATCGAATACCAGGCCAGCATCGGTCGACTCAACGCGGCAATGAGCACGGTGGCGGCATCGAAATCCATCGGCGGTTCCTTCGCGCAATTGGCGAGCTAGCTCGCGGTATCGGCTGCGCCCACGGGCGCGCCTCCGCCATCGGGCGGTCCACGCCGCCTCCTTTTTTTCTCTTCCTCGGGAGCGGGCGCGAGCGGGCCCGCATACGCATCGTAGATCGCTAGCACATTCAGGAGACCGGCGACCATCGTGTACAGGGTTCCCAATTCAAAATACTGATGGTACTTCCGATGCCAGCTCGCCAACTTGTCGCCGCGCTCGGGATCCACCGGATGCGGCGGCGCCATGAACTCGGGTCCCAAGAGCTCCAACGGGCGCTGATTTTTTCGGATCACCCGATAACTCTGCACGAGCGCAGGCATCGCGGGAAGACCGACGCCCAACTGGCAAAGGTACTGCCAACGACGGTCGGTCTCCGTGAACGAAGCGTACACGACGCGCCCACTACCGAGGGCCAAGCCGTAGAAGTAGGTGCCCAAGATGCAAACCATGAACAGAAGTCCCTTGGCGAACCGCCGCTGATACAAGTGTCCGGCGCCCGGCCAGAGCCAGGCCCACACGGCGGCGACCTCGGGACGGCGCAGGTCAACCTCGATGATCGCGTCCTGGGGTTCGTTCATGATCGGTGATTCCATCGGGGTCTTGAACCGCGAAGAGCCGCGCCGGACGATCCGTTCCGCCCGAGGCACGCCTATTGTAGTCGAATCCTCCCAACGAACCAGATCAGCCGCCGAACCCGCGATCCGTGTTATCCTGAGGTCGACCCGTTCCGACCACGACTCGGCCGGAAGACCGGATGTTCGATCGCCCGGATGGGTTCGTACGGATTCCCCAAATATTGGCGCCTCGAGCTCGAATTCGGAGATGCCATGGATCGCCGGTTCTTTTTGAACCGTCCGCCCGCGCCGAACGACGCCTTCGTGTCGATCTCGGGCCCCGAGGCCAAGCACGTCGCCCAGGTGCTCCGCGCCCGTGTCGGGGATGAAGCCGTCCTATTCGATGGGACGGGCGTCGAGTATCGGGCGCGGATCACCGAACTCGGAAAGGCCGAGGTTCGATTCGAGATTCTCCGGCGCGCCGCGATCGATCGGGAGCTCCCCTTTCTCCTGCATGCGGGCGTGGCGCTTCCCAAGGGAGACCGCCAAAAGGACGTTGTCGAGAAGGCCGTGGAAACGGGAGTGACTCGGCTGACGCCCGTTTCCGCCCGATATTCGGTCGCCGAGGTCGATGCGCGCGTTGTCGACCGACTGCGACGGTACGCGATCGAAGCGTCCAAACAATCGGGCCGCAACCGATTGCTCGATGTCGGCCCACCGAGATCGTTCGGCGCGTTTGTCGCGCAAGCGCCCTCGGACGCCGTCCGTTGGTTCGCACATCCGGGCGGGCCGCCGATCGACGCCGAGGAAGCGGTTCGGATCCGCGGCGCGACGGAAGTCTGGTTCGCGATCGGACCGGAAGGAGGGTGGTCCGAATCGGAATACTCGTCGGCGATCGGAGCCGGCTGGCGGCCGATCGGCTTAGGGCCGCGTGTTCTTCGCGTCGAAACGGCCGTGTGCGCGTGCGCCGTGCTCGCCGCCGTGCTCCGCGATCCCCCTTGAATCGTCCGCGCGCCGTCTATTGGCCGTTCTTCGTTTCGTTTTTCGTCTCGTCCTTGGCGGCTGGATCGAGCTTCTCGATCGCGCCGAACAAATGTCCGCCCACGTCGCCGTGCGACCACGTGCCCGCGTATCGTTTGTCATGGATCACGACCCGCGCGCCGTAGGTTCCCAGACCGGGAATGGTGAGGTTGTCGAGCGTGATGACGGGCGTGTCGCCGGCCCATTCGACTTGGAGCGGAAGGGGAATCGTGAGATCGTGCGTTCCGTACCGAATCCGCGTCTGAAAGAGCCACATGTTGCCGTTCGGCATTTTCTTCACACCGCGGATCTCGTATTCCTCCTTCTTGAGCGCGCCTTGCTCGAGCCCGGTCATCGTGAAATGGCCGACGAGACGAACTCCGGAAAGGCTCTTCTCGAACGCGGCGTATCGCTCGGCCGTCGCGGGATCGTGCCGGGGAGTCTCCTTGGGTTGGCCGGGATCGTCCTCCGCTCCGCGAACCGTCTCCGCGCGAGGCGGCTCGACCGCCTCCATTCCGCGCGCGACCAAGCCGTTCGAAATACTCGGACTCGCAATCATCGCCAATACGACCGACCTCGCAATCGCGGCGCATTGGGACAACATGACGGAATCGCGCGACATGGGAACCAGCCTCCCCTCGATTCAAGCAATCGGATCAACCGGCGCTTCATTGCTTCATTTTCCAAGCATGGCGACTCGTGCCATCGTATTCGGCCGATACGTCACATGAAAAGGCTCCTTAGATACTGAACGCCGTTTCCGATTTCCGAGACGGGATCGGACGCGTTCTCTCGAGCCAGAGTGAAATAGCCCCGATACTCCCGCTCCTCCAGCATTCCGATCAGCTCGACGTAGTCCGCGGAACCGCGGCCGAGGGGCGTCTCGATCCCTCGGCTTCGTCCCAGACCCCGGACGCCGTCGGTGGCGCGGATCTGGACGACGTGCGCGACGAGCCGTTCGAGGGCCGCGCGCGGGTCGAACCCCTGGACGATCAGGGCACCGGGATCGAATTCGGCGGCGAGCGATCCATCGGGCAGCGCACCGATCAACGCGGCGAGCCGCGTTCCGTCATCCGTGCCCGTTTCGGCGGCGAGTTGCGAGCCGACATGTTGGCCATACCGTCCCAGATCGGTGAGGGATTGGATCAACAAGTCCCATTCCGGGCCGGTCGGTTCGTCGGGAATCGCGCCCACATGGTTGACGACGACGGGAGTCCCCAATTGGAAGGCCATCCGCATGGCCCGTTTGGTCGCTTCGATCCGCCGTTCGAGCGCCTCGGCCACGTTGTAGCCCCGGCGCGTTCGGAATTCGACCGAACAGACCCGCAGGTTCAGATCGCCGAGCAGTTTCTTGAGCTGCCGCAAGCCCGTTTGTGACAGTTCTTCCGGTCGTAGTGCATGGCGCGCGTCGATGGCGATGCCCTGAGCGCCGAGTCGAGCCGCGGTCCACAGGGCTTCCCGGAGCGGCATGCGAAGACTCGCCTGTTGAACGCCGATCTTAAGCCGATCCACAGGTCGTTCCTTCCTTCGCGATCCGCGCGCCGGTCGTTCGATAACCTAGACTTGCGACATGAAACGCCTTGCGCCGCTTGCCATTCTATCGATACTCGCCATTCCATCGACGGGGGCATCCCCACCGACGACCGTCCAAACAACGGCGGCCGATTCCCATTCGGCGATTCCATCGGAAGCGACCGTCATCTATGAATGTCGTTTCGATGCCGCCACCGATCGGAACTGGGACAACTGGCCCGACGGATGGATCCGCAAGTCCGGGCCCGGATACCCGAGGTATGTCCTGATCAGCATGGACGAGCCCGACGCGACGTTGCCGCAAGCCGACGATCGGACTTTGACGATCGCGATGGACGGAGGCGCGGCCTTCGCCCAAAGCCGTCCGATCGCCGTATCGCCTTCGTACGCGTACATGCTCTCCTATCGGATGTGCGCGGAAGGGCTCGCCGGCCATCGCGCCGTCGTTACGCTCACCGCGTTCGACGCCAACCACCAGGTCCGTGGCCAAATCGAATCGTCGCCTGTGCGCGGCGACCGGGCTTGGCGGGTCGGCGCGATCGGTCCGTGGTCGACGGGCGACACGGAGGTCCGCTATCTCGCGGTGGGGATCCATGTCGTTGGCGAGAAGCCGGGCGCGCTCGCCGGCAGGATCCGGATCGACGACATTCGGCTTGCCCGCCTGCCTCGGATGACGCTCGAAGCCAATGCGGCATTCCATCTGTTCTCGAATCCGTCCGATCCGGTTGTCACGTGCCGTGTGTCGGGCATCACGCAATCGCGCGGGGAAGTTCGGTTCGCGCTCGTCGACGAACGGTCTCGTCCGATCGCGGAAACGACCGTTCCGCTCGAAATGACCGCCATCGATGACGACGCGCGGGGCGCGGGGAATGCGCATGCCGTGCCCGGCGGGCCGATCACACCGAGTGCGACGGAGGATGGCGATTCGCGCGTCCATTCCGGAGTCGCCGCGTGGCGTCCACCGGTTCCCGGCGCGGGATTCTACCGTGTCCTGGCGGTCGTCGGAGACGACGAGGCATCGGCCATGCGCAACGAAACAACGCTCGCCATCGTGCGTTTCGAGGGCAACCCTTCGCGGGAGGGCATTTTCGGTTGGACGGTTCCGCGGGGCGAACAGGACATTCCGCTCAAATCGCTCGCGCAACTCGCGCCGATCGCGGGGCTGCACTGGATCAAGTTCCCCGTCTGGTCGCCGAACGAGGGACGCTCGCCGGCCGATCACCTCGCATGGTTCGCCGAACGGATGGGCGCGCAGGGGATCGAGTTCGTCGGCATGTTCAACGCGCCGCCCGAGCGACTGAGCCGCGAGTTGCTCGGAGACGCGGGCCCCCTTCCGACCGCGCTCGTATTCCGTGAACCCGAGGTCTGGAAACAACTCGTCAATCCGATCATGACTCGTCTTTCGCTCAAGGTCCGGTGGTGGCAATTGGGGGCCGATCAGGACGCGAGCTACATGGGGTACCCGAACCTCGCGGCGCACATCGCGGAAATCCGCGAGCATCTTGAGCGGTTCGGACAAGAGGCTCGCATCGCGATCGCGTGGAACTGGCTCGACGAGAAACCGGGCGCCGTTCCCGGCCCCTGGGCCCGATTGACCTGCTTCGCTCAGCCGGCGTTCACGGCGGAGGAACTTTCCGAGTATTTGCGGAGTGAAACGGGCGAGGGCCGCGCTCCTTGGGTCGTGCTCGAACCGCTGCGGAGCGGCGAGCACGATCTGGCGGTCCGCGCGCGCGACCTGGCGCTGCGGATGCTCGCCGCCCATCGCGACGGCGCGTCCGCCGCGTTCCTCGCCGATCCGTGCGATGAGGCGACCGGACTGATCCACGCCGACGGCACCCCGCGCGAACTCTTCATTCCCTGGCGCACCGTGTCGATCCACCTGGCCGGCGCGAAATACCTGGGTGAGATGCGACTACCCGGCGGAAGCTCCAACGGAGTTTACGAGCGGGAGGGCGAGGCCGTGATCGTCGTCTGGAACGACCAGGCGACGCGCGAGTCGATCTACCTTGGGGCCCCCGATCGCGTTCGCCGCATCGATCTGTGGGGACGCGAGTCGCGGCCCGACGAAGGAGTGGACGCCGGCAACCCGACGCAGGTATTCGACGTGGGACGGGAGCCCGTCTTCCTCGTCGGAGCCGATCTCGCGGTGGCGAAGGTGCGGATCGGCCTGACGATCGACAAGAACGCCTTCTCCACGGCGCTCGGCGAGGACCACGTCGCGACGATTCAGTTCCAAAACCAGTTTCCCCAAGGCGTGAGCGGCAAAGTCACGATCCACGCGCCGCGCGAATGGAGTGTCGAGCCGCGGCAGGTCGCGTTCAAGGCGGCCGCCGAGGAACGCGTTTCGCTCCCCTTTCGGCTGATTCTCCGCGCGAGCGCGGCGAGCGGCGAGCAGCCGGTCCGGATCGACTTCGACGTGCGCGCCGACACGTCGTATCGGTTCAGCGTTCATCGGATGATCCGCGTCGGCCTCGAGGATGTCTCGTTCGAGTTGTCCGCGATACTCGACGACAACGGCGGTGTGGTGGTCGAGCAGCAACTTGTGAACAAGACCGACGCCGCGTTCAGCTTCAATTGCCTCCTCTTCGCGCCGGACATGCCGGCGCAGCGAAGGCAGGTCCTGAACGCGGCTCGCGGCCGTCGCATCGATACCTACCAGATCCGGGACGGCCGCGCCTTGACGGGCAAGACGCTCTGGATGCGCGCCGAGGAGATCGGGGGAAAGGGCCGCATTCTCAACTACCCGGTTTCGGTGAGTCCGTGAGCGGGTCGGCGGAAGGCGGGCAACCGATCGCGTCGAGCGGATCGGTTTCGGCGCCGCTCGCCCACACGCGCACTCCGTCGAAGGCGCGGGCGAGTTCCTCCGCGAGCCGCTCGACGGCGAATCGCTCGCTCGCGTAATGACCGAGAAGGAGCATGGCGACGCCTCGCGCCCTTGCTTCGAGCACCGTGTGCAGGCCGGTTTCGCCCGTGACGAACAGTTCGCAGCCGAGCCGCGCGGCACGATCGAGGAAGGAACCGGCGCTGCCGCACGCGACGGCGACGCGGGAGACGCGATCGTCGATCCCGCCCGCAAGCTGAACGGTTCGCGCGGCCGTGACGCGCCGAAGGCGTTCGGCGAGTTCTCCGATCGAGGTCGGCTCGCCGCAAAGGCCCCATCTCCCCGCTCCGCAATCGGGTGCGGGAACGCTCGATTCCGTTCCGCTCGACCTTTCGACGATGGCTTCGATCGAACCGAGTCCGATGGATTCGGCGAGCCGTTGGTTGATGCCCCGCGCGGCCGAATCGAACGCCGTGTGCGGGCTGTAAACGGCGACGCGCGCCTCGATGATCCGCAGCAGCAGGTCGCCCGGCACGGTTTCGTCGGTGATCCGTTTGAGAGGTTGGAACGGCAGCGGATGGTGTGTCACGATCAGGTCGGCACGCGCCGCGACGCATTCGTCGACGACGGCGCGCGTGATCGTCAGGCAGGTCATCACCGAGCGGACGGGACGGTCCGCCCGACCGACCAGCAGGCCGACATTGTCCCAGTCCTCGGCGAACCGAGCGGGGGCGTACCGTTCGAGAAAGCGGCGCACGTCGTCGATCCGCGTCATTCCCCGCTCCTCACCTTCGATTGCTCCACGTACCGCCGCACATCATCCAGAAGGCACTCCAGCGCGCCGGCCAACCTCGAGGCGATCGGCGCGAACTCGGCCGGATCGCGCGCGCCGGCGAGCCGTTCGATGGCGAAGGCGAGTTCGGTGACCGGCGTGTCGCCGAAATAGCGCGCGGAACCCTTGAGCGTATGCGCGGCGATCCGGAGCGATCGGCCGTCATCGCGGGTCAATGCCTGACCGATGTCGCCGAGCAGACGCGGTCCCTCCTCGAGGAAGATCACGGCGAGGTCGCGCATCAGATCGAGGCGGCCGCCGAGTTCCGCGACGGCGCGGTCCCAATCGACGGCGAAACGCCGCGCGTCGGGCTCGACGTACCCCATCGCGCCACATTCCTTGTCGGTTCCCGATTCACGAGGCGCGCCGTCCGAGCTCGGGTCGGGTTCCGTCGGATTCCGTCGACGCGTCCCGACGTCCCGCGCCGTGCGCGCGCGATCGATCGCTTCCCGCAGCTCGCGGGCTCGGATCGGCTTCGCCACGTAATCGTCCATCCCGGCGTCGATACACCGATCGCGATCGCCTTTCATGGCGTGCGCCGTCATCGCGACGATCGGAACATGGCCTCCGTGCGCCGACTCCCACTCGCGGATCCGACGCGTCGCATCGAGTCCGTCGACCTCGGGCATCTGGACGTCCATCAGCACGAGATCGAACGGCTGATCGCGGCACGCGAGCACCGCGTCGTGGCCGTTGTTGACGATCGCGATGCGGTGCCCGTTCGGTTCGAGCAATGCGCAGGCGAGCCGTTGATTCACGACGCTGTCCTCGGCGAGCAGGATCCGAAGGGGCGGCGTCTCCCCCGCCGACCGCTCGGCACTCGAAGCGATCGGCGCGGACGGCTCCCGAGGTTCGGCGAGCGCCGCGGCGACCGCGTCGAACAGTTCCGACGGCTTCGGGGGTTTCATGACATGGGCGGCGACCCCAAGCTGCTCGCACAACCTCGCGTCACCCGGCCGGTCGCTCGATGTCAGCGCGATCACGGGGATCGCCGCCATCGCGGGGGACTCCGCCATCGCGCGGATCAGATCAAAACCGTCTTTGCCGGGCATCTTCGCGTCGACGAGCGCGAGCCGGATCGGATCGCCGGCGCCGGTCGGATCGCGCAGGATGGCGAGCGCTTCCTCGACACCCGACGCCTCAACCGGATCGGCTCGCCAGTCGCGCAGCATGGCCGCCACGATCGCGCGGCTCGTCGCATGGTCGTCGACGATGAGCACGCGGGAGCGATCGAGCTTCGCGTCGAGCGTGAGCGTTTCGGCGGATGGGCCTTCCGCCTTGCGGAAGCGGACCGAAAAGGAAAACGTGCTCCCTTCCCCCGTCCGGCTCTCCACGAAGATCCGCCCGCCCAGAAGGTCGACCAGCCGCGCCGTGATCGCGAGGCCCAAACCCGTGCCCCCGAATCGGCGGGTCATCGTCGTGTCCGCCTGCTCGAACGCCGAAAAGACCACCCCCAGCTTGTCCTCGGGGATTCCGATGCCCGTGTCACGCACGGAGAACCAGATCCGCAGCGCGTCGGCGTCCTCGCTTTCCAAGCGGGCGGTCAGGACGATCTCGCCCGATTCGGTGAATTTGACGGAGTTGCCGACGAGATTGATGATCACTTGGCGCAGGCGGCCCTGATCGCCGATCACGACCGGGGGGATGAGCGGATCGATGTCGCAGGCGAGTTCGAGCCGGCGCGCGTGGGCCCGCAGCGCAAGCGTCCGCATCGTGTCGCCGATCGCGTCGCGAAGGTCGAACCGCATCTCGTCGAGCGCCAGCTTTCCGGCCTCGATCTTCGAGAAGTCGAGGATATCGTTGATGATGGCGAGCAGCGACTCGCTCGAATCGAGCACCATGGTCAGGTACTCGCGCTGCGCGGCGCTGAGCGGCGTGTTCAACACGAGTTCGGTCATGCCGATGATCGCGTTCATCGGCGTTCGGATCTCGTGGCTCATGTTGGCGAGGAACTGGCTCTTCGCGAAATTCGCGGCGTCGGCGGCCTCCTTCGCCTCCTTGAGTTCATTCTCCATTCTCTTGCGTTGCGTGATATCCAATACGAAACAGATGCACTCGTCGGTCGCGTCCTCGAGCAGAGTGACGCCGACAAGCACGGAGAGCCTCGATCCGTCGCGCCGAGCGAACTCCTTCTCCCACGGCGGGCACGAACCCTGCGACCGAAGCAGGGCGATCGAACGATCGTCCGCCCCGCGGAACGCGTCGGCCGTGATCCGGTCCCACCTCAGCGCGCCCGATTCCAGTTCGCCGCGCGTGGAATCGACCATTCGCAGGAACGCCTCGTTGGCGTCGATGAGGCGGCCGTCGAGCTGCGCGATGACGACGCCGATGATGTTGGATTCGACGAGCCGCCGGAACCGCGCGTCGCTCCGCCGACGGGCCTCCTCGGCGTGCTCGCGGTACGTCACGTCCCAGAACATGCCTTGGATGCCCGTGATGTTGCCGCGCGAATCGCGCACCGGCGCCTTGAGGACCTGGACGAAGAGCCGATCGCCGTGCGACGTCACATGCGATTCGACGTCCTCGAGCACTTCGCCCGTTCGCACGACGCGCAGGTCGTCCGCCCGGTATTTCGCCGCCTGCTCGGCGGGAAACAGGTCATGATCGGTCCTGCCGATCGTCTCCTCGACCGATCGTCCGATCGTCTCGCAGAAACGCTGGTTCGCCGAAACGATGCGGCCGTCGAGGTCCTTGCGGAAGCAGTTGAGCGGGAGGCTGTCGAGCAGATTCTGGTAGGCGGCGAGCGATTCGCCGAGCGCGTCGTCGGCCAACTTCCGTTCGGCGATTTCCCGTTCGAGCGCGCTGGTCCGTTCGGCGACGAGCGTCTCGATCCTCCTCGCCCGCCCCACGAAGCGCGCGGTGTACGCCGTGCCGGCGACGGTGAGCCCGAACCCGAAGATCAGCGCGAGCTCGGGCGAATAGGACGTGCCTTCGAGGACATGGCGCGTATGACGGAGCACGGCCCAAAGCGTTACCGTGACGACCGCCCCAAGAACGGCGAATGCCCAGGGGAGGATGACCCGCCACTGCCGCTCGAAGTACGAAAGAAGCGACACCGGTCGATCGGCACTCATGGCGGTTGAGTCTAGCCGGGGGCCATGGCGCATTCAATACAAACCGCCGGATCGGACCGACCGGTCATCGGGCCGATTCCGAGGGAAAAGGCCGGACGGCGCGCGTTGACGCATGCGACCTGCCTCCTAGAATGGGTCGTTGGCGAACCGATCGCCCGTTCGCCGCTTGCCGGGAACGGATCGGCGGTGGCCGCGCGGCGAGCGCACGGACGGCGATCGCGGTAATCCCAGCTCGTTCCGAACCGACGCCTCCAACCCCGAGAGGGCCCGCCATGACGATTCGCGCCTTGACGGCTCTTCCCGTCTTCAACGAGGAGCGCCACGTGAAGCCGGTCCTCGACGAAGTCCGGCGATACGGCGGCGACGTACTTGTGGTCGACGACGGTTCGACCGATCGGACTTCGAACGTCCTCGCCGGACTCGAAGGCGTCGCCGTCGTTCGGCACCGGGTCAACCGAGGCTACGGCGCCGCGCTCCGCTCGGCATTCGCCTACGCGATCGCGAACGATTTCGACTTCCTGGTGACGGTCGACTGCGACGGGCAGCACGAACCGCGCCGGATCCCCGAGTTCCTTGACGCGATCCGATCGGTCGACATCGTGAGCGGCAGCCGGTATCTCGTCCGATACGAGGGCGATGCGGAGCCTCCCGCCGACCGGCGCCGGATCAATGAGCGGATCACCGAGGAACTCAACTTTCGCCTGGGACTCGAATTGACCGACGCCTTCTGCGGATTCAAGGCGTATCGCGTCGAGTCGCTTCGGCGACTGGCGCTCACGGAGGACGGCTACGCGATGCCGCTCGAACTATGGGTCCAGGCCGCGTCGAATCGGCTTCGGATCGTCGAGCTTCCCGTTCCGCGGATCTATCTCGAGGAAGCGCGATCGTTCGGCGGATCGCTCGACAATGCCGGCGCCCGCCTGCTCTACTACCGCGAGGTCCTCGATCGGTCGATTGCCACGTGTGTTGGAGTCGGCGCGATCGAGCGTGACGCGGCGGTGATCGGCGAGGCGGCCGGATGACCGTTTCGGCCAACGCGCCCGCGGCGCCGCGATGGCGCGCGCCGGCCGAACACGGCCGCGCGCTCGTCGATCCGCCGTTCTCCCGGTTCGCCGAATGCCTGTCGTCGAACGCGGACAGGCTCGGAGCGTTCGCGCGGGCCGAGGGCGGAGCCTGGTGTCGGCTCCGGCGCGATGCGCGGCGCGATCTGCTCGCAGCCGCCGTGTCCTATTCGCGGACCTACCGCGACGCGGGAGCCGCCGACCTCGATCGACCGATCCTCATGACGGGCCACCAGCCCGAGCTGTTCCATCCCGGCGTTTGGTTCAAGAACTTCGCGTTGGCCCACCACGCAAGACGACTCGGCGCTTCGGCGGTCCACTTGATCATCGACAACGACGTGCCGCACGGCGTTTCGGTCCGTTTTCCCGTTCGATCCGACGGTCGATTGCATGCGGGATCGATCGCGTTCGATGCGCGGGGAGAGGCCGAGCCGTTCGAGGAGCGTCGCGTTCGGGATCGCGGGCTCTTCGCGTCGTTCGCCGACCGGGTGCGGAACGCGGTATCGGCCTGGATCCCGGACCCGCTCGTCGAACGGCTTTGGCCCGACGTCATCGAGGCCGCGGAACGGACGGGCCGCCTTGGATTGGCCCTCGCGCAAGGTCGCCATCGACTTGAAGCGCGCTGGGGCCTCGATACGCTCGAAGTGCCGCTCAGCCGGGTCTGCGACGGCGATCCGTTCCGGCGGTTCGCGTCTTACCTGTTGAGCCGTTCGGAACGGTTCGCCCGGGACTACAACGCGGCGCTCGCCGAATTCCGGCGGGAGCACCGCATTCGGAGTCGCACGCATCCGGTCGCCGAATTGGCGGTCGACGGCGAATGGCGTGAAGCGCCGTTTTGGATCTGGACGGCCGAGCGTCCCTCGAGGCGTCGGCTCTTTGTGCGGCGGCGCGCCGCGCGACTCGAGTTGACCGATCGGGCCCGCGTATCATTCGCGATTCCGGAAAGCCGATTCGGGCTCGAATCGCTCGAATCGCTCGATGCGTGGCGCGCGGCCGGAGCACGTGGAGTTCGGGTGCGTCCCCGCGCCTTGGTCACCACGCTATTCGCCAGGTTCTTTCTGGGCGACCTGTTCCTGCACGGCATCGGCGGCGCGAAGTACGACCGATTGACGGACGCGATCGCGTCGCGGTTCTTCGGCCGCGAGCCCCCCGCGTTCGCGACATTGTCGGCAACCGTCCTCCCGCCGGTCGAACATCCGAACGTGCCGCCCGACGCGGTCGGGCGGGTAGACTCGCGTTTGCGCGAACTCGCGTTCCATCCCGAGCGTCACGCTCCGCGTTCGGAACGGGCCGAACAACTGGCGGCCGAAAAGCGCGATTGGACGACGCGGCCGATTCCCGATACGATGCGCGGCGCGCGGCATGCGGCCGTCACGCGCATCAACGCCGACTTCCAACCGCTCGTCGAACCGCTGCGCCACGCATGGCGGATCGAGCGCGCGGAGCTCATCGAGAATCGACGCGTCACCGAACTCTGGGCCTCGCGCGAATTCGCCTTCTGCCTGTTCCCCGAGGAACGATTGTGTTCCTTACTACTGGATCTTTGCCGCGAACATCCGTAACTTATTCGGATAAGGGACTCGAGCGGGTTGGCGGGAATTCAACCGAGAAGGGATTCGGTGCGATGCGTGCTCCTGCAACGTCACGAGGACGTCGCGCTGACGGCGACGGAGATCGAACGGCTCCCACGATCGAAACGCAGGGAACGGACGCGATGCGGGCGGCGGACCCGCTGATTCCGGCGCGGCGCGAGGCGGCGCCGATCGCGAAGGGCGAATCGCATCCGTCGGCGGATCCCGTCATCGAGATCGGCGTGCGCCACGCCACGCTCGCCGATCACGCGATGATCCAGCGATTCCTGCACGTATGCGGTTTGCGTCGGACGCCCGCCGAGTTCCAGGCCCAGAACGAGGAACCCGGCTACGAACCGTCGCGGCGACTCATCGCCGTAACTAACGGTGAGCCGGTCGGCCATGTGCGGCTCGCGAACCGGTCGATCCGATTCGGCGGGGTCGAGCTGCCGATCCGGGAGCTCGCGGATCTCGTCGTCTTACCCGAATGGCGGAGTTGCGGAATCGAATCGGCGCTGATCGCGGCCGCCGAACGGACGGCTCGGCGCGACGGCGCGATGTTCACGCTCGTTCGATCGTGCGCGACGCGCCTGTTCCAGCAGGCGGGATGGATCGTCGGGCCTCGCCACGCCTATTCCACGATCGGTCCGCGTCGGCTGCTTGCCGCGTACCGCGCGCCTCCCGCGCGCCGGCCCGCCTGGCTCGACGATGTCGCGAGTCCCGCGCCGACCGTCCGGCTTTGGCGGCGGATGGAATTGGGCGCCGTCATGCGTCTCTATGAGGCAACGGTCGGAACGACCGTCGGCGCTCCGGTTCGCGACGAGTCGTACTGGGAGTGGCTCGTCAATCGCGGCGGCTGCGATCGACTCTATGTCGCCATCGGGGGGCCCCACAGGCTCGATCCGTCCGAAGCGGCGCTGCGCATCCACGGATACGCGGCGCTGCGCGAATCGCGCATCGTGGAATGCGCCGTTGCCGCCGACCACTCCGAGGCTCTTGCGGCGCTGCTGATCCGGGCGAGTGGCGACGCGCTCGAACGCGATTGGCATCCGCTGCGGATCGAATCGCCGCCCGATTCGCCCATCCACGCTCTGCTCCAATCGTTCGGAGGCCGGTTCTTCCATCACGACGCGGACGATGGGCAAGCGAACTTGATCCGATTGCTCGACCCGCCCGCGTTCGTCGGGGAAATCGGAGGAGAACTCGCCCGCCGCGCCGCGCCGCTCGACATGCCGATCGAACTCGGCCTCCTCTGCGATCGCGCTCGTTGGAAGCTGACGGTCACCTCGCGCGGCGCGCGCCTCGATCCCGATTCCCTTGGCCGAAGCTACCTCACCCTCAGCCATCACGATCTCGTCCGCATGTTGGTCGGACGAATCGGAGCGCGCGACTTGTTCGACGGAGATCGCGCGTCGACTTCCACGAAGCTCGCCACCGACGCGGCGCTCACCCTCTTCCCACGATTGCCGTGGTGGATTCCCGCGTGGGACTCGCTCGCCGCCGGCGAATAGGGTCCCGCGCGGCCCGCGTCACGGCGCGCGCGACGTTCGTTCGGTTATCCACCGCGTCAAGGCATCGAGCGCCGCGGGCGCGATCGTCTCCTCGATCGACGCGTACTCACCCACCCCGCCGGTCTTCGACGTTTGAAAGAGGTGATTCAGTTCGGGGAGGATCGTGACCTCGAACGCCCGGTTCCCGCCATCGGTAAGCGATTGGCGGATCACGGGCGCGTTGAGTTCGGGGTCGACCTGCGTATCGCGGGCGCCGTGGAGCGAAAGCACGGGGCAACGGAGTTCGCGGAGCACGGGCGCCGGATCGTGCGAGAGGAAGAACCGGAACCAGGGCAACCGCAACTGGGCGACGCCCTGGGGTATGGCGGCGTCAAGTCCCGCCGACGTGAACACCGCCTCCGATACGTCGCGCCGCGCCCGTTCGACCGCGCGCTTCGCCACATCGTCATTCGATTCGTCGGGAGTCGCCGCGAGGACGGCGTCGAGGATCGCGTCCTGCGCGACGCGCTGGAGCCGCAGCGCCTCCTCGGTCGCCAGGCCGGTCGCCTTCAACCCGAGTTCCCCTTGCGATCGAAGGATGCGGTCACCCGGAACTCCGGGCCCCGCGAGCAAAACGACGAACGCGACGTCGGGACGCCGCGTCGCGACGAGGGGCGCGATGATCGCGCCCTCGCTGTGCCCGATGAGTCCGATCCGTTCGCCGTCGATGCGGGCGTGCTTCCGCAGGAAGTCGATCGCGCCGTCGACGTCGCGCGCGAAGTGCTCGCTCGTCGCGCTCGCCGCGTCCCCTTTCGATTCCCCAACGCCCCGGTCGTCATACCGCAACACGGCGATCCCGCGGCGCGTCAGGTGGTCGGCGATCACCCAAAACGGCTTGTGGTCGAAGATCGTCTCGTCGCGATCCTGGGGCCCGGACCCCGAGATCAAAACGACCGCCGCGCACGGGCCGCCGTCGTCGCCGGCCGGAAGCGTCAGCGTTCCGCGAAGCACGACGTCCGCGTCGCGACTCGCGAATTCCGCCGGCTCCACCGCGTAGGGGAACGGCGCCTTCGGAGTCTGCGGACGGTTGGGACGCGGAGGCGGGCCCGGGTCGGCCGCCTCGCCTTGGGTCAACGTGATCGGAAGCGGAATCCCGCTCTGCGCCCACGATCCGCGCACTTCCTTCCGTTGGTCGTCGAACTCGCCCGTGAACGTGCCGCGGATCCCGGGAACCCGAATCGTCCATTTCGAACCGTCGATCGTGCGCTCGCACCGAAAGCCGCCCGCGCGCTGCGTCACGCTGTCCATCAGCACGAGGGGAGGGCCTCCCTCGTTGCCCGGCAGGACCCGAAAACGGATCTGGATCTTCCGCACGACGAGATCCAGGGTCCCGACCCACGATTCGAGTATCGCCACATCCGGTTCCCGTTCCACACGGTCGAAAACGAGCGTGAACGACGCGCCGCGCTGTTTCCAGTTCCCCGCCGCCCGGCGCGCGTCCTCGGACAGATCGCCGGAATACTCGGCCACCGTTTGTGGAAGCGCGAACGCCATGCGGCCGCCTTCGAGCGAATAGGGATCAAGACGGAACCGCGCGTTGCCTTCGTCGAGGCTGCGAAGCCAGTGCGTCTCGCGATCGACCGCCTCGCGGCTCGACTCGATGACGAATCGGAAGACGCGGTCTCCCGTGTCCATCACGCCATGCCACTCGACGCGGTACGCCTTTTCGTCATCGGCCTGGACGCCGAGCGGCGAAGCGGCGAGCAACCACGTCACCGCCAACCAGCACGTCGCGCGGGACCGCACATCGATCATAACGAGGCCTTTCCATCGCGTGGGGCACGCGCCCCGCTCGCCGGCACTCGCGACCGCCGCGCGGGGCACTCTCCCGGATTGCCGACTCGGTATTCGACCGGCAAGCCAAGAACTTGCCCCGCGACGCGATCATCGCCGGATCGTGCCGGATGGGGGACGTTCCGCTAGTTGGGCGCGCGCGAGACGCTCGAGGAGTTCGCGCGAGTCGGCGTCGAGCACGAGCACCTTATCGCCGCCGGACGCGTTCCGCACGACACAAATCAGTTCCGCGCCCGACTCGAGCGCCTGGAGTAGATTAGCCGATGTCGCGTCCGAGCGGGATACCCGGTCCGCGTCGGATGTTCCCACGGCATCGGCCGGAGATGGATGACTCGATGATCCCGAGCGCGCCGGCGGCTCCCCATCGCGCGACGCGATCGGCGTTTCACCCGAGGCACGTGTTTGGAAAACGCGCTCCTGGCCGACTTGCGCCAGTTGCCAATGCACGGTCTTGAGCCCCGCGTAAATTCCCTCGTGGTCCGCCGGGTCCGCCGCGTTGCACACGCCGATCAACTCGCCCTTGAGATTGAACAGCCCGCCGCCGCTGCGGCCATCGACCGGCTCACCCGAGACCTCTATGTTGTGCGCGTACGCCTGACGGCCCGAATAGCGATCGACGGTCGTGATGCGGCCTCGCAGAATCGAGAGTGGCCCCCCGTGATCGCACCCCATGCCGAATACGGGTTCGCCCGATCGGATCGATTCGACCGTGGCCGCGACGGGCGCCGGTCGGACGGGCGTTCCGGGTCGAAAGCTCACGAGCGCGATGTCGCGGTCTCCCGCGTCATACGCGATCAATTGGCCCGGAAAAGGCCCTCCGGATTCGGAGCCCGTTCCGATTCCCACGAGCTCGATTCGGATGGCGGCCTGTCCGTTCGATTCACGGAACAAATGTCCGCAAGTCACGACGAGCGCTTCATCGCCATGCACGTCGATGATTGTCCCTGTCCCGAACGCGTGGCCGTTCGATTCCTCGAGCCTCAACCGCACGGAAGACTCGGCCGCGCGCCGTTCCGCGTCGTCCGTTCCGTGATCGGCTCGCATCGACCCGTCGCTCGATGCGGATCGGTCGTTGGATAACGACGTGTTGCCGGGCGAGTGGACGGGCGATCCCGACGCCACCGAGCCGTCGGGATTGGGCACGTCGGATCGCTCGGGCTCCGGCGAGCCGCCTCGCGCCGCGTTTCCCAAATCGCCCGCGAAGTCCGAAGCCGCCTCCACAACGCGCCGCGCGAGGCCTGGGTCGGGGGACTGGCCGCGATAGGTCGCGGCGTCCGGTCCGTCGTTCGGCCGCGATCGAACCGCGTCGGTTGGGTTCGCCGACGCCCAACCTCGATCGGACGATGCGGCGGGCCTTGTGTGGCCGGACTTCTCGAACATCCGCGCGAGCCGATCATAGCTGGCGGCGCCGACGACCCGTTCGACCTCGCGACCGTCTCGGACCAGGATGTAGCACGGAATCGAACCGACCTTCCAGTGTTCGACGAGCCGCGGGAATTGGTCTACGTTCACTCGACGAACGGGCAGGCCTTCCATCTCGAGACGCCGCATGGTGGGAACCATGAGCTTGCATGGTTCGCACCAGTCGGCGGAGAAGTCGAGCAAGACCGTATTGTCGTGGCCGGCGCCGCCGACCAGCGCTACGGCGAAAACGAACGCGCCAAGAGATCCCATCGTGTTCCCTCCGTGGATGACGATTGGCAGGTGTGCGAACGCGACCGTTCCCGTACGTCGCTGATCGCTCCGCGATCAGCCGTCTTCGGTATCCAGATCGTGTGTGGTTCCGGTGGTTCGCGGAGCGAACCACGACTTCGGTTTCCTTTGGGGGGGTTTGAAATTCCTACAATTCCCACGCCTCGCACGGATCGCCGGGGAAAAGGACGGGCTTTCGGAAGATGGCCAGACTCGTGTCGCAAGTCATTTCTCGAAATGGTTTTGGGTTATCCGCACCAATTCCCCGATCGACGGTCCGCCATCGAGATGGGCATTTTGCGTGCCATCATGCGACGAACGGGGAGTCGGGCCAATCGATAGTGGAGAACGGGGTCCGGTAATGACGATGGAAACCACCGGACCCATCGAGCGCCGCCACTTTGCGCGGTTCGGTCCGTCCGCGCTCGTCGGGGTGTTGCGGAGGGAGCCACGGGATGTCGGGATTTTCGCCGTTGACCTGGATCGCGCGCGCCGCGGCGCGCCGCCGGCTGAAGCGGGGCGCGTTCGTCAAGCCCTCACGCCGACCTTCGACGCGACTCGCCTTGCTCGGATTCGAGACGCTCGAATCGCGCGTTCCGCTCGCCGTCACAAACCTCGGCGCCATCGAAGGACGCGTCTACGACGACGCGACGGGCAACGGTTACGGCGCCGGCGAGGAAATCGCCGGAGCGGCCATCCAGCTTTTTCAGGACGACGGTGACGGTGTCTTCGACGCGGGGGACACGAACCTCGCCGCCGACCTGTCCGACGCCAACGGCATGTATCGTTTCGACGGACTCACGGCCGGCAACTACTTTGTGAGACAGCCCGCGCAAGTGATCGGCGCGGACACGCTGTTCGAGGACGTCAGCGCGCTGATCACGATTTCCTCGGCGCAAGCCGCCGGAACCGCCGGCTCGAACATCGACACGTTCAACACGACGTCGCAAGCCGTCACCGCGCTCTTCCCCGCGCTGACCACTGATTCCGACGCGAGTGTCGCGCCGGAATCGGTCGGAGGCGAACGCGACCTGTACGTCGAGCTGACATCGGCGAGCGGAACGTTGACGCTCGATGTGAACGGCATCACGACCAGCATCCTCGAATTCCAGGCGAGCGCGACGGCGACCGGCACGCGGCTCGTGACGTGGGACGGTGCCGACAGCAATGCGACCACGCTCGATCCGATAGGCCTCGGCGGAATTGACCTCACCGACAGCGGCGACTCGACGGGCATCGAGCTGACGGTCGGCGCCGATCAGAACAACGGACAGATCACCGTCAATATCCACACCGATGGCGCGAACTACTCGACCGCGGTCATCGATATCCCCAATACGGGCGGCGCGGCGACGGAGACGGTGTACACGGCGTTGTCGAGTTTCGCGGTCGGTGGAGGAACGGGCGCGGATTTCACGAATGTCGGCGCGATCGAACTGCGCATCACGGGCGTCGCCGCCGTCGATGGTCAACTCGACCTCATCCGCATGCTCGGCCCGACCGTGACCACGCGGGATTTCGCGAATTTCGAATCGGCCGATCTCTCGGTTGCGAAGACGGTCGACGACGCGACGCCCGATCTCGGCGGCACCGTCGTTTTCACGATCACGGTCAGCAACGCCGGCCCCGACGGCGCCACGGGTGTCACGCTTCTCGATACGCCCCAGTCCGGCCTGACCTACGTGTCATCCGCCGCTTCGCAAGGATCCTATGACAGCGGGTCGAGGATTTGGACGGTCGGTTCGCTCGCGAACGGCTCGAGCGCGACGCTCGCCATCACCATGACCGTTGATACGCTCGGCGCGAAGGTGAACTCGGTCGAGGTCGACACGGCGAACGAATTCGACGTCGATTCGACCCCCGGCAATGACGACTCCCTTGAGGACGATTGGGACAGCGTCGCGGTGACGCCGCGGCAGATCGACCTCTCGGTGACGAAGACGTCGAGCAGCTCGACGCCGACCGTCGGCTCGAACGTGGCCTTTCAGATCGGCGTCGCGAACGGGGGACCCGATTCGGCGACGGGAGTCAGTGTGCGCGACGCGCTCCCGGCCGGTCTGACGTTCGTAAGCGGCATTGCGAGTCAAGGCTCGTACGACAACGGCACGGGAGTCTGGACGGTCGGAACGTTGACGAACGGCGGAAGCGCCACGCTTCAGGTCATCGCGACGGTGACGACATCCGGCACGAAGACGAATACGGCCCAGGTCAGCGCGGCGAATGAACCGGACGCCGATTCCACACCCGACAACAACGCCGCGGGGGAGGACGATCAGGCGAGTGTCGAGATCACGTCACCACCGGCCATCGATCTGTCGCTCACGAAGTCGGTCGACACGAGCTCGCCGAATCTCGGCGACAACGTCACATTCACCATCGCGCTGGCCAATGCTGGTCCGGATACGGCGACGGGGGTCGATGTCGAGGACGTCCTTCCGTCCGGACTCACGTTCGTCGGTTCGACACCGAGCCAGGGTTCCTACGACAGGGGAACGGGCGTATGGAGCGTCGGGGCGGTGGCCTCCGGCGGCAGCGCGTCGCTCCAGATCGTCGCTTCGGTCGATACGAGCGGCGACAAGACGAACACCGCGCAGGTCCGCGCGGCGGGGCAGGACGATATCGACAGCACTCCCGACAACGATGCGGCCGCCGAGGACGATCAGGACAGCGTGGTCGTCTCGCCGCCCCGCCGACTCAGCAAGCGGCTCTTCATGGCGCGCTGAACGCGCTGAACGCCGTATACCGGCCTTGACGAGCCGCTAGAACCGCACATCGACCCCGAGATTCAGGCCTTGGGCCCAGAAGTCGGTCGTGCGCCACGCGAACTCGGGCCGCAGCGGGCCGGTGAACGGATCGACCTCCGGCGGAAGCAGGTTCGTGTTCAAGTCCCTGTCGATCTGATCGCCCGCGCGGACCACGTTGCTGAAGTAAATGAAGGAATATCCGCACGTCAACCGCGTGTGGCTCGTAAGTTGATAACCGACCGTCATGCCGACCTCGGGAATCACCGAGAGTTCGTCGCGCGAATAGAATCCGATATTGGATCGCTGAGCCAGGATTCCGCCGGAATAGGTCAACGGATCATCGTCCTCCGTGATGATCGTCGTCCCGTTGATCGACGCGACCTGGTGGTTGTTTCCGATCGCGACGCGCGTGACGCAATCGACGAGCCAGCGTCCGGCGCGGTGTTCGTAGAGGAACCCGACGTCGCCTCCGTGGAATTCGTTGCCCGTCGCGAACCGGTCCTCGATCCAAAACGAGCCGGGGTTCTGGGCGTCGAGCGACGTGAGATCCTCGGTGACCGAAATCCGGTCGCTCAGCCTGGCATAGCGATAGCCCGCGAACCAATCGATGCGATAGCCGTCGACCATCCGGGGATAGACGTCGGGGACGCAGGTGAGGTCGGTGCAGCAGATGTTCCAGCGCACGCGCGCGCCGGCCGCCTGGAACTGCGTGATGGCCTCGGCGTCGACCGTGCCCCGAATGACCGATGGGAACGCGATCAGTTCGGCCGTCTCTTGTCCATTCACGATGTCGTAAACGGGACGCGCCAGGATCGGGTCGCCGGCGGACGTGTCGTTGAACGCCTCTTGCTGATCGTCGAGACGCAAATACTCGCCCTCGATCCCGAGCCGCTTTCCGGCGAATAGCCATTTCCCCGTCCGCACGCGGAATCCCGAATGGCTCGAATCGTTCAGTTTGTCGCCGCCGAAGAGGACCGATGTTCCCGACTCGCCGAGCACGCCGGCGGCCGCGCGCGGCGTTCCGGTCGGGCTCGTGGTGATCAGCGGAGGCACATCCATGCCGCTCGTCCACCAGAGGAGATACTCGCCCCGGACCCAGATCCATTCCGGCGAACCGCATCCGCGCCCGCACGCGCCTCCCAACATCGGGCCGCCGCATTGCGGACAATCGAATCCGGGGCCATGGAGCGCGTCGAACGGCGCGTGGTCTTCCAAGACATCCAACTCGTCGGGAATCAGCGGGTCCGCCATGAGCGACCGGCCACCCGGCGGTTCGGCGTCGCGGCGAGGAGGCGGAAGTTCCTCCGCGGGTCCACTCGATTCCGGTGGCTGGTACGCGCGGGACCGGAACGCGGCCGGTTGGGCATAGCCTCCGTTCCGAAGCGGGTTGGCCTCCGTCGGCTCCCCATCACCGAAGACATCGACATCGTCCCAGTCGTCACGTTCCTCGTCCGATTGGCGAGCGAGTCCGCTTCCGACGACCGTGTCATCCCGACCCGTCGCCCGCGTGGACGGCCGACTTCGATGCGCGGTCGCGGGAGTCCCGCTCGGGCGATCGGCGCTCGAGTCCTCCTCCATCGCATCGTCGGGTGAAAGGGGGCGATCGGCCATGAATTCCATTTCGCGCGGCGCGGCGGGGTCGCCCTCGCCGGCTCGAGATCGATTGAAGACCCGCTCGACGACCAAGACCTTGTGTCGGGGATTGCTCGTCGGACGCAGCGTGCCGCGCACCACGACGTCCTGGCCGACGTAGGTCGACAGGTCGACGTCCTCCGACGGAACAACAAAGTAGTGGGCGCCGAACGCGCCCTCTTGGATGGCGAACGGAGCCGCATTCACCGACGGCTGCGGATTCTCGATCAACCGCCCCATCTTGTACGTCCACGCGGGAGCGGATGCGGCGCCGCGAGCCGGGTCGGCACGCGTCCAGTGCTGGGCCTGGATGTTCGCGGTCCCAAGGAGGGCGAGTCCCCAAGCCCACGAAACGAGCGATCGGCGCGGCACGGCTGCACTCCCTGAATCGGGTTCCCGACGCGGTCACGTGGTTTGACGACCGGGGAATACTCGACATTGCGCCTGCCCGTCAAGAGAATCTGGGCGATCGAGGAGATTGGGCGAGGCGATTGCATGGGCCGTCGACGTCGCCGATGATCTACCGGGTGCGGAATGTCGAGGGAATGGGGATGAGTTATGGGACTGCCGTTGACGATCGATGCGCTCGAAGCGTGGTTGAGCGAACCGCCGCCGTCGGTCGTGGACGCGATGCGGGCCATGTCCGGCGACCTGCTGCTCCTGGGCGCCGGCGGAAAGATGGGGCCGACCCTCGCGCGGATGGCGCGACGGGCATTCGACGCGGCGGGCCGTTCGGGTCGCGTGATCGCGGCCAGCCGCTTTTCCGACGATGCGGCGCGCCGTCGGCTCGAAGCATGCGGCGTTGAAACCCACGCGGCCGATCTTCTCGTGGAACGCGATCTGGAACGGATTCCGGACTGCGCGAACGTCATCGCGATGATCGGTTTCAAATTCGGCGCGTCGCAATCTCCCGACTACGCGTGGGCCATGAACTGCCATCTTCCCGCGCTCGTTTGCCGGCGGTTCCGCGATAGCCGCATCGTGGCCTTCTCGACGGGCAACGTCTACGGACCCGTTCCAACCGACGGTTCCGGTTCGCGCGAGGATGATGTCCTGAATCCGGTCGGCGAATACGCCATGACGTGCGTCGGGCGCGAGCGCATCTATCAGTACATGAGCCGAACGCACGGAATGCCGATCGCCCTGTTGCGATTGAATTATGCGACCGAGGTCCGATACGGCGTTCTGGTCGACATCGCGCGCCGCGTTTGGGACGGCACGCCCGTCGACGTGCGGTGCGGACGCGTCAACGTGATCTGGCTTCCCGACGCGAACGCGATGACGCTCCTCGCCTTCGCGCATGCCGCGACTCCCGCGCGTATCATCAACGTCGCGGGGCTCGATATCCTCAGCGTTCGCGACGTCGCACGGCGGTTCGCCGAGCGATGGGGCAAGGAACCGGTCTTTTCAGGCGTCGAACAGGATACCGCACTGCTCAACGACGGACGCTCGGGCGCGATAACGCTCGACGTGCCTCGAGCGAGCGCCGACCGGATGATCGAGTGGACGGCCGAATGGATCGAATCGGGAGGCCCATTGTGGGATAAGCCGACGCACTTCGAAGTCACCGACGGCCGATTCTAGAGCGGCACATTCCACCCGCCCCCAGTCACCCGTGCACCGAGCCGCCCGAAAACAGCGCACGCGAATCATTACCGCCCGAACGAAAACGCTTGACAACACGGGGGGGGGTACCATGCGGCTTGCGGTTGCTTGAGCGGGCTTGATTTGGCCTCGGCGCGATGGTGCCGCGGCCCGGGTTCCGACAAGAGTGGGGTGGCCGATGTCGATCCGCCACGGATCTCGTCGCGCTGGTTGGACCGTCATGGAGTTGATGCCTGCCCTATCTCGAAG
>Ga0194120_10001657_pt1 | contig 40056 bp, 23 predicted proteins | sample TA2MahCa65mmetaG_FD_148642 | JGI IMG/M metagenome (GOLD analysis project Ga0194120, IMG submission 148642) | Freshwater microbial communities from Lake Tanganyika, Tanzania - TA2015019 Mahale Deep Cast 65m | ecosystem: Environmental > Aquatic > Freshwater > Lake | place: Tanzania: Lake...
GCTTCGCTTTTTATCAAAATAAGTATTGGGCAACTCGATGCAATGTCAACAAAAACTTGATATTTCTTGATAAAAACCGAAGGTTTTTATCAAGAAATATCAAGTTTTTGATTGCCGTTATATTAATGTTGAAAGCTTTGCTTTCAACATTAATTAACACTTATTTTTGAAAAATCGAAGATTTTTCAAAAATAACCGTTGCATCTAGTAGCCTAAAAAAAGCCATAATATAGCCATAATATAGTCATTATATGGTTAATTCTTATTCTTGGACAAAATATTAGCCAGCCATTCTTATTTAGGTTTGCCCCGCAAACCCGCCGAGTCATCTCGGCGAAATAAAGAAAAGTTGAAAAATAATGACTTAAATACAGTTCCATATATCATAATACTATTATCATGAGTAAACATGACAAGAGTAATTCCCATAAAGAAAAAACGGTTGAAGAAACATATAAAAAGAAAGAATTACGAGAACACATTTATACCATTCCAGATATGTGGATAGGTGGTATTGAAAAAGACACGATACCAATGTGGATCTACAATGATGAAACTAATAAAATTGTCTTCAATGATATTACATTTGTTCCTGGATTTTATAAATTATTTGATGAGGCACTAGTTAATGCACGAGATCATCAAGTAGAAAATAAAGCCTGTAATTTGATTAAAGTTAATGTTAATAAAGAAGAAGGTTGGATTTCTGTCATGAATAATGGATCAGGTATTCCAGTAGCTATGCACAGTGAATATAAAATGTGGGTTCCTGAATTCATTTTTGGAGAACTTATGACTTCATCAAACTATGATCGCAAAGGAAAAACAACAGGAGGTAAAAATGGAGTTGGTATCAAAGTTGTTAATATTTTCTCAAAAAAATTCATTATAGAAACTGTTTGCACTAAGAACAAAAAGAAGTATACTCAAGAATTTCGTGATAATATGACTGTTAAAGACAAACCAATTATTAAAGATATTGGTAAAGAAGACAAAGCATACACTAAAGTTACTTATTATCCAGATTACGAACGATTCAGTATGAAAGGATTATCAAATGATATTGTTCATTTGATGAAAAAGAGAACTTATGATATGTCAGCATGCACAAGACCAGATGTAAAAGTATATTTCAATGATGAGTTAGTCAAAGTTAAGAAATTTCAAGACTTTATTAAATTACATTATGACAAAGAACCAAACATGGTTTACGAAGAAGTGAATGATAGATGGAAAGTTGGAATCGTATTTAATCCTGATGCAGGAGGCAATCAGGTTTCGTTAGTTAATGGAATTTGGACATACAAAGGAGGAACTCATGTTGATTATGTCATGAAACAAGTTATCAAAAAAGTTCAAGATCATGTTGAAAAACAAGTCAAGAATTTGAAAGTCAAACCTTTACAAATTCAAGAACATTTGGATATTTTTGTTGATTCAGTCATTAATGATCCTCAATTCAAATCACAAACAAAAGAAGAATTGGTAACTAAAGTTTCTGAATTTGGTTCTAAATGCGATATTGATAATTTGTTCATGAAGAAATTATTTGAAACAACTAAATTAATTGATCTTGTTATTAAGAATGCCCAATTCAAAGAAATGACGGCACTTAAGAAGACTGATGGTAAGAAAGTATCTAATATTCGAGATATTGAGAAGTTAGAAGATGCCAAATGGGCAGGAACTACTAAATCGAAACAAACAAGATTAATTTTAACGGAAGGAGATTCAGCCAAATCATATGCATTATCAGGAATTGCGGTGGTAGGTAATGAAAGATTTGGAGTTTTCCCATTGCGAGGTAAATTACCTAATGCACGAAAAGCAAAACCTCAAGAATTACTCAAGAATAAAGAACTTACCAATTTGAAGAAAATTCTCGGACTCAAACAGGGAGCGATTTATGCCGATATTGGTAAGTTGCGATATGGAGGTATTATTATTTTGACTGATCAGGATAGTGTTGTTGGAGATACACCATTGTTATTATTAGATGAAGAAAATATGATAGATATTAGACGAATTGATGAGTTGTGTTATGAATGGATTGAACATGATGGGAAAGAAGTTAGTCTCGCTGATTATAAAGTATGGACTGAAAAAGGATGGACAAAGGTTGTTAAAGTTATTAGACATCAAGTAACTAAAAATATTTATCGAGTTATAACTTCAACTGGTATCGTAGATGTCACTGAAGATCATTCTTTGTTGAGAGAAGATGGCACCAAAATTTCCCCGAAGGAATGTAGTATAGGACAAACACTATTACATAGTTTTCCTAATTTCAACAAAGAACCAACTACTTATTCACAAGAATACATAGAGTATGATTCGATCAAACATAGTAGAAAGATTCCGAAAGATATTTTGAATGCACCATTTGAAGTAAGAGATTCTTTTTGTGAACAATATATGGATCATTGGTTCGATAAAGAAGAATGTTTTGTAACTGATGATAAAGTAGAAGCACAAAAGTTTTTCTTTTTGTGTTCGAGTGGTAAATTTATGCCATCTATTGAGTATCAAAAAAATAAATACATTTTACATTTTGGAAGAGGATGTGATGAGAAAGATAATGAGATTCTAAATATTATTGATCTCGGTAACTCAACTCAATATGTATATGATCTTGAAACAGAGAATCATCACTTTCAAGCAGGTATCGGACAAATGATTGTTCATAATACAGACGGAGATCATATCAAAGGATTGATTATTAATTTGTTCAATACATTTTGGCCCGAATTAGTAGCTATGGAAGGTTTTATCCAAACTATTTCAACACCATTATTAAAAGCATTTAAGAAAACTGATAAGAAGAAGAAAAATCCCAAAGTATTCTTTAATATGGTTGAATATGAAAACTGGGTTAAAAATGAATTAAAAGGAGATCTAACAGGATGGGAGATCAAATATTACAAAGGATTAGGAACATCCAAAGAAAATGAAGCAGCCGAAATATTTGCCGAATTGGAAACACGAATCATTTCATTCACATGGGAACCTAATAAATCAGGTTCCAAAAAGGGTTCCAAAAATGACGAACCAAAAAAAGGTTCTAAAAAAGAAGCATCTGAATCAGAGTCAGATGGAGAACCAGAAGACTCACCTAAGAAAGGTTCTAAAAAATCAAAAGATGAAGATGAAGGAGAAGAAGATGTCAATAGTAGACTTGAGAGAAAACTTGAAGAGAAGAGAAATGATGTTATTTACAACAGTCAATCATATGATGCTATTACATTAGCATTTGATGAGGCACGAGTTAATGATCGAAAAAATTGGCTAGCTAAGTATGACAAGAATAATATTATTGATTTCACCAAACAAAAGATTTCGTATAGTGAATTTATCAACAAAGGTTTAATTCATTTCTCGAATTATGATAATATTAGATCAATTCCATCTATTGTTGATGGTTTGAAACCATCACAGAGAAAAATTTTACATATGTGTTTCAAGAATGATCAAAAGACTGAGATTAAAGTAGCCCAATTAGCAGCAGATGTAGCCAAACACACGGCATATAAACATGGTGAGAAGAGTTTAGAAGAGGCTATTGTATGTATGGCACAAAATTTTGTCGGTTCGAATAATATCAATTTATTGTTCCCATCAGGAAATTTTGGACATCGTAAGCAAGGAGGAAAAGAAGCAGCCCAGTCAAGATACATTTTCACAAGACTAGAAACTATTGTTTCTAAAATCTTTAGAAAGGAAGATTTTTCGATTCTGAATTATTTAGAAGATGAAGGAGACATTGTAGAACCAGAATACTTTTTACCGATCATTCCAATGGTTCTTGTTAATGGAGCATCTGGTATTGGAACAGGATTTAGCACTACCATACCAAATTATAATCCATTAGATATTGCCGAAAATATTCTAAGACTAATGGAAAACAAAACAATTAAGAAAATGATTCCGCATTATTATGGTTTTAAGGGTAAGATAGAATCGATTTCTGAATCACAATTCAAAGTATCAGGTGTGTATAAAATAACCGATGAAAATACTGTTCGTATCAGTGAACTTCCTATTGCAGGAAATTTATGTTGGATTGAGAAATATGAAGACTTCCTTAAAAAGGAATTACCAGATGCTGTCAAGAAGGACAAGAAGGGTAATAAGAAAGAATCTAAATCTAAGATAATCAACTATCATTCTGATTCAACGAATAATAAAGTAGATTTCAAGGTTATATTCAAAGGAAGTGAATTACAAAAATTAGTCAAGAAAAAGCAAGCGTCTGAACAAGATGAAATTGAAAAACAACTCAAATTGTCGTCTAAGATTTCAACAACTAATATGTATCTCTACAATGAGAAACATAATATTACCAAATATGAATCACCTGAAGATATCTTAACAAACTTTTATGAATTCAGACTCTCAAAATATGAAATCAGAAGGAAACATCACTTAAAAATGTTAAATAATGAACTCAAAATATTAGAATATAAAGTAAAATTTATCAATGATGTTATTGAAGATAGAATTATTATCAAAAAGAAGAAGCAAGAAGAGATTATTGAAAAATTAGTCAAACGATCATATCCTAAGATGTCTTATGATTTAGAAGCTACTGAAGAAGAGAAATCATATAAGTATTTAACAGCTATGGCATTGTTTTCACTTACCAAAGAAAAGATAGAAGAACTAAATAAAGAATATGAAGCTAAGAAAACAGAATATGATGATTATAATTCAACAACAAGTCTTGAGTTATGGAAACGAGAGATAGATGAATTTATCAAACATTATAAGGAATGGTTGGTTGAGAGACAAGAAGAGGAATTAGTTGTCAAATTGAAACCCAAAAAAGATACAACTAAGACTAAATCAAAGTCCAAATAGATTATTTTTATAATTTCTCATAGAGATCATTAATTGTCATATCAGATTTATATATATTGTTCTTGAGATAGAAACTTCCATACTGATATTGTTGTCTACGAGGAATAATTTGTTTTATTTGCATTTTTGGACAACACACCCCAGTATATAAATTTCCATTAACTAAATAAGCAGGATTATATTCGGTTCCCATACAAGTAGATTCATTCATACATTGTTGCAGACAATCTTGTTCTTTAATATTTGTTGAACACTGATGAGGATACATATATTCGCCCAAATATTCATTATCATGTTTTTCCATGACAAAGACAGAATTTTCGGCAGTTGGATTGGTAGCTAGATTAGGATTTTTAGTTAGATCTATTTGTGATCCCCAATTTATATTTTCTATTGAATAAGGTGAAAAACTCACATTATTCAAATCATTTAAATTATTTAATGTTTGTTCATCATTGTCGTAATACGCTTGAGTATCAAGCCTATTATGTCCAGCGTAATACGCTTGAGTATCAAGCCTATTATGTCCAGCGTAATACATAATTTTTGGATCAATAACTACTTCATTTGGAGCACAAATATAAGTAGCATTTTTTTTATAATCATCAGTTGATGTATCTTCAGACATTACTATTTGAGCTAATTTATTACATCGCATATAATTTTTATTATAATCAGTCATGAATACTGAATTTGTAGGTCTTCCTAATATGGGAGTTTGTGATAAATAACATATTCCTTGTTCATCACTTGAAAAACCTCTACAATCTGTAAGTTTAGTGCATATATGTCCACATTGTTTTCGAGAAGCATTATTTACTTTAGCATCAAATTGTTCATCTGTAGAAATCATTAATTTAATAATATAGATAGCAGATATGGTGAACAATAATAATAATAGGAAAAATTGAAAATCGATATTATTTATATACATTATATATAATATAACCAACATAAATGTCTAAATTACAGGTTGATTTAATTAGTGATATTCTAACTCAAGAATATGAATTATATTCATTCGTTGATTATTATGTTAAATTTACAGAACATAATAAAGAAGAATTAGAAAATCTGTATAATCTATTGACAGCATTTATTGATGTTGAACAATCATTAAAAGAGAAAGGATTATATAAATTTGTTGAACAATATTATGAAATATTATCAGAGGTTTCAAAGGATACACTATTAGTAGATATTCCATTATTGAATATGATACAAGATTGGTTAAAATTTAAAGATGATAAAAAAATGAATCATAGATTGTTATGTGCTATATTAGAACAGGAAAATATAATAATTAATTTCAAAACCATTTACGCTATTAAATTAACATGGTCTATTGATAGTTTCAGAAATACTGTATCTGAATGGCAAAGATTTGATTCAGGTATAGATTATGAAGATAAATATTTGAATCTGTATGATAAAAAATATAATCTTTCAATAGATATACTTGAATATTTACTCAATGATATAACAACACATGATCACTTATTGGATTATATTAATGACATTATCAAAGTTAATGAAGAATATAATAGTATGAATGTTTTTGCAACAATGATAGGTAGTTCTCCAGATTTTCTAAGATTTATTATGAAAGTAGCAATTAAAATAGGAGAATCATATGGCATAGAAAAAATAGTAGATGGAATCAAAGAGTCAGTTCCATTTTTCAGAAAATTATATATTAGTATTATGAATTCTATATGGTTGGGTCATTTAATGATTATCAATAGTTCAGAATTACGCAAAATATTTTTTACAAAGAAGAGAGAAGGTCTTGGAGAAACTGGTTTTGAGTTTGATTATGTAGAAAGTTGTAAAATTCAAAAATATTCCATGGCATTTGTAAATTTATATCCATATTTTAAAACAGATCCTATTATACAAAATTATTCAGACTATACATTTGTCTGTTCTAGAATAAAAGAAATTGTTGACTCAACATATCCATTTAATAATGAATCATTTCAATTACTAACTACTGTTATTGGAGATAACGAAGTCATATCACATTATCGTGATACTATTGTCAGATCATTATTGCTAAATATTAGAACTATTGGATACGAACCATTTGGAAAAAACTTTTTTGTAAACTTATTGAAGTTCATAAGTGAAGTAGATATTTACAGTATTAATCAGATTCCAAGTGCTATAACTTTACATAGACTTATTATTGATGAAATGAATATGTTATTAGATTACACTACAGCTTTGCACGATCAATCCCAAGATATGATTGCCAAAACTTTATTCAATTTGGAAAGCCGAGCACTGGATGTTTACGGACATTTTCAAAGCTTAAGTAAATATATTAATGAACATCAAGATAATGTTTCTAGAAGTTCATATATATTAGCCGCTGACATGATAGTTATTCTCAGAAAAACTCTAGAATTTCATAGCGGTATTTATGAAAAGAATTTGATTACTGAAACATTCCCATCAGTAGAAGATAAATATTCTATTTTAATATTTGAGTTATTAAAATTAGTTAATAATCCAATTGAAAATCAAGTAATAAATTCTCCAATCATAATTAAGAGTATTATTGATCTAATATACAGAATATTATGTAAACATGTTAAACATAGTGTTGAATATCTAGTTAATTTTAAAGATATTATTATTAAAACAATGGACGAGTCTACTTTATCGCAAGAGCAAAAAGATTTTATTGCCCATCAATTAAATAATTATGTTGAAGAACAGATTCCATATCCAAATGAATTTTTGGATCCACTAACATGTAAACCAATTAAAAATCCAGTTAAACTTCCAAAATTGGCACTCTTTTTTGATAGAACAGGTATTCTAACTCATGTATATGAGAAAGGAGAAAATCCATATACACGAGAAAAATTATCTGTCTCAGAATTAGATACTTATAATAGACAACAAGATATTGTTGATGAAACATCTCAGTTCTTGGAACGAAAAAGAAAATTCGAAGAAGAGTATAGAAGAAAAGTTTAGTTTATTTGTTAATTTAGTGATTTACTCAGAACTTCGTATCTTGAATATCTTCTGAGTGTTAAATCGGGCATATATCCTTTCTTTTGATAAAAATTATATACATATTTATCATTGGAATCACATGTTAACATAACCGCATCTAAATAATTTTTATTTGCGATATGATTGGCAGTATCTAATAATTTTGAAGCCAATCCTTGTTTTCTAAATCTGGGAGCAGTATATAAATATGTAATATATAATACTCGACGCCCATCATTTAGATCCATAATTTCGCCGACTAGATAAGCAATAATTTTTTTATTTTCAAGAATCAAATATACTTGACTCATTGGAGATTTTAATACTCGAAATATTTCTGTTTTAGTATGGTTCAAACTTTCATCTTGAGCTAAATCAGCAAAATTATCATAAATTGTATTTGTAAAATGGTCTAAATTATGATGACTTAATTGATCACTACTAATTATATTGACACTCATATAATATTATAATAAAATAATTTACGACCATTGCATTGAGAAGAATAAAAACGAAGTTTTTATTCTTCTCGATGCAATGTCAATAAAAACTTAATATTGAGTTTATTATTGCCCAAGAATATCATTTTTAGGAAGAGTTATTGGATCACATGATGACAATTTATATATATCGAGTAATCTTGTAGGCAAATATTGTTTTTGAACAACAGCACCAAATACAAATCTCTCAAACCATTCATGAGACATAGTCCAATAACCATTAGAATCATGACTTCTACCCCATGAGTTTTCAACCTTCCATTTCAATGGATTACCATCCTCATCTAAATCGACACCAACTAAAACCATTGCGTGAGTTGGATAACTATTGAGACATCTTAATGCTTGTTCTTTGGTTAGTTTATCGAAATTTTCACCAAAAACTAAACTGAAATCATAACATTTATTATCCAATAATGATTCATCAACATTAATATACTTACACACATCACAATCAAATTCAATAGGAGTATTATCTAATATGGAAAGAATACATGCTTCTGACATATCTTTAATGGAAACATTATAATAATAATGTCTATTTCCTTCCACAACCACATCTCTATTATATGATTGATAACACTTATTATACTCGTTTCTAGGATCATGTGCAAGACAAATATAATCGTCTACTTTATTAACGATGAAATATTTGTAAAATTCTAGAGGAGTAATATCAAAAGTATTCTTAAGTTGTAAATTTTCATATTGCCCACTTGTTTTTTGTCTCTTCATTTCTCGTTCTAACAATTTAGTTAAATCTAAGTGTTCACTAAATGACCATGTAAATTTTTCATTTGGGTTAGGAGGAGTTCCTAACATCTTACATAAGACTTCATATATTTGACTCATCATTTTATTTTTTAATTCTGATCGTGATTCTTGAGGAGTTGAAGTTAATTCCAAAGCAAATTCTCTTAGCTTACCGTTCAATGTATCATTCATAGTTTCTGTTATAAAACTATTGATACTTTCACGATAACACGATTTCGGAATGATACCATATTTTTTAATGATATTAGCACAAGTTATCCACAATCCACCATCACTACAACCGTGATGTAATAGATCTCTTACACGAGAATTTTCAGTATCCAACGAATCAAGTTTCATAACTTCTGTCAAGAAGAAATTACATTTTTCCATTTTCTCATAGAAACATACATAGCTTTCTGACAATTCAAAATTATGGGGTAAGTCAAACTTTCTTACCAATTCATGTCTCATAACATTGAGAACGGCAAATAACCAACATCTTCCCGATAATCCCTGATTAGAAATTTGAAGTTCAGGATCTAATGTATTACTGAACTCCTTGTCTCGTGATTGCATATATTCTCTGTTTTCGGCTACATTGTGTAGAAAAGTAGTGCATAGTGAGTTCTGGATTAGATTATTTACTTTATTACTGGTAAAATACTTTTTTAATTTATTTAATTTGTCAACTGTAATGGCAGTTTCATGATCTCTCTTTCGCTTCAATCTAAGTGACATTTTAATAATAATACGATATTATGATATATTCTGATTTAAATTCAACTTTTCTTTGTTTCGCCGAGATGGCTCGGCGGGTGGGATGAACCCACCTTAAATCATTATTTTTAGAAAATCTTCGATTTTCTAAAAATAATGATGACAAAATAATATAATGTTCATTATAATGTTCGTCTAAAAAATTCTATTTTTATTTATACATTGCTCTAGTATGTATGTTATGCCGATTAAAAAAGGAAAAACTAAAATTAGAAGAAATGTTTTAAAAAAAAATCTAAATTTGTCAGATAATTCGGATTCTTCAAGTTCAGATTCGAGTTCAGATACAAATAAATTATCTGAAACAAGTAGTTTTAGTAAATTTTTTGTTCAAGACGATAATAAAGATAAAGAATGTGATAAAAAAAATATGCAATCTGTAATGCCTACTTGTGTTGATAGGTATTTTAGTTTTGAAAATTGTTCATTAATTGGGTCTAAATATACAGCCAAAGATTATGCATATGCTGGATTTGCATATGATGGTGATGAGAGTGTAATAAAATGTAATTTTTGCGGGCATAAATTAATGTTTATTGATGATAAATTAAGTTTGCTTGAATTACATCATAAAGTTTCACCCAGGTGTGAATTCGTTATGCAGACATATTTGCCTAAAAAACTAATTGATTCTAATAATCAACTACAAGATGAATTAACTAACTTTTTTCACACATTAAATGAGTCTATGAATAATTCAAAATGCACATGTTAAATAACATTATTATTAAGATCGCTTGATGTCAACATATGATTTAACAACAGATTCAGTTCCGTCACGATTTCTAACAATTATATTTTGAACACCAGTAAACCCACCAGATGATCCACGACCAGTAATAAGAAGTGAACCATCTCGAGGAGCAGGTATATCTACATAACCATATCTTGGAGGCATTGCTACAGGCAACATTGATCCATATCCACCGATATTAGCTAACGGAAGAAACCCTGGAATATAATAAGGATGACCAGACATGATGAATATAGCTAAATAGAGTTAATATATTCATATAAAATTACATGTTTTCTGAATGTTTAGATTTTCAACTTTTTTACGCCGAGATGGCTCGGCGGGCATGCTTAGCAATGCCTTAGATTCTTATTTTAAAAATCTCTGGTTTTTTTAAAATAAGAATGACTAAACAATATTAGTAGCATAACTTAATGCCATTACTAGAATCTGAAACTTCTAATATGATAGGAACTTCTAATCTGTGAAATAATTTACAGAAATATACCAGAGATTTTTTTCCAATAAATCCCTTGCCTATATTTTCGTGTCTATCTACATGACTACCAACTTCTTTCTTACTATCATTTAAATGAATTAATTTAATATGTTCTAATCCGATTAATTTATTGAATGTATCCAAATATATTTTACATTTTGGAACAGTAGAGATATCATATCCAGCAGAAAATATATGACAAGTATCTAAACAGATACCAAATCTATTTCTAACTTCTTCATTCTTATGTTTAGATAATTTATTATAAAAATGGGCAAGATTTTCCATATTATAACATATTTCACTTCCTTGTCCAGTTGAAGTTTCAATTAATATTTTAACAGATTGATATTTTTTAGTTTGATTATGAACATATAATAATGACATATACATATTATTTATCGCTTCTTCTATTGTTAGATCTAATTGTTTCCCCAAATGAACAACAACAGCAAGTGCATTTAATTTATTTGCTTGTTCGATTTCTATAATAAATTGTTTTATCCACCAACTATAATTATCCCAATTTTGAGAACAATTTATGGTGTATGAAATATGAATGATACATTTCATTCCTAAATCAATTAATAATTGATTTAGTTTATTATATATGGTTTTAGTTTTATCAGGATCGAGATTAACAAACATTTGTATTATTTGACCACCTGATTTATATACTCTATTTGATTCATCTAATAATTTATCCAATTCACTATTAATATGAGTTCCAATCATATTATAATATACGAAAACAAAAATTGAAGTGTTAAAAAGTTGAAAGTTTAACAGTTTTGAAATCATATTAATATTCATATTATTCAAACATGGAAAAACTCGGAGTTGTCGGGGCAACAGGATTAGTAGGAGGAGAATTAATCAAATTATTACTTACATCAGGTTTCAAGAGTTTTAAATTATGTGCAAGTGATAAGAGTATTGGAAAAATGATTCATGATTATTATGTTGAGCCATTAAATGAAGAGTTTTTCAATGATTTGCAAGTAGTATTTTTTTGTGCCGATAATGCTACATCATTAAAATGGGTTCCATATGCAATTGAAAAAAATATATATGTTATTGATAATTCATCAGCGTATAGAAAAGATTTTCCTATAATTATTCCAGAAATTAATAGTCATTTACTTGAAACATCACGAATAATTGCCAATCCAAATTGTTCTACCGCAATTTTATGTATGGTTTTGTATCCATTATTAAAATTGGAAAAAATAGTCAGTGTTGATGTTTGCACTTATCAAGCAGTTTCAGGAGCAGGAGAAAAAGCAGTTGAAGAATATCATAAACAAATAGAAGCATATTCTAAACACGAGCCATTAGTTCCTGGAGTATTCAAGACACCCATATTAAGTAATTGTTTTTCACATAATAGTAAAATGGATGTTGAGTCAGGATATAATGAGGAAGAAGATAAAATAATAACTGAAACTGTCAAGATATTAGACAGTCCAATACAGGTTTCACCATGTTGTATAAGAATTCCTGTTGAAAGAGCCCATACAGAGGTAATAAAAATTGTATTCGAAAAACCAGTTGAAGAAAGTGTTTTGAGAATGGCATTACAAAACTTTCCTGGAATTTCAATACGAGACAAACGAGAGACAAATGAATTTCCAGAACCTTTTTATTCATCTGGCAAATATGATATATCTGTCGGAAAAATTAGAAAGAATAGACATATTAGAGATGGAACTGTCTATGAGATGATGGCATGTGGTGATCAACTATTAAAAGGAGCGGCTTTGAATGCGTTCCAAATATATTTAGAGATGAAGAAGAAATATTATTATGTGTAATATGCCTCATTTGTTTCGCTATCGCGAAACAAATATTGCATATTATAGCAAGTGTAATATTCAAAGAAAGTTTTGAATATAACAACAAGTGTAATGTTAGGTATTCTTATTTTGAAAAAAATCTTATTTTTCAAAATAATTATTCTTTGCACATAATCAGTAATACAGAAGAAATTAGGTTTCTGAAGTGGATAATTTGTCGTCGTCCTTTTGCCATACGATATTCTACTTCGGCACACTCAAACATGATTTTTTGTTTAACATCATCATTAAATTTTTCTGAATGACATATATTATCAACAATATCTCTCATAATATCGGTAGCATCAATGTTAGTGATCATTAAATTGTAAATAATTAATTCTATTTTTTTGATATTAGGGATTTTCTTTTCTAATATCAATCTGATAATTTCATGAATTGATGATATGTAATCAGATTTAGATCCGTGTCCGTAATATTTACGAAATTCTAAATCCCATAATAATTCTTTAATATTTCCATTTGCATTTTTGACGATTTCTTGATACTCTTCAAGTTCTAAAGGATTTTGTTCTTTACATGAAATACGAATAGCATATCTAAACATTTCTGAATCTGTTGGTGATGGTATGCGAATACAGATACATCTACTTTGCAATGGTTTGATTACTTTGGATAGAGAATGACACCACATAATGAATCTACAATTTTTATTGTAAACTTCCATAGTTCTTCTCAAAGAAGTTTGAGCATAATATGTTAGATTATCCAGATTATTGATCAGAACAACTTTAAAATTTCTATTTGTTTTGAATATATTGAATGGTTTAATTTTGGCATACTCTTTAACGATATCATGAATTAGATATCGATCAGAGTTGTTGTTTTTAGGATCAATAACGATATGATAATTACTTTGTTTTATTTTTTCGGGAGTAATTTTGTTCCCGCTTCCATTGATTTGATATTCAACTAGTTTGGTTTTGTGAACTGTTTCGTCAAATAACATTTGTAAGAACAAATTAATAATTGTTTTTTTACCAACACCATGAGAACCATAGAATATAATATGGGGTATGGCTGAGTCAGAACTCATATTTTTGAGTAGTTCTAATAATTTTTTATGAAAGAATACTTGTTTGACATCAGTTGGTCTATATTTATCAATTAAGAACATAATGATAAATATTTAGCTATATGTGTTTAAGTTGATAATTAATCAACTTTTTCTACCAAAATTTTTATATAGAATTAATAATATATAATGCAGGATTACAATGACTTAGATTGGAGTATAATTTATGATGGTTTTTTAAATGATATTAAATTATCAGATGATGAGAAAGAAAAGAAGCTAAATAAAAAACAATTATTAGAACAGTTCAAAAAAATGTTCACTAGTGACATTTCTCTATTAGAAACACATGTTCATGAACAATATGTGAATATATTAACAGATGATAAATTTATTAATGAATGTGATCGCACAGATATCGATCAAAAAACAATAATTGAGGGAACATCGAGTGAAACAAAAACAGATGAAACAAAAACAAACTTAATTCATATACTTCAAGATAAACAATATCATGTTTATCCAATGAATATTCAAAACAATCTTATTGTATTTTTATTCAAAAAACAACTTGATAATACATATCAAGTTGTTTTTTGTAATAGCGGAGATGGTAGAGAATATCATAGATTTCTTGAAACTGATGTTAGATATCGTGAATGTATATTTGAATATAATAATATCACTTTAAAACAGTTAATTAAATTTCTTGCAACATTGTTGAATTGCACAGAAAAATTTGATATCAATTATATATATCTTTCAATAATATCATGTTTAGTTACAACAACTATAACAGAAGATACTGAATTTGGATCGTTGGCATCGCAAACATATTATTTAATACCTCAAAAATCAAAAAAATGTGTAATTATGTCATTATTTATGGGCTTCTATTATTTAATAAAATCTAAGATTGTAGGTGACAATCCTGAACAACAAATCATGTCAATATATGGAATATTTGGATTGAATAAATTGATAGATGCAGATAACGATGTAATGTTTGATCAAAGATATTCTGAAGCTTTATTAGAAAATAGAAGATACTATAAATCATTAATAATTAAGCAGCATCTAACTAGTGATACGTTAGAATGGATAGATTCAAATGATCAGAATTTTTTTGAAAGTTATACAAAACATCTACCAGATGCTATATATAATGGTTTAATACCAAATATCACATGTTTACCACAACATGATATTGGATATTCTGAACAAACTATTGATTGGAATTTAAAAATTAATGATGTTGAAGACAAACTTTCCGAAATATGCGAATTCTATCAATTTTTAATCGGAAAAATATCATTATCTTTAAATCCTAGTGATGTATTGGATAAATTTATTAAATTGATATTTGAATTTAAAATAAATGAAGCTGTGAATGTTAATATAAATTCCGAATTATTGATACTGGCTAAACTACCGTTTAATATGCTACGATATATCAAAAAAAATTCAATTAATATGACGATATTAAAACCCAAAATCCTTGAATTTTGTCAAACATATTTAAGATGGGATTATATTGTTACATTTTATGATACTATACCAACTGTGGAACTTTATAAATATTCATATATTGTTATGTTAAATATGATTATGAAAAGTGAATTACAATCTTTATCAACCAAGATACGATCAAGAATTACGCTGATACATAATTCTTTACCTATAATATCTGATATAAAAAGTAAAGAGTATCGCGATAGTTATATCATAAATTTGGAAAAATTGAAGCTAAAACTGAAGCTAAAACCGACATTATCTGGCGAAAATATAGATCAAGAAATTGCTTTTATAAGAAAACAAAAAGATTTGTCTAAAGTTGGAAATGCATATACAAATTTAATCAATAATTTAGATATCTATCCGATTATTGATGGCAATATGCACACGGAAATCGATATATTGAAAGAATATATCGATTCAGAAGTTATTATTTGGGCAAACAATAAATATGAACTATTTTTATTATTTGATGTGTTGTATCAAGAATATTATGAGAAATTAGAAGTTTCCGAAAGATCGCTATTTAAATACGAATCGTTAAAATCCTGTGGACCATATAGTAGCAGGGATTTTGGATTGGATTTTGATACAGAATATTCAAAATTATTAATGGGTATATTATTACCAATTTTTGATACTAAAGAAAAATCAGAAGCTGTAAAATACTTTAATAATTTTATATTATATTTACAAATTATGTATTCAATACAAATGAATACTACTCAAATAAAATCTCGAATTACTGACAAAAATTTAGCATATTATAAATTTGATATGAATGGAAAATCTATAGATGCTAGATTCACTATTCCATATAATCATATTTCAATAGTTCCAATTCCACACGGAATTGATGGTTCAATAATTAATTGTCACTTTGTGTATGAATTATCACAAATATTTATCGATACAAATTATGATTTATATATTGACCATTTTGATATTACACGCATTAAAAATGCAATTTTGAATAAAGATGGATTAAAATGGCTTTCTAGACAAACAAATATTGATAATATTATTTACAGCAAGTATGATAGTTATAGCAGGCATAATACTCCTATTACATTTCCATTTTCATATATTTATAATTTGATTAAATTTATCGAGACAGAAGATGATACATACTTAACCCAACATATTTTAATACCTTTTTTTCCATTTGGGAAAAAAAATGGAGATATTACATCTCAAACTTTTAATGGATATAATGTTCATATTGAAAATAAATATATTGATCTATTGTTTTCAGATTATTTTGATAAAATTAATGAATATGTTGACAATATATCAAGTAAGGCAATTAATGGTAAAGCATATCATATATTTATGTGTATTATATCATATATAGCAAAAGCAACCAATAACACTGATTTATTTAATAAATTATGTGATAAAAAACAAATATATACAGTCAAACAACTCGAGAAATTCGAAACTTGTGAAGAAAAAATATTATTTGCTTCGATATGTTTTGAAATTTTGATTCAACAAGGTAAAAAAGAAGAAGCTTCAATGTATTTATTTTTTATACAAGAAATAATGTTACCATTAAAAAGCCATATTACCAAACATAAAAACATATATCCATCTAATATTCCAAAATCAAATAATCATGTAATTAAAATAGATGGTAGAGATGCACATATACAGTTTGAACAACTAATACAAATACAATTATATAATTATATTTATTTATATGAAGCATTATATTTACAATTTATTACAAAATATAATGATAATATATTTGTATTGCCAAGTGAATCATCAAACATAGATTATAAATTTAATAATTTTGTTGAAACTTTGAAAATATCGCACGATACTAAGTCATATAATATATATAAAATTGTTGGTGAGAATAAAATAATTATAAGCGATGATGTATTATTTATACACAATCCCTATAGTCATGTAGCATCGAATAAGTATGAATTACCTGTTAAATCAAACATAGCATTTTTTTCGGAAAGAGAAAATATATCATCGCGTAATACATTTCATATATTTGATTATAATTCAGCAGGTAAAACAGTAGATATTCGAAAACCATATTTTGTAAATAATATTAATCTGATTAATGACTATGATTGGACATATGAGAACAATATTTATAATGGAAAAAAGAACAAAAATGATTCTTTTCTGGCTGATAATCTTCGAATTACTGTTACTGATGATTTTAAACACTGGACATTAGTAAGAATCCGTAATAAAATTAATGAATCAAATGAAACTACAGAAATCACAGAATATTTATCTGCATATTCAGTTAAGAATAAATCAACATTGGATTATCTTAAATGCTTTAATATTAAAGATGATATAATGATATGGTTAACAACAGATAAACGAATTTCGTCGATTGATTTAATTTCATACAAGGTTAGATTAGAATTCTATGAGAAAACAATTAAGGTTGACAATAAATATTATTTAGTTCATAAAAATGATGATTGGACAATATGTAGATGGGTAAAAGATATGGACAATGTATTTTTAATAAAGGATGATCAGGATAATTATTATTTAATGTTATTTGGATATTTGAAATTTAATATAAAACCTGACCAATTATTGAACAGTATCATTGATATACCTTCAGATGCTAGTAATTCTACAAAATATTACATTATACCAATACATAACATTTTACATATTCCTCATACTGAAGAAAAAGAAGCATTACAATTATTATTTTATTCATATATAAAAGCCAATAATATAGGAAATATTCTCGATATGTATTCGCATTTTAAAAACATTTGGGGCGATATAAACTGGTCATATACTGGTGTATTTGAACATATAATTAATAATATTCATCACTATACGCCATGTAAATTCAGTGATCTAACATTCAGAACTCCATATGAAATTATACCGAAAGAAGTAACATTTGAAACATTAAAATTGATTAAAATATTTAGATCATTTAATAATTTATTCAATCGCACTAAAAAAGAGTATAGTCCTGAAATATCGGACATTGATAATATCAAATATTATATCAAAGAAACATATACAACTCCAGGTTATCTTGATGGTGATTCATTTTCAACTGACAAATCAGACGAGAAACGCTTTAATAATTTAGAAATAAGAGATGCGTCTGATAATTTAATACAATTCGAATTTAAATCAGTTATTGAACCTGCAATAATATTATATATATTGTTTTTTAATAATAAAGTTTATGAGGTTAACAGAATTCATCAAATTTTGAATATCCAGCAATATTCTAGGTGGAATGGTATATATAAAACAACAATACTTGATTGGATAAAATCTCATGTTACTGTTAGAACTAAGAGAACTTATCAGCATTTTAAAGACTCTATTATGATTGGCACATTAAGAATACATCCAAATAATTATATTGAGTTTGAGCATGATCATAGTTGGAATACTCGTATGCTTAATATTCCTACGTCTAGTTTAAAAACTATAATGTCAATCATGGAATCTTTTAAATATATTACCGATAAATCTACTAATGTGAACACTAAGATAGAAACATCTAAAATACCAAATATTATCAAGATTGAACCAATTCCTTATGAATATAAAAAGGTATTTACTATTGATTCACATCTCACTAGAGTAAAGGAATATAATCATATTCCTGATATTGGATCAACATTTGATCATAAAAAAATATTTAATGATGTATTTGAACGATATTACAAGTCTACTACACCAAATATTACAACATATTATTTTATTCAATTATTAAAAGGAGTGAACGATTTATTCAATATATTTTATTATAGATTATTGATAAAATACATCAAGGAAGATGAAGATTTACAAAAAAATATTGGAATAATATTAGAAAAATATTTACTACACGAAGGTAAGTTTACAGTTAATCCTATGGAATTTTATTATCAAATCATATATGGATATTTTATTAAACCAGATCAACATGAAATGATAGATAAGGTTTTTAATGATGTATCAAAATATCGATTTCCAGACCAAACTGGAGGAAATATATTACGAACTATGTTAACATATGAAAGTGAATTATCAACTGCTGAAAACACAAGTCGAATACATACTATGATCATGGGAGGAGGTAAAACGAGTATGATTACACCAATAGTTATTTTACGATATATACAATGTCAAGCAATCATGAAACAAAGTTCAGAAACTGAAACAAATGATAATATTTTTTTAATACTTCCGAATAATCTTATTAGTCAATCATTAGATAAATTGACAGCAAATTTATCATGTTATTTTCCAATTAATGTTGAAGAAATAATAGAAGATCGAGAAAATGTAGTATTTAAGGATAAAATAATTAATACCAATAATTTGAAAACAACCGTTTATATAATGAGTGATTCTAGTCTAAAATGTGCGTTGATAAATAGTCATAAAATTATTAAGGAAAATTTCAATAAAAATATTTATATATTTGACGAAGTCGATACAATACTTAATCCAATAACATCAGAATTAAATTATCCTAATGAACCAAAATTGTCTTTAAAAGATAATCAAAATCGATATGATACGATATTTACATTAATATTTAATGTTCTTAAAGAAATATATCACACAGAATCTAGAAACTCTAACACAAAACTAAGATCAATACTAGATGATGGACGAAATGATTATGTTATTACGCCACATTTTCGTATAACAGCTCAAAATGGATCTCTAATACAAAACATTATTAACAAGTTTATTAAACCATATTTTCATGAAAATCTCCCAAAAAATATTAATAATCTGTTTTCAGATAAAATGCCATCATCTTTAGGTATATTGTCAACATTAGATCCCCAAAAAAAACAAGATATGATAGATATAATATATACATTATATCAATTTATTGAAGTGCTTCCAACTGTTTTAACATTCACTAGTAGAGGAAATTTTGGTATTACCAAAGATTCTCCAATAATTGTTCCATTTGCATATGTTGAAACACCTATTGTTGGTTCACAATTTTCTAATCCTATTATGGTTTTAGCATTGACAATTATTGAATATATTGTTCAAACAAAGAAATTTACAGAATCTACTGTTCAAAATATACTAATTACAATTAAAACATTATATTTGAAAATATTCTCGCAACACAGAACAAATAGCTCTTTGTATCGTGAATTTAGCAAATTGGGAACATCAATATCACTTGATGAGATATCAAATATTTCACAATTAGGAAATGAGGAAACAATTGATAAGTTTACTAGAAGTATACCAATAATAGAAGAATATTGTCGATATATTTGCGGAGATATAACATTTTCTAAAGACCAATCTAATGTTGCTGGAATTGATTTAATCATGTCGTTTAATTTTAAAAATAAGTCTGGCTTTACTGGAACTCCTGAAATACCAGATTTTCATGAATTTGAAAAATCACATGCAATGACAATAATAAAAGATCCTAAAACCGAATTAGGAATAAATAATATAATTTTGGATGAAAAGGTAACATCCATTAAAAAATATTTTATTTCATTAACTACTAAAAGAAAGGATTATTTGGACATGATATTGAATGATCATAAAGATATTGCTAAAGTTTTGATCGATATTGGAAAAGAATTAGTTGGTATTACTTATAATGATGTTTTTGAACTCGTTCGAAAACATTATAAAAATGTAAAAAAATTTGTATATTGGAATACTCGAGATAAACCTATATTGAAACTCATATCAAATGGAAATGAAAGTTATTGGGATAAATTGCCAAATGATGATATATTTTATTATTATGACAATCCACACATAACAGGAATTGACGCAAAAATACCTAACACATATGTTGGAATTGCATTATTAGGAACCAATAGTATTTATAGAGATGTGGTTCAAGGAATATATAGAATGCGAAAAATTGGTAAGGGACAAACAATTATATTTGTTATGACCAGTAAAACAGAACTATATGTTAAATTTAAACTAGGAATATGTAGAAAGGATATTAATAATGAGGAATTATTAAAATGGTTTAAATCAGAGGGTAAAGCTGATTTCGAAAGTAAAGAAAAAATGATGAAATTACAAAATTTGCGTGCTTTATTTAAAAATTTAACATTACAAAGTAGATATTCTGATTATAGAATACTTTATGAAAAAATCACTAATCCATTTTATGTAAGAAATACTTTTTATTATTCACCAATAATAGAACTTCCATCAACTGACTCAGAAAAGATACAAATAATTTCGGGCAAAAAAACTAATAATCAATTAGAAGTCGAGCAATTACGATATGCATTTAGAGAACATTTGAGTTTATATGATAAATTAAATGTCGTAGTTATAAATAAAACTCAAACACAAATGAATAAACAAGAGGTTAAGGCAGTAGCCCACGAACATCAACATAATATTACATTTGATATCCAACCTCTACCACCTAAAATATTGGGAAATATACATGAATCACTCTATTTTAAGACTGTCGAAAATTGTTTGGATATTAAAACCACTTATACTGATAAAGACGGACAAAATCGTTGGTATTATGATAACACATATAGTGACGACGATGTTGATAAAATAGTTATATCATATAATTTCAAGGCAAATGATTTGATGTATAAATATCCATATTTTGTTATTACTGATGCTAAATATATATTTATTATTCCATTCTGTGAAGGAATCAAGTTATTGGATTCAGTAAAAAGAACAGCATCATTGAATAATTTTATGAATGAAATTAATACAATTGGAATATTTGATATGTTGGGAACAATGTATTATAATAAAAATTTAAGCCGTGAAAATATATTTAGTATAACAAGTCTAGATAGATTTTTTGCATTGTCATTGAATCCTAAAGAATATATTTCTATAGATGATCTAGTAAACATATTGTATAGTAAACCAACTACATTATCAATATTTAAGAAAATATATGAAGCTAATCAGAAAGATATTAAGAATGATGTTTTGTCAAAATTTTTTGATTGTATAAAAGAATATGATCCTTCATTATCAAATCATATCAGTCAATTTTCATTGTTAGCAAAAGAAAAAATTGGAACATCGTGTTCGATCGAAATAGAAAGAATAATCGAAAATGTATCACTTACTAAACAAGCAACAATAAGATGTATATTAACTATATTATCTGGAAACTATTGTGTGCGTCTGAATTCACTAGAAAATCAAGGTTTAGATGAAGTAAAAGATGTCGAGTAATAGAATTATTTGCATATATATTTTTTTAATAAATATATATATTAATTCTTAATTTAGTTTCCAACTTATATCCAACAAAAAATTGAAACTAAATTTATATTCAAAAACTATATCACAAATTACACCAATAACATACAACAATGGAAACCGAAAATTTCGGTCAATATTCAGTGCCAGATGCTGAAACATGTGTTGCATTAAATGTTGGTCAACCTTCTAACGATTTCCTAAAACACATTAAAGAAAATGTCATTAATAAATTACTTCAAAAACTTATAGAAAATCCAAATCCATCCCTTTTACAATATGGCAATATCCAAGGTTATACATCATTCAGAAATGATTTTGCGAGATTCTTGTCAGAACAATATAAATTTTCGGTTAATCCAAATAATCTTCTTATGATAGACGGAATAACAGGAGCTTTACGATTAATTTTGCCTCTTCTCGGATGTGCAGGAAAAACTATCTTTGTTGAAGACCCTACTTACATGAACGCTATAACAATATTCAAAGAATTAGGTATGAATGTTGTTTCCATACCAATGTCTGATGATGGAATCGATATAGATAATTTACAATATGAAGTTTCAAAACGATTTCATATGGGTGAAGATTGCTATTTGTATACAATTCCTTATTTTAATAATCCAACAGGATTTAGTATGAAAAAATGCGAACAACTAAAACATATATGTGATGCATATCCAAACTTAACAATATTATCAGATGAAGTATATCATTTTCTAGGTTTTCATTCTACATCAGGATATCCATTATCATATTATCATCCAAACATTATTTCACTCGGAACATTTTCTAAAATATTATGTCCGTCTTTGAGATTGGGATGGATTTATGCCTCAGATATATACATTGATAAATTCAGTAAATCAGGAACAATGGATTCGGCAGGGGGATTAACTTTTTCATGTTGTCTTGTTCATCCATTATTTACTAGTTCTGATTTAACTATGCAGTCTATTATTACAGAATGGAGAAATTTTTTACACGGTAATTATAAAAGTCTAATATATTTCTTACAACATAATTTATCAGAGTATATCGAAGATATTCACGAATCAGATGGAGGATATTTTATGTGGGTTGGGTTTAAAAATCATATTAACATGAAAGAGTTATCAAAATATATGGAAAAATATCAAATTAAATTTCATCACGGAAATAAATTTACAACAACAGATAAATTCACAAATTATATTCGATTGAGTTATTCATGGTATCATGATGCAAAATCATATGAACTATTCACGCTAAGACTCAAAAACCTAATTCAAGATTCTCTCAAAATTAGAATACATATTTTAGGTCATACAGGAAAATTGGGAAAAGCCATATGTGAAGAAATTTCAAAAGTTCCAGATTTAGAACTTGTTTCAGGATTAGGAAGAGATATCGATATTAGTTTAGTTACGAATTTCAACAATGTTATTATCGATGTTTCGCAACCAGAAGCTACAAAAAATCTTCTCGAAAAATTATTAGAAAACAAATTATATGTGCCAGTATTAATAGGAACAACAGGGGCATTACCATTTGAACTAATAGAAAAATATTCAGAATTCGCTTCAATTTTAGTATGTCCCAATTTTTCAAGAGGTATTTCAGAATTTAAGAAAATGATAAGTCAAGTTGATCGAGATCATTGGAATACAAGTATGGTAGAGAAACATCATGTTCATAAAAAAGATAGTCCAAGTGGAACGGCAATTGCATTAGCCGATGTATATGGATTACCTCGAGATGCGATAACATCTATTCGAGAAGGAGAAATTATTGGAGAACATGAACTAATATTGGATTCTGAATATGAAACTATTTCAATTAAACATGTTGCAAAATCAAGAAAATTATTCGCATTGGGTGCTCTAGATCATGTTAGAGAGATCGTTGGTTTAAAGTAAAATTACTCGAATAAATAATTATTCTTCTATTTTTTCGATACAATCTGATATATTTTTATTAATATTATCAAGTTGTGTTTTTATACCATCAGATACAAAACTAATACTACCACCAGTTTGTTTCATATTTTTTAACGAATTAACACAATTCTTGAATGCTTTTTGAATAGTCTTGAAATCACAAATGTAAAAATCTTTTCTATTTTTGTATCTAAAATCATACAACATTGATCGAATACAATATTCTAGTTGTTCAGGTTTATCCGAAAAGTAATGATGTGCTACATTACGATTATGAAGTGTATGTGTATTATATATTTGTTTTCGAGTTTTGAGATTATCAGTGGAACCTAATCTATAAATACCATCTAATTTTTCATCTTCATCACTATAATCGATAATATATACTAAAGCACCATCAGGATATTTATTTTTTTTCATATCATTGATCATTAATTTATTTTGTTTTTCTAAATAGTTTATTTTTTCCAAGAGATTATCTTTATCTTTTTCAAATTGTTTTTTCATTTTGTAATATCCATATTTTCGAATAGATGGTAAAACATCATTTGTAACCCAATCTGAGAATTTTAATGCTTTTTGTTTATTTGAACGAAGAATTAATCTATACATTCCTGCCTCACTCAAATAAATCGTTTGAGGATGTTTTTTAATTGTTTCATCATAATTGATATATTTTAATTGTTTCTTATCATTCTTCTTAACATGAAATTTAAGAGTATATTTTAGATCAATATATCCAAGAGCTTTTGTTATTTCATTACCATTAAACCAAATTTTATCGTTATTATCTATAATTATACCTATTTTCTTATTTTCGAATAGAATATAATTATTTTCAAGAGTTTCAAAAATTGTCATCTATATTATCTATACAGATAATATATAAAGGGGGGGGAATTTCCCCCCCCTTTTCGAAACAAGAATTGATAAAAAGATATAATGAAAAAATTTGAAATTATTATATATTTGGATATAGTTTATATATCTAAATATCAATCTCAAATCATGGCTCTTCGGTGTCCAAGTGGAGTATATAGTGTATTACCAACTCCTTTCAAAGATGATGAATCAATAGATTATGATGGAGTTAGAAGATGGTTTCGATATCAAGCTTATTCAAATGATAGTGGTCCAATTGGATTAGTAATCTTGGGAACAACTTCGGAGAGTCCAAATTTATCACGAGAACAACAAATGGAACTTGTTAGATTTGTGAGTGAAATGAATTATACTCATGAATTTCCAAAATTTTTAGTTATTGGAGTGGGAGGAATTAATACTAAAGAAACAGCAGAATTTGCGTTGCAATGTGTTGATTATTGTGATGCAATTATGGTAACTGTTCCAGCATATGTCAAACCAATGCAAACTGGAATTCTAAAACATTTTCGAATAATTTGTAATCAAGAACCATTACAAAATACACCAGTTATTATGTATAATGTTCCATCACGAACAGGAGTCAATATGGAACCTAAAACAATGAAATTAGTATGTGAAGAATGCCGTAATGTAGTGGCAGTTAAAGAAGCAAGCGGTAATATTAGTCAAATAATGGAAATCAGACGAAGAATTCCTACTTTGAGTGTATTTTGTGGAGATGATAAATTAGTTTTGGATTTCATGCTTCATGGTGCATGTGGTTTGATTAGTGTTGCAAGTAATGTCTATCCTCGGTTTACAAGCAATTTAGTATCATTATGTTTAGATAAATTATATTCAGAAGCAAGTGAAGTGTTTTATAAATCAGATTTTGCAGGATTATGTGATGCACTATTTGCAGAAGGAAATCCATCAGGGATAAAATATGCATCGTATCATGTTGGAACATATACTAATTATAAAATGATAGGTTCTTTAGTTGAATTGTCTGAAGAAAAACGATTAGAACTCATTAAAGCAATGGAATTTTTAGACCGTTATATACAACAAGTTCGCGAACAAGCTCGTGAAGAAGAACATGAGGAAGCTCATGAAGAAAAAATAGAAGATGACATGCCAGAATTACAAGAAGATGAAATACATCCAGCACAAGATCCTAATGTCAGTATCATGTCTGATATTCCTTCTGAAAGTGTTATGTCAGAAACTCATGATGCAGAAGTTCTTCCCGATACAAATAAAGATGATTTGAAAATATCTAAGCCGTATTATGATTATAAATCATATATTCCATTATCAAATAGAGCTATTAGTCGTAAATTAACGGAAGACGTTAAAGAACCTGAAATGCATACAATACCTGAAATACATGAACTAATCAAAAAAACTGAATAAAAAAATTTGAATTAATTATTTCTTATATATTACTTATTTTTATCACACTCGTTCTGTTGTTCCGAAGCTCGCGTAGGAACAACACACTCATATTATACCAAAAATATAATAATTCTAATATGTCCTACATAGTATTAAAATTTGGAGGAACATCTCAATGTTTATCAGGAGTTAAGGTAATTTCCAAAAAAATTCGTGAATATGTAGAATCAGGTCATAAAGTATTTATTGTTATTTCTGCAGTTCAAAAAACAACAAATGATTTATATGACATTATTAAATATGATTTTACAAGATATCATAATATTTATACTGTTCATCAGACATATTGTAAAGAAATAGGAGTTAATTTTGATGATGTTAAAGTATTGTTAGATGATCTAAAACAAACCATTGATGATTTCGAACATAAGCCAGTTATTGATATGACTCAACCGAAACTCAAAATAATTAGTTATGGAGAACAAATTGCTAGTTTAATAGTAAGTAAATATTTATTGAATAATGGAATTGATAATAAATTATTAAATGCTCATCATTTTATGAAAAATAAAAGTTTGTCATCATCGATAGATGTTCAGAATTTGAATATTAAAGGAGAATTTTATTGTGATAAAATAATATTAGATAGATTTATGAAATCTAATAATGTATTTATTACACAGGGTTTTATTGCTTCAACAATTGATGAAAAATTTTGTATTCTAACAAGAAGTGGAAGTAATACAAGTGCAGCTTTAATAGCCAGTTGTTTAAATGCTTCGAGATTAGAAATATGGTCAGATGCAAGTGGATTGTTTACCGCCGATCCTCGAAAGATAAGAGAAGCTAAATTAATAGAAAACATTTCTTATGAAATGTGTCAAGAAGCCGCCGATATGGGAACACAAATCATACATCCATATAGTATCAAACCATGTCATGAAAAAAAAATTCCGATTTATATTAAGAATACATTCCGTTCAGATGATATTGGAACATGTGTTTCTTCAGATGTGGGAAAAAAATCTTTTTTGATATCATATCAAGGAGGTGTCACTGTATTCAAAATAAAATCGTTAGATATGTGGGGAAATTATGGATTTTTAGATGATATGTTTCATGATTTCAAAGAAGAAAAAATAGATGTTGATATTGTTACTACTTCAAGATTTTCTGTTACAGTAACCACAACTGAAAAAATTTTGGCTAAATTAACAAAAGTAGCCGATGTATTATCTAAAAAATATACAATAGAAGTTATTTCAAGATGTTCTGTTGTAAGTATTATTAGTGATCATATTCATAAGAATAAAAAAATACACGAAATAAATAGTATTATATCTGAGATGCCAGAACCAGTGTATACAATTCATTATGGTGACAATGATATGTCTTTATCTTATGTGGTTGATGAAATAAATTCTAATAAATTTATGCAAATTTTGCACAATAATTTGATAAAGTAATTATTTTTATTTTAAGAAATATAATATCATAAATATTATCCATAATATTCCAGCAATAATTAATAAAATCATCCATATACTACAATCAGGACAAACTGGACATACCGGACAAATAGGACAAACTGGACAAGTATGACATTCTTGACAAGTAGTAGAACATTCTTGACACACAGGACATTCTGATTTATATGAAGAGTCTATATAAAAATTAAAATTTCCACTTCCTGATAATTTTAAAGTAGAACCTAATATCGATATAATTATATTTCGTTTTTTAATGGATACTTTAGTAGGATCATCTAGGAGTAGCTTTATATCGAAGTTTTGTGCAGTTATATTAGCAAGAGTAATTACTGTGTCTGTAAATGAATTTGGATTTTGTAGGATAGTAGTAATTTGTGATATTTGACCAGTTGTTAATGTTTGACTTGTTGTATTTACAGTATTGGATGTTGTTAGTTTAAGATTTCCTCCAATATTATTTGTTTGTCCTAATATTACAGATCATATTTTTCCCTAGTTGAGGTTGTGGCAATGTAATATTTGTATCACCACCAACAGTCATACCAGAAAAAAAGAAAATGAAATCAGTATTATTATTCGGATTAGTTAGAATATTAGTTATTTGTTGTGTTGTATTACTCATATTATAATCGCATAAAAAAGTTGAAAATTTTTTATTTATCTATATATACATCATTAATTATACATCTTATGCTGGCACAATTATGTTGTCCTTTGAGTAAGAAAATATTTCACGAACCTGTTGTTGGAAGTGATGGGCAATTATATGAGGAACAAGAAATAAAAAAAATTATCAAATCTCAAATAATTAGTCCCATAACTAAAGAACATGTTAATTATTATTGTAAGTGTCATGTTATGAAACGAATAGTTAAAGATTATATCAAAAAGAATCCTGATTTATCAAATCAAGTTTACAATCCGATTTTAATATCAAATGATTATAGTTATATTATGAATAATTTATTATCTTATTCAAAAGTTAGTCTATGTGATCTAAATCGAGAGAATATGGTAAAATTACTTGAAAGTTCGCCTAATAGATTTTTATTTGAATTGATTGATAAAATAGACGATTTGGAATATGTTTATACTAATGGGCTTAGATTAATACATCATGTTATAAAATATTCAACTGATGAAGTAGTAAAATATCTTCTAACTAAAAATATAAATTTAGAATGCGAAACTATTAAGAAATCCAAACCAATACATTTTGTATGTCGTTATAAATTACATCTATTAAAGTATTTTATTAAATTTAATGTGAATTTAGAATGTGCAGATAGTCGTCAATGGAGACCGATACATTATGTTTGTCGAAGTGGAACACCAGAATTAATTAAATATATGATCGATTTGGGATTAAATTTAGAATGTGAAAATAATAATAAAAGTAGACCTATTCATTTGGTTTGTATTAATAGCACCCCAAAAATAATAAAATATATGATCGATCAAGGTGTGAATTTGGAGTGTAGTAATTCTGCAGGAAATAAACCAATTCATATATTATGTAGATTCGGTTCTGTAGAATTAATAGAATATATCATTAATAAAAATGTTGATTTGAAATCAAAAACTATAGATGATAAACATCCATATGAATGGATATCAAAAGACAAATTTGAATTATTGTCTTCAAATGCTCAAAAAAAATTGAAATTAGCTTGAAGTATCAAGCTAATTATAACTTTTTCCAAAATGAAATTTTGGAAAAAGTTGATATTAATTTAACATACTCAATATATTTTATTTATTATTTATCGAATGTTTGAAATATCTGATCTATACTGTCCAATAACAAAGCAAATATTTTTTGAACCAGTTTTAGCCGACGATGGAATTGTATATGAGGAAGAAGAATTAATTAATTGGCTAGAACATGATCATAGAAGTCCTATTACGAAAAATAATATATCATATTTTTGTAAATTTTTATTGATGAAACAATATATTCAAGAATTTTTAGTCAGTAATCCGCAATTAATGAATGATAGATATAAAGGTATATTGTATATTACCAAATCAAATTATAATAAAATATCACAATCTACTACAGTAAGTATTAGTAGAATACATCGAAATGATATATTTCTATTATTCAATAATTTGTCAGATGATATGATCATTCAAATTATTGATAAGATTGAAAATATAGAATATGAAGATGGTTATAAATTTAGATTAATTCATTTCGTATGTAGGAGAGGCGAACCAAAACCTATAAAATATATTATCGATAAAGGAGTTGATATAAATTGTAAAGAAGCATATGATAGAAATCCTCTATATTATATTTGTAGATTTAGTAATTTTGATACATTCAAATATATTATAGATAAAGGAGCTAATATTGAAACTGACAATTTGTTGATTTGCACGGCATGTGAATACAATTCCGTTGAAATGACTAAATATTTAATTGATAAAGCATCTCGTTTGAATGACGAAGATAGATATGGAAATAGACCAATTCAATTAATTTGTAAATATAAACCAGAATTGCTGAAATATATCGTTGATAAAGGAGTCGAAATTAATTGTAGGGATGGTGATTTAGAAACACCCCTTCATTATATGTGTAAACAAGGTAATATAGAAATGATAAAATATTTGTTAAATAAAGGAGCTATAAATTTTATGAATCGATGGAATGAATATCCATATGATTGTATTTCATATGAAACGAAGAAATTATTATCTGAGGAAATTCTTAACAAATTGAGGTAGGATTTTTATATAAAAGTATATAAGCGTATTGATAATTACAAAATAAAAATATGCGTTTATTTTAATATAAAAATAGAATATTATTATTTATTAATGGTATCTGAAGAATCAATTGAAGATGATGATTCTGAAAATGATCAAAAGAGTTCCTAGAAAAGGTTCCAAAAAAGGTTCTAAAAAAGGATCCAAAAAAAGAACTCGAAAAGGTAGCAAAGCAAAGAAAAATTGATTATTGTTTAGTTTGATATTATATTCAAATAATATCAAGAAAAATGTCATTCAATATTGAAATTATCACAGGACTTGCGGGAGGAGGTAAAACTACGCTAGCAAAGAAACAAGCAGAAAGACCTAAATATGCTTTGATAAATATGGATCAATTTAGGTATACCAATAGCACTGATTGGATTCGTGTTTCTCTCAAAGATTTTCGTGAAAGAATATTATCTGAAATTCAAAAACTAGTTTTATCTAAAGCTTATAATGGGCTTGTTATGGAAGGATCTTATCGAGATCATAATGATGTTGAACAAGCACGCGTAGCAGTTATTAATGAAATTGTAAGTTGGCATAATACAACAGTATTTGGTGTTAATATGAATATTAATCTAATACTTTTGAAACCATTGTCATTGGAAGATATTATTGAAAGAATAGTTCACAGATCAATTGGGAGAGCTTTACATGTTGCAAAACAACGAATTCGTAAAAGAACAATTCATGAAATATCTGATGTTCTCGATGAAGAATTAGGTAGTGAAGTATTGGGAAATGGTGTCGAGACATCAAGAACTGTTACTAGACTAATTTTAAAAACTGTCAATGGATATAATCCTAATGTTGAAGCATTGAAGTCTCTTGAAGATATGTGTGCAAAGGCTTCTATCAAGGTAATTTTAATGGATTCATATAGATGTCCTTAATAATGGTTCAAATTTAAGCAGGTTATCCTTATTTTGAAAAATCTCAAATTTTTCAAAATAAGGATCCAGACGGGCTCCGCCCGTACGCAAGCGTCTCGCTTGCGTAATTAAAAAAGTTGATTTATCTTAGCTTAAATACCATACATCATAATATCATATTCGCTAAACATGTGTGGTATATGGTTTTATTTGGTGAAACAAGGTTATTTAGAATTTGTAGACAAAGATGTAAGAAATTTATATGAATCATGTGATAGATTGAGTCATCGTGGTCCAGATAGAAGCACATTTGTCGATCTAAGATCATACGGAGTAATGTTAGGATTTCATCGATTGTCAATTATGGATCCATCAACTAAAGGAGATCAACCATTTATTTTAGAAGATGATGATCATGTTATCTATACGATTTGTAATGGAGAAATTTACAATTTTAAAGATCTATGTCATAAATATTCCATTGAAACCAAATCAGGTTCAGATTGTGAAGTTTTACCTCATTTGTATAAAAAAATTGGTATTGAAGCTCTAGTTCAAGAAATACGAGCCGAATATGCATTTGTTATTTGTGATATTGATAAGAAAACAGGAAGAATAGAAACATATATATCACGAGATCATTGTGGAATCCGTCCATTATATATCACAGGAAATGAAAATGAAGTATTGTTAACATCAGAACTAAAAGGATCCCCATTTTTATGTAATGATATGGAAGTGAGACAATTTCCTCCAAGAACATATTTGAAAATTTGCAATGATGATGAAAGTTTGTATAAATTAGATGCTGATTATGTTCAATATGTTGATTTCAATAAAATAAAACCAACCATCTTTGATTTAGAAGAAGCATTACCAAAAGTTAAAACTACCTTTATTGAATCAGTGAGAATTAGATGTATTGCTGATAGACCTATCGCATGTCTATTATCAGGAGGATTAGATAGTAGTTTGGTAGCTTCTATTCTCGCCAGAGAATTGGCAAAATTAGGTAAACAATTATACACATTTAGTATTGGTCTAGAAGGTTCAACTGATGAATATTATGCTAAATTAGTAGCCAAACACATTGGAAGTATTCATGTTCATATTACAGTTACTGAAGATGAATTATTAGAAGCCTATCAATATATTCATATTATTGGCGAAACTTATGATACAACTACTTGTCGAGCATTAACACCGCAATATTTAGTATGTTATGAAGTCAGTCAATATGATCTTGGCGAAGACAAACATCCATTGATGAGATTTTTCAAAGTATTATTTAATGGTGATGGAAGTGATGAGTTATTTGGAGGATATTTGTATTTTCACAAAGCTCCCAATGCTGAAGAGTTCCATGAAGAAGGAGTTCGATTGATGAATAATATTCATGTTCATGATGTTAGACGGGCTGATAGTGGAATTTCAGATAACGGATTGGAATCTCGTCCCCCATATTTAGATATAGAATTGATTAAATTAGTTCTGTCTATTGATCCTAAATTAAGGATGCCCAAAGATGGAATGGAAAAATGGTTATTGCGAGAAGCCTTTAAAGAGGGAAATTGGCTTCCCGAAGAAGTATTATACAGAAAGAAAGAAGCATTTAGTGATGGAATTTCATCAACCAAAAGATCATGGTATCAAATTATTCAAGAACGAGCCGAAGAAGAATTTACAGATGAAGAATTTTTAGAATTAAGTGCTGAATATGAATATCTTCCACCAACAACTAAAGAAAATTTGGTATTGAGACAAAGATTTTGTGAATATTTTGGATACGGATATAATACTGCCACGGTGGTTCCATATATTTGGATGCCTAAGAAAGAATGGGTTGGAAATATAACTGATCCATCGGCTAGAGTATTGAATAATTATGATGAGTCAACTAAGTGAATATGATTAAAATTCTGAACAGAATTTGTGTATTTAGATATAACTTTTTTTCGCATACAATTATATGTATTATGGAATATTGATATATATAATAATAATAACTTTATTGGTGATATCAAAACCAAATTTTTTATATGATCATAAAAATAATAAATATCGAGAATTTGGTAATGATGATCCAAATAAAACGATATTAACATTGCCTGTGATTGCAATATTATTATCTATCATAATTGTGATTTTATTTTCTTTGAAAAGCAAAGAAAATAATCAGATAAAATATATTCCAATACAATATGTTCCTGTTAATCCAACTCAAATGATGCCCAATCAAATGATCCAACAAATAAATCCGATAATTTAGCACTGTTCTCGTTCTATTTCTCGTCTCTTATCATTCAATTGTTTAATGATCTCTTTATCACTAAACATTTTTCCATCACATATTTTATCGTATTCATAAAATGAATCTCGTTTAGTTGGTTCACCGAAATCGTCTATGGTCATAAAACCAATAATAGATATTTCTTCGATCATAACAGGAGTTTGATAATTTTCTTTTTTATCATCAAAGAATTCTCTATCCAAATTTAAATCACTAGTATTAACAACAAAGCTAATTTGAACAACCATTTGATCAATAACATTTTTCTTTTGAACGATCAAAACAACAACATATCGTATTTCGTCATTTGTTTGTTGTTTCAAAGTGTGATCCAACTTAATTAATTTGATTGGAGATTTTCCTGCTGGTTCTTTGTAAATAGAATTGGGCAATCCAAGAGCATCCATTTCTTTGTCCCATCCTGATTTTTCTTTCTTATCGGGCATATAATCTTTCCAATCTTTGCCTGAGAAATTATTCTGAACTTTTTTCTTAACTGTTCGATTAACTTCTTTGATAAATCTGAGAATCAAAGTTTTCACTTCTGAACTTGGAGGTTTGGTAATCTCAACAATTGGCATATTAGAAGAATTAAAAATAACTTTTTTATCAGGAAGCAAAATTTCAAACGCATTCATAGTATCTCTGTAATCATTATGGAATTGAACGGCGTGAAAATGAGGATTAACTCTTCTCTTCTTTTTTTTGATAGTTGGATTAGATATATTTTGATTGTCTTGATCATCTTGATCATTATTATCGAGTTCTATTTGATTTTCTTGATCTTCATCTTCATCGTCATAATTACTAATATTTTGTTCATAATTTCTATTTTTAAAGAACAAATAATAGATTACAATAACTAAAATTATTATTAAAACAAAGTCAAGTATATTCGAAGTCATTATATATTAGTTCGATATATTTTATTTGACTTTATAACAAGTTATATTGTATTGAAAAAAATACATAATATACACTTATTCCAAGTTTCATTTGAAAAAGAAATGAATTAAGTGTATCTAAATTATTCTTCATCCAATATTATATATATATATATATATATAATATATATATATATATAATATATATATTATATATATATATATTATTATGAGAACAACTATAATTGCTATATTTTTTGCAATATTAATATATGCGTCTTATAAAAAATTAATAGATATTCAACTAACTTATGTAATTATGTTCGGTTTATTTGCATTGATTCTGACATATAATAATGAAGAATTCGAACATTTAACTGATTCACAAGCGATTCAGAATTGTGCTTCTATAGTAAATGGAGGCAATGCTACCATAACAACTTTGAATATAACTGGAAAACTTAATATGATTGGTAGCGATGGAATAACTAACGTATTGACTATAGATAATAATGGTGTATTAAATGTTATTGGTTTAGATGGTAAAACTCCAGTAATTACTACAAATAGAGATGGATTTATCAAAACGGCTGTTGGAGGACAATTTGCAAATGCATTTATAGGAAATGCATCGGTTCCGAGTTTAACTTGGGGAACAACTCCTTCATCTCCACCAGGATCAATGGTTGGAATGACTCATATTTCATTTGTTAATTTAGATCCGAAATCTACATCTCCTTATATGTTTTATGGAACCAACGGCATAACATCTTTATCAACCGTACAGGGTTTATTGAGAAAGGAAGCGATCTATATAAAAGGTGATAAAGTGGCAAATGTAAAGAATGGAAACTTTCCTGGTTCAACTGCATTTGTATGTCCACAAGCCAATGCCAATTATTATACAGGAAATTATTAATTAATCAATTTTAATAATTAGTAGGCTAAAACTTGGAAAGCATTAAAAATGTTCAATGTTTCACATTGAACATTTTAAATATTTATTGATAAAACCATTCAGCAATAATTCTATATTATATTTTAGGTTTATTCAACAATTGTATAATTTTTAATGATTCAGTTTGATAGTATAGAGACTGTATATAATTATCGGCTAATACTCTCATCTGAGTAATAGTAATTTCAAAATAATCCTTGTAAAATTTATAAACCTGATCATTTAAACTTTTAACTAAAGTCGAATCATGTGGTATATTAGAACTTGTTTCTATTAGTTTTGTTATTGTTTCTAATAATTTGTCAACAGTATTGTCTTGATCAGGATCACTTTCATCATCGGTGGTGTAAATTTTTAAAATAGTTTTGACTAATTTTTCAGGAAGAACTTCAAATATATAATGCATAAGTTCAGATTTATCATTGTCTGGTGAAATAATTTCTTTTAAAGAATCAATTATATGTTTTGTATCTTGAACTCTGATTTTATCTTCGCGCGAGGGTTTGGGTTCTGGTTCTTCTGATGCTTTTGCTTCAGTTGCTCCGTCTGCTCCATCTGCTTTGGGTGATGGTATTAACTCAGTATTTTCAGTAGTGGTTTTTTTGATGTATGCAAGTAATACTTTAGTTAATGTTCCAAAAAATGATACCATAATAAATCTCTTTACAATGTGAATAATAATATTCACAACAGTGAATAGTGCATAGTTTGCTTCATTATTATATCGAATAGGTAAGTTTAAATAATCATCTGCGAATTGTGAAATAACATTTTGATAATATTTAAAAATTATTTGTTCAAAATTATTCTGTAAAGTTTCTTGAAGTTTATCGGAAATACGATCTATGATCTGTGTTTTATCTTGTGGTCTTGGTGTTCCAAAATATAATTCCCATAATGCTGGATATGTTAAGAGATCATAATTGAGAGTATATTTTTCTTTGTCGAAATTTTTTTCATTGATAACATCATTAAATAACGATTCATATAATTCTGTGATATTACTGGAATATTTAATGTTTTTGATATTTTTTTGAATAAATGCATCTAAACCTCGAGTATCTTCTCCATATTTGACTGTAATAGGTTCTATTTGTTTCATCCTAGTAGTAATTTTATTAATTTCTTTCTGAACTTCGTCTTGTAATTTATTTATATCTTGAATGCGATTAGTATTGAATTGTTGTCGAAATGTTTCAGAAATTAATTCAAGTTTTTTTTTCTCTTCTTGTAATGATACATATTGTTTCTTTAATTCTGCTAATTTCTCTTTTTGTTCTTCATTATTTTCATCAGAATAATATCCTATGGTTGAAGAAGTTGTGACTTTATCATGGAATTTTGGCAAGTTGGTAATTTCAAGAGGATCTTTTATAGAATCTGATCTATCACCCAATATCTCTTCTTTTAATCTTTTATTATCAGCAGGTTCCCAGTTCTTTGGATAATTATTGCCAAATAAATAAAAATGATGATTGATCAAATATAATAATACACAAAATATAATTTTGGTATATCTTGGAATGGTTCTATTTTCTGATTTCTTTTTGAGATCTTCAATAACTTGTTGTGTTATTTCTTGACACATAGTATTTTTATTTGACATGAATTGTTCCAATGATTGTTTGTATCTTGCAATGGCAACATCTTTAACGGATGTAATTTCTGAACTGTTTGAAGTAATTGCCGATTTTTGGAATAATATTTCGATTACTTCTGTATTTTGCATTTCAACGGCATAATATATGGGAATATTTCCTAACACATCTCCAATATTAACGGAAGCACCTGATTCTACCAATTTTTTAATAATATCTTGATTGATTTTAAAACATATTTGATCCATTTTTTTTAGATTGTAATTATAATTAATGATTTTTTGAATTTTTGGATCTTGATTTTTATCTCGTAATTTTGTTAAAGCAAGTTTTACGGCATTAGCTTTAAGTTCTCTTTCTAAAGCTTTCTTAGCATAGATATCCATTAGATCTACAAATAGATCATTTAAATCGAGTCTAAATCCTACATCTTGTTGTAATAATGAATAATCTATTGGTAGTTCTATTTTTTGGGACATAGTAAGACCATTGGCTTTAGCATTGATACAACTTCTCGCAAAATTAATAATAGTGTTATCTGTATATTTTCCTACTAGGGTTAATAAGAAACCGAAATCATCTTTATCTGAAGGTGGGACTATTTTTCTATATTCTTCTACAATTTTGTTTATTATTGATTGTGCTTCAGGATCTTTTTTACTAATATCAGTATCTTTTACTTTATCATTTGATTTTACTTGGATATGAATATGTTCTATGATATATCGAACAACACAGAATTTTAATATGTCGATATGAGTGAATAGTAGTTGTCCTATTGGAAGAGATTCTAATATTCGTTTTGTAATATGAGAAATTTCAAGTCCTACGAAACCTATTTTATAATCATCAGGATTAGATAATTTAGTTGGTTTATTATTTATTGGTTCTAATTTTGGTTCATCGAGTGCGGTTTTACTTTCGTCGATAAAATATTTATAGAATAAAGTGTCATTTATTGATCCAGGTGTTATGTATTCAAAAATATTATAATGATTATTTGGCGGTGGTTCATTATATAAATAATTATATCCTGTATTTTTGTCAATTCCAGCTAAAAAACCTATTTGTGATGATTGTTTAACTAGTGCACTAGATTGAACAGATAGTATGGATTTTGTAGATCTCTTTGGTAATCCATTATTAATTGTACTATCATAGTAAATTTGATAATTTAATGTAGTAATTTGAGGCATAAAAGTTTCGAATAATATTTTTTTAGTTCGAAATAAATCATTTGTACATAAGTTTTGAAAATCAGAAAAAGTGCTGGGTAAATCTTTGAATTGTTTTAATGGTCTATCAAAAACTTTATCAATATCAATATTAATATCGGTATCAGTATCTTTTTTTTTTAATTTTGTTAAAAAAGTATCAAATTTTGATTCTTCATAATATTTTTCAATATATTTCTGTGCCGATTTTAATTCAATTAATGAAATAAATCTATTTGTAATATTTATGATTGTTTTAATATTCATATATATATCATCTAGTTCTTTGATTTTTGCAATTGTTTTATCAGTAATATCTTTAATAATATCTTGAGCTTGTTCTAATAGATATTTAAGATCATCGGGAATTATGTTAGAATACGAATTGAATTCTTGTAATATAGAATTAAATTTTTCCCGTATTAATCTTAGTTCAGGAATCATATATTTTAATAATAAAATCATATTTATACATTTAATATATGATTGAGGTAATATTATTGAGTATTTTTGATGATCATTAGTATTATTACTTTGTAAATCATCAGTTAATTTTTCAAAATTATTAAGATTATTAATTAAATAATATAAATATATATTAAATTTTGTATCAAAATATGCAATGCTAGGTAATGTAGATGTGATTGTTTGATATTTTACAGGAACTGATGAAGCAGGAGGAGGAGGAGCAAATGGTGGATCAGGTGCTGATTCAGCAGGATATGGTATATCGTCAATGTTATTCGTGATATCAGTTCCTGTTGTTGCTGTTGGTGGAGTGAAAATTACTGTTTTGGGACTAGAATCATTTCGTTTAATATATTTTTTTAGTTTTTTAATTATAGGTGGATTTGCATTAGATACATTTTCTGGATGCTTAATACCTTTATGCCATTGATCTTCTGATAATAATGGTTTACTTATTACAGGATTTAATATATTTTTCTGTGTCTTAGTAAAATAAGTTATATTAATTTGTGAATCTATTTCAGGAACATTAACAAATGGTTCCATTGTTGCACCAAAGTTATTGATAAAATTATCATCAAAAAATAATTTATTTATATCTATTCG
>Ga0194120_10001660_pt1 | contig 40043 bp, 43 predicted proteins | sample TA2MahCa65mmetaG_FD_148642 | JGI IMG/M metagenome (GOLD analysis project Ga0194120, IMG submission 148642) | Freshwater microbial communities from Lake Tanganyika, Tanzania - TA2015019 Mahale Deep Cast 65m | ecosystem: Environmental > Aquatic > Freshwater > Lake | place: Tanzania: Lake...
TCTCAAATGTTCTGACGACGGACACCCTTGGCGCGATAGTCGGCGATCCGCTGGCGCAAGCCCGGTCGAAAGGCGGAACGCACCAAATCCGCCATGTCCGCATCGCGGGTGTCCCGGACGGTCAGCGCGAGCAGGTGTGCGCGCGCGGGTGCGCTCATCACGTTCCACTTCTCGATCAGCGCGCGGACGGCGGCGGGCCAGGCGCTTTCATCGACCAAGTCGGTCAGCAGCCCCCACGCGCGGGCGTCTTGGGCCGAAAACTCCGCCGCATCGCGCAGGATCGCGCGCGCCCGGTCGGCGCCGATCCGCGCGGCGAGACGCCGCGTGCCGAGGGCCAGATCGAAACGCCATCCCGGCATGCGGAAACGCGCGTCGGGTGTCGCGATCCGGTCGCTGCACGCGCAGACGATATCTACGCCGGCGCCGAAGTTGCGTCCCTTAACCAGCGCCACGATCGGGAACGGCGCGTGGTGCAGATTCTGCAACAGCTGTTCGATACGCGCGAAGCGGTGCAGCAGTTCGCCGTCTGACACGGTTTCGAGATCGGCGAGATCGAATCCGGTACAGAAATTCCGTCCCGTGCCGGTCAACACGACGGCGGCGCCTACGCGCGCCTTGGCCCCTTCCAGTGCGTCGAGCAGCGCTTCGACCGTCGGCGCGTTCAAGGCGTTGCCGCGATCGGGACGATTGAGCGTGAGGGTGAGGACGTCGCCGTCCCATTGTTGGAGCAGGCTGTCCACGAAGGGATATTCTGCGCTTGGGTGGGGTATTCGCCGAAACGGAATGGTAGTGGATGAGCAAGCATTTTGGAAAGCACGTGGACTCGCTCGGATTTGTCGCGCGTTTTTGCGCAACACAACATCAGATCTTTCTAATAAGCGTAGGTGAGCGACTAACCCATTGGTATAACTTTGGTTCAATGATCATCGAAAATGTTTTCGGCGGCGGTGTCACTGCGCTGCTCCCCGTTTCTCAGTCGGTAGAGGCTTGAGTCTGTTCGCCATTGCACCGCTCCCAATCCTTGGATCAGCTGAAACCGGAGTTTTTCGGAGGCTCAATCGGATACAGCATGACTTTTCCTAAATAGGAAGAACCTATGCGATCCATCGAGATTGCGTCTTGGACAGGGGGATACATCAGCATTATCATAACCATACTTTTATTGTGAATTCAGTAAATGATTGACGCCTTACAGTGCAAATTCAGCCTGCTGCCGGAAGGAGCGAATGAGCTTCGGCTGGCGCTGCGTGGGCTTCAGGCGTCGCCGGGCGAAGTGTCTGAGCAGACGCGCTCCCTGCGGCACCGCGCTTCCATGCCCGCCAAATCCCGTTTCGTCTTCATGCGTTCCCCTCGACTCTATCCCAGTCAAAATAACGTACGAGGATACGAACATGACGTCGCGTAACACACCAGAGCCACCGCAGGACGCGCCTTCTCCAGATGTCTTCAATCATGCCCGATTCAAAGAGTCGATGCACGTCGTTCACGATATCGGGGGCGAAAAGGGCGGGCCCATTCCGCTGGAAGAGAGAAAATCAAAGCCCTGGGAGCTCAATACCTATGCCATTTGTGAGTGTCTCTCCTGGCGCGGTGTCTGGACCAACGTGGAGAAGCTTCGCCGGGCTGCCGACTTGGGAGATAAATACCTTGCGGTGCCTTACTCCGGGCGCTGGCTGCTTGCCGCCGCGCGGGCGCTGGTCGACAAGCAGCACATCACGCTGACCGAGTTGACCAACAAAATCGAAGAGGTGAAAAGACGCCATGCGGAAAAGTCGCCACGCTGAGATACAGGATGAAGGAATTGGCAAGGCGAGCAGCTCGCCGATGTTCAACCATCTGCGTGTCGCCGAAATCGCCGCAGGGGTGGGCGACCCTCAGTGCTACCGGGGCAAGGCTGATCCGCCCAAGTTCAAGGCGGGCGATCGCCTGCGCGTCAAAGACCAGCCGGATCTCTTTTATAACCAGACCCCGGGTTACATACGAGGGGCCATAGGAACCGTCGTGGAACTGGCCTACGAAAGCCCCGCACCGGAGGACGAAGCGTGGGGCCATATTGACGAAGTCGAATGGTTCTACTTTATGTGCTTTCGGCATGAAGACCTGTGGGATGACGATTCTCCCGACACGAACTCGAGCGACACGATATGGACCCAGATTTCCGAACGGTGGCTGGAACCGGTGTAAAGCAACGGCGGACATAACCGGATGCGGCTTGGGCGAAGCGACTGTAATCAGGATTTCCCTTGCAGGAGTGTTTTATGGTTAGACAAGCCCTCCATCTGCCGCTGGTATACAGCTGCTCCGGATGTTCCAGTACGGCCCAACTCGCCAATACGCTGGCCTTGTGCCTGGACCGAAACGGGGAAGCACAGATGTCCTGCATCGCCGGTGTGGGCGGCGATATACCGAATTTTGTGCGTCAGGCCACCTCAGGCCGACCGATTCTCGCGCTGGACGGCTGCCCGCTGGGCTGTGTTCGCAGTTGTCTGAAACGCCACGGCGTGGAACCTCACCGCTACGTGCAACTGCAAAAGCATGGGGTGAAAAAGCGTTATGGCCAGGAGGCCCCGGAGGACGATGTCAAGCGCCTCTACCCGCGGATCGTGGAACTCGCCCGAGAGATTCGACCGGATCGTGACCCGCTGGCGACGCAGGCGAGTTCATGTTCTCTGGAGCAGATATCGCAGCCTGATGCGCATGGCGAAGCAGAAGCATAAGCGTGGTGGGATTTGATGAGATCCACAGCCGTAGACAGGAAAGAAACCTTCACGGGCGAGCGGGAGGACGGCGAGTGTCCGCGGAGAATGAAGGGCCAGCAATTCTTGGCGGCGTTGATCCGCCGATCGGGCGCGAAGGCGGTGTTTTTCGTCCCGACATTCTTGTATCCAACGCTTGTGGAGTTGGCGGAGGATCCGATCAAGCGCGTATTGTGTCATTCGGAGAAGGCTGCGGGCTATATGGCCGACGGCTATGCGCAGGCATCGGGTACGCCGACGATCGTGATCGCCCAGGGCGGCCCCGGAGCGACGAACCTGTATGCGGGCCTGGTGGATGCCTGGCAAAGCCATACGCCGTTGCTTGCGGTGACCCCGGTCCTTCCAAGCTCACGTTACCACGGCAACTCCTATCAGGAAGCCTATGTGGATTTCCGGCCGGTGACCAAGTACGACGCGGAGGTCCGCTCGATCGACCGGATGGCGGAGTTCTTCGGCAAGGCTTACCGGGAGATGACGACGGGGGCGCCCCGGCCGGTCCACCTCTATCTGGACGGCGCGCTGGAAGCGGGCGAGTCGGAGTTCGATTTCCGGCACCTGGATCAGCGCTACTTCTCCTATCCCGCGTTCCGTCCGCGCGCGGACGATGACCTCGTGGAGCAGGCCGTCCAGGAGCTCCGCCATGCGGAGTGTCCGGTGATGGTTTGCGGTCGTGGGACGGTCGTTTCAGGCGCATGGGAGGAAGTGACGGCGCTGGCCGAGCAGTTGGATATGCCGGTTACCACGACCTTGGGCGGCAAGGGGAGTATCGACGATCGACATCCACGGGCGCTGGGCGTGACGGGCTCCTACCGGCGGCCGCCGACCGACCGCGTGATTACCGAGGCGGATGTGGTGCTCTATGTGGGGGGTCATCACGGCGGGGCGACGACAAATATGCGGAAGATGCCGACGCCGGGGGTGCGGGCTATCCACATTGACATCAACCCGGCTCAGCCCGGCGCGAACTATCCTAACGTATTGCCGCTTGTAGGTGATGCGCGGACGGTCCTGCAGCAGATGCTGCAGGTCGCGCGGCGCTCAGCGGCGCGGGGCGCGCACAGCGCGTGGGTGGCGAGGGCGCAGAAAGAGCTGCGGGAGTGGCGCGAAAGCCAGCATGAGCACATGTATGGCAACGCGATTCCGATTCGGCCGGAACAACTGGTGATCGAGCTTGTGAAGGCGTGTCCGGAGAACACGCTCTACGTCACGGACACGGGCTATGTCGGCACGTGGGCCGGCGTCTTCATGGATCTTCCGCCGGGGAAGAACTTCCTGCACTGCGAGGGGAGTCTGGGGTGGGCGTTTCCGGCGGCGATGGGCGCAAAGGCGGCGGTCCCCGAGCGGCCGGTGGTGGCGTTCACGGGTGACGGGGGATTTTTCTATCATCTTACTGAGCTTGAGACGGCGGTGCGCAATGGGATCAACCTGATTACGGTGGTGTTGAACAATCAGGCAATGGCTTTCCAGACGCACCTGCTGCGGAGCCTCTGGGCGGGGTCTCCCGATTTGGACAAACTGTCGGAGTTCAAGGAGACGAATTTCGCGGACATTGCCCGGGGAATGGGCGCTTGGGGTGTCCGCGTGACGGATCCGAAACACATCGGAAAGGCGTTGCGGGATGCGATCGATGCGGACATGCCAGCGGTGGTGGATGTGGTGATCGATCAGGCGGCCGCCGCGCCCGTGGCGTTCATGGCGGGGCAAGGGAGCCGCAGGGACACGCTCACGGCGCCCGGGAAGGAGAAACGCCTTTAGCAGGCCGGAGATTCTCATCTGATCCGGTCCAAGTTCCGGGGTGCGGCCAATGCAGAACGGGCTCTACCCATCGCTGGATGAAAGTTGGGGCTCAGGTCACGGCCACAGTTTTATCTATAGACATTTCCTATAGATTTAATTCGAACATGCAATTTGACATATACTCTCCTCTCGTGGATAGTTTTACCAGTCGTGGGGGTGCCTAACGGGTTACCTACGCGGCTCCGCCCCGGATTTGCGGAGGGTATCTTGCATTGGTGAACCGTATCGGGACTGCTACAACCGACCATAAGCCTCTTCGAACATAAATTTCTTCTAATACAAGAAGGAGTACAAGACGTATGTCATCCCCCACCAGAGACAGAGTACTACGCCACATCGACGTTGTCGGCCAGATGCAGCCAGCTCTGCACAAGCAGACGCACGCGCCGGCCCCCGATCAAATCGATCACACCCTCTTCAGGGCCTATACGCGGATGCCGCACGACGTTGGCGGCGAGCCGGATGTGCCCATCACCTGGGAAGAGAAGGAGGAGGAACAGTGGGAGCTCAATACCTTCGCCACATGCGAATGCCTGGCTTGGCGCGGTGTCTGGAACGCCGAGGAGCGGCGCCGCCGGCAAAACGTCGATCTCGGTCAGACGCAGTATCTCGGTCTGCCGTATTACGGGCGGTGGCTGTTGACCGCCGCGCGGATCATGGTGGACAAGCAATATGTCACGCTCACCGAGTTGGTCAACAAGATTGATGAAGTGAAAAAGCGCCATGAGCACAAGTAAGCACGATAGAACTCACCACGCCAAAAAAGCCACCGGGATCGGCGATCCCCAGTGTTTCAAGGGTGAAGCCGGTAAGGCCAAGTTCAAGGTCGGCGACCGTGTGCGGGTCAAGGATCTGTCCGATGTCTTCTACAGCCGGACCCAGACCTACCCTCGTGGCGCGGTTGGTACCGTGACCGTACTGGTCTACGAAAGCCCCGCTCCGGAAGACGAGGCGTGGGACAACACGGACAAGTCCGAATGGTTCTACAGCGTGAAATTCCGGCAGAAGGATCTTTGGCCGGATTATCCCGATCTGTACGCAAACGATACGCTAGAGACCGAGTTATCCGAGCGCTGGCTGGAGAAGGCATAGCCTGACCGGCGGACGCCGAACAAAAGGACAAGCACAAATGTCAGATAAACACGAACCCGCGCCGATGGTTAATGAAGTCAGCGACTTCGAGGTGCTCGAAATGGCCGTGCGCGAACTGGCCATTGAGAAAGGGCTTTTCTCCGCCGAGGACCATCGGCGCTGGACGGAATACGTCCACACCCTCGGTCCCCTGCCCGCGGCGCGCCTGGTCGCCAAGGCGTGGCTGGATCCCGCGTACAAGAAGCTGGCGGTGACCGACGGGGTCAAGGCCAGCCTGCAAGTCGGCGTCGACTGGATCAACAGCCCGCCGACCGGCTTCGGCACTCCAAGCGACTACTGCGCCCTGCGCGTGCTCGAAGACACACCCAAGCTGAAGCACGTGGTGGTATGCACGCTCTGCTCGTGCTATCCGCGGCCGATCCTCGGCCAGTCGCCGGAGTGGTATCGAACCCCGAATTACCGCCGCCGCCTGGTGCGCTGGCCGCGTCAGGTGCTTGCGGAATTCGGCCTGCAACTGGACCCGGACGTGGAAATTCGGGTCGCGGACTCCAACCAGAAGACCCGTTACATCGTGCTGCCGGTGAGACCCGCCGGTACGGAAGGCTGGACCGAGGACCAGTTGACCGCGATCGTGACGCGGGATTGCCTGATCGGCGTGGCGGTGCCGAAACCCGGGGTCACGGCGAATGCCAAGCGCCCCGTGCGCCCCGCGGTACACCCGGTGCATCACAGTCACTGACGGAGCGAGTCGTGACCGGATGGGGCTCCAAAGATGAAGGATAAAGATAAAGGCTCCGAAACCGGCCGGCAGGGGACGGATACGACTCCCGTTCCCCTGCTCGAGGCGATCAGCAGTCGCGGGAGGGTGTGGGAGGATTTGGCCGAGCAATACGGCGTGACTAACCCCGACCCGCCCTGGAAGATTACCCTGGATGCGACGTGTGATCTGCTCGCCGCCGGCTCCTGCGTGCTGCCCGTGCTCGAACGTCGCGCCGAAGAGGACGATCTCTCCGCGACGAATTACGCGGACATCCCCTTCCCGGAGCGACAGCTTCTGGCGCTGGCGCACTCGTTGATCCGGCGAGGGCTGTTGGACGAGGACGAACTCGCGCGACGAATGGAAGAGGTCAACCGGCGTCTCAACAGCTGACCTCGACCGGCGTCAAACAATAATAACGAGCGCGTGATGCTGGCTCGCTTCTGGGAGTTTCATGGGAAAGCAACGTAACAGCGGAGGCAACGACGAATTCCGCGACCGACACTCACTCGCGTACGGCCGGGGGGCGGCCGAGCGGGGAGGGACGGCTCGCGTCCGGAACGGCACCGCCATCGTTGAATCTCATGCGTCCGCGTGCGTGAAGCACGATCGTTCATCTTTAGATCGGGGAATCGAGTCGTGACCATCCGCGGCGTGGAAATCAAGATACGGAATTTGACTCATCGATACTCCTCGAAGGCGCCGCTGACGTTCGAGCGGGTCGATATCGAGGCCAAGCGCGGCGAAGCGCTGGTCATCATCGGCCGCTCCGGTTGCGGCAAGTCGACTTTGCTGCACATTCTTGCCGGTCTGATGCGTTCGTCGGATGGCACGATCCATCTCGACAGCGAGCGCGTCACCGGCCCGTCGCCGCGTTGGGTGATGATGTTCCAGGCGCCGCACCTTTTTCCCTGGATGACGGTGGAGCGCAACGTCGGCATCGGCCTCCGTTTTGGCGGTTGGCCCAAGAACGAAATCCGCGAGCGTGTTGCCAAGGCCATCAGCCTGGTCCATCTCGACGAATTCGCCGCCAACAACGTGCAAGACCTGTCCGGCGGCCAGCAGCAGCGCGTCGCGCTCGCCCGCTCGCTGGTGATGGAGCCGGAACTGCTTCTGCTCGACGAGCCGTTCTCGGCCCTCGATGCCTTCACCCGCGCCGCCCTGCAGAAGGACGTGCGCTCGATCGCCAAGGAGCTGGGCATCAACTTGGTGATGGTCACCCACGATATCGACGAAGCGGTCATCATGGCCGACCGCGCCCTGGTGATGGCGGGCAAGCCCGGCAAGATCGTCCACGACATGACGATCAATCTTCCCGATCCGCGCGACCGTCTCGATCCGGCCGTGCAGGCCCTGCGCGCGCGCCTGATGCAAATTTTCCACGACGCGACCCACGGCCCCGGTTCCGGCAAGGCCGTGGACAACAACAACCAGTCCGAAACCGTAGTAGGGGCGCCTCCCCCCGCGCGCCTGAGGCGATAGCAAAACCGGCCCCTTAAACAGGAAGGAGTCACGCAATGAAATCGCTTTATGACAAGCACGGCGACGGCATCAACGACCCTAATCTGTACATCGAATACGATCCTCTGTTCGAAGGCGTACTGGGCACGGGCATCAACCGGCGCGATCTGCTGGCGGCGGGCGGTCTGGCCGCGCTGAGCGGCAGCCTGCCGATGCCGTCCTTCGCCCAGGAGAAGAAATTCAATCCGGTGGTCAAGATTTGCTACATCCCGATCACCGACGCGGCGGCCCTGCTGATTGCGCATGAACTGGGGCTGTTCAAGAAAGAAGGTCTCGAATCCGAGGCGCCGACGCTGATCCGCGGCTGGTCGCCGCTGGTCGAGGCTTTCGCGGCGCACCGCTACAATCTGACCCACATGCTGATTCCGATCCCGATCTGGATGCGCTACAACAACAAGTATCCGATCAAGATCACGGCGTGGGATCACACCAACGGTTCCGCCATTGTCGTCAGTGAAAAGAGCGGCATTAAGACTCCGAAGGATTTCGGCGGCAAGCAGTTCGCGGTGCCATTCTGGTACTCGATCCACAACATCGTTTCGCAGCGGATCATGAAGGCCGCCGGCATCAAGCCGGTGATCAAGCCGCAAGACGCGAAGCTGGCTCCGGATGAGTGCAACTACGTGGTCCTGCAGCCCCCGGCGATGCCGCCCGCGCTCGCGGCCGGCACCATCGACGGCTATTGCGTGGCCGAACCGTTCAACGCGCTCGGCGAACTCAAGGCCGGCGGCCGGGTGTTGCGCTTCACCGGCGACGTCTGGAAGGGCCATCCCTGCTGCGTCGTGGTCATGCACGAGGCCGACGCCATGGACCCGGATCGCGCGGCCTGGGCGCAGGCCGTGCACAACGCCGTCATCGCGGCGCAGATCGTTCTCGCCGAAAACCGGCAGGAAATGGCGGACCTGATGTCGGCCGACGGCAAGAACTACCTGCCGTTCCCGAAGGAAGTAGTCCGCCGCGCGATGATGTTCTATGACCCGGCCTACTATAAGAATCCGCAGGCCATCAAGCATCCGGAATGGGGTCAGGGCCGGATTAACTTCCAGGGCTGGCCGTTCCGGTCCGCGACCGAATTGGTGACCAAGGATCTGAAGGAGACGGTGATCACGGGCGACGCGCGCTTCCTCGAGACTCTCACTCCTCAGCACGTCGCCAACGATCTCGTCAATTATAACTTCGTCAAGAAGGCGCTGGAAGCAAATCCGAAATGGCGGAATGACTTGAGCGTTCCGCAATCGGGCGATCCCTTCACCCGCGTGGAGACGTTCCAACTGTGAGCAATGGCGTCGTATCCGCCGCGATGGGCGAGGTAAACCTCGGGGGGCAGCCCGCGCCGGGCGGCGCTGCCCCCGTCACCTCGCTCAAACCTCGTTTGAAGGACGCGGGGCGGCGCCTGTTCAATTGGGTCGCGGGCCTGGCGATTTTGTTCGCGCTGTGGTGGTTCGGCGCTTACCTGATCTACATTAATCCCGCCACCACCAACTTCGCCAGCTTCGGCCCGATCCCGACGTTCGAGGCGTTCCCGGTCCTGTGGAAGCAGGGCAAGATTCAGGCCGCCGTGATGACCAGCGGCGAGCGCCTCGGTCTCGGGCTTCTTATCGCCATTGCCGTCGGTGTGCCGATCGGCATCCTGCTCGGGCGCAGCAAGCGCTTTCGCGAACTGAGCAATTCGCCGTTCCAGTTGCTGCGCATGATCAGCCCGTTGTCGTGGGAACCGATCGCGATCATCGCGTTCGCGAGTTGGAACGGTGCGATCGTCTTCCTGATCGCCATCGCGTCAGTATGGCCGATCGTGTTCGCGACGGCGGCTGGTCTGGCCAAGGTGGATCCGGCCTGGTTCAAGGTTGCGCGCAATCTCGGCGCCAAACCCTGGCACATGGTCAAGGAGATCATCCTGCCGGCGATCTTGTTCGATATCCTGACCGGCATTCGTCTCGCCCTGGGTGTGGGCTGGATCGTGCTGGTGCCGGCGGAATTTCTCGGCGTCACGTCGGGCCTCGGCTACTCCATCGCCGACGCGCGCGAAACGCTCTCCTACAATCACCTCAGCGCGATGGTGCTGATCATCGGGGTCATGGGCTACATTCTCGACAGCACATGCGCGTTGCTGATCAAGTACGGCAGCTACCACCGCTCGGAGTGAGTTTCTCTTGCCTTCCGTAACTCGACGTTCGTTCAACCAAGGAGACCATGTCATGACACAACCGATTGCCACCGCCCCGCGCATCGCCGCGGGCTCGACCACGGTCGCGACATCGAAGCAGATCGCCGGCGCCTTCCTGCTCGGGATGGTGATGCTGTTCGGCGCGGGCTTCGTGCAGACGGCGGAGGTCCACAACGCCGCCCACGACGCGCGCCATTCCATCGGCTTCCCTTGCCACTGAGGTTCTCGCCCGCGGGCGTAGCGCGATGGTTTTTCGGCGCATTGTGATCTCCGCCCTGCTGGTGGGCGCGCTGTCGGGCTTGCTGCTGACCGCGGTCCAGCTCTGGCAGGTCGTGCCCATCATCATGAGCGCGGAGAACTTCGAAGGCGGGGGTGAATCTATCGCCGATCAATCTGCTCAGTCGCCGACCGCGCACGCCCAGGCGGGGCAGGCGGCTCCCCATGATCACGGTGAAGCCTGGGCGCCGGAGGACGGTTGGCAGCGGACCGTCTTTACGCTGCTCGCGAACGTGCTGACCGCAATCGGGCTGGCCTTGGTGTTGTTGACCGCAATCGTGACCGCGCTCAGGGTCAATGCCGCGACCAAGCTCGATTGGCGCCACGGGTTGCTCTGGGGCGCGGCCGGATACGCGGTGTTTTTCGTGGCTCCGTCGATCGGCCTTCCGCCGGAAATTCCCGGCGCGGCGGCGGCGCCGCTGGTGAAGCGGCAACTGTGGTGGCTGTTCGCCGTGGCGAGCACGGCGGCGGGATTGGCCGGCGCGGCGTTCGGTAAATCGCCATGGCGCTGGGCGGCGCTCGCATTGCTGGTCATCCCCCACCTGATCGGCGCGCCTCATCCTCCCGGCGCCATGTTCGAAGGGCACCCGCCGGAAGCGGTCGCCGAACTGACGCGGTTGGCCAAGGACTTCATCGGCGCGACCGCCATCGCCAACGGCGTGCTCTGGCTCGCGCTCGGGCTGTCGTCGATTTGGGCGGTCCGCCGCATTATTTCGCCTTCGTTGTCATCTCAAGCTTAACCAGGAGAAGAAACCATGACCGAACATGTTTCAGCCGCCACCGCGCCGCGCGTCGTCGCCGGTTCGACCACGATTTCGAAACCGATCCAACTTGCGGGCGCCTTCCTGTTCGGGATGGTTATGCTCTTCGGCGCGGGCTTCGTGCAGACGGCCGAGGTGCACAACGCCGCCCACGACGCGCGGCATGCCATCGGCTTTCCCTGCCATTAAGCGTGGTTGAGTCCTGCCGGCTCGGCCCATGAGGGGAGAATCGTGGGGGCGCTTTCCCCTCGCGCCTACGGCAGAGCTAGGAAGTTGTTATGCCCAGAAAAATCCACATTGTTTGCGTATCCGGCACGCGCGAAAAGCTGCAGATGGCGGCAATGTTCGCGTCGGTCGCGGCTGCGTGTGGCGACGAGGTGACGGTATTTTTCTCCATGAACGCGTTGCCGTATTTCGTCAAAGGACATAAAGGAGAGGCGCCGGCCGAGGGCGAATTCGGCGCCCTTGTGACGCAAAAGGGCGTTCCACCGTTTAAACAATTATTTCAGCAAGCCGTCGAGTTGGGCGACGCCAAACTGCTGCCGTGCTCGATGGCGATCGATTTGTTGAAGCTTAAGAAGGACGATCTCGACCCCGAAATGGGTCCGCCGACCGGATTGACCGGCTTTTTGACCGAATCCGAGGGCGGGCAGTTGCTTACGTTCTGACCGCAGCAGGAAAGTATGGAAAAATGAGCGAAATCAAGACCATCGACGCGCGCAACACGTTCTGTCCCGGTCCGCTCATGGAGCTGATCACCTATATGAAGCAGGCGAGCGTCGGCGATACGCTCGAATTGCTGTCGACCGACGACGGCTCGGCGACCGACGTGCCGATGTGGGTCAAGAAGTGCGGCCACGAGATGATCGGATCCGAAAAGAAGGGCGAAGTCTGGCACTTGACCGTGCGCAAGGCGAAATAATACGGCTCGGATAGGTTTGGGCGACGCTTCGAATCGCTGTTGACTTTCAGCAAAGGAGGCACCTTTGAGAATTTTAGTCGTGGGGGGAGGGACGGGCGGTACCATCGTGGCCAACAACTTGGCGCGGCGGTTGGTGGCGGGAACCAGCTCCGGCAAGGTGAAGATCACCATGCTGTCGGCGTCCGACCGGCACATGTACCAGCCGGGCCTGCTCTACGTCGCGTTCGGGCAGATGATGCCGGACGAACTGTACCGCGACCAGGCGAGCCTGCTCGAGCCCAACATCGACTTTTACGTCGATCCGGTCGAGAAATTCGACCTCGACCGCAACAGCGTGACCACCAAGAACGGCAGGACCTACGAATACGATATTCTCGTCATCGCGACCGGAAGCCGCATGATGCCGCACCTGGTCTCCGGCATGGTCGAAGGCGCCGAGTTTTTCTACACCGAGGAATCCGCGCTCAAGATGTTCAGGCGCTTGCGCGAATTCCAGGGCGGACGGGTGGCCATTACCGTTGGCGTTCCGCACAAGTGTCCGATCGCGCCGGTCGAGGTCACCTTCTCGCTGCACGACTACTTCAAGGCGCGCGGCATTCGGGACAAGGTCAAGATCAAGTACCATTATCCGATCAACCGCATCCACAGCATCGAAAACGTCGCCAAGTGGGCCACGCCCGAGTTCGACCGCATGGGCGTCGAATACGAGACGCTGTTCAACGTCAAGGAAGTCGACCCGAAAAAGAAGATCGTCCGCAGCGAGGAAGGCACCGAATACGAGTACGATCTGCTCATCGCCATCCCCGAGCATCGCGGCATGGAGGTGATCGAAAAGCACAAGTTCGGCGTCGGCGGCTGGATTCCGACCAACCGCCATCAACTCACCATGGAAGGCCGCGACAACGTCTTCGTGCTCGGCGACACCACCAACCTGCCGGTCAGCAAGACCGGCTCGGCCGCCCACTTCCAGGCCGAGGTAGTCGCCGACAACATCGCCTCGATCGTCAAGATCGGCGCCCCGGTCCGCGAATACGACGGCAAGGTCTACTGCTTCATCGAGGCCGGCCACGACCGCGCGACTTACGCCATGTTCAACTATCTCAACCCGCCCGATCTCAAGCCCGCGAACAAGTCGATGCACTGGTTCAAAATGTCCTACAACCAGATGTATTGGACCAGCGTCCGTGGCTTACTCTGAAAGCCGACGTCATGACCCCTGAAAGCAAGCCCTCCGCCGCCGCGCCGGCCGCCCGCAGCGCCGAAGACCTCGCGCGCGACATCGAGCAGTTGTCCGAATTGGCGACCCTGGTCGCGTCGGCGCGCGATGCCATGTCGGACGAGATCGTCACGCGCCTGTCCTCGGCGTTCAGCGAAGGCATCACGCTGCTCGACCGCTTGACCCGCAACCGGGGGCTGATGCGCCTGCTTCAGGTCTTGGACCGTCCCGAAAGCCAGTACCTGCTGATGAGCATGGCCGACGCCATCAGCGCCATGAGCCGAGACCTGGCCAAGACACCGCCGGCGAAGGGCGGTTTGGTCAACCTGCTGATGCTGGCGAGCCAGCCCGGCACCCAGGAAGGCCTCCGCTCGCTCTCGCTCCTCGGCCAGCATTGGAGCGCGGGCCTGCGCGAGCTACACCGACGCGGCGGCTGACACCGCCCGCGCTATTCTTCCGCGCGCGCCGCATCCTGGGATAAACGGATGCAAACCTTCTTCACCGCCGAACGGTTGGCCGATCCGGCCATCGCCCACGCCGACGAAGAGCTGCGCGCCTGCCTGCAATGCGGCTATTGCCTGGCCACCTGTCCGACCTATCAGGTGACGGGCGACGAGCTCGACAGCCCGCGCGGACGGACCAAGCTGATCAAGGAAATGCTGGAAAGCGAGCGGCCGCCGGACGATCGGACGGTCGCGCACATCGACCGCTGCCTGTCGTGCCTCGCCTGCATGTCGAGCTGTCCGTCCCGGGTGCACTACATGCATTTGGTGGACCTCGCCCGGGTCCACATCGAGGGCAATTACCGGCGTCCGCTGTTTGACCGGTTGGTGCGTTGGACACTGGCGCGCATCCTGCCCCATCCGAGGCGGTTCCGCGCGGCGATGCGAGGCGGGCGGTGGGCACGGGGGTTGGCCTTCGCCCTGCCCGCGAGGCTGCGCGCGATGGTCGAATTGGCACCCCACGTTCTGCCGCCGCCCAGCCCGAACGACCGTCCGCAGGTTTTCCCGGCCGAAGGCCCGCGCCGCCGCCGCGTGGCGCTGTTGACCGGGTGCGCGCAACAGGCCCTGAACACGGCCATCAACGACGCAGCCCTCCGCATTCTCAGGCGGCATGGCTGCGAAGTCGTGGTCGCGGCGGGCGCCGGCTGTTGCGGGGCGCTCACCTACCACATGGGCCGCTCGGGGGACGGCCGAGCGGCCGCCGTTCGGAATATCCGCGCCTGGATGGCGGAAGTGAACGGCGACGGACTGGACGCGGTCGCCGTCACCGCGGGCGGCTGCGGCACCATGGTCAAGGACTACGGTTTCATGTTCCGCAACGAGGCCATCGCCGCGGATGCGGCGAAAATTTCCGCCCTCGCCAAGGATATTTCCGAACTGTTGACGGAGATCGGGTTGGTCTACAAAACAAAGCCCGGGTTGCGCGTCGCCTATCACACCGCCTGCTCGCTGCAGCACGGGCAACATTTCCGGTTCGGGCCCAAGAAACTGCTGCGCGCCGCCGGATTTTCCGTGATCGAACCCAACGATCCGCACATGTGCTGCGGCTCCGGGGGAACCTACAACCTGCTGCAACCGGAAATGTCGCGCCGATTGCGGGAACTCAAGGTGCGGTCGCTGGAACGGGGTTCGCCCGACGCGATCGTCGCGGGCAGCATCGGATGCATGATGCAAATCGGCTCCGGCACCCGTTTGCCGGTGATCCACACCGTTGAACTGCTCGATTGGGCGACCGGCGGGCCGATTCCGCCCGCTCTCGATGGTCTCGTCAGGACGGTCGTGGCGGCGGAATAGCCGCTCACCTTTAACTTCGCCAGATCAGAACGTAGCGCGAGCGGTCGACCTTGCCCCGATTTTCGGCAATGGCGATTTCCGCGCCAAACGGTTTGACGGCGCGATTGATCGGGCTTTTCAGAATTAGGTTTCGGAATTTCGTGTAGTCGATGCCGGCGAAGGCATCGTCCTCGCCTTGCAGGAACCGGTGCAGATCGGGAAGCGCAAAACGCCATCGACCGCGCTCGAGCCGAAATTCCCGACAACGACTCAATTTGTCGAGTTGGGCCGCGTCTTTTCCGGCCACCCGTTCAAAAAACGCGAGCAGGGCCCGTTCAGCCGCCGCCGCGACCATGGCCAGCTAATTCCCTGACAAACATGAGTAATTCCCATTATTCGGGCGAGCGCCCCCGCTACTCGGCCCCGTTGGCCGGGCGGGTTTCGTCGTGGGCGTCGGATGACGACCGGGCCTCTCGAATCTTTTCCTGATAGTACGTTTCCGACAGGGGGCAGGGAACCCGGTGGGGCAAGGGCGTTTCCTCATGGCGCCGTTTCACCCAATCCAAGGCGATTTCGGAGAACGCGAGGATGGCCGGGCTTTTGTAGTGTCCCTTGCGGCGGATCAGTGTAATCTTTTTTTCGGGCATCTTCGGGGAAAGTCCGATCGCGTGCAGCCCGCATTGGGTACGGGCGATGCTGTGGGGGAGTACGGTCGCGAGCGGGCCCGATTGGATCATTTCAACGATCACGCTCAGCGAATTGGTTTCGATCGCGATGCGCGGCTCGATACCATGCTTGTGGCAATAGCGGTCGATGTGGCGTCGCAGGGCAAAATCGGTGTTGAGCAGGGCGATGGATTCCTGAGCAAATTCCCGCGCGTTAATCGGCTTCGATTGCCCGGCGCGGGGATGTTCGTTGCCGACGGCGACGCAGAGGGTTTCCTCGAACAGCACGGTGGCTTCGATTTCGCTGGAGCGCGCCTCGCCCGAACGGCGCTTGGTGAACGTGATGCCGATGTCGATGCGGTCCTCGGCCACCGCGACTTCGATGTCGTCTTGGGGCATTTCGAGCGTGCTCAAAGTGATGCCCGGATAGCGGTTGTTGAAAGTTTGCAGGAGCGAACAGGTCAGATGGTCGGTGATCGGCGTCCACCCCAGGCGGAGCGAGCCGCGGCTCAAGTTGTGTACGGCATGAATCGCCCGGCGGCCCGCGTCAAGCTCGCCGCGGGCGCGATGGGCGTGGCGCAAGAAGATTTCGCCGGCGTCGGTCAGCCGCACGGTTCGTCCCGAGCGGTTGAACAGCGGCGAATTGAGCGATGCCTCTAGCTGCTTGATTTGCTGCGACATGGTCGGTTGGGAGACATGCAGCGCTTCCGCCGCGCGCGAATAACTGCCGTGCTCGGCGATCGCGATCAGGTATTGGAGGGAGCGTGGAAAAACGTCTCGGCGATCCATAGGCGCCTCCTATCTGTTTGGCGATAATTATGGCAAAACCAATAGCTTAATCCAAGCGGGATAAGGCCCGAGGGACTATGATTGTCGGCGCAATCCGGCGCTTCAATGTGCAAGGGAGACCGCCATGTCGACCGAAAAATATGATTTTCCGGGCGTCGGGGGACACAGGCTTTCGGGCCGGCTTGAATTGCCCGACGGCCAGCCGACCGCCTACGCCGTGTTCGCCCACTGCTTCACCTGCGGCAAGGACGCGCGGGCGGCGACGCGGATCGCGCGCCGGCTCGGGGAACTCGGGATCGCAACCCTTCGTTTCGACTTCACGGGGCTCGGCGGCAGCGAGGGCGAGTTCGGGAACGCCGGATTCACGTCGAACATCGACGATCTCGTCGCCGCCGCCGATCATCTTCGAGTCAATCGCATAGCGCCGTCGTTGCTGGTAGGCCACAGCCTGGGCGGAGCCGCGGTGCTCGCCGCCGCCGGCCGCATCCCCGAAATCAAGGCCATCGCCACCATCGGCGCGCCGTTCGACGCGGCTCATGTGCTGCATCTGTTCGGCGGGCACCTACCCGCATCCGACCGAAACGAGCCCACCGACGTGACGATCGGCGGCCGTTTGTTTCGGATCGGAGGATCGTTCGTCGACGACTTAGCCCGCCAGGACCAAGGCGGGCGTATCGCCGGCCTGCGCCGGTCGCTGTTGGTTCTACACGCGCCTAACGATGCCACCGTCGGCATCGATAACGCCTCGCAGATTTTCCTGAAGGCAAAGCATCCGAAAAGTTTCGTTTCCCTCGACGGCGCAGACCATCTGCTGTCCAACCCGCGCGACGCGGAATACGCTGCCACGGTGATCGCCGCGTGGGCGTCGCGTTATATCGGTGATCAGGCGCCGCCAGCCACGGCCGATTCGGCCGTTGCCGGCCAAGTCGTGGTCGAAGAAACCGGAGCGGGCAAGTTCCAGAACCGCGTCCGCATCGGCCGGCATGCGCTGCTGGCCGACGAGCCGGCGAGCTTCGGTGGGTTGGACAGCGGACCGAGCCCCTACGACTTTCTCCTCGCCGGGCTTGGCGCCTGTACCGCCATGACGCTCCGCCTCTACGCGGACCGCAAAGGGATTCCGCTCCGGCGCGTCCGCGTCGGCCTCGATCACAATAAGGTTCACGCCGCCGACTGCGCCGATTGCGAAACGCGCGAAGGGAAAATCGACGAGATCGTCAAGACGATCGTCGTCGAGGGCGATCTCGACGCAGAACAGCGCGCCCGTCTGATCGAGATCGCCGACAAATGCCCGGTCCACCGGACCCTGCATTCGGAAATCAAGATCCGGACCCAATCGCCTTAAAACGCCGCCACCGCGCCGTCGCTGCGCGGATCGGCGGCGCCCTCCAGCGTTCCGTCCGGACGGCGGACGACGGCGCCGGCGTGCCCCATGATCGATGTGAAGTCCGCCAGCATCTCCACGTCGTGCCCGGCCGCGCGCAAGGCGGCAATCAACGCGGGGTCGAACCGACTTTCGAGTTTCAGGGTCACGCTCGGCTCGCCCCAGGTGCGGCCGAGCAGCCAGCGCGGCGCGGTTACCGCCGCCTGGAGCCCTTGGCCGAAGTAAGCGTAGCGCGTGAAAATCGCCGCTTGGGTTTGCGGCTGACCCTCGCCGCCCATGGTGCCGTAGACCATGATCCGCCCGTCGTCGAAGCGGGCAAGGGCGGGGTTGAGGGTATGAAAAGGCTTCCGCCCGGGCGCGAGCACGGTCGGCCCCGGGCCCGCGAGGCGAAAGCTGCTGCCGCGATTTTGCCATTGGATGCCGCTCTGCGGCAGAACCACTCCCGAGCCGAACTCGAAGTAGACGCTTTGGATGAAACTGGCGGCGCGGCCTTCGCCGTCGATCGCACCCATCCATACCGTATCGCCGGTGGTCGCTGGGGCGGGCCAGGGCAGGGCCCGGTGGCCGATCCGGCCGGCGAGCCGGTCGAGAAACGCAGCCCGCAAAAAATCCTCGGGATCGCGGGTCATGGCGTCCGGGTCGCCGACATGGGCGTCGCGGACCAGAAAGGCCTGCTTGGTTGCCTCGATCAAACCATGCAGGTGGTCGAACGTTTCCGCCGCACGCACGTTCAAGCGCTCGAACAGCCCCAGGATCATGAGCGAGGAAAGCCCCTGGGTCGGCGGCGGGTGATTGAACACGGTTCCGGGCTTGAGGCGGAGCGCGAGGGGATTGCGCCGCTCCGCCCGCTGGCGGGCGAGATCGGCGGCGCCGACCGGCGATCCCAAGCGCGCAAGATCGGCGGCGATGCCGCGCGCCAGTTCGCCCCGGTAGAAACCATCGAGACCTTGAGTGGCAACCGCGCGCAAGGTTCGCGCCAGGGCCGGCAGTTTCAGCGTCGAGCCCTCCTTGGGCGGCGCGCCGCCGGGCAGAAATTGTTCGGCAAACCCTGGCACGTCGCGCAATTCGGGGAGCTTCTCTTCGGTCAAGAGCGCTTGACTTGCGCTCACCGCGAACCCGTTTTCGCCGTGGCCAATGGCGTCTTCCAGCAGGCGCGCGAGCGGCAGGCGGCCGCCCCATTCGGCGCTCACGGCGAGTGCCTCGGCCCAACCGGAAACGGTCCCGGCGACGGTATTGGCGGCCAAGGCGCCGCGCCAGGGAATCTGGTCGAGTCCGCGGCGCCGGTAGAAATCGGGGGTCGCATCGGTGCCGGCCCGGCCGCTGGCGTCGATCGCGAGCGGCGCGCCTCCCGGCGCTGCCACCAGCCAGAATCCGTCGCCACCGATTCCGGTCATGTGCGGATAGACGACGGCGAGCGTTGCGGCCATGGCCACGCACGCCTCGATCGCGGTGCCGCCCTCGCGCAACACGGCGAGTCCAGTCTGGCTGGCGAGATGATGCGGGGCCGTGACCATGCCCCGCCGGGCGCGCGGCGTGTTCAGCATGCGGCCATCCTAAATCGCGGATACGCCGTTCACCAGCCGATGGCTTTCGGCAGCCATGTCGCAAGCCCCGGGTTGTAGAACACGATTACCAGCGCCACAATCTGCAGGCCGATAAAAGGAATTACCCCGACATAGATGTCGTCGGTCGTGACCCCGGGCGGGGTGACGCCGCGCAGGAAGAACAAGGCCCAGCCGAACGGCGGAGTCAGGAACGAGGTTTGCAGGTTGACCGCGATCAAAATCGCGATCCAGACCAGTTCGACGTTGGCCTGGATCAGGATCGGCAGGAACAGGGGGACGACGATATAGGAAATCTCGATCCACTCGATAAAAAACCCGAGGATGAAGATGATCAGCATCATGAACCAGATGTCGGCCTCGATTCCGCCGGGAATGAACTCGAACAGGTCGTGGACCAACTTGTCGCCCTGTAGGCCGCGAAACGCGAGGGCGAACACCTGGGCGCAGACCAGGATAAACATCATGCCCGCGGTGATGCGGGTGGTGGTGTGAACGGTATCCTTGAGCACGTTCCAATTGAAGCGGCCGGTGATGGCGGTGACGAGAATACTGCCGAGCGCGCCCATCGAGGCCGCCTCGGTTGGCGCGGCGATTCCGCCGATGATCGAGCCGAGCACCGCCAGCACCAGCGCGACCGGCGGCACGCCGACCCTGAGGACCTTGCCGACGAGCTCGCGGCGGGACACACCGGCGCGTTCGTCCAGGGGAACCGGCGGCACCAGATCGGGGCGGACGATGCCGAGGCCGAGGAGGTAGACGCAATAGATGGCGGCGAGGGCCAAGCCCGGGAACAAGGCGGCGGCGAAAAGCGTTCCGACCGATTCGCCGATGATGTCGGAAAGCAGAATCAGAATCAGGCTCGGCGGAATGATCTGGCCGAGGGTGCCCGAGGCGCAGATCGCGCCGCACGACACGCGCTTGTCGTAGCCGCGCCGGAGCAAGGTCGGCAGCGTCAGCAGGCCCAGGGTGACGACGGTGGCGCCGACGATACCGGTGGTCGCGCCCATCAGGACGCCGACCAGAATGATGCCGATGCCCATGCCGCCGCGCAGATTTCCGGCGAGATGGCCGATCACGTCCATCAATTCTTCGGCCAGGCGGGATTTTTCCAGCATCACGCCCATGAACACGAACAGCGGAATGGCGATCAGCGTGTAGTTCGCGGTTACGCCGAAAATGCGCGCTGGCAGCAGGTTGAACAGCCCCGTGCCGAAGCCGAGGTAGCCGAAGAAAAACCCGCTGATGGCGAGCGTCAGCGCGACCGGAATGCCGACCGCCAGCAGCACGAAGAACGAGACGATGGTGAGAATGGCGAGAACTTCAGTCGGCATGGCGGCCCAGAAGTTTGAGAATCGCGCGCAGCGCCGCGGCCAAGGCCTGAAGGCCGAGCAGGGCAAAGCCGAGCGGGATTAGGGACTTGAGCAGAAAGCGGTGAGTCAGTCCGCCCGGGTCGGGCGATTTTTCGCCGATGCTGTAGGACTGCTCGACGTAGGGAATCGCGAGCAGAACCATGATCACCGCCATGGTCAACACCAGAAGGTGCGTCACCGTGTCGACCGTTTCCTGATACCGGGGCGGCATCCGCCCGAACACCACGTCGACCCGCACGTGCCCGTCCTTGAGGATGGCGTAGGACATACCGAGCAGCGCAATCGGCGCCATCAGGTGCCATTCCAGTTCCTGCATGGCGACCGATCCGGTGCTGAAGGCGTAACGCAGCAGGACGTTGAACGCCATTACCAGGACGATGGCCAGCGAACTCCAGGACGCGACCACGCCGAAAGATTCGACAACGGCTTCGCAGGCGCGCGCCAGCGCGGCGAACTTACGCATGGGCTCGCGCCGTCCGGATCAGCCGCGGATCTGGTTCTGGTACACGGCTTCGCTGATGCCGGCCCACTTGTCGTGGGTTACCTTGAAGGCCATGAACGAGTCATGGACCTTCTTGACCAGCGGGTCCTTGGTGGCGTCGGCGAGAACCTGGTTGGTGACTTCGCGCAGCTTGCCGACCATGGCGGCGGGCAGGGGCTGGGCGGTGACGCCGTGATTCTTGACCAGATCGTCGAGCGCCTCGGCGTTGGTCGCCTCGCACCAGGTGTGGCTCACGACATGGGCCTGGGCGGCAGCGGTGCGGACGACCTCCTTGAGGTCGTTGGGCAGCGAATCCCACGCCTTGCGGTTGACGATCAGCTCGGTGATGGTCGAGGTTTCATGCCAGCCGGTGGTGTAGTAGTACTTCGCGGCCTTGTGCAGGCCGAGACGGCGATCCTGGTAGGGGCCGACGAATTCGGCGACGTCGATGACGCCGCGCTCCAGCGCCGGGAAGATTTCGCCCGCCGGCAACAGCTTCACGTCGACGCCGAGCGCGGCGTACACCTTTCCGGCGAGGCCCGGAATGCGCATCTTGAGCCCCTTCAGGTCCTCGACCTTTTCGATCGGCTTGCGGAACCAGCCGGTCATCTGGATGCCGGTGCTGCCCATCGGGATCGGAACCAGGTTGAAGGGGGCATAGACTTCTTCCCACAGCTTCAAGCCGCCGCCGTGATAGAGCCACGCGGTCATGCCTTGGAAGTTGAGCCCGAACGGCACGGCGGTGAAATACTGCGCGGCGAACGTCTTGCCCGACCAGAAATAGCTGTTGGCGGCGTTCATCTCGATGGTGCCCTTGGACACCGCGTCGAAGCCTTCCAGGGCGGGGATCAACTCGCCGGCGGCGAAATGCTGGATGTTCAGCCGCCCGCCGGAAAGGATCTTCACTTTTTCGATGAAGTCGGTCGGGCTGCCGGGGCCGGCGACGTAGAAGGGTGCGCCGGGGCCGTAGGCGTTGGTCATTTTCCAGTTGAACCGCTGCTGGGCGCGCGCGATCGCGGGTGCGGCGAGGGTCGCGGCGGCGCCGGCGACGGCGCCCTTGATCAACGTACGGCGTTTCATGGCTTAGGGCTCCCTGTGATGATGGCGATTGACGCTCGCCGATGAAGGCGAGCCATCTTAATCGGCTTCGCGCGGAACGCGGGGAAAATTTACGCAAAGGCCGTGCCAGAGCGGATTTTCAGGACTTTAACCCGGGGCGCTAAGGACCTTGTTCCCGGCGGGCGAATAACTGCCGGCAAAATAGGCTTGGAAAGCCTTTTTTTGACCAATAAATATGCAAGAGGCCTTCCCCGAAACCTTTGGGTTTTCCTATGTCCCCATACGCGATCTTTGTCACCATAAAGGTCAAGTCCGGAACTGCCGAAAAACTCCGTGCGCTCATCGTCAAGAACGCCCAGGCCGCGCGCGCGCGCGAACCCGATTGTCGGGCATTCTTCGTCTCGACCGCGGAGAATGAACCGGAAACCTTTCACTTCTTCGAGGTCTACAGCACCAAGGCCGCTCTCGAGGCGCATCGCCAACAGCCGCATTTCCTCGAATACTTCGCCGCTGCCAAGGACCTGATGGTTTCGCGCACTGTCCAGGGCATGGAGGTCGTGGATGGCTGAGTCCCCGCGGCAGGGTTTGTCTGGTATCGGCTCGCCCGCGCCGCTCAGGAAGGCCGTCGAATGGGCCGCCGCCGGGCGCAAGGTGGCGCTAGCGACCGTGGTCGAGACATGGGGGTCATCGCCATGCCCGCCCGGAAGCCAGATGACCGTCAACGACAAGGCGGGCTTCGCCGGTAGCGTCTCGGGCGGATGCATTGAATCCTCGGTGGTGTCGGAAGCGATCGAGGTGCTCCGCGAAAGAAAGCCGACGCTGCTCAGCTACGGCGTATCCGACGAGCAGGGCCATGCCGCCGGTCTCGCCTGCGGCGGCACCGTCAATGTCTTCGTCGAGCCGATGGACGCCGCAGTGCTCGCCGCGTTCCAGGGGCCGAAGCCGTTCGTGCGCGCGGTCGGCTTGACCTCGGGGCGCTGGGCGACCGTGCATGGGGACCGGATTTCGGGTCCGCTCGCGCTCGACGGGACCGCGCTTGCCGAGGCGCGTGCCGCCGCCCGCGACGGTAATTGCCGGATCGAACGAAGCGGGCCGGAGCCTCTCTTCATCCAGCCGGTGCCGCCGCCGCTCCGCATGCTGATCGTCGGTGCGGTGCGCATCGCCCAGACGCTCGCGCCGATGGCGGTCGAAGCCGGCTTCGAGGTGACCGTGATCGATCCGCGCCGCGCTTTCGCCGCGCCGGAACGCTTTCCCGCCTTCGCCGTGGTGCGCGAATGGCCGGACAAGGCGTTATCCGAACTGGGGCTCGATCCCGGCACGGCAGTAGTCGCGCTCACCCACGATGCCAAGCCCGACGACATGGCGCTCGGCTTGGCGCTGCGTTCCGACGCATTTTACGTGGGAGCCCTCGGCAGCCGCCGGACGCACGCCAAGCGCGTGGCGCGTCTCAAGGAGGCCGGCTACACGGACGCCGAAATCGGGCGCATCTGCGCGCCGATCGGGCTCGACATCGGCGCGCGCACGCCGGCCGAAATCGCGGTTTCGATTCTCGCCGAAGTCATTGCCGCCAAGAACGAGAAGTTCATCCGGATGCGCAACGCCGCACGCGCCGATCGATGACCGTCGCCGCCCTGATCCTGGCGGCGGGCCGGTCGAGCCGCATGGGAGACGCGAACAAGCTGTTGGCGGATTTGAACGGCGCGCCGATAGTCGCGCGCGTGGCCGAAGCGGCGCTCGCCTCGCGCGCGCGGCCCGTGGTCGCCGTCACCGGGCACGAGGCCGCGAAGGTGAGGGCCGCGCTCGCCGGTTTCGCGATCGAGGTCGCCCATAATCCGGATTATGCCCTGGGAATGAGCACGTCGCTTAAGGCGGGAATTGCGGCGCTGCGGGCGAAGAGCGTCGCGGGCGCGCTGGTCTTGCTCGGCGACATGCCGCGCGTGACGGCGGCGACCATCGATGCGTTGATCGCCGCCTTCGAGCAAAGCGGCGGGCGCGCGATTTGCGTTCCGGAGGCCGGCGGCCAGCGCGGCAATCCGGTGCTGTGGCCGCACGATTTGTTCGGCGGAATGTCCGCCTTGTCGGGGGACAAGGGCGCGCGTGATTTGCTTGCACGCTATGCGGACCGGATCGTGCGTGTTCCCGCGTCCTCTGCGGAAATCTTCGCCGACGTCGATACGCCCGATGACCTCGCCCGGGCGCGGGACGGGCTTTAGCCGAGTGTCGGGTAGCGCTTGACAATCCGAGGCGTAAGGCATTACCTTACACTCGGTGATCCGCTCGTTTCGCAGCAAGGGGCTGAGGCTCTATTGGCAGTTGGGCGATTCCCGACGCCTCAGCGTTATCAACGAACGGCGGGTGCGGCAAATCCTTCTCGCCCTCAACGCGGCGACGCGGCCCGAGGATTTGAATTTGCCGGGTCTTCGGTTTCACGGCTTGCACGGTTCGCCGAAGCGGTGGGCGGTTTCGGTATCCGGCAACTGGCGGATCACCTGGGCTTGGGTCGAAGGTCCGGTGGACGTGGACCTTGAAGATTATCACTAGAACGATGGGAGCTACGCACGTGAAAACCCAACTTCAGCCGATGCATCCGGGGGAATTCCTGCGCGAGGTCGTGCTGCCGGAAACGGGGCTTGCCAAGACTAAGGTCGCGGCGCGCCTCGGACTTTCCCGCCAGTCGCTCTACGACATCTTGGGCGAGCGCGCGCCAGTGACGGCGCGGGTGGCGATGCGCCTCGGGCGCCTGTTCGGCAACGCGCCGCAGTTCTGGCTCAATCTTCAGGCCGAGTACGACGTCGTCACCCTCGGGCGCAAGATGCGCAAGGAACTGCGTGGGATTTCGCCGCTCAAGGCGGCGTGACCCTCAGCCCTTCACGCAGATCAACGGCTTCAGGTAGACGACCTTGCGCGACAATCCTGCACGTTCGGCTGCCTCCACCACCTGGCCCACGTCCTTGTAGGCGCCGGGCGCTTCCTCGGCGATACCGCGCATGGAAGGGCTGCGGATCAGGATCCCGCGCGCCGCGAGGTCATCGACCACATAACGCCCGCGCCAGGATTTCAGCGCCTGGTGGCGGCTCATGCGCCGCCCGGCGCCATGGCAGGAGGAGGAATAGGCGCGTGTTTCGCTTTCCCGGGTGCCGGCGAGCACGTAGGATCCGGTCCCCATGCTGCCGCCGATGAGCACCGGCTGGCCGATGGGCCGCAGCGCCTCGGGCAACTCCGCATGGCCGGGGCCGAAGGCGCGCGTCGCCCCTTTGCGGTGCACGAACAGGCGGCGCTTTTTCCCTCCGACCTCGTGCTCCTCGATCTTGCAGGTGTTGTGGGAAACGTCGAACAGAAGTTCGAGCCGCGTTTTGGGGAAGAACTGCGCGAACACCTCGCGCGTCAGGTGGCCGATGATCTGGCGGTTGGCGAGCGCGCAGTTGATGGCGGCGCGCATGGCGCCGAGATAGCGTCGCCCCACGTCGGAATCGATCGGCGCGCAGGCCAATTCCCGGTCGGGCAGGCGGATGCCGTGACGCGCCGCGGCTTCGGCCATTTCGCGCAGGTATTCGGTGCCGATCTGGTGGCCGAGCCCGCGCGAGCCGCAATGGATGCTGACCACGATTTCGCCTGCGCGCAAACCATACGCTTCCGCCGCCACGGGGTCGAACACCTCGGCGATCTCCTGCACTTCCAGGTAATGGTTGCCGGAACCGAGGGTCCCCATTTCGTCCTTCTGGCGCTTTTTCGCTTTTTCCGACACCGCGTCGGGCTCGGCGCCCTTCATGCAACCGTGTTCCTCGATCCGCTCCAGGTCGCGCGCCTCGCCCCAGCCGCGCGCCAGCGCCCAAGTCGCGCCGCCCGCCAGCATGGCGTCCATTTCGGCGGCGTCGAGCCGGATCGCGCCGGTACTGCCGAGCCCGGCCGGAATGTGACGGAACAGGGCGTCGGCGAGGTCGCGCTGCGCTTTCAGGATTTCGGCTTTGGGAAGCCCGGTGGTCAGCGCGCGCACGCCGCAGGAAATGTCGAATCCGACGCCGCCTGCCGACACCACGCCCCCTTGGTCGGGATCGAATGCGGCGACGCCGCCGATAGGAAAGCCGTAACCCCAATGGGCGTCGGGCATGGCATACGAGGCGCCGACGATGCCGGGCAGCGCCGCGACGTTGACCACCTGTTCGAACACCTTGTCGTCCATGTCGCGGATCAGGTCTTCGTCGGCATAAATCACCGCCGGCACGCGCATAGTGCCCACGGGTTCCACCCGCCACTCGTAGCCGGATATCCGCTCGAAACGTCCCGGGTCCATCGGTTTCGTTCCTAGACGTCCACCACGCATTGGGCGACCCAGCGCCCGGGTTGCTCCTCGGCGACGCGGAGGGCGGTCAGGGTCGCGCCTTTGACCTCGGTGCCGAGCTCATGCCGGGCACGATCGACCGGCTCGCCCCAGGCGGTCGCCATCAACCGGTTGTCTTCGATTACGACCGCGAAGCGCGAAAAAAGCATCTTCCGCGTCGCCATCTCATAGATAAGCGCGTTCAGCCATTCGGCCAGCAGCAGTTCCAAATCCGGCGCCTGGGCCGAAAGCGTCACGGCCTCGCGGGGTTCGACTTGGGCCGGATCGGCCATGACCGCGACGGTGGCCAGGGCGGTCTGGATGAACGCTTCGGCCGGGGTGCGCCCAAACCCGCGTACGCCGACGTCGGCCACGTGGGAGAAATGTTCCCAGTTCGTCGCGTGCGGAGGGGGCGCGAGCGTCATCTCCCTGTCACCGGCGGATGGCGCTTTCCAGCACCGCGATCATCTCCTCGGCCTGGGCGCGGCGCGAATGCGACGGTGCCGCGCGCAACGCGGCCGCCGCCAGGCGCTCGCGCAACGCGGCATCGTCGGCGAGCCTGCGCGCGGCCGCCGCGAGTGCTTCCGGATCGCCGGGCGGGACCCATAGACCCGCGCCGTCGCCCTCGACGATTTCCTTCGCTTCGCCCTTGGGCGCGGCGAGCAGGATCGGCTTGCCCATGGCCATGGCCTCGAAAATCTTCGACGGGATCACCTCGGCGAACACCGGCGAATCGCGCAAGTGCACCAGCGCCGCGTCGACTAGGCTCCAAACGCGCGGCATCGCTTCCTTGGGTTGCGGGCCGATCAGGCGCACGTTGGCGAGCTTGCGCCGCGCGGCATCGGCCACCAACGTTTCGCGCTCGGCCCCGTCGCCGACCAGTAGAAAACGAATATCCTCGCGTGCGCGGGCGCGTTCGGCGGCGTCGAGCACGTTGCCGAGGCCGTGCGCCATGCCGTGGGTGCCGACGTAGCCGATCACGAATTTGCCGGCGAGGCCCCATTCGGCGGCCAGGCCCGCGTCGCGCGGGCGCGGCGCGTAGCGGCCGAGATCGACGCCGTTGCGTACAACCGCGATCTTGCCAGGATCGATCCCCCGCCCGGTCAAATTCTCCTTGAAGGCGCGGGTCAACGCCACCACGCGCGCGGCGCGGCGATAGAGGAACAGCTCGATTTTCTCCATCAGCGCCAGCAGCGGATTGCGGCGCATGGCGCCGACCCCGACGATGGAGGCGGGCCAGATGTCGCCCAGTTCGAACACGAAGGGAAAGCGCTTGAGCGCGCCGACCAGCCATCCCGCGACGGCGGCGAAGAACTGCGGCGAGGTGGCGACGACCACGTCTGGGCGCCGTTCAGCGAGCGCGGCGACGGTGCCCGTGACCATGAAGCTCAGGAAATCGAGCGCGCGCCTGAGTGCGCCGCCTTTGTTGGGGGCGATGAAGGTCTTGACCCGCACCACGCGGATGCCGTCGATCGTTTCCGCCCGCCGCCACAGGTTGCGGTAGCCGGCATGCAGCTTTCCTTGCGGAAAATTGGGAAACGAGGTGACGACCGTGACCTCGTGGCCCCAGGCGACCCAATGGACCGCGCGCTCGTAAACACGGGTGGCGGCGGCGTTGGTTTCCGGCGGAAAATTGTCGGCGAGAAACAGGATTTTCATGCGGACGCCACGATAACGGGCGAGGGAGGCGGGGCCAAGAAGCCTGGACGGGCGGGCCGCCCTGTGGCTCTATTACGGCGTCGGCGGGAGAACGGGCATGGATGGCGGCACTCGCGATTTGAGCACCGGTTTGGCGGCGCGGCGCATGATTCGGCAGGGCGGCTACCAAGGGCCGACCGCCGGGTTCGCGCCCGGCTACGTGCAGGGCAACCTCGCCATCCTGCCCGCCGACTTGGCCGCCGACTTTCACCGCTTCTGCCAAGCCAATCCGAAGCCGTGCCCGCTGCTCGGGGTTTCGGACCGGGGCGATCCGCGCGTGCCTTTGCTGGGCGAGGACCTCGACATCCGCACCGATTTGCCGAAATACCGCGTCTGGCGGAACGGCGAACTGGTCGAGGAGGTTACCGACATTCGCCCCCATTGGCGCGATGATCTCGTGTCGTTCGTGATCGGCTGTTCGTTTTCCTTCGAGCAGGCGCTGCTCGAGGGCGGCATTGAAATCCGCCATATCACCCAGGGTTGCAACGTGCCCATGTACCGCACCTCGGTGCCGACGGTACCGGCGGGGCCGTTCCGGGGACCGTTGGTGGTCTCCATGCGGCCGATGAAGCCCGCCGACGCGATCCGCGCCGTGCAGATCACCTCGCGCTTTCCCTCGGTTCACGGCGCGCCGGTCCACCTCGGGTTCCCCGAGGCGGTCGGCATTCGCGACTTGGCGAAACCCGACTACGGCGACGCGGTCGAGGTGCGCGCGGGCGAGTTGCCGGTGTTCTGGGCGTGCGGCGTCACGCCGCAATCGGTGATCGCCGCGGTCAAGCCACCGTTCTGCATCACCCACGCGCCCGGCTCGATGCTGGTGACGGATTTGCTCAATACGCGCCTCGCCGCGTTCTGATGGCCGCGCCCCGCACGAAGACCTACGCCGATCTGCGTTCGGCCCGCTGGTACGGGGCGCGCGACTTGCGCTCGTTCGGGCACCGCTCGCGCACCAAGCAGATGGGTTTCGCGCGTGAGGATTGGGAAGGCAAGCCGGTCATCGCCGTCATCAACACCTGGTCGGAAATGAACCCGTGCCACGCGCACCTGCGAACGCGGGCCGAGGAGGTCAAGCGCGGCGTCTGGCAGGCGGGCGGCTTTCCGGTCGAGATGCCGGCCATGTCGCTGGGCGAACCGTTCATGAAACCGACCACCATGCTCTACCGCAACCTGCTGGCGATGGAGACGGAAGAACTGCTGCGCGCCAATCCGATCGACGGCGCGGTGCTGCTCGGCGGCTGCGACAAGACGGTGCCGGGACTGCTGATGGGCGCGATCAGCATGAACGTCCCGGCGATCTTCGTGCCGGCGGGGCCGATGCTGCGCGGCAACTGGAACGGGGTCACGTTGGGCAGCGGCAGCGACGTCTGGAAATACTGGGCGGATTTGCGCGCCGGGGTCATTTCCGAGGACGACTGGCGCGGGATCGAGGACGGCATCGCGCGCTCCTTCGGCACCTGCATGACCATGGGCACGGCGTCGACCATGGCGATTCTGGCCGAGGCGCTGGGCCTGACGCTGCCCGGCGCGGCGTCGATTCCGGCGGCCGATTCGGCGCACCCCCGGCTTGCGACCGCGAGCGGGCGGCGCATCGTCGACCTGGTGTGGGAAGACCTGAAGCCGCGCGACATCCTAAGCCCTGGCTCGTTCGACAACGCCATCGTCGCGCTCAACGCCGTCGGCGGCTCGACCAACGCAGTCGTCCATCTGGTGGCGCTGGCGGGACGCGCCGGCATTCGATTGCCGCTCGATCGGTTCGACGCGCTCGCGCGCCAAACCCCTTTCATCGCCAATCTGCGCCCGTCGGGCCAATACCTGATGGAAGACCTGCACTACGCGGGCGGCAGCCGCGCGCTGCTCGCGCAACTCAGAGACCGCCTGCGGCTCGAGGCGCGCACCGTCGCTGGCGGCACGCTCGGCGAGGCGATCGCCGGGGCGCGGGTCGTCAACGACGACGTCATCCGTTCCGCCGCCAAGCCGCTCAGGTCCGAAGGCGGACTTGCCATCCTTCGGGGCTCGCTCGCGCCCGACGGCGCGGTACTGAAACTGACGGCGGCGGAACCGAGGCTCCTCAAACATCGCGGCCCGGCGGTAGTGTTCGAGGATTACAACGACATGGCCGCGCGCATCGACAACGAGGCGCTGCCGGCGACGCCCGATTCGATCCTGGTGCTCAAGAACGCCGGGCCCAAGGGCGGGCCCGGCATGCCGGAATGGGGCCAGCTACCGCTGCCGAAGAAGCTGCTGCGCCAGGGCGTGCGCGACATGGTGCGGATTTCGGATGCGCGTATGAGCGGAACTAGCTACGGCGCCTGCGTGCTGCACGTGGCGCCGGAATCCGCGGTCGGCGGGCCGCTCGCCCTGGTCCGGGACGGCGACGTGATCGAACTCGACGCCGAGGCGCGCCGGCTCGATCTTTTGGTGGCGGCGGACGAACTGGGCCGCCGTCGACAAGCGTGGCAACCGCGCCCGGCAGCTTACGCACGCGGCTTCGGCGAAATGTTCCTCGCCCACGTCACCCAGGCGGACAAAGGCTGCGACTTCGACTTTCTCGAGGGCGCGGCACCGACGCCGGAACCCGAAATTCACTGAACTGCGGCGGCGCGCTTGCCTTCGGCGTATTGCTGCAAAATGATCAAGAACAAAATTCCGAATCCGATTGTGTCCGTGATTAACCCCGGTTTGATCAGCATGAGCGCGGCGGCGAGCAAAAGGGCGCGTTGCCAAAGCGCGAGCGGTCTCAGCAGGTAGCCCATCAGCGAGGCGGCGAGCGTCGCCGTGCCGACCGAGGCGCTGACGAAGGCCATCGCCGCATCTGTCCAGTCGCCGATCAGCAGTAGCGAGGGCTCGTAAATAAACATGAACGGCACGATGAAGCCGGCGGCACCGACCTTCATCGCGGCGAGTCCCGAATTCCACAGATCGGTCTTGGCCAGCGCGGCGGCGGCATAGACCGCGAGCGCGACCGGCGGCGTGATCGCCGATAGGATCGCGAAATAGAACGCGAACATGTGCGCCGCCGGCGGAATGGCGCCGAGCTTGATGATCGCCGGCACCAAGAGCGCGACCATGATGATGTAGGCGGGCGTGGTCGGCATGCCCATCCCGAGAATGATCCCGGCGATCGCGGTGACGACGAGGGCCAGGAACAGGCTGCTGCGCGCCAGTTCGACCACGACATTGGTGAAGGTGATGCCGAGCCCGGTCAGCGTCACCGCGCCGACCACGATGCCGGCGGCGGCGCAAGCCATGGCGACGGCGAGCGCGTTCTTGGCGCCGTCCTCGAGCGCTTCGAACACGCCTTGCCAGCGGATTTCGCGCCGGGTGTTGGCGCGCAGCATGGCGACGGGGAAGCACGACAGCGCCCCGGCCAGGGCGCTCAAGGGCGCGCTGTAGCCGCCGAACAGTCCGGCGAGAATAATCAGGATGGGGATGAACAAGTGCCCCCGCTCGCGCATCACTTGCTTGAGCGGCGTGATGTCGCTTTTCGGCAGGCCGAGGAGCCCCGAGCGCTTGGCCTCGAAATGAACCGCGGAAAAGACCGCGACGTAATAAAGGACCGCCGGGATGAGCGCCCAGACCGTGATCTGAAAGTAGCTGACCGCCAGGAACTCGGCCATGACGAAAGCCGCCGCGCCCATCACCGGGGGCATGATCTGACCGCCGGTCGAGGCGACCGATTCGACGGCGGCGGCGAACGGCGGGCGGAATCCGGTTCGCTTCATCAGCGGAATGGTAATCGGACCGTCGACCATGACGTTGGCGACGGCGCTGCCGGATATGGTGCCGAACAGGCTGGAACTGACTACCGCCACCTTGCCCGGCCCGCCGGCGGTGTGACCGGTGAGCGCGAGCGCGAAATCCATGAACATCTTGCCGGTGCCGGTGCGTTCCATGAAGCTTCCGAACACCACGAAAATGATGACGTAGGAGGCGGAAACGCCGAGCACCGGGCCGAAAATACCCTCGGTCGTCATGTAGAGCTGGTCGAGCAGCTTCTGCGGCTCGACGCCAAAAATGAGCAAGGCATAAACGATAAAAATGACCGCGGTGACGGGCAGAGCCCAGCCGATCACCCGCCGCGTCGCGTCGAGCACGAGCAGAATAGTCAGGATCGCCATCACCCAATCGGCGGGCCTGAGGTCGTCGATGTAATAAATGCGGTCGACGAAGTACTCGTAGTTGACGAAGATGTAGCCGACCGCCGCGAGGCTGAGGCCGATCGGTGCGATGTCATACCACGCCACCCGCCGTTCTCCTTCCGTCGCGCGAAACGGAAAGAACAGGAACACCAGCACCAGCGCGAACAGCAGATGCGTGCCGCGGAAGATCATCGCCTCCGGCGGACCGGAGGCGGCGATCCACATGTGGTAGAGCGACATGGCGACGGCGACGGCAAAAGCCGCCATGCGCGCGCCGCGCTCGAACACAGTCAATGATGCGGACATCGGTGCGAATCAAGAAACCGGCGGAGAGTTCTCCGCCGGTTTCCTGTCGGGAATCACAGAGCCCCGATTTCCTTATAGAACTTGCGCGCGCCGGGATGCAGCGGCACGCCGATATCCTCGGCCATCATCTTGGGCGTCAGGCCGTCGATCGCCTTGACCACGGCGACCATGTCCGGGATATGGCCGGCCATAGTCTTGGCCATGGTGTAGACCTGGGCCTCAGGCAGCTTGCAGCTCACCACCAGGTGCGTGGCGTAGCCGATCACCTTCACGTCCTGGGTGATCTTGGGGTAGGTACCGGCCTTGATGGTGTTCAAGGTGTAGCCGGGATTGATCTTCTTCATATCGCCGATTTTCTCGCCGATATCGAGCAGCTTGATGTCGCGCGCGGCGGCGATGTCCATCACCGCGCCGGCGGGGATGGTGGTGCCGAGCGTGAAGGCCTGGGCGTGCCCGTCCTTCAGAAGCGCGACTGCGTCGCTGTAGGAGACATGGCTGACCTTGCCGAGCTTCTGGTAATCGAGGCCGTAGACCTGCAGAACGTGACGGGTGATTTCTTCGGCGGTGTTGCCGCGCGGCTGGATGGCGACATGCTTGCCCTTGAGATCGGCGACCGAGTTGATCTTGGCGTCGGCCAAGGCCACCACCTGGAAATATTGAGGATAGAGGGTGGCGAGCTGGCAGACGTTGTCGTGCTTCTTGTCGAAGGGCGCGGCGCCCTTGATCGCGTCCACGGTCGAGACGCTGTTGGCGAATCCGATTTCGGTCTTGCTTTCCTGCACGCCCTTGACGTTGGCGATGCCGGCGCCGGGCAGGGCCTGGATCGTCACCCCGGGCATCGCCTTTTCCCACATGGACTTGAGCGAGCCGCCGAGCGGCACCCACGACCCCCCTTGCGGGCCGGTCATCAGGCGGAGCGTATCGGCGGCGGGCGCCGGTTGGCCGAGCGCGATCACGGCGACGCCGATCGCGGCCGTTAGAAACATCTTGTTCATTGAACGATCCTCCCTTGTTGGACGGCGTGGCCGATCTTTGCCGACCCGCCTTTCCGCCAGCATGGTAAAGGGGGCCGGGCCCGTCAAGGGTCGGGCCACCGCGCCGGGCGGCGCGGGGTGGCGGTTCCGGGGCGGGCGGCTTACATTAGCTACATTTCGCGGGCCCCGGGGGAGCGATGGCCCGCGATCGCACCCGGGCCGTCGTCTTTATGCGCAAGATCGTTCTCGTCCTCGTCGTCGCCGTGCTCGCCGCCGCAGGGCTGGTCTACCACGTTTACGGTCGCGGGACTGCGGTCACCGTCGCGAATCCGGAACGGGGCCTGGCAATCGAATCGGTCTACGCCACCGGCGTGGTCGAGCCGGTAACCTGGGCGCAGGTATCTGCGCTGGTCCAAGGCCGCATCGCCGCCGTCCGGGCTCATGACGGCGACCGGGTCGAGGAGGGACAACTGATCGCCCGTCTCGATGATCGCGAAGCCCGCGCCGTCCTGCACCAGGTCGAAGCACGGGAGCGGTATTGGCAGGAAGAGCTGGCCCGCCAACAGGCTCTCGAGGCGCGCGGCGTCGCCAGCCGCGCGACCTACGAACGGACCCAGAGCGAGTATTTGCAGGCCAAGGCCGCGACCGCGGCGGCGCGCCAGCGGCTCGAGGATTTCAACGTGCGCGCGCCGATCGCGGGCACGGTCCTGCGCCAGGACGGCGAAGTCGGCGAAGTGGTCGACAAACAGAAGATCCTGTTTTCCATCGGCCAGCCGAAGCCGCTGCGCGTCACGGCGGACGTGGATGAAGAGGATATCGTGCATCTCGTCCCCGGCCAGAAGGTGCTGATCAAGGCCGACGCGTTTCCCGATCGGACGCTGCCCGGAACCGTCGCCGCCATCACGCCCAAGGGCGATCCCATCAACAAGAGTTTCCGCGTGCGGGTCGCGCTGCCCCCGGACACGCCGGTGCTGGTCGGCATGACGGTCGAAATCAACGTGGTGACGCGCGAGACGCCGGACGCGCTCCTGATTCCGGCCGGCACGACGCGCGACGGCCACGTATTCGTCGCCGAGGCCGACCGCGCGCGGCGCGTACCGGTGAAAATAGGCGCGCGCGGCGCCGCCCAGACCGAGATCGTCGAAGGCCTCGCGGCGGATTCACTCGTCATCCTCGAGCCTCCGGCCAAGCTGACCGACGGCGCCCGCATCCGTATCGCCAACGGCGCGAAGGCCCACCCGCGCTAATCGCGCGGAACGCGCATGCCGCTCGAACTCGCCATTGCGCTTTCGCACCTGATGCGCCGGCGACGCCAGACCGCCATTTCGGTGCTCGGCGTCATGCTCGGCGTCGGCTTTTTCATCGGCATCGCGTCGATGATGCAGGGTTTCCAGAATTATTTCGTCGAAAAGGTGATCGACGTTCAGCCGCACATCGTGATGAAAGACGAATTCCGGGTGCCCGCCCGCCAGCCGGTGTTTCGGGATCATCCGGACGCGGCGATCGAGTTGAACGGCCTCAAGCCGCGCGACGAGGTGCGCGGTATTCGCGGGTCGCGGGCGGTGCTCGCCCACGCGCGGCACATGCAGGGCGTGCATGTGGCACCGACGTTTGCCGGCCAGGCGCTGCTGCGCTACGGCTCGAAGGATGTGTCGGTGACCGTCAACGGTATCGAGCCGGCCTCCGAACGCCGCGTCACCAACCTGGAAAAGGATCTGACCCAGGGTGCGCTCGACGACCTCTATACCACGAGCAACGGAATCATCCTCGGCATCGGCGTGGCGGATAAGCTCGGCGCCGCTATGGGCGACACGCTGACCGTGGTGTCGCCGCAGAATGTTATTCTGAAAATGAAAGTGACCGGGATTTTCTCCTCCGGCATCACCACCATGGATAACTTCGAGACGTACGTCCTGCTCAAGAAGGCGCAAATCCTTCATAACCGTCCGAACGTCATCAACCGCATCCGGTTCCGCCTCGACGACATCGAACGGGCCGGTGCGATCGCTCGCGGACTCGAGTCCCGCTTTGGCTATCGGACCGAATCGTGGGAAGAGGCCTCGCGCAACGTGCTCGGCATTTTCGTCATTCAGAACGGAATCATGTATTCGACCGTGTCGGCGATTCTGATCGTCGCGTGCTTCGGCATCTTCAACGTCATTTCGACGGTGATCTACGAAAAGTCGCGCGACATCGCGATTCTCAAGTCGATGGGCTTCGCCGAAGGCGACATCATGCGCGTGTTCGTGATCGAAGGCGTGATCGCCGGGATGATCGGCAGCGTGCTCGGCTGGGCGCTCGGCTACGGGATCGTCGAATTCCTCGCTTCGATCCGCTTCAACATCGAAGGCTTCGTCCGCTCGGAGGGGTTTATTTTGTATCGCACCGCCTGGCACTACGTGATCGGCGCGGCGGTCGCGACCGCGTCGGCGACGTTCGCGGCGTGGCTGCCGGCCCGGCGCGCGGCCCGGCTCAATCCGGTCGATATCGTGCGGGGCCTGTGATGACCGCGGATGCCGTTCCCGCCCTGGAAGCGCGCGGCCTGACCCGCGTGCTGCCCGGCGCGGTGCCGGTGACGCTGGTCAAGGACGCGACCTTTTCCGTCCGTAAGGGCGAGCTGGTGGCGGTCACCGGCCCTTCGGGTTCGGGCAAGTCGTCGCTGCTTTATCTCCTCGGCCTTTTGGATACGCCGAGTTCGGGCGAAATCCGGATCGAGGGCCGCGATGCGGGCACGCTCGATTCGGACGAACAGGCGCGCCTCAGGCTTTCGCGGCTTGGCTTCGTCTTTCAATTTCACTTTTTGCTGGAAGAATTCGACGTGCTCGACAACGTCATGTTGCCGATGCGCAAGCTCGGCCGCCTGTCAGCCGCCGACATGCGCGCGCGGGCGCAGGCGATTCTCGCCGATTTGGGAATGGCCGATCAGATGCGCAAGTACCCGAGCCAGCTTTCGGGCGGCCAGCGCCAGCGGGTCGCGGTTGCCCGCGCGCTCGCCAACGACCCGGCGGTGGTGCTGGCCGACGAACCGACCGGCAATCTCGACAGCGCGAACGCGCTCGCGGTATTCGAAATCTTCAAGCGGCTGGCCCGCGACCAGGGCCGCGCGCTGGTGGTGGTGACCCACGAACAGGATCTGGCGGCGATGGCCGACCGCCAGATTCACATGATCGATGGGCGCATCGTCACCACTTGAGCGCGGTGAAGATGTTGGAGTAGTGGTCGGTCCACAGCCGATCCTTGGTCTCGGGCTTGAGCGGAGTCCAACGGCCGTCGGCGCGGATGTGTTCGGCGGTCGGGCCGGGCCGGGCCATCGCCACCCAGGTCGATCCGAACGCGGTCGGCGTGTTGGGCGGTGCGTCGTATTCCTGGAGAAACGCTTCGATCCCCGCGTCGGCGGCGAGGCCTGCGAGCACCGGCTTCAAGTCGAGATAACGGTTGGAGATGTGATAAACCAACACGCCGTCTTCCTTGAGCTTGGTCAGGTACATGGCCATCGCTTCGCGCGTGAGCAGATGCACCGGCACCGCGTCCGAGGTGAAGGCGTCCATCACCAGCAGGTCCTGCGAGCGGTCGGCGACCTTCTGCAACGTCAGCCGCCCGTCGCCGAGGACGACCTTGATCTCGGGCGGGCAATCGCGCAGGAACGTGAACAGAGTGGTATCGCGGGCCATGCGCTCGACCGCCGGGTCGATCTCGTAATAGGTAAAGGTCTGTCCCGGCTTGGCTAGGCACGCGAGCGCGCCGGTGCCGAGCCCGAGAACCGATAGCTTGGCGCCCGGCCTCGAGGCGACCGGGAAGCGGAACACCTGGGTGATCGGGCTGCCGGGGAAATAATAAGTCTGCGGGGTCAGACGCTTGGCCGGTTCCAGGCTTTGCGAGCCATGATTGGTGGTGCCGTGGTACATGGTCATCATCGGCGGCTTCTCTTCCTGCGTCACTCGGATGATGCCGAAGAAGTTGCGTTCGGCCTTCAGTTCGTTCGAGCGCCCGCCGATCGGAAACAATGCCTGCGCGAGCAGAATGGCGACGGCGACCAGCCCGAACCGCCAGGGCCGCTTCGCGGCCGCCGCCGCGATCAGCGCCAGGACCACGCCGATCGCCGTTTGCATCGAGGATTCGGCGTCGGTGAAGGTGTCGGGAAACCGCCACAGCGCGAACAGTAGGACGGCGAAGACGACACCCGGCAGCACCAGGTCCTTGAGGGCGGGGCGGGGAACGCTCTCGTTGCCGGCGCCGGGGCGCAAAAACAGGGCCAAAAGCAACACGACCGGATATTCGACCAACGACGTGAAGGCGACCGGCGCGACGATGGCGTTGAAGATGCCGCCGAGCACGCCGCCGAACGACAGCAGGAAATAGAACTCGGTCAGGTGTTCGGGGTCGGGCCGGGTGCGGGCCAATTCGCCGTGGCAGACCAGCGCGGTGACGAAGAAGGCGAGGAAATGCAGCCCGATGGTGAAGAAGGTGGCGCTGCTCCCGCCGCCCCAGAAGAAGAGCACGATCACCGGCAGCACGAAAAACGGCTGCAACAGGTTCGCTTGGTCGTGGGTGATCAGGGGTTTGCGCGCGAACGCGATGATGAAGGTCAGCAGATAGCCCGCGAGCGGCAAAATCCAAATCAATGGCACCGCCGCGATATCGGTGGTGACATAGGTGGTGAGGCCGATGAACAGGCTCGACGGCGCGAACGCGAGCAGCACCCAGCGCAGACGCAGCGGCGCCGTTGGGCGTCCGGCGGCGAAGACGTGCGCGGTGGGCTTGGCCGGCGCCTTGGCCGTGATCTTTCCTGGGCCCACATCGCGCGCCTTGAAGGCGGCGAGCGAGGTCAGCGCGATCGCGACGGCCAACGCCACATAGAGCGCGCTCCAGGTCGTGGTCTGGCCCGGAATGGTGAGATGTACTTCGGCCAGCGTCGGGAAGCCGAGCAGGCCGATCAGGCTGCCGATGTTGCTGGTGACGTAGAGGAAATAGGGATCGCCGGCGGCCGGATGATCGGTGCGCGCGAACCAGGCTTGCAGCATCGGCGCGGTCGCCGACAGTATAAAGAAGGGCGCGCCCGCCGACGCTAGCAGCAGCAAGAACAGCCAGCCCATTGGGTTGTCGCTGCTGGCTGGCGGCTCCCACCGGACGGCGTCGAACCCGATCGGCAGCGCGACCAACGACGCGGCCAGCAGCAGGACATGCAGCATCGCCTGGCGCTTGACGCCGAGCTTGAGCGAAAAGTGCGCGTAGCCATATCCCGCCAGCAACAACGCCTGGAAGAACACCATACAGGTGGTCCACACCATCGGCGTGCCGCCGAGCAGCGGCAGGATCATCTTTCCGACCAGAGGCTGCGACCAGAACATCAAGAGCGCGCTCAGGAACAAGGGCGGCATGAAAAGGGCAAGCAGCAGCCCCGGCCGGCCGGCGGTTGAGATCATGGCGGAAAAAGTCCTGGGATGAGGAGAAAGGGGGAGGGGAACGTGGGGGATATCGGGCGCTATCGGGCGGCCGCACTCTACTATTCCAACGGCACGGTTGACAATCGACCGGCCCGGCCACTCAAGCGCCGGATTGGGGCCAAATTGTGGCGCGCGCGGGCGAACGCCCAAGCGACTGCATGCCTACCGGCATGACGCGCGCATCAAAAGATGCGCCCCGACCGGGGCGCGGTCTCGCCGGTAGGCGGGCGATCGGAAGAATCCCGGCACGCCCTTAAAACGGCAGGTGCACGTGAGAGGCGTCCGGCTCGCCGCAACGGCGCAGGATGCTCTCACGGGCGAGGTCGCGGACTTTGAGCGCCGCCTTGAAGGGATCGCTTTCGCTCGCCGCGACCGCGGCGGCATCGATCGGCGGCTCGATGGTCACCGTGATCGGCCCTCGGCGCGGAAACCAGCTCTGGTCGCGGAGCACCGAACGGGTACCCCGGATCACGACCGGAACCACCGGAACCCGTGCGGCGACCGCAGCCTCGAAGGCGCCGAGTCGGAACGGCAGCAAGCCCGGCGCGCGCATCAAGGTGCCTTCCGGAAAGTACATCAGATCGCGCCCGCCCCGGATGCGCTCGACCAGGCGCTTGGAATCGGCGATGGCGTCTTCCTTGGCCAGGCGCCGGACGTATTCGGCGCCGATCCGATCGAGCAGCAGCCGGGGCAGAAATTGTTCGCCCAGTTCGGCCTTGGCGACGAAGCTGAACGGCCGCGGGATGGCGGCGGTAAGCACGAAACCGTCGAGATAGCTCGCGTGGTTGGCGACGAACACGCAAGGCCGGTTCCGGGG
>Ga0194120_10001661_pt1 | contig 39967 bp, 36 predicted proteins | sample TA2MahCa65mmetaG_FD_148642 | JGI IMG/M metagenome (GOLD analysis project Ga0194120, IMG submission 148642) | Freshwater microbial communities from Lake Tanganyika, Tanzania - TA2015019 Mahale Deep Cast 65m | ecosystem: Environmental > Aquatic > Freshwater > Lake | place: Tanzania: Lake...
GGCCCGGCCGCGACGCCCCACGTTGGCCCGGCCGCGCCGTCCCAGCCCCCGAGCCCCCGCCCGGCCGAACCACGGCCTGCCGTACCGCCCGAAGCGCCCCGCGTCTACGACGCCGGCGATCCGGTGGGCCTGGCCAAGGACATCTTCCTGGGCAAGGTCATCGACGATCGCTGACCCGTACGCCGTTGCCGTGAAACGCGACTTACCTTTCATCCTTGCGGCGTTCCTGGCCGCCTTCTTCCTCGCGACCGGCGGCTTCATGCTTGCCGCCGACATGCTGTCGGCGCCCGACCCGTCCGACGGCCGCCCCCAGGCGTTCGAGGTCGCCCGCGGCGAGAGCTTCCGCCAGGTGGCGGCAAAGCTGGAGGCGGAGGGGTTCATCCGCAATGCCGCGGCATTCCGCTTGCTGGGCGAGGTGCGCGGCGCCGGCCGCAAGATCAAGGCCGGGTTCTACTCGCTTAGCCGCACGCTGGCCGCCGCCGACGTCCTCACGGTCCTCACGGCGTCCGGCGGCGACCAGGTGAGAGTGACCATCCCCGAGGGCTGGGAGTTGCGGCAAATAGCGGCCGGCCTGGCGCGCAAGGGCGTGGCCGGCGCCGACGAATTCCTCGCGGCCGCGACCGATCCCGCGCCGTATCAATCGCGCTTCGCCTGGCTGGCCCTGTTGCCGGCGGGCGCGACCCTCGAGGGTTTCCTGTTCCCGGATACCTACATGGTCGCGGCAGGCATGCCGGTGCGCAGCCTGATCGAGATGATGCTGGCCCGCTTCGAGCAGGTGGCCTGGGCCGAGATCAAGGATCGTGCGGAGCCGCTGCCGCCCTTCGAGAGCGTCGTGCTGGCCTCCATCGTCGAGCGCGAGGCCGCCCGCGCCCAGGAACGGCCGCTGATCGCCGGCATCTACCTCAATCGCCTGCGGCTGGGCATGAAGCTCGGCGCGGATCCCACGGTCGAGTACGCCCTGGGCCGCCGGCAAGATGCCGAGCACAACCTCACTTACGCCGACATCGCCATCGAATCCCCCTACAACACCTACAAGCACAAGGGGTTGCCGCCGGGGCCCATCGCCAACCCCGGCCTGGCGTCCCTGCGCGCCGTGCTGCGCCCGGAACGCACCGAGTACCTCTACTTCGTGGCGCGCGGCGACGGCTCGCACGAATTCTCACGCTCCTATCGCGAGCAGATAGCGGCCCAGCGGCGGTTCCAGCGGCACCGATGAGCTACTCACCGGCTGCTTCGACACCAGTGCACGAGCCCGGCGCCGGGCAGGGATGCCCGGCGGATCGTCACGGACGGCACTGCGGGGGGGCTCGGGGGGGCGGCCCCCCCCCGAGGAGGCTCTAATCACCCACTTCGAACTCTCGCTTTCCCGGGTGCGGCCGTGGCGCCTGGCCGACAAGCCCGCGTTGCTGCGCTACGCCGACAACCCCCGGGTCTCGCGCGCCCTTGCCGACCGCTTCCCCTACCCGTACACGCCCGCCGACGCCGACATGTGGCTCGGCATGGCCAGCGCCGAAGATCCCGTCTGCAACTTCGCCATCGAGGTGGGCGGCGAGGCGATCGGCGGCATCGGCGTCGAGGTCCTCGAAGCGGAGCGCCGCGCCGGGGCGGAGATCGGCTACTGGCTGGGCGAGCCGTTCTGGGGCCGCGGCATCGCCAGCGAGGCCCTGGTCGCGGTGGCGGGCTATGCGTTCGAGAGGTTCGACATCGTCAGGCTGCAGGCCGGCGTCTACTCCAGCAACCCGGCGTCGGCGCGGGTCCTGGAGAAGGCGGGGTTCGTGCGGGAGGCCACCATGCGCTGGGCCATCATCAAGCGCGGCGAGATACACGATCTGTGGATGTACGCCAGGCTCAGGCCTTGAAGGTCCAGCCCGCAACCTCGGCGCTCGTGACGCGCATCTTGCGGAGGCGCAACCGGTCGAAGAAAGGCTTCACCGGCACGCAGGCCTCGGGCGGGCAGACGCCGGTAGCGTTTATCTCCCCGGCTCCCAGCATCTGGACCGCCACGGCGGGCGGCGAGCCGGTGTCGACCTCCAGCCCGATGCCCCAGGCGGGCATGCCCGTGACGTGCAGGTCCTCGACCAGCGTGACCTTCTTGCCCTTGCGAGTGCCTTTCACGATGGCCCGCACGACCTCATGCTGGATGCGGCGCCCCTTGGGGACGGGCGCCGGGTGGCTCATGACGACGCGGTTGACCAGTTCGATCGGCGCGACGCGCGAGCCGTCCGGAAAGTCGATCTTCTCGGCCGAAGCCAGGCCGAGATCGCGCAGGAAGCAGATCCGGTCGATGAACTCGGGATCGAATGCGATCTTGAACGTGCACTCCCGGATGCCCTTGTTCGCGAAGGACAAAGGCAACGTCGCCACCTCCGAATGGAGCGTGTGCATCGGGCGCTGCAGGCCGACCGGATCCGGGAAGCGGTGGGCCCGGAGGCCGCTCATCGGCGGCACGAAGGTGAACTCGCCGTTCGTGAAGACCGCCGGTTCGAGCGAGAATTCCTCGAGAATGGTCTGGAGGGAGTAGCCCGCGTCCAGGGGCGTGCGGGTCGCGTACTCGGTCTTGTCCACCGAGGCGACCCGCGTGTGTATCTCCTGCACGGTGTCCAGGCGGTCGGCGGCCTTGCGGGCCAGGATGTTGGTCACGCCCGGCGCCGCCCCCATGCCGAGCAATGCGAGGCGGCCCGCCTTCTTGAAGCGTCCATCCAGGCCCAGTTGCTTGCGCGTGACGTGGAAGAGGCCGCCCAGATCGACGTAGTGCGCACCCAGATCGAGCGCCAGTTCCATCGCGTCGAGGTTGAGGTGGTGGCTGGTCGAGTTGATCAGCGCGAAGGCGGGCCCCAGGGCCTTGATCGCGGGCTTGCGGTCCTTGACGTCCACCCGCACGGCCTGGAGACGGGGATCGTCGAAAGATGCGACCAGGGCCTTCGCGCGGTCGAGCGACCAGTCGGCAACCTGGATCCGCCAGCTCTCGTCGCGCGGCAAGGTCTCGACCAGATCGCGCACGGTGACGCGCCCCATGGCGCCCGCGCCGCCCAGGACTACGACGCTCCTCGCTTCGGTCCGTCCCAAGGCTACGAGCTCCGCGCCGCGTTGGGGAACCAGTAGCTCTTTCTTTCCATGCGATAGTCGATATGGACGTGCTTGGGTTCGCGGAAGGCGTCGAGGCCCTCCTCGCCCAACTCCCGCCCGATGCCGCTGTGGCGCATTCCCCCGAAGGGGGCCGCGTCGTTGTCCGAGAGCGGATCGTTGACCCAGAAGGTCCCGGCCTTGATGTTCTCCATCGCCTCGAGGGCCAGATCCAGCCGGTTGGTGTAGATGCAGGCGCCAAGGCCGTACTCCGAGTCGTTGGCGCATTCGATGGCCTGGGCGTTGTCTTCCACGACCGTGATCGCCAGGACCGGCCCGAATAGCTCTTCGCGCGTCGGCAGCGAGCCGTGCGGGACGTCGGCCAGGATCGTGGGTTCGAAGAAGTGCCCCGGCAGGCCTCCCGGCTGGATGCGCTTCCCGCCGAGCACCAAGCGCGCGCCTTGCTCGATGCTCTCGGCGACCTGGTTTTCGAGCTTCTCGAGGGCCTCGCGGGTAATCAGCGGCCCGATGTCGGTGCGTGGATCCATGGGGTCTCCCACGATCAGCGTCTTGACGTGGTCCACCATGCGCCGGAGGAACTCCTCGGCGATGCTCCGCGGCACGTAGATGCGCTTGCTGGACGTGCAGACCTGCCCCGCATTGAGCAGGCGCGCCCAGGCGACGCCGGGCACCGCCACGTCGAGATCGGCGTCGTCGAAGACGATGAACGGATCGACGCCGCCCAGTTCCAGGTTGACTTTCTTGAGTTCGGCACCCGCGAGCGCCGCTATCTTGCGGCCGGTCGCGGTGGAACCGGTGAACGCGATGCAGTCCACCTCCTTGTGCCGCACCAGGGCATCGCCGGTCTCCGCCGCGCCCGTCAGGAGGTTGACGACGCCGGGCGGCAAGCCTTCGAGCGATTCGAAGAGGCGGAGGGTCGACAGCGGGTTCTGGTGCGGCGCCTTGCAGACGACCGCGTTGCCCGCCGCGAGCGCGGGGGCGACCTTCCAGGCCATCAGCAGCAAGGGGAAGTTGAACGGGGCGATGGCGGCGACCACCCCGAAGGGCTCCTTGACCGTGAAGTTGACCTGGTGGGGCGCCACGGGCGGGACCGAGTTGCCGAAGCTCCGGCGCGCCACCTCCCCGTAGTAGTCGAAGCAAGCGGCGACCCAGTCGATGCAGTCGCGCGCCTCGCAATGCGGCTTGCCCGTCTCTTGCGAGAGCAACTTCGCCAGTTCGTGCTCGTCGGCGCGCAGCCGGGCGGCGGCCTCCCGCAGGAGCACGGCCTTCTCGACCCCCGGAACTCGCCACCAGCCGCGTTGCGCCCGCCGCGCCGCGGTCACCGCCCGGTCGACGTCCGCCGCGTTGCACATGGCGGCCTCGCCCAGCTTGGCCAGGGTCGCCGGATTCTCGATCGTGAGCCGCCCGGACGCCTCCGCGGACACCCACTCGCCATTGATGTAGATCGAAGCCGAATCGCGCATTGGGTGATTGTAAAGCATCCCAAGAATCGGGCGAATTGGGTTACCCTGTTCCCGGAGATGCTATCGGTCGGGCCCCTGGTCCCGGAGGGCGCGCAACGCATGGCTAGCACGGTGTCTCGATGACCACTACCGCTGGGCTGTGGGCCTGGTTCCTGCCCTCGCTGCTGACGCTGTTCTTCTATGGCATCGGCCAAGGCTTGGTCAAGAAGTGGATCGCCGACGTGCCGCCGGCGCGCTTCTGCCTGTACTTCGTGGTGGCCAAGTCGATCGTCAACATCGGCTTCGTGATCAGCCAGGGCAACCTGGATCTCACCAATCCCAGGGGGTTCGTCTTCCTGGGCATCGGCATCTTCGCCTTCATGCTCGACGGCCTGGGCTGGATCCTCTACTTCCAGTCGATCGTCTACGGCCCCATCACGATCGTCGGGACGCTGTCGGCGGCCTATCCCGCCCTCACCGCGGTCTTCGCGGGGATCTTCCTGGGCGAGACGCTGATTCCGCTGCACTACGGTGCGGTCGCGGTCGTCATCGCGGGCTGCGTGGGGCTGTCCTACGATCCGAGCGGCTCGGACACGTCGGCCACCTCGCAGCGGATCAGCCGGCGCTGGATCCCGCTCGCGGCCGCCGCGTTGGTCCTCTGGGCCAGCACGCAGACGATTTCGAAGTACACCTACACGCTGCCCATGGCGTCCGAGGGCGGGCTGGCCCTGTGCAACACCATCGGCGGCCTCCTCACCCTCGGCGTGTACGGCCTCATGCACGGACGCAAGCTGCCCGAGGGCAACATCAAGGTCAAGGGCGAATGGCTCCGCTCGTTCCTCCCGATGGGCCTTATGGCCGGCGGGGACCTGGGCGTGATCATCGCCAACAAGTTCGGCCCCATCTCGCTGGTCACCCCCATCACCGGCGCCTACCCGGTCGTCACGCTCGGGTTCGCGGCCCTGGTCCTGCGCGAGCGGGTCGGGAAGTTCCAGTGGTTCTGCGTGGCGCTGATCCTTGTCGGCATGCAGCTTGTGACGTGGTCGCCCTGATTCCTCGGGGCTTCATGACAGGAGGTTTGGACCCATGACGGCGACCCTCTACATCGACGGAAAGTGGCAGGCCGCGCAGCTCGGCGGGACGCGCGAACTGCGCGATCCGGGCAATGGAGCCGTCCTGGGCGAAGTCTCCGAGGCCTCCCGCGAGGATGCCAGACGCGCCATCGCGGCGGCGCGCAGGGCGTTCGACGACGGCGCCTGGCGAGCCGTCGGTGCGCTCGACCGCTCCAAGCTCCTGCTCGAGGTGGCCAAGGGCATCCGGGAACGGGCCGCCGACCTGGCGCCGCTCGAGGTCAAGGGTTGCGGCAAGCCCCTGGCCGAGGCCGAGTACGACGTGGCCGACGCCGCCAACTGTTTCGAGTACTACGCGGGCCTGGCGACCAAGGTCCACGGGCACACGGTGCAGGTGCCGGCCAACTCCCTGAGCTTCGTCGTGCGCGAGCCCATCGGCGTATGCGGGCAGATCATCCCGTGGAACTACCCGCTGCTCATGGCGGCCTGGAAGCTGGCGCCGGCGCTCGCCGCGGGCAACACGCTCGTGCTCAAGCCGTCGGAGCTCACGCCCCTCACGGCGATCGAGCTCTTCAAGATCCTGGACGGTGTCGGCTTCCCGCCGGGCGTCGTCAACCTGATCACGGGCCCCGGCGCCGGAGCGGGCGAGGAACTGGCCGAGAGCCCGCTCGTGGACAAGGTGGCGTTCACCGGGGGCACGGTCACCGGCCGGAAAATAGCCCAGGCCGCCACCGGCAACCTCAAACGCGCCACCCTGGAGCTGGGCGGGAAAAACCCCAACATCGTCTTCGAGAACGCCGATTTCGAGGCGGCCGTGGACGGCGTGCTCTTCGGGGCCTTCGCCAACCAGGGCGAGGTCTGCACCGCGGGATCGCGCCTGCTGGTCCAGCGCTCCATCCACCGCCGCCTGGTGGATGCGCTGCTGGCGAAGATCCCCCGCATCAAGCTCGGCCACGGCCTCGCGCCCGACGTGAAGATGGGCCCCCTGGTCTCCGAGGCGCACCGGGCCAAGGTCGAGTCCTACATCGCGGTGGGCAAGGGCGAGGGGGCGAAGCTGCTGTGCGGCGGCAAGCGGCCGGCCGATCCGGAGCTGTCCGGCGGCTGGTTCCTCGAACCGACCATCTTCGACGACGTCACGCCCGCCATGCGCATCGCCCGCGAGGAGATCTTCGGTCCCGTGCTGTCGGTCGTCCCATTCGACACCGAAGAGGATGCCATCCGCATCGCCAACGACACCGAGTACGGCCTGGCCGCCGGCGTCTGGACCCAGGACATCACCCAGGCGCATCGCGTCGTGCGCGAACTGCGTGCCGGGATCACCTGGATCAACACCTACCACCCCACCTTCAACGAGCTGCCCTGGGGCGGCTACAAGCAGAGCGGCTGGGGCCGCGAGCTGGGGCTGCACGGCATCGAGGCCTACCTGGAGATCAAGCAGGTCAACGTCAACCTCGACACGGCGCCGATCGGCTGGTACTGAGCGGGCGTCCCCCTCGATCCGGGGCCCCACACAAACCCCTGGGGTCGCCCTGCGCGCCACGGGAACTTCGTTGCACTTTGTTGCCATTTATGGCAAGATAGCGCCGTGAAGTTCGCGGACCTCCTTGCCATCGTTGCCGATCGCCCGGTTTTCGAATCGGGCTTCCTGCTGACCGGCGACGTGGATCCAGGTGACGTACGGCGCCAGCTGTCGAGATGGGCCGCTTGCGGAAAGATCCTGCAACTGCGGCGCGGGGTGTATGCCCTGGCCCCCCCTTACCGGAAGGGGCGACCGGATCCCCTGCTGATTGCGTGCGCGCTGGTCCGGCCCTCCTACGTGAGCTGCGAGGCCGCCCTCTCCCTTCATGGCCTGATCCCGGAGATGCCGCAGGCCGTCACGAGCATCACCACGCGGCGTCCAGGAACCTATTCGACGGCGCTGGGGCGATTCGTGTACCGGCACGTTTCGGTCGACCGCTTCTGGGGTTTCGAGGCGTCGGATTCTGAGGCATCCATCCTCTGCGCCAGTCCGGAGAAGGCCCTCCTCGACCTGATCTACTTGACGCCCCGAGCTGCGGACGAGGCGTACCTTCGCGAGTTGCGGCTGCAGCGGCTCGACAGGCTCGATACCGAGGCGCTGGCCCGGATGGCCGCCCGATTCGGGGGGCCAAAACTTGCCGCGGCTGCAATGTTCTTGCAGCGCCTCGCGAGCGAGGAGGCCGCGGAGTATCGAGCGCGATGAAAGCTCGTCTTGCCCAGCTGGTCGGGAGCGAGGCCGACGCGCAGGCGGCGCGAAACCTGGCCAGAGAGTACCTCCAGGCCAGGATCCTGGATACGCTGCAGCGAGCCTCGGGTTCTGCCGGGGACATCCCGCCAGGTGTCGACCACGTCGTCGCCACCGGAGTGGCCACCGGTGACGTGGCCGCCGAGGCCCGGAAGATCGCGGACGTCTCGGTCTCCACCCTGGGCCCCCAATCCTTGATCAACACGGGCGTCGACTACTCGAAGTGACGCTCCGGCCGGCGGTGGACCCATACGAATCCGACGCTCGACGAAGATCCCCGGAAACCTTGCAACACCTTTTCCGGCAACTCCCGGTCGTCGAAGCTGCCGACGCTCACCGGGCCAGCTGAATACCCGAGCTGTCAAGAACCGCGACGATCTGGTCTATCACTGCAGCCGCCTTGTCGGGCGAGACCTTGTTCGCCCTCTTCATCTCGAGCCTGTTCAGGCCCTCGTTCAGCACCTTCCTTAGCAGGTCGCTCGGGCTCATGCCCTCGGTCCTGGCCATCGCCTTCAGGCGGACGATCTCCCGGGCGGTCAGTCGCGCCGAGTACGGCCGGAGGGTCTCGTCCTCGAGAATGACACGGTTAGCCGATCTGCCGGGCGGCCCCTTCGTGCGGCGGGTCTTGGCGTCTTCGGCCATCTGCTCCAGGGGGGTCAGCTCCTGATCCATTGGTCAAGCTCCTCTTCGTCGGCCTCGGCCGCGAACATGACGAAGGCCGAGCCGCTCCGGTCCTCGAACACGACCTCGAGCAGCGCCGGATTCTCGTGCGGACTTGCGGGGCTGAACACGTACATTCGGCCCTCACGGAGGGGATAAGTCATAGCGGCGCTCAAATGACCTGGCGCCTATCGGACGCAGGCACGGAGGCCTGCGCCACCGATGCAACGGGCGGGGCCGGCCTCCGTGCCGGCCGCGATGCCGGAGCGAAGTCATCAGAGCCGCGCTATCAGGCCCACGATCCGGAACACGGCGCCTACCTTCTGCACCACGACACGATCGGGATCGGCGATCGCGGCCTCGATGTGGGCGTAGGAGAGAAATTCATCGTCAAGCCTGGAGAGTACTCGAAAGGCGCCCCGACTCCGTACGTGGTACGGGATCCGCGGCACGAGCCCGTTTCCGCCTTCATACCGCGTCACGTGACGCCCCGGCCGGCCGGGGGACCCTCAGCGAATCCGGAACTCGGCGAAGAACCCCGGGAACCCCACCACCGCCACGCGGGGCGCGTCGCGACTGATTTCCGGCAGCGCGTCGCGCCAGCGCGAGAACGGGTTTTCGCCCGCGCCGTGTTCGAAGGGCTGCAGGAAGTCGTCGTGGTGCATGGGCAGGATCACAGCGGGATCCAGCGCCCGGGCGATGCGGGCGAAGATCCGCGGCCGGCGGTACCAGACGCCCACGCTGACCACCGCCACGTCCACCGGGCGATCCACCAGGCGGGCGTCCAGGGTGTCGGGGGCGTCGAGGTGGGCGATCGTGCGCTCGCCGTGCGACACCAGGAACACCAGCGCCGCCTCGGTCCGCATGTCGGTATAGCGCACCGGCAGCGCGGACGCCAGGGGCATCGCCCCGCCCACCAGCCACTGCGTGGCTACCTCGGGGTGCCGCGACGAGACGACACGGACGGCCAGGTCGCCGACCGCGAAGCGATCGCCACCGCGGATGGGCCGGATGTCGCCCGAGGCGACACCGGCCAGTTCGGCGATGCGGATCCCGTCGTCGGGCAGGTACAGCGGCACGCCGAAGCGCCGGGCGATGGCCGGAGCGTCGAGCAAGTGGTCGTAGTGGGAGTGGCTCACGAGTACCGCGTCCGGGCGCCGCACGTGCAGCGCGAGCACCTCCTCCCTGGGCGCCACCGGCCCGAGCGCCAGGTCCCAGACCGACGGCCGCGAGTAGTGCGGGTCGATGAGCAGCGTGGTGGTCGCCGTGCGAATCTCGACCGCGGCCGTCCCGTGCCAGCCGATCGCGACCTCGCCGGGGGAGACCGGCCGGTCGCGATCGCCCGGGACCAGCCAGTCCGGCGCCGGGACCCCGCCGGCCGCGATCACCGCCGCCAGCAGCAGCGCCAGGATCGGGGAAAGCATCACCACGCCGCCGCCGCGAGCCAGGCGCCTCCCGGCGCTCACCGCCCCGACGGGGCAGCGGGCGCGTCGTCGGCTGTCGGCGCCGCCTGGTAGACCGAGCGGAAGTGCCTGGCCACCTCGCCCGGCGTCATCTCGCCCGCCACGATCTTTCGCACCCACTGGTCGTCGGCGTCGGGCGCCCCACGCACGCCGCGGAACTGTTCGTTGAGGTGCGCGACGAATGCGACGGCCCGGTCGGTCGGAATGGCCACCAGGCCCTGGTCGTGGGCTGCCGCAAACGACGCGTTGAGCGTCTGCGGGGACTGCATGCCGGCGCAGAGCGCCTTGACCATCGGGTTCTGGGCGTCGGCGCCGAAATCCACGATGCCGTTGAAATCGAAATTGAGCTGGTTGACGACCGCGATGGCCTCCTCGAGCGACATGCCAGCCTTCTCCACGCCTCCGCCTGCCATGCCGGCCACCGCGGCGACCTTCTTGCCTTCCCCGAGCCCTCCTCCGGGCGGCCCGCCGCCGAGCAACCCGTCGATCATCGCCTCGATCGCGGCAAGCAGCGTGGACGGGTCCGCGCCCTTGGCCCCGCCCAGCGACTGCAGCACCTGCATGATCTGCGCGATGAGCTGCTGGAGCATTTGCTCGATCGCCTTGATCTCGGCTTCCGAGAGGTTCCCGGACTCCAGCTTCGCGGCCAGCGCCGCGATCTTGCCGGCCAGCTTCGGCGGGATGCTGCCCATGAGCTGCTGGAGCAGTTGCATGAGCTTCTTGAGGAGCTGCTTGACCTTGATCGACGCCATTTCCTTGCCGTGCACCGCCTCGGCGCGGTCGGCGATCTTGAGCTTGCGTAAGAAGAAGTCGCTCGAGACGAACGCCTCGTGGAAATGGTCCATGTGGCGCTGCCGGAAGATGGCGAGCGCCTCGCGCAACTCGTCCTCGGTCAGCACCAGTTGCGCCTGCAGGGCCTTGTCGTTGCGCGAGATGTGGTAGGGGGCGTAGGCCCGGTCGATGCTCTGGTGCAGCATCTGCAGGAAGCGCTTGGCCTGCGCGGCCTGCGGCCCTTCCAGGGCGCGATCGTAGAAGGCCTCCTCGGCCTGGCTGGCGAAATCGCGCCCGAGGGCCGCGCGAAAGAGCGCCCGTGGCGAGCGTTCCAGGAACTCCTTTTGCGCGTGCGCCAGATCGAACCCCGGCAGCGTGGCGATTTCGAGCGCGATTTCCAGATCCACCTGGGAGAGCCCGACGACGTCCACGTGGCCCTCGGCGTCGAACTGCTTGTGCACGAGGTCGCCGCCCACCAGTTGCGTCACGCGGTCGGCGATGACGTTCTGGAAGTAGGTGTCGAGCTTGTCGACCGCCCGTTGCCGGGCGTCGAGGTTGAACCCGAGGGGCAGCGGATCCGAGAGCTTGCCGGCATTGCCGAAGAGGAACTCGGCCTTGTGCTTGAACTGGGCTGTTTCCTCGCCGCTGGGCACCCGGCCGAAGGCGCTCTGGAAGGCCTGCGGAAGCACCGCGTCGAGGAACTGCGACCGGGTCGCGAAAGCCTGATCGAGCTTGCCCGTCGCGTGATGCTCGGGCTTGCGGACGGTCGCGCCCACGTTCTCGGCCTGGAGCTTCTGCAGCACCGAGTTGCGGCTGCTGAACGCCAGCGAATCCTGCAGGTTGACCGCGCTGTCGAGGTCCTTCTGGGTGACGAAACCCATCTCGATGAGGACCTCGCCTATTTTCTTCTGGGAAAGCGCCTGCTGCTGCAGCGCCGCCTGCAGTTGCGCCGGCGAGATCTTGCCCGTCTCGAGCAGCAGGTCGCCAAGCTTCTTGCGGGCGATCATCGGCGCGTTCGGATCGTGGCTCTTCTGCAGGGCCAGCGCGTAATCCAGTTCCTTCTGGGTCAGCGTGCCGTTCTTGACCAGGACCTCGCCGAGCCGCGTGTTCAGGCGCTTCTGCTCGTCGAGCGCCGCGTCGAGCGTCTTCTGGTCGACCTTCTTGAGCCCCAGGAGGATCTCGCCCAGGGCCTTCTTGCCGCTATCGAGGAAGTGGACGTTCTCCATACTCGAGATCACGTACCCACCATGTACGGAGTAGGATCCGCCCGCCCGCACTCCCGGAACGCGCGCCGCCGCTCGGCGCACTTGTTGCACGCGCCGCAAGGCCGCTCCCCGGCGGGGCGCAGGCACGAGAACGTCAGCTCGAGCGGCAGGGCGGCGGCGCGTGCGAGCACGTCTCGCTTGGTCAGGCCGGCAAACGGGGCGATCACCGCGATCGGCCGGGCCAGACCGAGCGAAATGGCCTCGCCCAGCGCCGCGAGGAATTCTGGCGTGGCATCCGGAAACGGGTTGCCGGCCAGGATGCCCAGGGCGATGCGGGTCGCCCCGATCTCGGCCGCCAGGACGGCCGCCTTGGCAACCAGCACCAGGTTCCGCCCCGGGAGGTAGACCGCCTCGTCGGCACTCTCGGCGGTCGGAACCGCCTCACCCGTCAGGCTCCAGTGGCCCGCCTGGAGATCGCCCATCGGCAGCTCGAGAATCCGCAGGGACGCGAGCCCGGGGCCGGCCATGGCGGCCAGGAAACGCCGCAGATGCGCCAGTTCGGCTTCTTCCCAGACCAGGCCCTCGCGCACGTAGACGGGCTGGACCGCTTCGCCGGCCGAAAGCAGGTGGCCGACCAGCGCGCAGCTGTCGATCCCGCCTGAGACCAGCACGACCACGGACACGCCCACACCCTAGCACGGCGGGTGATAGACTGCTTGTCCCATGAACACCGCTGGCAAGCTGGCTGGAAAGGCCGTCCTGGTCACCGGCGCGGGCGTGCGCGTGGGCCGGTCGATCGCCCTGGCCGCCGCCGCCGAGGGGGCCGACGTGGCGGTCCACTACTTCCGCAGCGCCGGGCCCGCGGAGGACACCGCGCGGGCGTGCCGCGAAGCGGCCGGCGGCAAGGGCCGCGCCGTCACGGTGAAGGCCGATCTGGCCGATCCCGCCCAGGTCGCCGCCATGGTCGAGGCGGCCGCCGCGGGACTGGGCGGCCTCTTCGGGGTGGTCAACAGCGCGAGCGTCTTCTACCGGACTCCTCTCGATGAAGTCAGCGACGCGGCCTGGCGCGAGAATCTCGACGTCAACCTGCTTGCGCCGTGGTGGGTGATAAGGGCGGCCCTGCCCCACCTCCGGCGCGAGGCGTCCGCGCGGGTGATCAACATCGTGGACTGGGCGGGCGAGAAGCCCTACACCGGCTACCTGCCGTACGTCGTTTCGAAGGCCGGCCTCATCTGCATGACCAAGGCCCTTGCCAAGGAACTCGCGCCCTTCATCACGGTCAACGCCGTCGCCCCCGGCCCGATGCTGCCGCCCGAGGACCTGGCGCCAGAAGACCGGGAGCGCGTCGCCGCCCGCATCCCGCTCAAGCGCTGGGGCAGGCCCGAGGACGTGGCGGCCGCCGTGCTGTTCTTCCTGGCCGGCAGCGATTTTGCGACCGGATCCATCCTGCACGTGGACGGGGGTAGCGTCATCGCATGAAGCATGAAGTCGTCAAGCAGATCGCCTTCTGCTACGGGCATCGCCTCATGGACTACGAAGGCAAGTGCCGGCACCCGCACGGCCACAACGGGCTGGCGGAGATTGCCGTGAGTGCCGAAGGCCTGGATGCCCGGGGCATGGTCGTCGACTTCGGGGAGATCAAGGCGGGCGTCAAGGGCTGGATAGACGAGCATCTCGACCACCAGATGCTGCTGCGGCGCGACGATCCCCTGGTCGAGCTTCTCGGGAACCTCGGGGAGCCCCTGCACGTCATGGAAGACAACCCGACCGCCGAGAACATCGCTCGCGAGATATTCCTGGCGGCACGGGCCGCCGGCCTCGCCGTCACCCGCGTGACGCTCTGGGAGACACCCGACAGCAACGCCACGTATCGCGGCTGACGGCTACTCCTCGCTTCCGGCATCGGCTGGACATCTCCACCGCCCGGAGGTGAAATTCCCCCGCAGTTAGCGATATGGCTCGAGAGCGCAAGCCAACCCAGTTCGGCGCGAGCCTGCGCACGAGGCTCGTCCTGCTGCTCGTCGCCGTCCTGCTGCCGGTCGCGGGCCTGCTGGTGCAATCGGCCATCGAGCAGCGCAACCTGGCGACCACGACGGTCGAGGTCGGAGCCATCCGCAGCGTGCGGCCGATCGCGGCCGATCTGGATCGGCTGGTCGCGGCGGCGCGGCAACTGCTCATGGTGGTCGCCAATCTACCGGCCGTGCGCGATCATCGCGGGGCCGAGGCCGGCCGCTTCTTCGCGAGGCTCATCGGCGACAATCCCATATACGCCAACATCGGCGCCACCACGGCCGACGGTCGCATCTTCGCGAGCGGCCTGCCGATGCCGACCCCGATCGATGCCAGCGAGCGCTCCTGGTTCAGGCGCGCGGTCCTGACCCGGCACTTCGCGATCGGCAACTTCCAGGTAGGCCGCATCACGCGCAAGGCCACCATCAATGTCGCCTACCCGATCCTCGCGCGCGGTGGCAAGGTGGAGACGGTCGTCTTCGCGGCGATCGACCTCGGGTACCTGGACCGCGTGGCGGCGGATCTCGACTTGCCCCCGGGATCGGCCGTGGTGCTGGTAGACCGGGAAGGTACGCTGCTGGCCCGTCACCCCCGGATGGCCGGAGCGATCGGCCAACGCCTGCCGGACGAGGCGTTGCGGCGAGCCCTGCTCGTGCAGGATCAGGCGGTGCTCGAAGGGACGGGACTCGACGGCGTGCGCCGCGTCTGGGCATTCGCGCAGATCGGCTGGGAACCAGAGGGTCCCGGCGCCTTCGTGGGCGTCGGGTTGCCGCACGCGGCGGTCTACCGGGATGCCGACGCCCGGGTGGCCCGCAACCTTTTCATCCTGGTGGCCCTCTTCGGCGCCCTCATCGCCCTGGTCTGGGTCGGCGCCGACCGCCTGGCGCTCCGGCCCGTGGATCGCCTGCTGGCCGCGACCCGCAAGCTCGCGGGGGGCGACCTGCAGGCAAGATCCGGCCCCCCGTACGCCTCGGGCGAGATCGGCGCGCTGGCGCTGGCCTTCGACGAGATGGCGGCCCGCCTGGAATCCCTGCGAATGCAGCGGGAGCAGGCCGTGCGGGAAGAACGCGAGGCGCAGGCCGAAGCGGCCGCCCTCAAGGAGGTCGACCATCTGCGCCGGCAGTTCGTCAATGCGGTCTCGCACGAATTGCGCATCCCGCTGACCTCGATCGTAGGCTTCGCCGAGTTCCTGGAAGACGAGATCGGCGGCCCGTTGACCGAGAAGCAGAGCGAGTTCGTCGGGCAGATCCGCAGGAGCGCGCTGCGCCTTGCCGGCATCGTCGACGATTTGCTCGACTATGCCCGGATCGAAGCCGGTACCTTCGCCCTGCGGCGCGAGGCGGCCGACCTGCGCGCCAAGGTGGGCGAAATCGTGGAGAGCATGCGCCCGCAGGCCCAGGAGGCGCGCCTGGCCCTCGACGCCGATCTCCCGGCCGAGGCGATGGTGCTCGACATGGACCCGCACCGCATCGGCCAGGTCCTGACCAATCTGATCGGCAACGCCATCAAGTTCACGCCTGCCGGCGGGGTGGTCAAGGTCGCCCTGCGGCCCGCTGACGGCCGCGCGCGCGTCGAAGTCGCCGACACCGGCCCCGGCATCGCGCCCGAAGACCTGGCCAAGCTGTTCAAGCCCTTCAGCCAGCTCGAGGCCGGCCGCAAGGCCGGCGGCACCGGCCTAGGCCTCAGCATCGCCAAGGCGTTCGTCGAGGGCCATGGAGGCCAGATCGGCGTCGACAGCCGGCCAGGCGCCGGGTCTGTCTTCTGGTTCACGTTGCCCGCTCTGGATCCGGATAGACAGGCTGAAGACGGCGTATCCGAAATGTCTACGGCGAGCCGGGGCCTGAAGCCCTAGCAACATTTTCGCCTTGTAAGCACCTTGCCATGGAGAAATCGATCACCGAATTACTGAATCCAGCTTATCGAATGGCCTGACACCGATCATGGAGATCGGGAGAAGCAGGCAGGAGATCAGTCGACCGACGAACCTGTCAAACTGGCTGGATGATTTGTCCGTAAATTGCCAGGTGTGCTTGGTTGATGACACAACTCTCGAAGCATTCCGAACCGCAGCGCTCGCACGTGCGGCCGACCAGATCGTTGGACGTCATGAACGCGGCGGTCATGAAGCCCCGCAGGCCACGGATGAGCGCCTTGCGCTCGGCTTCTTCCATCCGGCCGAGCACGGCCCCCAGGCGGTCGGCCTGCGCGGACTTGACGCGATCGAGCAGGTCCTGGCCGGCCGCGGTGAGCGTCAGCAGGTGCTGCCGGCGATCCTCGGGATCCTCGCGGCGATCGACCAGGCCCTTGCCGACGAGCCGATCCACGGTCTTGGTCGCGGCCGGCGGCGTGATGGATAGGCCGAAAGACAGCTCCCCCACGAACGCCGGGACGTGCCGCTCGATGTAGCGCAAGGCCGCGACCTGCGTCGCGGTCACGTCGCCAGCCGCGGCCGCCTCCAGCACGCCCTCTACCAGGTACTCCTGCACCAGCGCGCCGAACCGCAGCGCCAGCTTGTCGGCGTCCCGCAGGAGGAGGTCCATTATATTACCGGGAAGCCGACGACCAGCGGCTGCTCGACGCGGAAGTACTCGACCGACAGCCGGCCCGCCATCTTGCGTGCTATCTCGTGGAAACTCCTGGCCAGCGCGCTGTCCGGCTCCGCCAGGACGATGGGCTTGCCCTCGTCGCCACCCTTGCGGATGCGCGGGTCGAGCGGCAGGCGCCCGAGAAACGGCACGCCCTCCTTGTCGGCGAGCGCCTCGCCGCCGCCCCCGTCGAAGATCTCCGTCGTCTCGTGGCAGTGCGGGCACTCGAAGGCGGCCATGTTCTCGATGATGCCCAGGATGGGCACGTTGGTCCTGTCGCCCTGGAACATGCGGAGCGTCTTGGTGCCGATCTGGGTGGCCACCCGCTCTGGCGTGATGACGATGGCCGCGCCGGAGAGCGGGATGGTCTGGACCAGCGTGAGCGGGATGTCGCCGGTGCCCGGCGGCAGATCGATGAGGAGGTAGTCGAGTTCGCCCCAGGCCACCTGGCGCAGGAACTGCGTGAGCACGTTGCCCAGCATCGGGCCGCGCCAGATCACGGGATCCTCCGACCGCGGGAGCATGAAGCCGATGCTCATCACCTTGATGCCGTGCGCCTCGACCGGGTGGATGGTCTGGCCCTCGCCCGTCGGTCGCTCGTTTTCGACGCCCAGCATCAGCGGGATGCTCGGCCCGTAGATGTCGGCGTCGAGCAGGCCGACGCGGGCCCCCTCGGCCGCGAGGGCCAGCGCGAGGTTGGCCGCCACGGTCGACTTGCCGACGCCGCCCTTCCCGGAGCCGATGGCCACGGTGTTGCGGATGCCCGGCAGCGACGACGCGCTCACCGGATTACGCACCTGCGCGGAGAAGGAGATGGCCACGTCCCCGACGCCGGGCACCGCCCGGACCGCTTGCTCGGCCTCGGACTGGATCTGCGCCTTCAGCGGGCAGGCGGGGGTCGTCAACTCGACGGTGAACTCCACTCGCGCGCCGTCCACGCGGACGTCCTTGACCATTCCGAGCGTGACCAGATCCTTGTGTATCTCGGGATCGTTGACCTTGCGCAGGGCATCCAGAACCTGCTCGACTGTGACTGCCATTGCCTCGACCTCTATAGTTAAATGGGTTAAATAATTCTAGCATGAACCAAGAGAGCATCACGCCGGCGGCCATCGAACGCGCGGGGGTCGCCGACGTGCGGATCCGCTGGCGGGACGGCCACGAGAGCCTCTACCCCGCACGCGCCCTGCGCCTGCGGTGCCCGTGCGCATCGTGCGTGGAGGAAATGACCGGCCGGCCCCTGCTCGATCCGGCCACCGTCCCGGAAGACGTGCATCCCGAGGCCATCGGCCTGGTCGGCCGCTACGCCATCAGTATCAGGTGGAGCGACGGCCATTCCACGGGGATCTATACGTTCAAGCTGCTGCGGGACCTGGGCTAGGCTTTCATCTCCTCGACCTTGGCATCCGCGCCGATGGTGCGAAAGCGCTCGGCGAGGGATTCGGCCTCGGCCTGCGGCAGGTTGCGCTTGGCCACCGCCGGCACCTTCTGGAGCACCACCCGCACCTTCTCGACCGGGATGTTGAACAGGGCGGCCATCTGCTTGGCGACCGCTTCGCGTTCGGACTCGGTACGCCCGGCGCTGTTCAGGACCACCTGGTAGCGCTGGGCGGGAGCGGCCTGGTGCGCCTCTGCCAGTGCCTCGGCGGGCGACGTGACGGGCGCGGGCGGCGGAGGAGGAGGAGCCTCGCCCTTCTTGACCGCCTTGCCGCGGCAATCCTTGGTGGTGCAGCCGAAATTGGCTTTCCAGCAGCCTTCGTGGTGCTCGGCCGCGCAGACCGAGCAGACCACCGTGGGATCCTTGAGCGAAAACTTGCAGTAAGGGCACGGCCTGGCTTCCGACACGTCGCGCATCACCGTGGTCAAGGTCAGCGCGGGATCGGGCGCATCGCCCATCGAGGCCCGCTTCGCCGCCTCGATGGCATCCTGCGAGACCTCCTGCAGGCCGCCGCGGAGGCCGCTCATCGTGGCGGTCGGGAGGCGGCCGGAGACGGTGGGCGGCCGCTTGGGGACGGAACCCCGGGCTTGACCCGGGAGTGACCCGCCTGACACCAGGGCGCCGGTCGGCGGCCCGGCGGCATCGGCCCCGTCCCCGGCGTCCTCGCCGCGGCGGGCCGCCCGGTCTCGCTGGGCCTTGCGGATGGCGCCGTCCAGGATGTCCTTGAGGTGCTTGGCGTACTGCGGGTTTCCACCTTGGGCCCAGAACACCAGGGGCCTGGACTCGCCCGTATCCGCCGTGTAGTCGATGACCAGGAAGCGCTGGTTCTTGCGGATGAACTGCTGGAGCTTGCCCAGGGCCGGGTTCTTGGAAGTCTTCGCCTCGGGCAGGTTGACGTCGGCCACCTTGCGCATCCGGACCTGCACGTGGGATTCCAGCGAAACCTTGGCGATGCGCGACATCGGCATGCGAATTCGGTTGCGAAGGTTCTTGAACACGACGGCGCGCTCGTAGACCTGGAGGCTGCCCCACTCGGGCTTGTCCACCTTGAGCGTGGGGTGGCCGCCGTAGTAGTTGAGCGAGAATTCGTCGAGGAGGCTGTTGGGCAGGGCGCCTCCCTTGTCCTTGGGATCGGTCTGCTCGACGATCTCGATCTGGCTAGCCATGTCGTAGATCTTGAGCGAGATCTTCTTCTCGACCTCGTCGTAGATCTTCCGGAGCATCGTCGACGCGCCCGCGGCGATCAGCCCCACCACAAGGCCCGTGACGCCCAGTTCACCCCCGGAGAGCGAGAAGCCCGCATAGCCGAAGCCGACAGCGCCCGCGCCCATCAGGTACCGGGAGTACGGCCACTTCCTCGCGCGCAGCAGGAAGCGCTTCTTGTCTTCCTGGACGGTCTGCTTGAGCTTGTCCTTGCGGGGGGCCATCGCCGGTCAATTATACCCGTGACAGCCTAGTGGCCCGCGGGCTGGGCGGAAACGTCGGCAACGAAGCCGTTGGCAGCCTTATGCAACGCCTCCAGGCCCGCGTCGTCGGGCGCCTCCAGGTAGATGCGGATGATGGGCTCGGTCCCCGACGGCCGCGCGAGCAGCCAGCAGTCTCCTTCCAGGATGAGCTTCACGCCGTCGTCGGTGCGGGTATCCACCACCTTCCGGCCCGCGACCTCTCCGGGCGTCCGGCGGCGGAAGAAGTCCATGACCGCCTCCTTTGCCGCGGGCGAAAGATGCAGGTCGAGGCGCCGGCTCCGGGGCTCGAAACCTACCTCGGCCACCAGGTCGGCCCAGATGGCCGACAGGGGCTTGCCTTCCCGGGCGATCATCTCGGCGACCAGCAGATCGGCAAGCACGCCGTCCTTCTCGGGAACATGGCCCAGGACCGACAGCCCGCCGGACTCCTCGCCGCCTATCAGCACCGGTTCGGCCCGCATGACCGCGCCGACCCACTTGAAGCCCACCGGCGTCTCGCGCAGCGGCAGGCCGTAGCGGGCGGCGAGCCGATCGAGCAGGTGCGAGGTGGCCACCGTGCGCACGATGGCGCCGCTCATGCCGCGATTGCGGTGGAGGTGCCGGGCAAGCAAGGCGATGACCTGGTTCGGCACGTAGTAGCGGCCATCCTCGCCCACCACGCCGAAGCGGTCGGCATCTCCGTCGTTGGCGACCCCCAGCGCCATGCCCCCGCCGGTGACGGCGGCGGTGAGATCGGCCAGGAAGCGCGGCGCCGGTTCGGGCATGGCACCGCCGAAATAGGGATCCACGGACGCCCGCAAGGTCGCGACCGTGCAACCCGCCTGCCGCAGCAACTCGTCGGTGTATCCGCGGCCGGTGGCGTGCATGGCGTCGTAGGCCACCCGCAGCGCGGCTCCCCGCATGCGCTCGATATCCAGGTACCGGGCGATCGCCTCCCGGTACCGCGGGCCCGGATCGAAAGCGTCGCCATCCTCGGCTCCCCGGGTCAGCCCGGCTCCGTCGATCGTGCCGATCTCCGCGACGATGCGGTCGGTGATTTCCTTGGTCGCTGGCCCCGCGTAGTCGGGGATGTACTTGATGCCGCAGTACTGGGGCGGGTTATGGCTCGCCGTGATCATGACCGCGCCGCCGCTGGGCCGATCCTGCGCGGCATGCGCGATCACCGGCGTGGGAGCGTCCCTGTCGGCCAGCAGCGTAGGCAGGCCCTCGCCCCGCAGCACGGCGACCGCCGTGCGGGCAAAATCGCGCGCCAGGAAGCGCGTGTCGTGCGCGACGATCACGGGGCGATCCGTGCCGTAGGTGGCCGCGACGTACCGGCCGATGGCGGCGCTGACGATGCGCACGTTGTCGAACGTGAACCCCTCCGCGATGAGATCCCGCCAGCCGTCTGTGCCAAAGGTGATAGCTGCCATCCGGTCCTCCGCCTAGCCTACCCGCGTCAACGCGCCGGTCTCGCGCCCGGCCGCGAGCGCTTCGATGATACCGCGGTACTCCTGGAGCAGTTCTTCGGTCTCGATGATCGAGGTGCCGTCGGCGAACAGGTGGACGGTCGGTTCGACCGGATCGGGCAATGCCAGGACCCAGGCGTCTCCCGAGTAGATCTTGATGCCGTCCAGCAGATCCACCTTGCGGTCCCGGGTCTGCTCCACCAGCACGCGCATCACGGTGCCCTTCTGCTCCCACGGGCAAGGGATCTTCTCGTGGAAGTGGTAGAACTCGGGGATCTCCGAGCTGACATCGTCGAGGGACTTGCCGGTGATGCAAAGGGCCTCGGTGATCTTGGCGACCGCGATCATCGCGTCGAAGCCGGGGTGCAGGGCCGGCAGGATGAAGCGGCCTTCGGTACCCGCGAACACCACCTGGCGGTCCTTGGCGATCTCCATCAGCGCCCGGGCGTTGGCCTTGGTGCGGATGATCCGGCCCTCGTGCCGGGCGGCGATGCGCTCGAGCGCCGAGGATGCCGTCACCGGCACGCCGATGCTGCTGCCCGGCCTGGCCGCGAACGTGAGGTGCGCCACCGTCGCCAGCAACCGCTCGTCGAAGATGATGCGGCCCTTGTTGTCCACGAGCGTGAGCCGCTCGCCATGCGCGTCGATCTGCACGCCGAACTCGGCCTTGAGCGCCGTGACGACGTGCGCGAGCTGGTTGCGCATCTCGCGCTTCTCTTCGGCGGTGGGGTAGCGCGGGAGCAGGTGGGCGTTGAGCACGACCGTGTCGGCTCCCAGCGAACCCAGCAAGGTCGGCAGGATGACGTTGACGAAGCTGCCGGCGTAGTCGATGACTATCTTGGGCTTGCGGGCCGCGATGACGTCCGAATCGAAGACCTTGAAGAACCCGCCCTTGTAGTGCTCGACCACGCGGCTCGGGAACTGGATGTCCCCGATGTCGCCCATTCGCACCCGCCGGAAATCCTCCTTGAAGAAGTTGGCCTCGATCTTCTTCTCGAGCGCCTTGGCGATGTTGAGGCCGTCCGAGTCGAGGAACTCGATCTGCATTTCGTCGGCCAAGTCGGGATGGATGCGCACGTGCAGGCCGCCGCGCACGCTTAGCGTCGGGATCTGGTAGCGCGAGATCGGGATCGAGATGTTTTCCAGGTTGTGCACCGAGACGCCTACGCTCATCAGGCCCGAGATCAGCGCGCGATTGATCATGCGGGCGGCCGGCGAGCCGTCGCGCGAGACCGTCACGTGGCTACCAGGCGGCAGCGAGGCGCCGTAGGCCGCGCCCAGGCGCACGGCGAATTCGGGCGAAACCTCGACGTTGACCAGGCCCTTGACGCCGCTGGTGCCGAAGAGCGTGCGCTGGGCAGCCGAGCCCCAGATCAGGCTGCTGGCGACCATCGCGCCCGTCTCGATGGTCTTGTTGGGCCAGACCTTCACGTTGGGCTTGATGATCGCCTTCTCGCCGACCACGCAGTCGTTGGCCACGATGGCGCCTTCGAGGACCTCGCTGCCGCGCTTGACGCTGGTGTTCTTGGCCAGCACGCAGCCGCGCAACGCCACTTCCTCGCCGATGTAGACGTTGTTCCAGGTGACGGGCCGCTTCAAGGTGGAGTTGGCGCCGACCTGCACGTTGTCGCCGATGACCGATCCGGCCGAGACCACGGCGCCCGCCCCGATCTGGCAGTTGTTGCCGATGACGCTGGGCGCTTGCACGGTCGCCGTCGGGTGAATCTCCGTGCCCTCGCCGATCCAGATCCCCGGTTCGCGCTGGGGGTAGGGGATCTCGAGGCGGACCTTCCCCTCGAGGATGTCGTAATGAGCCTGCCGGTAGGACTGCAGGTTGCCGACATCCTCCCAGTAGCCGTCGGTGATGAAGCCGTACATCGGCTCGCCCTCGCGCAGCAGGGCGGGGAAGAGGTCCTTCGAGAAATCCAGTTCCTTCTCGGGCTCCAGGTACTCGAGGACTCGCGGTTCGAGGATGTACGTCCCCGTGTTGATCGTGTCCGAGAAGACCTCCGAGCTGGACGGCTTCTCGAGGAACCGCCGGATACGGCCCTGCTCGTCGATGATGACGACCCCGAACTCCAGCGGGTTGTCCACGCGCTTGAGCACCAGGGTGGCCACCGAGCCCTTGGCCTTGTGGTAGGCGATGGCCGCGCTGAGGTCCATGTCGGTCAGGGAGTCGCCCGAGATGACGATGAACGTGTCGGTCAGCTGATCGGCCACCGCCTTGACCGATCCGGCGGTGCCCAGCGGCATCTTCTCCTCGACGGCGTAGTCTATTTTCACGCCGAAATCGGAGCCGTCGCCGAAGTAATTCTGGATGACGTGCGGCAGATAGTAGAGCGTCATCGTGATCTCGTCGAAACCGTGGTTTCGCAAGAGGTTGACGATATGCTCGGCCATCGGCCGGCTCAGCATCGGCGTCATGGGCTTGGGGAGATCGCACGTCAGGGGCCGCAGCCGGGTCCCCGACCCGCCGGCCATGAGAACTGCCTTCATCTTCGTAGGCTCCTGGATGATCGCCCTCCGACCTCGAAGGGCATGGGATCGGACTGACTACCGGCTCGGCGCCGGGAAGATCTGGGGCTTGTGGTTGCCCTCCGAAGCCGGGGTCTGGCTCGCAGGAACACTCGCCTCGCGCTCGGCCGGGACCTGATGTTGATCGCCCGCCACGAGGCGATAGACTCCCTCGGTCTGCTCGGCGATGCGATCCCAGTTGAAGACGCGCTCGACGCGCTCGAACGCGTTCTGCACCAGCCACTGGGCGTGATCCGGGCGCGAGAGCACCTGGAGGATGCCCCAGGCCAGCGACTGCACGTCGCCGGCGTAGGTCGTGACGCCCGTGACGTCGTGCTCGATGATCTCCCACAGGCCGCCGGCATCCGACGCCACGACCGGCACGCCCGCGGCCATACCCTCGAGGGCGACGATGCCGAAGGGCTCGTAGAGGGACGGCGCGACCGACACGTCCGCGACGCGGTACAGGCGCACGAGGGTGTCATCGTCCACGTAGCCCGTGAACAGGCACTTGTGGCCCAGGCGCAGCGCCGCCGCCCGCGCCTTGAGCTCGTCCACGAAGCCGCCCTTGCCCACGATGACGAACTTGGCGTCGGGGTACTGGGCGATGATGTGCGACGCCGCCTCGAGCAGGAACTGGCCGCCCTTCTCGACCACCATCCGCCCGACGAACAGCACGATCTTCTCGAAATCCAGCGCGAAGCGGCGCCGGAACGCCATCCGCTCCGGGAAGTCGAAGTGGAACTTCGTGGGATCGATGCCGTTGGGGATGACGTGTATCTTGTCTTGCGGCACGCCGAACTGGCCCTGCACCTCGTGGAACATCGTGCTGCTGCACACGACGACCTGGTAGGACTCGAAGGTGAGGTACCACTCCTGCTGCGCGATGTAGCGGCTCATGGCGTGGTGGATGCCCTTGTTGCGGCCCGCCTCGGTCGCGTGCACCGTACCGATGAGCGGCACGTCGACCGACTTCTTGAGCAGGTTGGCCGCCTGCACGACCAGCCAGTCGTGCGCGTGGAAGACGTCGAACGGCGCGATGCGCTGGGTCTGGAGCGCCATGCGCGCCAGGCCGAAGTTGAGGTGCAGCACCCACTCGACGAAGTCGCGCGTCGGCGCGGCGACCTCGCCGCCGCGGGCCCGGTGCAAGTGGACGCCCCCGACCACCTCGTGCTCGGCCGTGTCGGGATGGTCGGCCGTGAAGACGTGGACCTCGTGGCCCTTGCGGACCAGGGCCTGGGACAGTTCTTCCACGTGCCGGGCGATGCCGCCGACTATTCGCGGCGGGTATTCCCAGCTCAGCATTCCGATGCGCATTTCAGGCTACTTCCTCTGTCTGACGTAAGTATTCCACTATCACGCGGAGCGTGTCGGGGCTCCCGAAGCCCCCGGACTTGGTGACGAGGCGCAAGTTCCTCCCGACGACCCGCGAGAGCGGGACGGCGGGGACCACCTCCGCGACGATCTCCAGCCGTTCGCCCGGCAAGGCCTCGCAAATGGCGGCCGCCGTCTCGCCGCCGGCCGCCACGACGCCCCCGAGAGCCGCCTGCTCGTGCAGGTGGCGTGCGAGGGCGCCCAGGCCACGAGACAGGCTGCGGCCCACCTGGCTGCCGGTGATGCCGAGCGTGCGCCCCAGTTCGCGATCTTTCTCGACCTGCTCGGGGGAGATCGCGGTGGTCACGATGACGTCCCGGCCGGCGATCAGCCCCTGCAGGGCCTGGCGGGCGGCCATGGCGAGCTCGGAGTGGAGCTCCCAGCCAGCGGCGCCGCCTGGCTGATCCAGCAGCAGGAGGTGCCGGACGTCCACCAGGACCAGGCGCGCCGTGGCGCCCAGGTGCTGGATCTGCTCCAGGGTGGTGGGGTTGGGCGAGCCCGACACGATGAGGATCGGCGGCGTCCGGCCCAGCACGCGGCCGGCCGGCGGGCCGAATTCCCGCCGGCCCGGACGATCGAGCTGCATGGGCGTGGCCTTTTTCGGCCGCACCGCCATCAGCGCGGCGGCCAGTCCCGCCGAACCGACCGGCAGGACGCGGTAGCCGAGCCGCCAGACGGCGCGGGCGATCTGCTCGAGATCGGCGGTGCGGGCCGCGTCGACCACCACGACGCGCATGCCGGCTGCCTTGGCGCGGGCGATCGCCCCGGCGACCGCCTCCCAGCCGGCCAGCACGGTTCGGAGGTCGATGGAAGTTACGGGCAGGCCGCTGGTCGCGGCGACCGTGGGAACGTGCGACTCGCTGGCCGGGGCGATGGGATCGGCGCCGTACTCGGTGAGGGCCACCGGGGTACCCGCGACGAGCTGGAAGCCGCCGATGGTGGTGCGCCCGTGCTCGGGGAAGGCCGGCGCCACGACCGCCAGATCGAGGCCGAGTTCGGCGAGCAGGCCGCGGATCCCGGCACCGACATTGCCGCGCAGCGTGCTGTCTATCTTGAGGTAGAACTCCTGGCAGCCGGCGTCGGCCAGCCAGCGCGCCGCCGCCGCGGATCGCTCGGCAGCGGCCTCCGGTTCGAGATGGCGCGAGCCCGCCGCGATCGCCACCGCCGTCACGTCGTCGGGCAGTTCCGCCGTATCGCCGGGCGGGAACCGGGTGATGAGCCAGGTGCGAAGGCCGGCACGATGGTACTGGAGGCCGGTATCCCCGGCCCCCGTCAAGTCGTCTGCGACGATACCGAACTTCGCGATCAGCGGTCTACCCGGCCTCGGCTCCCTCGGGGGCCACCCGATCGTCCCGCTTGCCCAGGAGCCGCAGGTTGGTCGCGCGGATGACCGGCATCTCCCGCCACTGCCCGGTATTCTGGTCCTTCCACTTCTGGATCTCGAGGCGGCCCTGGATGCCGACCAGCGTGCCCTTCTTGACGAAGTCCGCGGCGACCTGGGCCTGCTTCTCCCAAAGCTCGATGCGGAACCAGTCGGTCGTGTCCACGCCCTCGGTCCGCTTGACGGGCCGATCCACGGCGAGATTGAACGTCGTCTTGGGCGTGCCCGAAGGCTCAAGGTAGCGAATCTCGGCGTCGCGCCCGGCGCGCCCCACCAGAACTACGGAATTGACCATGTGCGCTCTCCCCGAAAAAGGTCCATGCATGATAGGCCGGACCCGGTGTTACGTCCACGTTAGATATAGTAAGTCATGATTTAAATTGTGTCAATAGAAATTTCGCTCCGGCGTGTTAGCCTCTTAGGCATGTCAGGCGAGATCATTGCCGTGCCGGCCGACATTCCGGCGGCACGGCTCATGAGCCGCCCGGTGCAGACCGTCGCGCCCGATACGCCTCTGGCCGAGGCGCATGGCGCGTTCATGCGCACCGGCCACCGCACCCTGCCGGTCGTCAGCGATGGGCGCCCCGTCGGCTTGCTTGGCCGCACCGATTGCGAGCGCGCCGTCCGGCATGGCCTTGGCGATCACGTCGTCTCGCAGGCCATGGGCCCCGCCCCGCCGGCCGTGACGACCGACGCGTCCGCCGGCGAGGTGCTGCGCATCCTGGGCGCCCCCGGGCCGGGCCGCGTGCTCGTCACGGGCGAAACGGGCGAACTCTGCGGCATCATCTCGCGATCGGACCTGCTGGTGCGCCTGCTCGGCCAGGCCGGCGACGGGGGCCCCCCGGGCGCGGTCGCGACCGACATGCCGCCGGGATTCACGGTCCTCGAAATCGCCAGCCTCCTGGAAGCTCGCTGGGCGCCGGCCGAACTGCAGCTCCTGCGCCGCATCAGCCGCGAATGCTCCGGCCGGCGCCTCTACCTGGTCGGCGGGGCGGTACGCGACCTCCTGCTGGGCCGCCCGAGCTACGACCTCGACCTGATGGTCGAGGATTCCGGGCAGCAGGCTGCCCGGCACCTGGCCACGGTCCTGGGTGCCGAGGTGTCCGTCCACGAGCCCTTCGGCACGGCGACGCTGGTGCTGCCCGGGGGGCGCCGCATCGACGTGGCGACGAGCCGCGCCGAGCTTTACTCCAGGCCGGGCGCCCTGCCGGAGGTCACGCCCGCCGGCCTCCTGCACGACCTGGCGCGGCGCGACTTCACGCTCAACGCGCTGGCGATGCGCGTGGATCCCGGTGCCTGGGGCCGAGTGATCGATCCGTATGGTGGACTCGACGACCTCGAGCATGGCCGCCTGCGGGTGCTTTACACCATCAGCTTCATCGAGGATCCCACCCGCCTCGTGCGGGGCGTTCGTTTCGAGCGGAAGTTCGGTTTGCGGCTGGAGCCCAGGACGGCCGAGCTGGCCCGTTTCGCGCTCGCGTCGGGGAAACTGGACGCCCTCGGCGGGGAGCGGCTCAAGAACGAACTGCGCAAGCTTCTCGCGCTGCCCGATCTGGCCGGCGCGGTCTCGCGGCTGGCCGAATTCGACGCGTGGCGCCTGCTGCATCCGGCACTCGCCGGCACCGCTCCGGATGCCGGCACGCTCGAACGCCTGGAGGCGGTCCTGCGGGAGTGGCCCGAGCTTGCGGGCGACGACGCGCTGGCGGCTCGCTATCGGGGCACGCTGGCGGTCGTGCTCGCTCCGCTGGGCCCGGAGCGGGCCCGCGAGGCGCTGGCGAGCCTGCACTCGGCCGGCGAGGACATCCGGGGGATCGTGCAGGCCATCCAGGCCGGCGCGGATCTCGGGGATCGGCTCCGCGACCTGCTGGCGGGCCAGGCGAGCGAGCGGTTCAGGGCGTTCCGGCAGCTCGGCGCCGACGCCCTGCGTCACCTGGCGGCCCTGTCGGGCCTCCCGGCCGTGCGGGCCGCCGCGGTAGAGCACCTGGCGGTCCGCGAGGTGCGCCTGCTGGCCGTCGACGGGGACTGGCTCAAGGCGCAGGGGGTGGCGCCAGGTCCCCTGCTCGGCAAGGTCCTGGACGACACGCTGATGGCGGTGATTGACCGTATCGTTCCCCCGGACCCGGAGGCGCAGCGCCGCTTCGCGCTCGCCCGGGCGCGGGAACTCGGCGCCGTCCCCGGCGGTCGGAGCTGATAGCGGCGCCCAGATGACCTTGCGCTGTCTTCGTCACCCCGGCGAAAGCCGGGGTCTAGCCGAGGTCTGGCTAGATTCCGGCTTCCGCCGGAATGACGCGGGGCGGAGTCGTGTGAGCGGCGCTATGAGTGAGTATGAGATTCACACAGGCCCCCTCGATGAGGCTCTGACGAAAGGTCTCGCATAGAAGGTGTTCGGATTCCTCGACTTCTCGGACGCGCCGGAGACGCTGGTGCGGAAGATCCTCATCCTGCTGCCGATCTTCCTGATCTCCATCACGATTCACGAGTTCGCGCACGCCTTCGTCGCGCGCTCCCTGGGCGATCCCACCCCGGAGGAGGCCGGCCGCGTGACCCTCAACCCCGTCGCCCATCTCGATCCGCTGGGAACGCTCATGATCCTGTTCGGCCCGATCGGCTGGGCCAAGCCGGTGCCGATCGATCCCGGCCGCCTGGGCCGCTGGGGTACGTTGCTCACCGCCGCTGCCGGTCCGTTCTCCAATCTCGTCCTGGCTATCGTGTCGATCGCCGCGCTCAAGCACCTGCCAGGGATCATGGCCGGCACGGGAGCGCCAGGGGACCTGCTCCTGCCCTTCGCCGTCGCCCTGTCGCTCAATCTCGGCCTCGCGGTCTTCAACATGCTGCCCATCCCCCCGCTGGACGGCTCGCAGATCGTCTACAGCCTGCTGCCGCCGCGCCTCCTGCCCGCCTACCACAATCTCATGCCTTACGGCGTCATCGCCCTGGTCGCCCTGGTGATGCTGCCGGTCGGCGGCGTGTTCCTTGATGGCATCATGCGGGCCGCGCGTGCCTTCCTCGTGGACCTCGTGCCTTGAGGCCGGCACGGAGGCCGGCCCCACCGTGAGGTAGGATGGGCGCGCTCGGGAGGCTGATCCAGGTAGGTCACTACCTGCTTTCGCGGCCGACGGCCGACGATCTGCGGCTGGCGGCCCTCCGGCTGGATCCGGCGGAGTTCGAGATCTTCGCGGCGATGGGGCCCGCCGATCAGGCCCACGGGGCGCGGGTCGCCGACCGCCTGGTCCAGGGCGGGGCGCCTCCCGGGGTCGTCGCGGCCGGCTACTTGCATGACGCCGGAAAACCCCCGTCGTTCGGCCTGTTCTGGCGATCGTTCGCGGTGCTCTGGCCGGATCCCCGGCCGCCCGCCGACCCGCCCGAGCGCGCTCCATGGAAGCGCGCACGGCAGATCTACCACTGGCACGGCCACTATGCCGCGGCCGCCCTGGCCCGCGCCGGCGCGTCCGCCGAGGTGCAGGCCCTTGTTCGGGGCGAGGGCATGGGCCCATGGGCCGACGCGCTTCGCACGGCGGATGATCGCGGCTGATGGCGGCCTGCGAGGCGCGGCGCGACGGCGTCGTTCTTGACGTGCGCGTGCAGCCGCGGGCAGGAAGGGACGGTATTCTCGGCGTGCAAGGCGACAGGCTGCGGCTGCGTGTCGCGGCCCCGCCCGTCGACGGTGAAGCCACGGCCGCCTGCCGGAGCCTCCTTGCGGAGGCCTTCGGGGTGCCTCTTTCGGCCGTTCGGCTCCTCAAGGGGGAGCGGAGCCGGGACAAGACCTTCGCCATCTCCGGCGATCCGGCTGCCCTGGAATCGGCTTTCGCTGCCGTCGAAAAACCGGTTTAGCAGGCAGACATAACTGGGTATAAGGGCAGATGGGGGAACACTGATTTCGTCGAGCCTTGGAAGGGGCTCAGCTGGAAGGAGCAAGCCATGGGGGGTAAGAGCCTCGTCTGGGCGGTCGCGCTGGTATTTGCCCTTAGCCTGCCCGCGTATGCCCAGAAGAAGAACTATTCCGAGCAGGCCAACTCGTCACGCTCGGAGAAGAAGGAGACCCACACCACCGAGGTGAAGGCAAAGGTTCAAAAGCGGACCACCGTCGGGGACGATACGTACCTGCAGGAGGCCGACACCAGCCAGATCACCAAGCACTTCAAGACGGATACGTACACCACCTACACGTGCACCTGGTTGGAGTCCGTGACCAAGTCGCGCACGGTGACGTACGAGATCGAGCGCTTCTGGGAGTATCCGTGCCCGCCCGGGGCGCGGGAGGTGATCCGGTACGGGACCCGGACCGAGACCTACGAGGAAGACGAGCCCCGTAGCGACAACGTCACCCGCCTGACCAACACGTCGTACTCGTCCGAGGTGCAACCCAAGACGACCGGCTCGTTCCGCACCGTCTCGCGGCTCAGCAGCGGCGCCATCGCCTCGATGGCCACCGCCGCGGGCGCCGCGGGCGCGGGCCGGGACATCGGCTTCTCGGGCGACACCGGCTCCGGCTCCGACGGCGCGCGGGTCTCGAGCGCCGGCAAGACCAAGAAGATCGCCGGGGCCACGAAGGCCATCAAGGCCGGCGGCGCCAAGGACTTCGACGCATCCGGTTCATACTCTGGCGGCGGCCTGACCCTCGTCGTCGCAGGCAAGGGCGGCGACGACTACGACCTGACCTTCGGCGCATTCAAGACCGAAGCGAAGTTCAACCGCGGCAAGGGCAAGATCGAAGCCGGCAAGGGCAAGAACGAGACCGTGGATTTGACCTTCGGCAACGGGGGTAATAGTCTGACGGGCACGATCAGGGGCAACGCCGTCTCGCTGACGAAACAGTAAACCCCCTGATCCCCCGGCAGGAGGGATCATGCGCCAGTTCGTCGTAGCCTTCATCGTTCTAGGCGTCGCAGGCTGCAATCTCGCAACCGGTCCCCGCTCGACCGCCGGGTCGGGCGGGGACGATGCTTCGGGCACGGGCGGCTCGGGCTCCACGGGGGGCAGCGGCGGCGGTTCCACGAAGACCCCGACGCCCTCTCCGGTGACCGAAACCCCGGCGCCGATCGCCGCCTCGACCGGCAGCGACCCGGCCACATCAAGTGCCTCGACGGCGAAGTTCCCTTACAAGGCTGCGCGGTTCCCCATGGCCGTGGTAGACGACCTGATGGTTGCTCCGGGCGGCATCTTCGAACCGGTACCGCCCCAGACTCGCGGCGTCATCAATAATGTCTTCGCGATGGCAAAGCTCACGGCCTCGGGCGGGGGGACTACCGTCGGCACCTGGGCCACGGCGTCCCTGCCTCTCCGGATCTGCGATCAGGAATTGACGGTCGACCACAAGAAGCGCCTCGTCATGGTCGGCGGAGTCACCCAGGCCGAGGGCACCTTCAACAACTCCCCCATCAAGGACGTGTACCTGGGCACCGTCAATGCGACCACCCCGGCCGTGACGTGGGAAAAGCAGGCCGCATCGGCCCTGCCGGCCAATCTGTCCTCGTTCGCCCTGGCAACGGCGGCCGACGGGAAGACCCACTACGTCGCCGGTGGCATGGGCCCCCAGGGCCCGGTAGACGAGGTCCTCATCGGCCGCTCGGCGGACGATGGAGCCGTGACCTGGACCAAGTCACCCAACTTCCTGCCTTCGTCCCGCTCCGGGTCGGCCGCGGTGGCAGCCAACTCGCGCCTGTACGTCATTGGCGGGGTGGTGGGCAGCGACCGCACCAGGTCGGTACTTGCGGCGCAGATCAAGGCCGACGGCTCCCTGGGCACGTTCGCGGAGGTCGCGCAATTGCCCGAAGGCCGGGGCTTCATGAGGGCATACGTCGACAAGGGCAACAAGATCGTGGTCGTAGGCGGCAGCAGGGTCGACGAGAGCGATTCGAGCGCCGGTACGACCGGCGGAACGACCAAGACCGTCTTCGTCGGGCGCTTCGACTCCTCCGGAACGCTCACCTTCGGCCAGGCGCCGTCTCTGGCGGATGTGAGCCAGCACTTCGGGCTCGCCCTGTCCTCCACGGGTGCGATAATGGCCGGCGGAACCCGGTTTGGCGAGACCAAGCAGTTCGTCGACCAGGTGCTGCAGATTCCCTTCAACTAAGGAGCGCTCCTTGACGCGTCGGACCAGCATTTCGGCCACGTTGGGTATCGCGTGCCTCGCGGCGCCGTTGGTCTGGATGGCCCCGGCCGCGGCGACCCCCTTGTCCGAGGCGGACAGGAAGCTGCTGGTCTTTCACGCCGAGGCGGATCGCCTCGCGACCAGCTTTGCGGCCAGGAGCTGGCCCGGTTTCGGATGGGACAAGTACGCGTTCGTGGTGTTCGACCCCAATCGCGTGGCCTTTCAATTCAATTCGAGCCGGCCGTTGCCCGGTTTCTCGCCACTCCAGGGCGCGCCCGCGCGGGGGCGCAATCCGGTCTTCGTCAGGTACGGCTCCACGCAGCAGTTCACGCCTGGGAAAGGTCCGTTCGAGTTCGTGGTCGCCGTCGGCGGCCAGCGCGTGATTCCCATCGCCGTCTCCGGCATCGAGGCAGCGCTGCCAAACGGGTACTCACCGGCGTCGCTGCTGTATTTCCCGCTGTTGGTCCACCTGCGCGAGCAGTACTCCTGGTTTGCCGAGTACATGCGAAAGGGCGAGGACTGGATCTCCCAGTATCCGCTCGGCGACATCGACAATTTCGCCCTCGCCGACCTCGAGAGCGCATGCCTCAAGTTCGCCGCGACGGCTACCGCGGCCGAAGACGCCATCCGCGCCGCCAAATGGTTCGTGGCCGTTCGCCTTACCAGGCAAGCCAAGCTCTCGGCCACAAGCGTCAAGCACGAGAACTACCAGGAGATCCTGGTGGCGGCGGCCCGCTACGGCTCCCTCCACCTCGCGACGCATGGGGCGTCGCCCGAGTACAAGCCCCTGCCCGCCCTGGCCGGCGTGGCCCGCGGCTGGTCGTACCCTACTCAAGCGGATGTGGCCAAATGGCTGGCGACGGCCCTCGATTCGCCGATGGATGCCCGCGCCCTCACCCGCGAGCGCCTGGGGCTGTCGGGCATGGGCCAGGCCATGTTGCTCGACCGCCTGGGGGCCAAGGATTGGCGGCGCCAGTTGGCGACGTCCGGCAGCTACGCGCCGCTTCTGGCCAAAGCCGCAGGATACGACGACGCCGAGCGTGCGCCGATCGTCGAGGAGGCGAAGAAGGCTCTCAACTTCGAGGTCCTGCAGATTCGGGCACGCGGCATCGTCGAGAACAACCTGCGCATGATCGAGGCCTTCGACCGGCAACCCGGCTGGATCGTCAAGGTGAACCTGCCGGACGTCGGGACCTCGCCCACTGCCAATCTGGGCCTACGCTGGGAACCCGGGGGCTACTTCCCGCTGGAAATCGACAGCCGCACCCGCCTGTTCCTGCCGCCCTACCGCGCCATCCACTTCACGACGGCGCACATGAGCATCGAGCTTGCCGCGGTGCCGGCCAAGTTCTACTCGGTGGACTACTCCAATCCGTTCCGCAACCTGATCCTGCGGCTGCCGCTCAATCCAGGCGACGTCAAGCTGGATGGCCAGGACCTGGCGCTGCGGCCGGGCAACCGGGCCATTGCGAAGAGCCTGGTCATCAAGGCGCCCAAGGCCACGCTGACGTTCAAGCGCGGGCGGGTGGTCGTCTCGCGGGACGCGATCGAAGTCAAGCCATGAAATAAGAGGGGGGACCTGTGATTGGTCCCCCCGTCCCGATGCCCATGGTCAGAGTGAGGCTTCCCGCTTACAGGGATGCTTACACTAGAACCGGTCGGCAAACACCGGCTGGTTGACCGACGCCTTCCAGACCACGCTGCCCTCGGGCGACAGTTCGACGACGCGGTTGTTGTCCGTGTCGGCGATCAGCGTGTTGCCGGTCGCAAGGCGCTTGGCGGAACCCGGGTTGTTGAGGTTGCCGGCGTCGCCGCCGCGGCCGGGGACCATCCAGACCAGCTGGTTCTGGGCGTTGACTTCCATCACCCGGCTGTTGCCGGCGTCGCAGACCAGGGTGTTGCCGTTCGGCAGCCGCTGGGCTGAACTCGGGTTGTTGAGTACGTCGGCGCTGCCGTCGCCCAGGCCCCAGACGATACGGCCCGAGCCGTCCACCTCGATCACCCGATTGCGGCCCGAATCGGCGATCAGCGTGTTGCCCTTGGGCAGTCGCTCGGCCCAGCGAGGGGCTTTCACGCCTTTGTACTCCCAGACGATCTTGTTGGACTTGTCGATCTCCACGACGCGGTCGTTGCCCGTATCGGCCACCAGGATATTGCCCGACGGCGTACGCGAGGCGCCCTTCGGCTTCTGGACGCCGCCGAAGCCGAGCTGCCAGACGGCGCGGGCCGTGTAGGTGGCGCGCTTGGCGCCGCCGTCGCCGAACTCCACGACCTTGTCCCCGCCCGCGTCCGCCACGAGGGCGGCGCCGTCGGCGAGGAACACGGCGCTCCAGGCTTGCGAGGCGCCGAAGGTTCCCACGGTCTGCTGCCAGGTGTCGATCTCGAGGATCTGGCCGGGGGTCGTGACGAGAGTCCGGCCAGCCTTAGGACCGGTGGCGAGCGGCTGCAGCGCGATGGCCACGGCGCTCGAGGAGCCGGGCTTGACGACCAGGGCCTCGCTGGTCGAGCCGTAGCCGCCGAGCGTGGCCTTCACGGTCGCCGGACCGGCCGGCACGCCTTCCAGGCGGAACTGGCCGTTGGCATCGGTGGTGGCCTTCTTGCCCGCGACCTCGACCACGACGTTGGCCAGGGGCTTGTCGGCGCCGGCGATCTTCACCGAGCCGACCACCAGGCCGACCGGGCCACTGCGCTGCGAAAGCACGACCTTCGTCTTGGTGTCCCCGCCGGCGACGTCCACCGTGGCGCTGCCCGTGACGCCCTCGAGGGTGGCGATGGCCTGGTAGCCGCTGCCGCTCGGCACGCCCTTGAAGATCGCGTTGCCCTCTTCGTCGGTGCGGACCTCGGCCACGGGCGTCTGCCGCGAATCGAGCAGCTGCACGATGGCGCCGGGAGCCGGTTGCTCGCCGTACGTCACCAGGACCGTCACGCTGCCGCCGCCGGTCTCTTCGACCATGACGCCGCCGGGCCGGTTGCCGCAGCCCGTGAGGACCACGAGCACGAAGACCAGGAGGCTGGTAGCGAGGTTACGCAGCATCACTTGCACGCGTGCCCTCTACGGCGTGAACAGGAAGCTGGTCGCGTTCGACTCGGCGAATGCCTTGGCCGTCGCTGCGTTGCCGGTATCGGTCTTGTAGGCCGTGACGGTCCACGTGTAAGGCACGTTGGGTTGCAGGACCATCGTCCAGACCGCGGGCATGAGCCCCGGATAGCCGTCGCCCAGTTCGCCGTACTTCATGGTGATGGCTTCCTGGCCGGCGCGGAAGCCGCGCCACTGCGGCAGGAAGTTGCTGCCGGCGAAGACTTCCACGAAGTAGCCGTCGGCGTTGTTGACGCGGGACCACTGGAACGCGGGCTGGATCCCCGTGCCCTTGGCGTTGTTCTCGGGCGCGATCAGGTTGGGCACGTCGAGGGGGTACAGGGGCGCGGTCTCGTCCACGCCCGAGGCGATCACCTTGTTGCTCGTGTTGAGCGCCTCGACCAGGTACTTGTACTTGTTGCCGGGCGTGAGCTGGTTGACCCCCGGGATGCTGTATTCCCGCCAGTACAGCGGGAGCGACTTGACGATCGAGTTGGCGTTGATCGTCTGCCGAATAGTGAACTGGTCTCCGCCGTCGCCGTTGCGCGAGATGCGGTAGGCCACAGCGCCCTGCGGGAGCGTCCAGCGCAGATCCACGTGGATGTTGATCAGGCGGTTCTGCTTGCCCCAGGGCGAGAGCGGGTTGCTCGTCACCGAGTACGCCGTCGCCTTCACCTTGATCTCGCCGGCCTTGGTGGGCGGATCGGGCGTCGGGATCGGCTTGGGGATGTTCGTCGGCACGGAGCCGGGGTCCGCGGTCTGGGGACCGCTCGGGACCGGCTCGGAGGCCTGCGACTTCTTCGGGGCTGCGGGTGCCGGCGCGGCCGCGGCGCCTTCGGCGGCACCCTGGCCGGGCAGCGTCGGATTGTCGCCGCAACCGGCGGAGAGAGAGACCATGGCGACCGCAAGGAGGGCCGCTCCGATGGCCTTCGCTCGCTTGCTCCGCACTGCCTACTCCTCTCCCTCTGGAATACCGGGTCTTGTCATTGCTTGTCGCCGGAGAAGGCGCGGGAGTTTCCTAAGCGGCAGTTAAACCGAATTCAAGTTTCGGGAATGCTTCGGCAAAATCCAATCGTCCCCCCGGCGAAGGGGGGACGATCGGGACGACCATCAGATGCGGTCGGCGTACAGCGGGGCCTCGGCCGGCATCTTCCAGACCACGCCCAGGCCGGGCTCGATCTCGATGACGCGGTTGTTGCCCGTGTCGGCGATCAGGGTGTTGCCACCGGGAAGGCGCGTCGCGCTGTTGGGGTTGTTGAGGTTGCCCGCGCCGCCATCCTCGACCTTGCGTGCGCCGCCGGCCATCCAGACCATCTGGGCCTTCCGGTTGATCTCCATCACGCGGTTGTTGCCGGCGTCGGTGACCAGGTAGGTGTTGGTCTTCTTGAGGAAGGTCGCGTGCGTCGGGTTGTTGAGGATGCCGGCGGTGCCGTCGCCGACGCCGAAGACGATGTCGCCGCTCGGATTGAGTTCGATCACGCGGTTGTTGCCCGTGTCCACGATCAGCGTGTTGCCATTTTCGAGTCGCTCGGCCCAGCGCGGCGCCTTCAGGCCCTTCTTGTACTCCCAGACCTTGTTGTTGGACGTGTCGAGTTCGAGCACCCGGTTGTTCTTGGTGTCGGCGATCATCGTGTTGCCGAACTTGGTGCGGCTGGCGCCGCGGATGCCGCTGACATGGCCGAAGATGCCGAGCTTGGCGCCGTCGAAACTGGCGACCTTGGAGCCGGTGGGGCTCATCTCGACCGCGATGCCGCCCCAGCGAGCCGCGTCGGCGATCAGGATGGTGCCGGCGCCCGGCACGTAGGTGGCGCTCCAGGCCTCCTGGGTGGGAATCGAGAGCACCGCGTTGTGCCAGGCATCGACTTCCACGACCTTGGAGGTCGTCGTGATGACCGTGTGGCCGGCCCGCGGCCCCTTGCTCACCGCGTCGAGCGCAAGGTCCACCGTCTGCGAGGACCCGGGCTTGAGGGTCAGGTCCTTGGCCGCCGCGGTGTAGCCGGCCGCCTCGGCCTTGAGCGTCACGGCGCCGGCCGCGACCTTGTCGAGCTTGTAGGCGCCGTCCGCGCCGGCCTCGGCCGCCGCGTCACCCGCGGAGACCTTCGCCCCGGGAATGGGAGCGCCGGTCTGGGAGTCGGTCACCTTGCCGGTGACGACCGCCGTCGGACCGCCGGCGAGCTTGAGCTCGATCTTCACCTTCACGGCCTCGGAGCCGCCGGCCACCCGGATGCCCTCCGCGGCGCCCGTCGCGCCGCCCTTCTCGGCCTTGACGACGTACGAATCGCCGGGATTGACCTTCTCGAAGGCCGCCTGGCCGCTCTCGTCGGTCTGCCCCTGGTCGATCGCCGCGCCGCTCCCGTCGGAGAGCTGCACCAGGGCGCCGGCCACGGCCTTGCCGTCCTGGTTGACCAGGACCGAAATCGTCCCCGTGCTCTTGTCGCCGTCGCCGCCGGCATCGGTGCCCACGCCGCGCCGGCCGCAGCCGGCCAGCACGAACACCGCCAGCATGGCGACCAGGAGGGTGGTCAGAAAACGCTTCATCATGAGCTTGCTCTCCGCTCGGCGCCTAAGGCACGAAGATCTGGGACGGCGCGTTGGACTCGGCTATGGCCTTCGCGGTGGCCATGTTGCCGGTGTCGGTCTTTATGGCCGTGACCGTCCAGGTATAGCGCTGGCCCTGGGTGAGGACCGCGGTCCACACCGCGGGATACGTGCCGGGATAGAAGTCGCCGCCATCGCCGTAGGTCATTGCGATGCGCTCGGCTCCCGCCCCGTAACCGCGCCAGGTCGGCACGAAGTACATGCCGCTGAAGACTTCCACGAAGTAGCCGTCGGCGTTGTTGACCTTGGTCCACTGGAACTGCGGCTGGATCGTCGTGCCGGCGGCCCCGTTGGCCGGGCTCACCAGCTTGGGCATGCCCAGCGGGTACAGGGCCTTGGTGCTGTCCTCGCCCTGGGCCATGACCTGGCCGCTCGAGTTGAGCGCCTGCACCATGAACTTGTAGGGCCGGTCGACAGCCACCGCGTTGGTCAGCAGGCCGCCGCCGTAGCGGTAACGAGTGGTCTTCGCGTTCAGCGTGGCCTTGAGGTAGAACTTGTCGTCCGAGCCGTCATTGACCGACACGCGGTAGGACGCGGCTTGCTTGCTGGCCGACCAGGCCAGGTCGACGTAGGTCGAGACCCGGGCGTAACCCTGCTGGCCCACTCCGGCCAGCGGATTCGAGGTCGAGGAAGTGGCCCGCGCCTTCAGGGCGATCTTGGCCGGATCGGGCGGCGGCTCCGGATTCGGGATGGCCTTCGGGATGTTGGTCGGTACGCCGTCCGGATCCTTCGAAGGGCTCGAGGGCTGCTCCTCGCGTGGCGCCGGCGCCTTGTCCTTGTTGGCCGGCGGTTGCGCACCCGGCGCGACCGCCGCCGGATTGGCGGCGACCCCGGCCCCGGCCAAGGAGTCCTGGCCCTCGGAGGTGGCGCAGCCCGCCACGGGCGCGGTCAAAGCGGTGGCGCAAGCGAAAAGCACAAGGGACCGAGCTGGCCTCATCGGAACCGTCCTTAATGACTGAGTCATCTATTTAATAAGTCCTTAATGAGGTTATGGCTCGTTCCTTGCCAGCTCTTGCCAAGAAACGGCAAAGATAAAATTAAGGTTTGTTTAAGTCCGCGCCCTGCTTGAAGGAGAGCCTCAGTCCTGGAAAAGTCTCAGGTACTCCTGGTACTGGTACTCTTCGATCAGCTCCTTCGGGGGGAAGAGGTCGTTGAGGCTCTTCCAGCCCAGGCGATTCACCGTTGACCGGGAAATCCGCATCGTCAGGAGGACGCGACTCGGGTAGGCGGCAATCTCCGGCGGGAGCTTGGCCTCGGTGATCGCCCGGAGGCGCAGGGTCTCGGCCTGGGGATACGCGCGCAGGGCGTGCTCGATCACCTTGTAGGAGATCTCGGTCAGGTTCTGCCGGAGCTGGATCTTGTAATCCTCTTCGCCTTCAAGCTGCCCGCGCGTCCACTGGCCGCGGATCTTCCAGGCCAGCGGCTGCGGATCCCACTCGCAAATCACCTCGGCGATCCCGGGCCGTCTGACCGTCGTCTTGATCTTGCCGCCGACCTGGTCGTAGATCACGAAGGACTCGTCGGGGAAGGCGCCGGGACCCGGTAGGGCCGGCGTGTTGACCAGGATCTCGACGGGCGGGCGCGTGGGGATCGCCGCGGGCGGCGCGGTAGGCAGAGATACCGGACGCACCGGCGGGAGTGTGGGCGCAGCTACCGGTGGAAGCGTGGGCATCGCCACGGGCCTGACCGGCGGCACCGTGGGCACCGCGATCGGCCTGACTGGCGGCAGCGTGGGCATCGCGATCGGCCTGACCGGCGGCGGCGTGGGGATGGCGGCCGGAGGTGGCGCCGGAACCGGCAGGGCCGGGGGAGTCACGACCGCCGGCGGAGGGGTGAGGATCACCGCGGCGGGCGGCGCGATCACCGGTACCGGCGGCGTGACCACGACCGGCGCGGGCGGCGGCGTGATCGCCGGCATTGCGATCGGCACTCCGTGCACGGCCGGGAGGCCCGGCACCGCGGGCGTGGGCACCGGCGTCGGCCGCGGCGTGGGCCGCGGCGTGGGCACCGGCGTCGGCCGCGGGGTCG
>Ga0194120_10001664_pt1 | contig 39941 bp, 25 predicted proteins | sample TA2MahCa65mmetaG_FD_148642 | JGI IMG/M metagenome (GOLD analysis project Ga0194120, IMG submission 148642) | Freshwater microbial communities from Lake Tanganyika, Tanzania - TA2015019 Mahale Deep Cast 65m | ecosystem: Environmental > Aquatic > Freshwater > Lake | place: Tanzania: Lake...
TTGCGCCGGTTTCCCCGGGAAACCTGAGTTATGTCAAGCGCCACTAAAACTGACCCCCTCGGCGCCACTAAAACTGACCCCCTTGGGTGGGCGTGCCGACGGCCCGCGGTGTCGGATGCCGCCGGATAGCGCGTGCGGCAGCGCGCGCCGCCGTGGACGGCCCCGCAGGGGCGTCCTAGGGCGGGTGGGCGGGCCTGGGGTGGGGTGCTCGCACGCCAAGAATGCGCTTGGATCGATGCGGTTGGGCCCGAAGCGCGCGCAATTTGCCGTCGCGATCGCCACGCAACGTACGCCGCGCGCGCCATGGGGCGGTCGCATCGAAGGAACCCGCAAAGGATGTCGAGGCGCGCGCAGGTAGCCGCGTGGATCGCCGCCCCACGTGGACCGCGCGCCACATGCGGTGCGTGCATCGAAGGAGCAAACCGTTGGCCTCGAATCACAGGCCATTCATCACGATGTTGGATGGTTCTTGTCAGCCGACGAGCGACCACCGCCACCACCGTTGGTCCGTGGTCGAGTGCGCACTTTGGCAGCTCGCGTGGTCGGCGACTGGGCCAGAGCGGGGCATTTTTTTGGGCGCGGCCTCCAACAGGAGGACAGGCCGCGCCAGCCGGCGGCGCGCAGCGCGGGGCGTGGGGGCCGCGGCCGGAGCCGGCGGTCAAGGGCGAAGAGCGAAGCGTCCCTTGACGGCCGGCGAGGCTGTGGCACCCCACAGCCAAAACCCAGCACTGTGCGCCGCTTGCGGCGCTCCCTTCTCCCCGTTGGCGCTGCGCACGCGAGGACGCCGCCGCCATGCCCAGAGCAGGCGTCGCTACTTCGCCGCAGCTGCGTCGCGTGGTCTGAGCAGGCCCGCGCGGCGCTTCTCGCGCATCCGGTAGCTTTCGCCCTGGATTACCAGTGCATAGCTGTGTTCCAGCAGTCGATCCAGCATTGCGGCGGCCACCATTTCGTCGCCAAACATCGTGCCCCAGTGGGTCACAGGCTGATTGGTCGTGATCAACGTCGACGCCTTGCCATGCCGCCGATTGACCAGTTGGAACAACAAGTTCGCGGCCACTTTGTCGTAGGTCAAGTAGCCGAGTTCGTCGATGATCAGCAGTTTCGGCTTGGCGTACTGCGCCAGTCGGTCCGACAACCGGTTGTCGGCGCGCGCCTTGTCCAGCGCCGCCAGCAGTTCCGTGGCCGTCACGAACAGCACCGAGTACCCCGCCTGCACCACCGCGCGGCCGATGCCGATGGCCAGGTGCGTCTTGCCGACGCCGGGCGGGCCAAACAGCAGCACGTTGTGGCCATGACCCACGAACCGGCCGGTCGCCAGTTCCCGGACCTGCGCTGGGTCCACGGACGGTTGCGCCGACCAGTCAAACTCCTCAAGCGTCTTTGGAACGGGAAAGTGAGCGATCTGAATGCCCATCTTGACCCGCTTGTCCGCCTTTGACGCCACCTCCGCTGCCAGGACGAGGTCCAGCAGTTGCAGGTAGTCCATGTGCTCACGGCTGGCTTGGTCCAGCAGCGCATCCAGGCGCGACTGCACCAGCCCGAGATACAGTCGCTTGCAGTTTTCCTCGACGCGAAGTCGAACGATGTCCGTCATGTCACCCCTCCAATTGCCGTCGCGTAGTCCGCAAGCGACCTACCGTAGCTCGCCAGCGCGCCCGTCTCCGATGTCGTTTGCCCGCGCACAAGGCCAGCAAAGTGCCCAGGCGACGTCACGCGTTCATGCCGCTGCTGTGACCGAGCGTGACGGGCCACTTCTTGACCATTGCTCCAAATTACCACTTCGCTGCCGCTTACTTGCACGTCGACAGTAGTCCGCGCCAAGCGATGCGGCACCGAATACCGAACTGTGTCGACATCGACGTAGCAGTCATTCGCCACCGTGCGACGCAGGCGCTGTGTCGTCACCTGCATGTCCGGATTGTGCAGAGGTTGCAGCGCGGCACGCTCCGCCGCATTGAATCGGTCGATTGGCCGCTCGTGCGTGGTCCCGTGGATGCGCTCGTCCGCCTTTGCCATCCAAGCGACCAGGTGCTTCTCCAAACTCGCGAAGTCCGCGAACGCACGCCGGGCGATTGCATTGCGCTTGACGTACTTGACGCCCGATTCCACCTTGCCCTTGGTCCTCGCCCGATACGGCTTGCACGCAAACACGGCGATGTGGCGATCGCGGCAGTAGGCCTCAAACGCCGGGTGCACCTTCACGTCCTCCGGCGTGTGGCGCAAAATCAGTGCCTTGGCGTTGTCCACAACGACTTGCTCAGGTCGACCGCTGAAGTGAACCAGCGCGCCTTCCAGCCCGAGTTTCCATTCGTCCTGGCGCTGCGACAGGCCAGCGCGGACGAAAGTCCGCCGACTGTATCCCAGCGTTGCCACGAAGAAATACACCGTCTGCTCGACCCCGCCGATGAGCACTCGCCGCTCACCGAAGTCCACCTGCATCTGCTGGCCCGCTGGCGTTTCGAACCGAACAGTCGTCGCCTCCCGCACCGCTACGGCCCTACGCTCTGCCGCAACGATCCGCTGAACCGTGCGAAGCGACGCCGAAACGCCTTCCTCTGCCAACAGGTCCTGGACCACGACCGCGTTGCCGTCGGCCGATGTCCGCCAAAGCTCGATGGCATGCGCCTGCTGCGCAGCCGTCAACTTCCGTCCGCGCGGACGCAACTGCTGGCCTTGTTTGGGATGCCGCAAATAGCGGCGAACCGTGTTCTTCGAAACCCCGAGCAGCAGCGCAATCCGCTTGACGCCATGCCCGCCGCGTCGCAAACCTTCAATCGAACTGACAATCGCTTGATCCAACATGCGCACCTCCTCGGTGCACACGATCAGACCAGATTGGACGATTTCCATACGACCCCGTGCCGACGCAAGAACCGAACCGAGGGGGGGGTCAGTTTTGCTGTCGCCAGGGGGTCATTTTAAGTGACGCCTGACACCAGCGACGTCGTGGACTCCGGCCCCAAGGCGCGCGGCAAGCCCAAGACCTGCGCGGAACAGGGCCTCGCCGTGGACTGCGCGACGACCAGGGAGTGCCACGTGTTGGGGTTGTGCACCTTCGACCCCACAGGCAAGGAATTGCCCATCGAAGGCTGCTACTGCAAAGCCACCACGGACCAAGAGTGCGAGCAGTCGCACAAGTGCTATGCCCACTACGCATGCAAAGCCCACAAAGGCGCGTGCCAGCAGACCACGAAACTCGGAGCGTGCTGGCCGGGACCGCTCGGGCAGTGCGCCGTGCACGGTCTATGCGGCGACTACGAGGGCAGTTGCTTGCGGCCGACGCAGGCTGCGTGTGCGATGTCGGAAGCCTGCAGACTGCGCGGCGAGTGCCATTCGTGTCCGAAAAACGGCATATGCAAAGACCCGAAAGGCCCGTACCCAGGCGCGCGCTGTTGGGCCGTGTCCGACGCCGACTGCGCGCAATCGGCCGGCTGCTTGTGGCGCGGCGAGTGCGAACTGGCCTCCAAAGCCAAGCAGCGCGGCGGAGAGGGAAGGGCATGCAGCGCCTACAGCCATGCGGCCTGCGCCTCGTCGCTGGGCTGCAAGTACAAGGGCGCGTGCGCGCTCGGCGGCGACGGCCAGTGTCGAATCACCGCTGAAGGCTGCGCCAAGTCAGTAGGGTGCTCCGAGTCCGGCCAATGCGGTACGGTGGATGGTTTTCCCTACTGCGTGCCGACCACGGCGGCCCACTGCGCAGCCGCGGAGGACTGCAAGCGGTTCGGGCAGTGCAATTTGGATGCGGTCGCCCATGTGTGTCGAAAATGAAGTTGCCGCTGATTGGCCGGGGCGCAGTCACGCCAACCCCAAGTGCGTCACGAAATCCTGACACTGCCCCTGGGCCTGCCGCTGTCCGGCGCAGCCGGCTGACCCTGAAAACCCTGCACGGTCGCATTGGCCATTGGATCGCCAAGCCGCCGCACGCGGATCTCCGACGCGGCCGCTCCGTCCATGCCGCGCAGGACCGTGCCTCGCCCGGCCCACCGGCTCAGCCAGCGCCGAACCTGCGCTGGCGGTAGTACCCGTCAGTGGCGCCGGTCCGTGTCAGGGGCAGGGACAGGGACAGGAAGAAAAAGGTGCGAGCGGCCGTTGACAGACGTTCTGCACCAGGGCACCATCCAGGTTCAAACAGTCGGCGACGTGAACAGCCGGCGACGTGAACAGCCGGCGACCTTGGCTGCGACCCACGAGGCGCAGCGCGACAGAGGCTTTCATGTCCACTTCCACCGTTCGCTTCCTGCCCCAAACCCAGTTGACGCTCCGGGCCACTTCGATCCTGCAGTTGGCTGACGTTCTCGACGTTTCCAGATTCGACCAAGTCATCGTCGAGTTGGTGCTGATGAGCCCGCCGACGCTTGCGGTCGACACCGTAAAACTGCACACCAAGACTGCGAACGAGATCATTGCGAACGTCGGATTCGATGCCTATGACACCAAGACGCTGACAAACACCCGCGGGACAACTGCTGGCACGCCGGCGGTGTTTCGTGGCGCGGTGTGGCAGCGTGAGTACCGCCAAGACAACCAGGAGCCGCTCTTGGGGCTGTTGGCGTTTTCGCTGGAGAACGCCAGTGCAAGCGCCATCACGCTCGACGTCCAGATCAACGTCATCGGTACCGGCTGCAGCTGCGGCAAGTAGGGGGCGGCGGTGGCGATCATCGATCCGAATACGCGGCTGATAAACCCGAGAAACGGAGCATTGCGCAGCACGACTGCGTTCACAGGCATGGCCGCCGACGACCAGCCCATCGCTGACATGTGGCTGCAAGGGCGAGTCGCCGGCAACCCAGGGACCAAGCCGAGTACCTGCACAAAGGCGATCTTTGTGTGCGACCACGAAGCCCAGGAAGCGTGCAAGAAGAAGTTCGGTAAGAAGACCAAGGTAGAGGTCACCTTGCCCAGCGGCCGCAAAATCTGGCAATGGGTCTGGGAGGCGGACCAAAAAACCTGTCCCCTGAACTGCAGTATCAAGCACGTGCCAATCCCGTGTCCGTTGCCCGAGCCCAAGAAACCGCCGCCGGGCTGTGATCCGGCGGGAAAAAACTGCTGCGGTTTGTACCACAACGACAAGAATGACCCGAAGGACGTAGGGAAATACGGCTGCTGGCACGCCCAGAGTGCGACAAACTGTGCCGGGTTTGCGAATTCAATTCACTATTCGAACGTGGCGTACTGTGGCAAGTAGCACGGGCGGGTTGTGACATGGATTTCCGACCTTTCATCTGTGTGGTCTCTTGCGACGGATCCGCGCCTGATTGGCACCTACTCGGCAAGCTGGCCTTGGCGTCGATGTTGTGCGCCGCGCTCAGCGATTGCAGCAGACGGCCGACAGGGACTGACGTTGCTCCAATCCCGCACGCCGACCTCGGCCACATGAGCGGCGCCCCGCGCCCCACCACCAAGGATGCGGCAGACCTCGGCGACTCGGCAGCGGACTGCTCCCACGTGCCTGCCGGCGGTGTCGCACTTGCCGCCACGGATCGAGCCACCGTCCACCCGGCCTGTTTTGAGTTTGGCCTCTGCCCCTTTATGGGACGCTGCACCTACTTTCCCGGTCAAGCGCAGTGCTTCGCCGGGTCCGACGCCGATTGTAGGCTTTCGGAGCAGTGCAAGATTTGGGGCGATTGCGATTTCATGGCAACGCCCCAAGCGGGCCTACCGCCGGGCGCGCAGGCAGGCTACTGCGAAGCCCTGGCGAACTCGGAGTGCAGCAAGCACCGCGCATGTGGTCTTACAGGGCGGTGTGGAAAAGTAGGCGTCTTGTGCAAGGCGACAGTAGAGGCCCACTGCTTGGCCGCGCTGTCGTGCAAGTTGCGGGGACAGTGCACTTTGAGTGATGGCCACTGCGCGGCGACCACGGATCAGCACTGTGCGGCGTCGGTTGGGTGCCGGTCGGAGGGTCGCTGCCACCTGTGGACTCACCCGCAACACACCGGTGGAAATCGATGCGTGCCGCTCAGCAACAAGGATTGCGAGCAGTCCTCGGAATGCAAACTGAACGAGGCCTGCGTACTTGATACGCACCTGTCTGCCGGTACTGGGGAGCAATTCTGCGGTCGCGCGAAGCAGGTCGATTGCAAGGTGCTGCCCTTGTGCGCTCAGGAAGGCCGCTGCCTCTCCAGCGAAGGGGCCTGCCTCGTCGCCGACGACGCCAGCTGCCAGCAGTCCGCGGCGTGCCTCGTCGAAGGTCGATGTTGGAAGGGGCCGCTGCACACCTGCGACTACCACTGGCCGACGTGGAAGGCGCCAAAGCCATGACGTCGACCGCACAAGGCGCGATGATGGTGCCGCTTCTGCTTGCGGCTTGGGATGTTGCGCCTCGCGCCTCGGACGCAACAAGCGGCACGGATGCCCAGCCCAGGGTGCCACCGCATCGCCCGCAGTCACGCCAACCCCAAGTGCGTCACGAAATCCTGACACTGCCCCTGGGCCTGCCGCTGTCCGGCGCAGCCGGCTGACTCTGAAAACCCTGCACGGTCGCATTGGCCATTGGATCGCCAAGCCGCCGCACGCGGATCTCCGACGCGGTCGCTCCGTCCATGCCGCGCAGGACCGTGCCTCGCCCGGCCGTCCCAATCCACAACCACCTTGACGCTCCCGCGCCAGCGGCCCATAGTGCCACCTCCGCCCACCGCAGCACTCGTTGGGCGACAACGCACGGGAGCCCGGCACATGGCGACGGACCGCATCACGCAGATTCGCATCGGCGGCCTTCGCTGCGTTGAAGACCTGTGCCTGGACGTCGCGGGCCTCAAGGTCCTGATTGGCGACAACGGCACTGGCAAAAGCACGGTGCTGGAGGCCTTGGACCTCTTGCGGCTTGCTGGTCGGCAAGGCTCCTCCTTTGTCAACGACGTGCTCCAGCGGCGCACTGGCGGCCTGTCGGCGATGCTGCGCGACCGTTCCAAGCCGCTGCGGCTTGGGGTGTCGTTGGCGGGTGCGGGGCCAACGGTGACGTACGATTTCGAGGTTGCCGCAACCGCGGTCGGCCCGGCCATCCTGTCGGAGCGGCTCGCCATCCACGCGCAGGGCGAGCAGCGGCCCGCGCAAATTGCCCTTCTGCGGCAAGGCGATCGCGCTACGGTCTTTGATGTGCGCGAGCGCAACCAGGCGCCGGAGACCGCGTCGCTCGGCGACCAGCCCGTGCCTGAGAGCGGAATCGTCCCGGGCGAACACAACCTGGCCGTGACCCAACTCGGCGTGCACGCACAACCTGCGGTCCAGCGCGTCTTGGATGGCCTCTCGCGCATCGAGGTCCACCCACCCTTTGAAACGCGCGCGCGGTGGCAACTCAATGAGTTGGGCGCCCAACTGCGACCGCGCGAGCCGGTTCTGGCCGAGAACGCAAAAGTGCTCGAGCGTTACGGTCGCAACATCGCCAACTGCCTGGACACGCTGCGCAACCGCGGCAAAGCCACCTGGGAGCGGGTCCTGGGTCGGCTGCGCCTCGGCCTGGGCGACGATGTGCGCGATGTGACCCTTGACCACCCGGGCCGCGGGCTCAACGAGGCTGCGCTGGTGATTGGGCGCGCTTTGGATGAACCGCTGCGCCTTGAGCAACTGTCCGAGGGCCAGTTTGCCTACGTCTGCTTTGTCGCCCTTGCCGAAATGTGCACGGCCGCGTCGCTGGTGGCCATCGAAGAGCCCGAACTGCACCTGCATCCGGCCCTGCTGGCGCGCGTGGTGTTCATGCTCGAGGCGACGGCGTCGCAGGTGCCCACCCTGCTGACGACCCAATCGGACGCCCTGTTGGACCGCCTGGCCGAGCCCGCGATGGCTGTGCGGCTGCTCGAGTTGGACGCCCGGGGCCAGACCTGCGTGCGTGCGCCAGACGACGTCGCCTTGCAGGCCTGGTTGCGCGACTACCGGGGCCTGGGCGACGTGCGCGCCAATGGCTATGAGGCGCAGGTCTTTGCGAAGGGCGTCGCGAAGGCCGACCTCAGAGCGGCAGTGCCAGACCGCGAACAGGGCTGCCCGTGATCATCGAGGTTGTGTGGGAAGACCAGCGGGGCGGGCCTCAGAAGGGGTTTGCGCCCGGCCAACTTGTGGATGCCTGTCTCCGCGATCGCCGCGGACTGTCCCCTTACGACGCTTTGCCAGCAACGGTGCGCCACAACCCAAAGAAGGGCAACGCCAATGTGCTGCGGGCCTTGTGGCGCGATCAACCGCACGCACAAGGACCGATGTTCGCCGTCTTGGACCTCGATCGCGTCGACCGGGCGTTTGCACCGCCATGGCCAGTTGCCTGTAAACAGGCCGTCCTAGACCGCATCGTTGCAGACTGCGCCGAGTTTGGCGTAGAACAAGATCCCAAGCACGTTGTCTTCTTGGCGCAGAACATGGAAACGCTCGTCAACGACTGCCTGGCAGCGCTTGGTGAACCGCTCCTGCCGCCTGGGACAAAGCCTACACCCGACGAGCGCGACCGGTTGATTGCAAAGGCGGCATGGCGGGACGCAGCGACGCGTTCATCTGTCCTTGAGCGCAACGCGACGCTGCGCCGCTTGGTCGAGAAGGTTGACGCGACGATGCCCTGACCGGACTTGGTGGGCGCAGACAACGACGGAGCCGGGGCCGGCTCCGGCCCAACGGGACGCGCAACGCCCAGACCTCAAGCCCAGCCGGCGCCGAACCCCCGCAACCGGTCGCACCCGCGAGCGGCGCCGGTCAGAATCAGGTACAGGCACAGGTTCAGGGGCCGAGGTGGCGACTGACAGGCTCCGGCCCCTACTGCACCCGACAAGCCGCCTCAAACTCAAACCGCGGCCCGCGCGGATACAGCGACGCGGGGTCGCCATAGCCGAGGTTGCACAGAAAGTTGCTCTTGCACGCTCCGTCGGCAAAGAACGCGGCATCTACCGCGGCGCGGTCAAAGCCGTTCATCGGCCCGACGGCCAAGCCCAGCGCCCGCGCGGCCAGCATCAGGTACGCGCCCTGCATGCTGCTGCCCTGGTGCGCCAGGCGATCGCGCGCCTCGGGCGACATCGCCGCCAAGATGGCCTGCATCCGCGGCACCGCCGGAAACAGGAACGGCATGTGGTCGTGGAAGTGGACCGCCTGGGCCACGATGGCCGTCGCCGGCGCCGCCATGGTCTTGTCGACGTTGCCCTTGTCCAGGCACGGCCGCAGGCGCTCTTTGGCTTCTTTCGACACCACAAAGACCACCCGCATCGGCTGGCAGTTGGCCGATGTGGGCGGCATCTTGGCGAGGTCGTAGAGCGCGCGCAGCGTTTCAGGGGCAACCGGTTGGTCGAGCCAGCCGTTGTAGGTGCGCGCGGTGCGAAAAAGCAGGTCCAGGCCTGCGGGGTCGAGCGTCATGGTTCCTCGATATTGCAGCAATCTGGCGATGGCCGTGCCCCGCTGGCGCGGCGCGACACAGGCAAGCATGGCACGGTCCGGCGGCAAGGGTCGAGAACGGAAACGAAAAGGTGCGCGGGCATCGACAAAAGGCCGTCGCCGGTCCAAGATCGCGGCATGAACACCTTGCCCGACACCGACGCTACTGACCTCGCCCGCCGCATCGCCCAGGGCGAACTCTCTGCGGCCGAAGCGGTCGATGCCGCCATCGACGCCACCGAGCGCGTCAACCCGCAGATCAACGCCGTGGTCCACAAGATGTACGACGAGGCGCGCAAACTGGCGCGGTCGGGCAGCTTGAGCGGGCCCTTTGCGGGCGTGCCGATGGCGGTCAAGGACTTCGACGGGTTCGTGGCCGGCGTGCCGTTCACGGCGTCCACGCGCTTTCTCGACGGGTTTGTGCCCACCCGCGACGCCGAGGTCATCGCCCGGTTGCGGCGGGCCGGTTTCGTGTTCATCGCCAAGACCAACTGCCCCGAGTTGGCGATCCTCGGCACCACGGAATCCCAATGGCGCGGCGCCGCCCACAACCCGTGGCATCTCGACCACACCACCGGCGGTTCGTCGGGCGGGTCGGGGGCGCTGGTGGCGAGCCGCGCAGTGCCGGTTGCGCACGGCGGCGACGGCGGCGGCAGCTTGCGCATTCCGGCTAGCGCCAACGGTCTGGTGGGCCTCAAGGCCTCGCGCGGGCGCATCCCGACCGGCCCCGACATGGGCGAAGGGTGGGGCGGCTACGTGCAGTTCGGCGCGTTGACCCGGACGGTGCGCGACACTGCGGCCTTGCTCGACGTGTTGGCTGGGCCGATGGCGGGCGACCCGTACGCGGCGCCGCACCACGAAGGGACCTTTGCGGCCGAGGTGGGCCGGGCACCGGGCAAGCTGCGGGTGGCCTTCACCACCCACTCGTTTTTTGGCAAGGCCACCGACCCGGCGTGCGCGGCTGCGGTGACCCAGACCGCGGCGCTGCTCTCGGAACTCGGCCACAGCGTCGAAGAAGCGACCCCTGCGTTCGACCGCGACGCCTTGGTGCGGGCGTATCTGGTGCAGGTGGGCGTCGGCATCGCCGCCGAGATCGACGACATGGCGCATTGGACCGGCAAGACCCCGCGGCCGGGCGACTTTGAGCCGGGTACCTGGTTTCTGCGCCAGGTGGGCCAGGCGATGGGTGGCCTGGACCTGCAGCGGGCGCGCGACGCGGCGCAGGCGGCGGGCCGGGCGATGGGCGCGTTCCACCAGCGCTACGACGTCTTGGTCAGCCCGACCCTTGCGCATCCGCCGGCGCGGCTGGGCGAGCTGGGCGTCAAGCCGTCCGAGCGGCTGGGGTTGGCGGTTCTGCGCACGGTGCCGCTGCGGTCGGCCATCGAGGCGGCGCTGGCGCAACTGGCGGCGCACAACTTTGAGAAGACGCCGAACACCCAGATCTTTAACCAGACCGGCCAGCCGGCGCTGTCGCTGCCGCTGCACTGGTCGCCCGACGGGTTGCCGGTGGGCGTGCAGTTCTCGGCGGCGATGGGCGGCGAAGGCGTGCTGCTGCGGCTGGCGGCGCAACTGGAGGCGGCCCGGCCGTGGATCGACCGCAAACCCAAGGTGTGCGCGGTGTAGCGCGGGGCCAACGCCATGAATCTGCAGACCCTCAAAGCCACTGTGGCCCTGCGCGCGTTCGGCTGGGTGCGCATCCCGATGATTGCGTGGCTTCAGCCGACCGTGGTGCACGTCAGCGACGAGCGCCTGGTGGTCAAGCTGCCGTTGACGTGGCGGTCGCGCAACCACTTGAAGTCGATGTATTTCGGGGCGCTCGCGGTCGGCGCCGACTGCGCGTGCGGGCTCTTGGCCATGCAACACGTCGAGCGGCACAAGAGGGCCGACATTGCGCTGCTTTTCAAGGATTTCAGCGCGCAGTTCCACCGGCGGCCCGATGGCGACGTGCATTTTGCGTGCGAGGCCGGGACCGAAATCCGCGAGTTGGTCGCGCGCGCGGCCAGGACGGGGGAGCGCTGCAACCTGCCGGTGACGGTGACCGCACACGTTCCGAGCAAAAGTGCAGACCCGGTGGCGACGTTCGTGCTGACGTTGTCGCTCAAGGCGCGGGGTAAACTCGGCTGACGGCCCTTCCCAGCCTGGATGCGTCTGCTACCCTCGCGCCCTCCGCGCCGCCCTTCGCCGCGCCCCATTTGGAGTTCCATGCCCCTTTTGACCTCACGCGCGGCCATTGCCATTGCCGTCTTGTCCGCCTGTTCGGCATCCTCCCCGGCCTCGACCGGCGCAACCGTTGACGCCACAACGACCCAAGACAGCGCGGCAGACACTGCTGCTGGCGGCGATGCGACCGCGGCTGGTGCGGACACCGCCACCACCGACGTCCCTGCCGCTGCGGATGCCCCTGCCGACAGCGCCGCCGACGCTGCCAGCCCCGCCGGTACCCCCTTTGGCGTCGGCTTGCTCAAGGTCGACGTCGCCGGCCCCGGCGGCCGCAAGCTGCCGACCAGCATCTGGTATCCGATTCCGCCAGGCGCCAAGGGCACCGCGGTCAGCTACGGCTTCGGGCTCTTTCCGTCGCCGCTTGGCGCCCAAGATGGCGTGGCGCCGGCCAAAGGGCCATTCCCGACCGTTGCCTTCAGCCACGGCAATCAGGGCGTGCCCGAGCAGTCGGTGTTCCTGACCGAGGGGCTGGCGGCGCGCGGCTACGTGGTGGTGGCGCCGGAGCACGTCGGCAACTCGTTCACGACGTTCAACGAAAAGCTTTTTGCGGCGGTGACCTTGTGGCGGCCCAAGGACCTGTCGGCGGCGGTCGATCGGCTGGCCAAGCCCGAAGCGGGCGACCCGCCGTGGCTGGGTGGCCTCGCCGACACCGAAAAGCTGGCGGTCACCGGCCACTCCTTTGGCGGCTACACCAGCCTCGCGTTTGCCGGCATCGTGGTGGCGCCGCCGGCCTCGGCCATGCCCAAGTGCGAGGGCGTGGCCAAAGGCGACCCGGTGTGCGACGCCGTGGCAGCGGCCGGCCCGCCGCCGTGGAATCTGGGCGACCCGCGCTGCGACGTGGCGATTCCGCTGGCCCACGCGCTGACGGCCGGGTTCGACGCCAAGAGCCTTGCCGGCCACAAGGTCCCCATCGTGCTTGCGGCGGCCACGGGCGACAAGCTGACGCCCTACAAGACCGAGGCCGAGGCTGCGTACAAGGCCATGCAGCCGCCCAAGGCGCTCTTGACCCTGACGGGCGGCGACCACTTCAGCTTTGCGCAGGCGTGCGAACTGGCCGCGGTGGCCCCGGCCAACCTCAAGGCCGACCTGGAGAAGCTGTGCAAGCCCGGCGCCGTGCCGACCATCGCCGACAGCCACACCGCAACCCTGCACACGGCCCTGGCGGCGTGCGACGTGTACCTCAAGGGCGACGAGGCGGCCCGGGCGACCTTTGCCAACGGCGGCTTTGCCGGCCTGAACGGGATTTCGATGCTGAGCGAGGGCATTGCCAAATAGGAGCTGCGGTCGCTGCCTCTGTGTCTGTTCCTGCGCCTGTGCCTGTGCCTGCCCCTGTGCCTGTGCCTGTCCCTGTGCCTGTTCCTGACCCTGCCCCTGACCCTGTTGCTGTGCCTGTTCCTGTCCCTGTGCCTGTTCCTGCGCCTGCCCCTGTGCCTGTTCCTGTCCCTGTGCCTGTGCCTGTTCCTGCGCCTGTGCCAGCGTTTGTCTCCGACGCCGTCCGGCAAAACCGGCTGCTCATGCGCCCTCGTCGCCCGCGGACGCGCCCCACGTCCGGCGTTGACGGTCTGCGCGCTTGGCCCTACGCTCGCTGTCCGCAGCCGACCGCGACGACAACCACGCCAGGTTGCCGGCGGGCGCCGCGGCGAAAGGGGCAGCGATGGGCCGACCCAATCCCATGATCCACGGGCTGGTGGCCCTCGCTGTGGCCCTGGTCGCGGCGGTGGCGCCTCATGTCGGGATTTCCGCCGCACGGGCCGCGCCCAAGCAGACCACCGCGGTCGCCAACATGGTCAAGCAGGCCTACGTGGCCTACGAGGCCGGCGACTATGCCCGGGCCGCCGACCTGTACCTGGCGGCGTGGCGCGTCGATCCGCGGGCCGAGTACCTGTGGTCGGTGGCGCGGGCCTACCACCTCGCCGGCCAACGCGACAAGGCCTTGGAGCAGTACCGGGTGTTCCTCAAGGATCCCGGAGAATTGCAGGCCAAGGTCCCCAAGGCCCAGGACTACGTCGCCGAAATCGAGGCCGCCAAGATCGCCGACCGCGTCGCCGAGGCCGAAAAGCTCGAGCGCAGTGGCCAGGGCCAACTCGCCGCGCTGATGTACCTGGAGTTGGGCCGCGCAAACCCGGCCCGCCGCGACCTGCTGTTTCGGGCGGCCGTTGCGTACCAGAACGCAGGCCAGTCCGACGCCGCGGTCGCCGCGTTGCAGGAATACCTCAAGGCCGCGCCCGCCGACGCCAAAGAGCGCGCGGAGGCTGAAACGCGGCTCAAGCTCTTGCAGGCGCCGGCGGACCGCGCCGCTCCGCCCAAGGCCAGCTCGCCCGACGCCCCCAAAGCGACGGCGGTCGAAAGCCCCGATCCCGGCGTGCACCGTCCAGCGGCGTTGCAGGGCTCGCACGTGGCGCGCTGGGCGACGGTCGGCGCGGGCGTCGCGGTTCTGGGCGGGGGCGCGGCGCTGTGGTTGGCGACCCGCGGCGACGCCAGCGATCTGGAAGGGCGGCTGACGGCGCCGGCCGGGGGCAAGATCACCGCGCTCAGCAAAGCCGAGGCGCAGGCCGAAGTGGACACCGTCAACACCCGCCTGGGCGTCGCCTATGGCGCCATGGCTGCCGGTGCCGCAGCGGCGGCGGTCGGGTGGTTCGTGTTGGCCGATGGTCCGCCCAAGGTCGCGGTGCTGCCCGGACCGGGCGACGCCGGCGTTGCCTTGGTGTGGCGCTACTGAACTGCCGAAGAGGACGTCCGATGAACCACACACTGGTGCTGGCGGCCTGCGCGACCGTGGCCCTTGCCGCGTGCGTCAAGATGCCCGACGACGGTGCCTTCGCCTTCCAAACTGCGGCGGAGCGGCTCGATGCCGCGGCCGACGTGGCAGTCCAGGGCGAGACCGCGGACGGGCAGGGCGACGCCATCGACGGACAAGGCGATGCCATCGATGGGCAAGGCGATGCCATCGATAGCCAAGGCGATGCCATCGATAGCCAAGGCGATGCCATCGATAGCCAAGGCGATGCCCATCGATAGCCAAGGCGATGCCATCGATGGGCAAGGCGATGCCAGCCCGACCACAGATGCTTCGCCGACCTGCACCGACCCGTGTTCCGACCTCAACGCCTGCACCAAGAGCGACCAGTGCGTCGCCGGTGTCTGCGTCGGCAGCGGCGTCACCGACTGCAACGACAACAACCCGTGCACGGACGACGCCTGCAACCCCGCCACCAGTTGCGTGAACACCGCCAACGCCGCGACCTGCACCGACGGCAGCCTGTGCACCGACACCGACGCCTGCGCCGGCAGCAAATGCACTGGTGTCGCCAAGAACTGCGACGATACCAACCCGTGCACCGACGACAGTTGCGCCCCGGCGGCCGGCTGCGTCAACGCCCCCAACGCCGCGACGTGCAGCGACGGCAACGCGTGCACCGACAAGGACGCCTGCGCCGCCGCCAAGTGCGCTGGCACCGCCAAGAACTGCGACGACGGCAATGCCTGCACCGACGACGCATGCGGAAAAGACGGCGCCTGCGCCAACGTGCCCAACACCGGCGCGTGCAGCGACAACAACCCGTGCAGCGGCCCCGACACCTGCAGCGCGGGTGCGTGTGCCGGGCCAAGCCCGTACGCCCTGGCGGCGCTCGGCCCGGCGGGGGCCGACTACCTCGAAGGCAGCATCGCAGCGCCGGGCGGTGGCTTCGTCGCGGTGGGCAGCAGCAGCGACGTGCCGTACCTGGTGCGCTACGACGGCAATGGCAAGCTGGTCTGGAGCACGACGCCGGCCAACGCCGGCAGCGGGCGCCTCTTTGCGGTCGCGCCCGGCCCCGGTGGCCAGTTCGCGGCGGTAGGCGTGGGCGGGCTCGCGCCCAATTGGGACGGGCGCTTCAACCTCATCGCGGCCGACGGCACCGCGACCGTCACCAAGGCGTACATCGCGTCGCCGGGCGCCGACATGCTGTTCGACGTGACGCCCACCGAGGTCGGTTGGATCGCGGTAGGCCGCAGCGACCTGGGCCCCGAAGGCGACCTGTGGGTGCAACGCATCGGGCCTGCCGGCGACCTGACGTGGTCCAAGACCTGGGGCACGCCGGAGGTGGACAGCGGCGAGGCGGTCGCCGGCTTTCCGGGCGGCGCAGTGGTCGCCGGCTACGTCGGCGCGCATGCGGGCGTGGTGTCGGGCGGTGCCACCGACGCTTGGCTGTTGTGGATCGACCCGCAGGGCAACGTGCTGCGTCAGCACCAGTACGGCGGCGGCGACATCGAGCGCCTGCACAGCCTCGCCGCGGCCGCGGGTGGTCCGCTGCCTGGCGGGTGGCTGGGGGCCGGCACCACGTTCACCGCGTCGAACCCGGCGGCCGACGGGTACCTGCTGCGCACCGATAGCAACGGCATCATGCTGTGGCAGCGCAAGGTGGTTGGGTCGTCCGCGGCAGACGGATTTCGCGCCGTGGTCGCGACGCCAGAGGGCGGTGGTTTTGCCGCGGGCTATCGCGACGGCGACGGGCCTGGCGGCGGCAATGCGTGGTTGGTGCGCTTCGACGCCTTCGGCAACGTGCAATGGGAACGGTCGTACAACGCCGGCGGGCCCACCCACGGGCTCGGCAACCTGCTCGTCGGCCCCGGCGGTTTGGTGTTGGTCGGGCAGACACACCTGGCCGGCGACATCCAAGCGTTGGTGGTCCGCACCGACCCGTGGGGCTTTGCCAGTTGCAGCAGCGCCGGGCAATGCGCGACCGTTCCGCTCGTCAAATGTGACGACAACAAGCCCTGTACCGCCGACGACTGCAATCCCGGCAACGGCGCTTGTGTCGGCAAGCCACTTTTGCCCCCGGCGGCCTGCGACGCCGGCCAATGCACCGTGGGCGACGTGTGCGCAGGGCTGTCGTGCGTCGGCGGGCCCAAGCCCAAACTGTGGGAGGCGACGATGGACCCCGGTGCCGGCGAGCAGTTCGCGCGGCGCCTGGTGGTGCAGACCGATGGGGCCATCGTCGGCGCGTACCAGGGCATCGGCGGGGCGCCGTCGCGCATTGCTGCCCACGCCCCCGATGGCAGCCCGCTGTGGACGGTCACCAAGGAGAAGAACAACGACGGGCAGCCGGTCAGCCTCAAAGACATCGTGGCGCGCGGCAACGGCCAGACCGCGGCGCTGGGCGGGGTCGGCAAGGGCGCGAGCCTGTTCATCCTCGACAGCGCGGGCAAGCAGGTCACCGAGGTGCTGCATCCCGATGGCAATGTGCCCGAAGGGCTGTGCGGCAGCCCGGATGGCAGCCTGTGGATCGCCGGCTACAAAAAGGACCAGTCGCAGGGGACGTTGGTGCGGATTTCGCCGGAGTTTTCGGCGAAGGTCGAGAAGGCGTACGGCGATCCGTCGTCAGCCAAGGACCTGTTGCGCGGCCTCGCCTGCCTGCCGACGGGCGGCGCGGTGGCTGTGGGTTGGAGCCAGAACGGCAGCGGCAAGTTCCTCGACGACGTGTGGACCGTTTGGGTGGATGCCAACGGCAACCAGACGGCCCAGGGCTTCGCGGGCGGGTCGGAGGCCGAACACTGCGAAGAGGTCGTGGCGTTGCCCGACGGCGGGGCCGTGTGCGCCGGCCATACCAAGTCCAAAGGCGCCGGCGCCACTGACGGGTACCTCGTCCGGTTCGCCGCCAACGGCGCCGTCGTGTGGGAGGCTACCGCCGGAACCCCCGAATACGAGGGATTCAGCGACGTCGCGGTGGTCGACGGCGGCTTGGTCGGCTTTGGCCTGGCCTGCCCGAACTTCGCCTACGACGTCACCTCCAATTGCGACACTTTCCTGCACAAAGTCGACGTCAACGGCCAGAAGCTGTGGACGACCAAAATCGTCTCGCCCATCCACGACTACGCCATTACCGGAATCGGCCTGCCCGACGGTCGCCTCGCCTGGGCCGGCGGCCGCGGCGTCGCCAACAACCTCGACGTTCTGATCGGCACCGTCGACGCCTGGGGCAACCCCACCTGCACCGCAGCCGGCACCTGCGGCGGCCAGAGCGTCGCCGCGTGCGCCGACCCGAACCCCTGCACGCTCGATAGCTGCGACCCCAAGACCGGTTGCACCCACGGACCCGCGCCCGAGGGCCTGGCGTGCGGCCCCGGCAAGTCGTGCCAGTCGGGGCAGTGCAAGGACGGCCTGCCGAGCTGTGTCGAACCTTGCAGCGACAGCGACGCCTGTACCAGCAACGACAAGTGCGTGGCGGGCGCATGCAAGGGCACGCCGCTCGCGTGCAGCGACGGTGACCCGTGCACGTTCGACGGCGCGTGCAAAGACGGAAAGTGTGCGAACACGCCAGCAGCGGCCATGGTGGTCACCGGCACCGGACCCGGCGCCGACCAACTGTACGGCGTCGCCGCAGCCAGCGATGGCGGTTGGTTGGCGGTCGGCAGCAAGAACGACGCCAAAACTGCGTGGCTGCTGCGTCTGGACACCTCGGGCAAGACGGTGTGGGACAAGGGCACCACGGCCACCGGTCAGCGCAACTACAACGCTGTGGTTGCCCATGGCGACGGCACGTTCTCTGCGGTTGGTTGGACACTGGTGGGCGGCAGCTACGGAGGGCTTTTCAACCGCATCGGTTCCGACGGAAGCAGCCAAGCGGAAGTCACCTTCACCGCCAAGAGCAACCAGCAGTTGTACGGCGTCGTCACCACCGGATCTGGGCTCGCAGCCTCGGGCGCCGCCTGGGACGCCGCCGGTGCCGCCCACGACGGCTGGTTGGCCAAGCTCGACGGGCAGGGCGGCGTGCAGTGGGAGCGGTTTCCTGTCGGCGGCGCTGGCAAGGACTACCTATGGGCCACGACGGTCGCGGCCACGGCCGAAATCGTGGCCGCTGGTGTGGCCCAGCACAGCGGATCCAAACGCGAGGGCTGGGCCTTGTGGTATGATGGCAACGGCAACCTCGTGCGGGACCGCCGCTACACCGCATCGGGCCTCGACGGGTTCACCTCGGTTGCGCTGGCGCCGGCTGGAGCCGGTCTGCCGGCGGGATTTGTGTTTGCGGGCAGCACTACCGCCCAGGGCACCGGCGGTCAAGACGGCTGGGTCGTGCGCACCGACAGCCAGGGCGTCGTGCTTTGGCAAAAGACCATCGCCGCGACCGGCAAGGACGACCATTTCACCGGAGTCGCTGCGCTCGCGGATGGCAGCGTCGCCGCTTCCGGATTCCGCAACAATGCCGATGGCACCAACTTTGGCTCCGAGGTCTGGATCGCGCGGCTCGACGCCTTGGGCAACCTCCAGTGGCAGCGCGGAAAGGGTGGCAATGGATCCCTACACGGCATCGGCCCGCTGCTGACGGTGCCCTTCGGCCACCCCGGCGGCCCAGGTTTTGTTACGGTGGGACAACACATCGCCAACGGCACCGACCAGCAAGGCCTTTTCGTGCGCACCGACAGCTTTGGCTTTGCCACCTGCGCCGACGCCAACAAGTGCGCCAACAAGGTCGAGACCTCCTGCGACGACGGCATCGCCTGCACCGCCGACGACTGCAATGCGTCGAGCGGCACCTGCAGCCACGCCAACCACAGCGGCACATGCGCCGCCGGCACCTGCAGCGAGGGCGACGCGTGCTTTGACGGCCAGTGCCTCGCCAGCGCCAAGCCCAAGTTGTGGGAGAAGGTGGACAATCTGGTCTCGCCCAAGAAGCGCGTCGGCGTTGCCGCGGCGGCGCTGACCAATGGCAACATCGCAGTGGCCTACATGGGCCAGAACACCGCGCCGCAGCAACTGGTCGCGTGGACGCCCGCCGGCACCCCAGCGCTGACGTTCGAGCGCTCTGCCGACGGCAACGGCGAGGGCATCGTGTGGCGCGCGGTGACCCAGTTGACCGACGGCCGCATCGCGGTCGCGGGTTCGTGGTTGATGGGCACCAAGCCCCACGCCTACGTCGTGATACCGACCGAAAAAGGCACCGTGGCGGCGGAGTACTCGCTTGCCGCCTCCGGCATTGGCATGGCCATCGCCGCCAACCCGGACGGCGGCTGGTGGCTGGGCGGCTACACCGCCGAGGGCAAGGCCTTCCTCATCCGCCAAAGCGCCGACGGCGCGGTCACGATTCCGCTCAAGACCTATGGCAGCGGCAGCGCCGACGACTTTGCGGCCCTCGCACCCGCACCTGGCGGCAACGTGGCGGCGGGCGGCAGCTCAGACGCCGGCGGACTCGGCGGCAGCGACGGCTGGCTGGCCGTGGTGGACCCGACCGGCAAGGTGGTGGTCGAAGGGTTCGCCGGCACGGCACAACTGGACAGCCTGAGCGCCGTCGCAGCCGCGACGGGAGGCGGCTATGTCGGCGCGGGCAGCACGGAAGACAAGCCCAAGGGCCAGCGCGACGCCCTTTGGTGCGGTTTGCCCCCAACGGCGCCGTAGTCTGGCAAAAGGTGTACGCAACCACTGTGTACGAGATGTTCACCGACGTGGTTGCGACCGATGACGGCGGCGCCATCGCCGCGGGCTACATCGGCGACGGCTGGAACGCTGCCACCGCCGACGGCATCGGCTGGGTCATCCGCGTCGACAAGAACGGCAACACCGTCACCGAATGGAAGCTCGACAAGGCGGGCGTCTGGGACTCGATCATTGGCGTGCAACCGTTCGCCGACGGCAGCCTGCTTGTGACTGGCGAGCGCGGCAGCGGCACCAACTTCAACGCCTTGACCGCCCGGCTCGACCCCTGGGGCAAGGCCAGTTGTGCGCAGTCAGGCGCTTGCGCCGCACTTGCCGCCGGAAGCTGCACCGACAGCGACCCGTGCACTGCCGATGCCTGCGACGCCAAGGGCCTGTGCATCCATCCCAAGCTGCCCGACGGCGCGGCATGCGGGGCCGGCAAGAAGTGCGGTGCGAACGGGTGTCAGTAAGGGAAAAATCGTAAGTCGATCACTCTCACATCAGGACGGAGCCGCGAGTCGGACCTTTGGTCCGCCAGCTGGCGACCCACGGAGCAAGCACACGGGCCCGAGCAATGATTGAGTAAATCATTTCCTGGCCCTAAACTGGACCGCAACCGGGTGCACCGGGGTTCGCCATCGCATTCTCCGCTCGCCACCTTCGCGACGCAGGGTTCCAACCAGCGACCCATTGCCTACGGGCAACCAACCGACCTATCCTCGCCCCGCCCGCGGCGCCGCCGCCTGGATCGCCTGCCGTGCGCTGCCTGACCTACGCTGACCTGGACGCCGGCAAACTCGCCCCGAAAGTGCAGAAGGTCTTGGCGGCCATCGAGCGCGACGACTTTCGCTCGCCGGACGTCAAGAAGCTGGCGGTAGGCCCCTACTACCGCTGCAAGCTCGACGATGCGTCGCGGCTGCTGCTGCAGTTTGTGGAGGTGAAGGGGCAAACGGTGTGCTTGGCGCTCGAGATCATCGCCCACCACGCCTACGACAAGTCGCGGTTTTTGCGCGGGGCGGCCGTCGACGAGGCCAAGCTGGTGGCGGTCGACGCCGTGGCGGCCGCGGACCGTGCGGCCATGCGCTACGCCCACCCGACGCGGCCGTCGTTTCTGCTGCTCGACAAGCCGCTGTCGCTCGACGACGCCCAAGACGCGGCGCTGCGCCAACGGCCGCCGATGGTGCTGGTGGGATCGGCCGGCAGCGGCAAGACCGCCGTATTGCTCAACTTGCTGCGGCGGATGGGCGGCCGGGTGGCATACGTCACCGAGTCGCGCTGGCTGGCCGAGACATCGCGCGGTTTGTACGTGGCGTTTGACGGCGCGCCCGACGACCAGGAGGCCGATTTCCTGAGCTACCAGCAACTGCTGGAGAGCGTGCACGTGCCCGAGGGGCGGCCGGTCACTTTCGCTGAATTCCAAGGTTTTTTTGCCCGCCACCAGCACAAGGTCAAGTTCGCCGACGCCCACGCTGTGTTCGAGGAATTGCGCGGCGTGTTGACGGCCGAGCCCGAAGGCCCGTTTGCCAAGGACGACTACTGCAACCTCGGTGTGCGCCAGTCGCTTTTTGATGTGCCGGCACGGCAGGTGCTGTACGAGTTGTTTGAGCGCTATCGCGAATGGCTGCCGACGGCCGGCCTGTACGAGCCGAACCTGGTGGCCCACCAGCAGTTGGCGCAAGTGGAGCCGACCTACGACTTCATCGCCGTCGACGAAGTGCAGGACCTGACCAACGTACAACTGGCGCTGATTCTGCGCGCCTTGCGCAAGCCCGGCCATTTCGTGCTGGCAGGCGACGCCAACCAGATCGTGCACCCCAACTACTTCAGCTGGGCCAAGGTCAAGAGCCTGTTCTGGCGCGGCATCGGCGAGGCCAAAGACAGCAGCGTCCACGTGCTCAACGTTTCGTACCGGAATAGCCAATCGGTGACGGCGGCGGCCAACCGCTTGCTGCAGCTCAAGCACCTGCGCTTTGGCTCCATCGACCGCGAGAGCAACCGCTTGATGGTCGCCGTCGGCGGTCCCGAGGGCTTTGTGGCGGCGCTGACGACGGGCACCGCGGGCGTCCGCGACCTGGACCAGCGCACGCGGTTGTCGACCGACGCGGCGGTGGTGGTGCTGCGGGACGCCCACAAGGCTCAAGCGCGCAAGGTGTTCGGCACGCCGCTGGTGTTCTCGATCCACGAGGCCAAGGGACTGGAGTATCAGACCGTCATCCTGTACCGGCTGGTGGCGGCGGAAGCGGCGCTGTATGCCGAGCTGGCCGAAGGGGTCAAGGCCGCGGACCTGCAGTCGGACGAGCTGGCCTACCGCCGCGCCAAGGACAAAAGCGACAAGACCCTGGAGCTGTACAAGTTCTACGTCAACGCGCTGTATGTGGCGCTGACGCGGGCGGTCCGCGACGTGGTGATGGTCGAAGACGACCCCAAGCATCCGCTGTGCGCGCTCCTGGGCGTGCTGCCGGTCAGCGATGTGAGCCGGGTGCAGGCGGCCAAGGCGAGCGCCGAGCAATGGCAAAGGGAGGCCCAGCGCCTCGAAGCCCAGGGCAAGCGCGAACAGGCCGACGCGATTCGCAAGAACGTGCTGCGCCAGGTGCCCGTGCCGTGGCAGGTGTTCGACGCCGCCAACCTGCCGACGCTGTGGAAGAAAGCCGCCGACACCAAGGTGGTCTCGCAAAAACTCCGTGAGCAGATGGAGGAGTTCGCCTATTTGCACGACGAGTTCCCGACGCTGTATTGCCTGGCGCGCGCGCACGGTCAGGGCGAGGTCAAAGCCGAGGCGTTTGAGGCAACGCGGCAAAAGCGGGCGCGCACGGCGATCGACCGCGCGTTTAGCAAAGGCAAAGCCGAGATCCTGCGCGACACGGAGCGCTATGGCGTCGACCATCGGCTGCAGGTCGGCCTGACACCGCTCATGCTCGCCGCCTACACCGGCAACCTCGGGCTGGTGGAGGCGCTGCTCGACCGCGGAGCGAGCCGCACGGTGCGCGACCACATGGGTCGAATGGCGATGCACTGGGCGCTGCGCGGCGCCTACGACGGCATGTTGCAACCGGCCCACGCGCTCGGCGCGGTGTACGACCGCGTGGCGGTGGCGTCCTTCGACATCGACGTGGGCGACCGCCTGCTGCAGATTGGCCGCGAGATGGGCGAGGCGATGGTGTTTCACCTTGTGGTCGCCTTGCGCTCGGCTAGCTTTGGCAGCACAAGGAGGCCCAGCGACCAGTTCACCTCTGCTGGGCTGCAGAAGGGGGCGTTTGCCGACCTGCCTGAAGTCGTGGTCAAGGCCAAGCGCAAGACGCCTGGGTACCTGAACCACGTGTTGGCACGCGCGTGCGTCGGCTCCAAGTACACGCCGAGCCGGCAGTTGTGGCAACGCGTGCGCATGGGCTCGTACCAACTCAACCCCGAACTGAAGCTGCAGGTCGCTGACGCACAAGGCAATTTGCGCTGGGCGCCGATCGGCGAGGTGATCGACGCATCGTGGCTGGGCGGGCACGCGAAGGTGGTGGCCGACGATGTGGAGGCGAGCTGGCGGCAAATGTTCGAGCCCAAGCCGTACACCCCGGAGCAACTGCGCGCCGCACGCATCATGGCCCCAGGCTGGACCGAGGCGGAGTTGAAGCAACTCAAGCTCCACTACAGCCACGGACCCTGGCCGGGGGCGACGCCCGAACAGCGTAAGAATCACGAGAACATGCAAACGTTTTTTGCGTGCCTGGAGCGCGGCGAACCGGGTGGGTGGCGGTTGCCGAAGCGGTGAGGGTGGGGGCGGCAGTGCGGTTTGGTGTCGGCTTTGTGCAAGCCCTGGGCGTTGCACGGTCTTGCGCAGCACGGTGGGCGCCACCCCATACGGCGGGCCAGGTGCGGATGTCCAGTAGCATCATGGGCATTGCGACCATGCCGAGTTCTCAGGGTCAGCCGGCTGCGCCGGACAGTTCCAGGCGCAGGAGCAGGGACGGCGTCGGATGTGGGCGTTCGCACGAGGGATTTGTCTGGGCGTCAACCTTGTCACGCACGTTGCGGCAGTGTTGAGTAGGTGTCCGTGGTTGGCGGAGACCGTGCTGGCGCCGACGGCGACGTGAACATCAGCGAATCCCGGCAAGGGTCCGGAAATGATTTGTTCAATCATTTCTTGGGCCCGTTTGCTTGCTCGGTGGGTCGCCAACTCGGGGGCCAAAGGTCCGCCTCGCCTGTCGGGCGCCTGATTCCGCTCGCTACGGCAATCATTTGTAAACACCCTCGAACGTCACCCCGTTGTCGCCACCGCGCCCGGTCAGTCGCCTCCGCCCTTGCCGCAACCCCGCGCAGCGCCTATGCTGTGCCCGCGGCGCGCCACGTCGCCTTGCCGGCCGCCTTGCACAAGACCCTCGCCAGCCTCGCCCTCGCGCTTTTCGCCGTCCAAGCGGTTGGCGTGTACCTGCTGTGCGCGTGCGGTCGCTGCCCGGTCAGTGCAGCGCTCGGCGTGCGCGATGCGGCTGCAGCCGAGCCTTCCTGCTGTGCTGGCCATGCGCATGGCGACCAAGACAGCCAGCTTCCGCAACTGCGCGACCACTGCGGGCGCTGTGCGCACGACCAGCAGCCAAGTGTGGCGATCGCCGCGCCGCGCCCGCACCAAGCCGTGGTGGCTTTCGCCACTGTTGCGCTCGCAGCCGAGCCGCCAGCGCTGGTGCTCGCAGCGCCAGCAATCGCCGCGCACCGCGCGCCGCAGACCGCCCGCGGCCCGCCCGACCGCGCTGGCCTCGCCCCCGAAATCCGCCATATCCGCATGCTGATGTAGCGCCGCCTCCCCGGTGGGGTGCGCGCTCAGGTCGGCGAGGTGCCGCCTGGGTTCGCAACCCCTGGACCGCGTCCCGCGCTGCGGGGCCGGCGGAGGTGGCAGATGCGGACCTGGATTTTTGCAGCCCTGGCGTGGCTTTGTCCGGCGCTCGCCGCGGCGCAGACCCTGAACGAGGCCCAGGCGGTCGCCAAGGCGTTGCACCGCGCCCCAGAGGTGGCGGCCGCAGAGCACGCGCGCGCGATCGCCCGTCGCGGGGCGCTGGTCGCAGTCGGGCAGCCGCAGCCGATGGTCCGCGTCACCGTGTCCCAGATCGGCATCCCGCCCATGGAGCCGCCGGCCGCCTGGGTGATGGTGGACCAGCCGCTGGTGCTCGGCACGCAACTGCGCGACCAACGCGACGCTGCGCTGGCGGCGGCCGATGTGGGCGCCCAGGACGCCCGGGTCGCGGCGGGCGAGACGGCGTTTGCGGTCCGGCAGGCCTTTGCGCGCTGGCGCGGGCTGCACCGCCAGCTCGACCTGCTGCAGCACCACCACGGCATGGCGCAAGGCATCGAGAAGACGCTGGTCGCGGCGCTGTCGGCAGGCAAGGACGTCAGCGCTTCGCGGCTGGCCCAGGCCCAAGCCGACATCGCCCAACTGGAGGCTCAGCGTTTGGCCGTCGCGGCGGCCCTGCCGGGCGCGCTGGCAGAACTCGAAGCCTGGATGGGCGAGCCGGTGCGCGACAAGCCTGCGGCCGACCTGCCCGAGGCCCCGTCGCCGGTTTCGCTCGACGACCATCCCGCGGTGGCCCGCTTGGCGGCGCAGGGGGTGGCCGCCGCCCGCCTCGCCCAGGCCGAACGCAGCGCTGATGCCTGGACCGTGACGCCGAGCGCCGGCCTGATGACGATGCCCGGCATGCCCGTTGGGCTGATGCTCTCGGTAGGGGTAAGGCCCGGCGCCTGGACGGAGGCGGAGAAACAGCGCCTGCAGGGCAGGGCGGCCACGGCGCTCGACAGCCGCCAGACGCAGCAGTCGCTGGCGCAAGCGGTGCGGCGGCGGCTCAAGGCGCGGCTGGCCGCGGCCGATGGGGCGTTGCTGCAACTGGGTGTGCAGGTGCAGGCCCTGCGCGACCGCGTGCTGCCGGCCCAGCGCCGTGCGGTGACCGCGGCCATGCCGGCGCTGGCTGCCGGATCGCGCAGCGTCGCCGATGTGCTCGAAGCCCAACACCGCCTGGTCGCCCTGGACCTGCAGATCGCCGATCTGGAAACCCAGTGGCTGACGCAGCGCGCGGCGCGCATCAGGCTGGAGACCGCCGACAGCGACGGCATGCCGTCCATGGGCGGCGCGGGTGCCGCCGGCATGGACGACGGCGACGCCGGGATGCCGATGTCGCGGTCAGGAGGCATGAAATGAGCGACGCCGAAAAGCCTCAACTGCAAACTGCGCCCGAAGCGGAAGCGGCTTCGCACGCCGCGCCTGGCAAATGGGCGCTGCGGCTGGCCGGGCTGCTGCGCTGGCTTTTGGTCCTCGCCATGATGGGCGCGGCCGGCGGCACGTGGTGGCACGCCCACGCGCCCAAGACCGAGGCCGGCGCCGAGCCCTACACGTGTCCCATGCACCCGACCTACGTCATCCCAGGCAAAGGGTCGTGTCCGATCTGCGGCATGGACCTGGTGCCGCAGGCCTCGCTCGCCGACGACGCCAGCCCGACCGCCGACCCGCACGCGCACTACCGCCTCGATGGGGTCAGCGGTGTCGCGCCCGTGCGCATCGACACCGGCCGCTTGCAGCGGGCAGGCGTGCGGGCCGCGCAAGTCGAGCGCCGCGACATCGCCGTGGAACACGCCGTCATCGGCGGCGTATCGCGGGACCCGGCGCGGTCCGTGGCGGTGACGGCCCGCACAGGCGGTTGGGTCCAAAACCTGACCACGCTGCTGCCTGGCGAGCCCATCGCGCGCGGCGCCGCGGTGGCGCAGCTCTACAGCCGCGAGCTGCAGGAGGCCCAGGCCGAGTTTCTGGCGACCGCGCACGGCGGCGAGGTCGGGCAGGGCGAACATGCGCTGCGTGCCGCCGCCGGCGAGCGCCTGATGCGGCTGGGCATGGGCAAGGGCGCGGTGTCGGGGCTCGGATCGGCCAAGGGCACGGTGTCGCTGGTTGCCCCACAAGATGGCGTTGTGCTCGAGCGTCCGGTGCTCCAGGGCGCCTACGTCGGTCCGGGTCAGGCGGTGCTGGTCCTGGGTGCCGCTGACGCGTGGCTGACCATGGCCGAGGTGCCGGTGGGCGCGGGCGCCGCGTTGGACGGCCTGGTGGTCCAAATGCCTGACGGCGCGACCTGCGCAGCCGAAACCTTGCCGCGCGACCCAGCGGACGGCGGCAGCGGCGTTTTTTCGCGATTGCGAGCCCGGTTGCGCTGCGCATCCACCGTGCCCTACGCGGGCGTCCAAGTGCGGTGGACGTGGCGTCGGGTCGAAAGGGACGTGCTGGCGGTGCCCGACGAGGCGGTGGTCGAGACCGGCGACGCCACCTACGTCTATCGCACCGACAATGCCGGCCGGATGTTGCCGACCCGGGTGCGCACAGGTCTGCGCGCCGACGGCCACGTCGCCATCGCTGCGGGCCTTGCGCAAGGCGATTGGGTGGTGGTGTCCGCGGCCTTCGTGGTGGACGCCGAGGCGCGGCTGGCAGCCGCCGCCGAAAAGCCCAAGCCGATCTCCGCGCCGCCCGCCGACGACCCCCATGCCGCGCACCGGGCAGGAGGCGCGCCATGATCGACCGCATCATCCGTTGGTCGGTGCTGCACCCGTGGGTGGTGCTGGTGCTGTCGCTCGCTGCGGGCGTGGCGGGCTGGCGGGCCTTGCGCGACACGCCGCTCGACGCCATCCCGGACCTCTCCGACACCCAGGTCATCTTGCTCGGCGAATGGATGGGCGTGGCCCCCGACCGGTTGGAGTCGCAGGTCGCGCGGCCGGTGGCGTCGGCCCTGGTGGCGACCCCCAAAGTCAAGGCAGTGCGGGCGTACACCATGTACGGCATGGTGTTTTTCTATGCGATCTTCGACGACGGCACAGACGCCGCCTGGGCGCGCAGCCGCATCCAAGAGCAACTGGGCCAGATGCAGGCGCTTTTGCCGGTCGGGCCGCGGCTGTCGCTGGGGCCGGACGCGAGCGGCGTCGGCTGGGCGTTCCAGTACGCGCTGGTGGACGACGCCGGCGCCCAGGACCTCGCTGCCCTGCGCACGCTGCAGGAGACGACGCTGCGCAATGCCCTGGCCAGCGTGCCGGGCGTCGCCGAGGTGGCCGCAGTCGGTGGTTTTCGGCGTCAGGTGCAGATCGACGTCAACCCAGGACCGCTCGCAGCGCACGGGCTGTCGCTCGACGACGTGGCGCGGGCGGCCCAGGCGGCTGTGGGCGACCAGTCGGCGGGTCTGATCGAGATGAGCCAGCGCGAGTACTTCGTGCGCATCGCCGGCAATACACTGGACCTGGACGTGCTGCGCAGGACGCCGGTGGGCTCCAACCCGGCGCGGCCCGTAACGCTCGGCGACGTCGCCACGGTCGGATGGGCGCCGCAAGCCCGGCGCGGCACGGCCGACTGGGACGGCATGGGCGAAACGGTGAGCGGCATCGTGGTGGTGCGGGCCGGCGAAAACGTGCTCGGCGTGCTGGATCGCGTCAAGGCACGCCTGGAAGAACTCAAGCCCGCGCTGCCCGAAGGTGTGCGCGTGGTGCCGGTGTACGACCGCAGCAACCTGATTCGCCGCGCGGTCGAGACGCTGACAGGGGCGCTGGTCGAGCAACTGGCCGTGGTCATCGTGGTCATCCTGGTGTTCCTCGCGCACCTGCGCTCGACGCTGGTGGCGGTGGTCATGCTGCCGCTGGCGGTGCTGCTGGCCTTCGTGCCGATGCGCCAGCTTGGCGTGACCGCCAACCTGATGAGTTTGGGAGGCATCGCGCTGGCGATCGGCGACCTGGTCGACGCCGCCGTGGTGCTCATCGACGACGCGCACCGCAAACTCGAGCGCACGCCCAACCCGACGCGGCAGCAGCGCATCGACGCCATCTTGCAGGCGTGCCGCGGCATGGGGCCGCCGATCTTCTTCTCGTTGCTTTTGCTGGTGGTGTCCTTTTTGCCGGTGTTCGCGCTGCAAGGTCAGGGCCGTCGTCTTTTCGAGCCGCTGGCGATGACCAAGACGTTTGCGATGGCGGCGGCGGCGATCTTGTCGATTACGCTGGCCCCGGCGCTGGTGCGGCTATTCGTGCGCGGCCACATTGTGCCCGAATCGCAGCAGTGGCTGTCGCGCGTCCTCATCAAGCTCTACCGGCCGATGGCGTGGGCCGCACTGCACAACCCCAAGACCACGCTGCTGATGGGCGTGTTCGCGGTGCTGAGCGCGATTCCGGTCGCGCGCGGCCTGGGCAGCGAGTTCATGCCGGCGCTCGACGAGGGCGACCTGCTGTACATGCCGACCACCGCCAACGGCATCGCCATCGACGAAGCGCAGCGGCTGCTGCAGACCCAAGACCGTGCCATCCGGGCGTTTCCAGAGGTGCAAAGCGTGCTCGGCAAGGCCGGCCGCGCCGAGACCTCGACCGACCCGGCGCCGCTGTCGATGATCGAGACGGTCATCCAGCTCAAACCCCGGGACCAGTGGCGCAAGGTCGCGCAGCAATGCTGGTGGCACAAGGACAAGGGCGTCGCCGCCGACTGGGTCCCGGCGTTTGCCACGGCGCTTCTTGAGCGGCTGTGCCCGAGCGAACGGCCGCTGACGCTGGACGAACTGGCCACGCAGATGCAGGCCGGGCTCGACCAGGCCGGCTGGACCCACGCCTGGACCAAGCCCATCAAGGCGCGCATCGACATGCTGGCCACCGGCATCCGCACCCCGGTCGGCGTCAAGGTCTACGGCAAAGATCTGCCGGCCATCGACGCCGCGGCCGGCCAACTGGTGCGTGCCGTGGGCAAGCTGCCGGGAACGCGCAGCGCCTTTGCCGAACGCAACCTCGGCCAGTATTACGTGGACATCGAACCCGACCGCGCAGCGTTGGCGCGACACGGGCTGCTGGCCGGCGACCTTGGGCGGCTTTTGGCGTTGGCGGTCGGTGGCCAGACCGTGGCGACGTTGCCTGACGGCCGATCCACCGTCGACGTGCAGGTGCGGCTGGCGAAGGGCTTTCGCGACAGCCGCGCCGAACTGGAGATGCTGCCGATCGCGGTGCCGCGGCCGGCGCTGGCGGGCGCCGCGAACCCGGCGTCGCCGGCGGGTGGCGACGGCATGGCCGCGATGTCGGGAGGGATGGGGACAGGCTCAGGGACAGGGACAGGAACAGGGACAGGGACAGGCTCAGGGACAGGGACAGGAACAGGGACAGGGACAGGCTCAGGGACAGGTACAGGTACAGGTACTGCTGCGCCGGTGGCGAACCTGACGGTGCCGCTGCGCGACCTCGCCAAGGTCGTGGTGCGCGAAGGCCCGCCGATGATCAAGACCGAGAACGCGCAGCCCGTTGGCTACGTGTACATCGACGTGGATGCCGACCGGACCGACATCGGCGCATGGGTGGCAGCGGCAAAGCACAAGGTCCAGGCAGCCGGCCTGCCTGCGGGCACACGCTTGGAGTGGACGGGGCAATACGAGCTGCTGTTGGCGATGCAGGAGAGGATGCAAACCCTGGTGCCGCTGACACTGGGCTTGATGCTGCTGCTGTTGTGGCTGAACTTCGGCAACCTTGCGCAGCCGCTCATTGTCCTGGGCACCGTGCCGTTCGCGCTCGTGGGCTCGGTGTGGCTGCTCGGCTGGCTCGACTACCGGCTGTCGACCGCTGTGTGGGTGGGCCTGATTGCGCTGGTCGGCGTGGCGGCCGAGACCGGCGTGGTGATGATCCTCTACCTCGACGAATCCTGGCAGCGCTGGAAAGACGAGGGGCGATTGCGCACCGTCGAGGATCTGCGCATGGCAGTGCTCGAAGGCGCGGTGCAGCGGGTGCGGCCCAAGCTGATGACCGTGGCCATGAACGTCGTCGGCCTCGGCCCAGTGTTGTGGGCCGAGGGCACCGGTGCAGAGGTCACCCGGCGCATTTGCGCGCCGCTGGTGGGCGGGTTGGTGACGAGCACGTTCCTGACGCTGGAGATCATCCCGGTCGTGTACTTCTACTGGCGCAGGTGGCAGATGCACACGCGGGCGCCGTAGCCCCTCGAAAGCGCCCCCCAAGGTACATTCACCGTTCGGACCCGCAGCCGCACAAGCACGCGCGCATGCGGACCAGTGTGGCGAGGTCTTCATCGGCGCCCGACGGTGCGCCATCTGACGCAAGCGCAAGCAACTCCCTGGCGATGCCCATGCGCTCTGCGGGCGTCAGGGCCGCGGCGGCGCGCAGTTGGCGCAGGCGCAAAACATCAGGAGCGTCGGCGCGGGTACGAGGTTTTTCGGCCGCCCTGGCCCGCATGCGCGGCGAGTGCTGAGGCGCCAGCGAAAAGTACGCGACGCGGCCCCGAGCAGGCAAACGGCCCATGTGCACACTGCGTTTCGTGGCGCTGTGGGCCAGCGCGAGCCTGCCGTTGGAACCACCTTGCCCCGCCAGCCCTCGACGGGCAAAATGCTGCGCGGGCCCGCTTTGGCGCGGTCATCGTCATGCCCAGGGCCATCGCCGACGAGTTGCCGGCAGCTCAGCGCTTGCGGTTCGTCCAGCCGACCCGCCGGCCGGGCCTCGACCGATTTGGCCATGCACAGAGCGGCCGGACCGTCCCGGCTGTCGCGGAGTTCCGCATGTCGCGTTCGCTTCTCATCCTGTCGCTTTTCGCCTCCCTCTGTGTTTCCGGCTGTGCCATCGGCGGTGGCGGCGGCGGCGGTGGCGGCGGCGGAGGCCCCATCGGTACAGCCGGAGTGGACGGATCGCCCTGCAATCCGACCACCCAGGTCAGCGCGTGCAGCGCCGCGACCACGATTCAGGTGGCGTGCGACCCGGCCAGCGGCAAATGGGCGATGCTCGGGCCGTGCCCCGCCGGCAAGGTGTGCAAGGAATCCGCGCAGTCGGGCAAGACCGTCGCCACCTGCGCGGATCCGGTGAGCGGTGGCGGCACGGCCGCAGCCGACGCGGCGACGGGCGGCGGCAACGGCAGCTCCGGCGGCGGCGAGACCACGACTGGCGGTTCCGACGGCGGAGGCACCACTGGCGGCGACGCGCCTGCCGTAGACGTCGTCACCGTCGAGGACCAGACCACACTCAAGGATGAGGTCACGCCGAAAGACGAATCGACCTGCACGCCCAACTGCGCCGACAAGGAGTGCGGCGACAACGGTTGCGGCGGGGTCTGCGGCAAATGCCCGGGCGCAGCGCCCAACTGCGTGCAGGGAACCTGCCAGGCCACCTGCAAACCCAACTGCGCCGGCAAGGCGTGCGGCGACAACGGCTGCGGCGGCTCCTGCGGCACCTGCCCGGCAACCGCGCCCGTGTGCGACCAGTTCCAATGCAAAGGCGACTGCGAGCCCAACTGCGCCGGCAAGAACTGCGGCCCCGACGGCTGTGGTGGCTCCTGCGGCACCTGCCCGGCGACTGCGCCGGTGTGTGACCAGTTCCAGTGCAAAGGCGACTGTGAGCCCAACTGCGCCGGCAAGAACTGCGGCCCCGACGGCTGCGGCGGCGCGTGCGGCACGTGCTCGGGCGGCACCACCTGCAGCGCGCAGGGCATGTGCGTGGCGACCGGGGCGACGATTCCGGCCGGCGGCGTCTGCTGGGGCAAGAGCAACCCGTGCACGGCGGGCACGCAGTGTGTGGTGACCACCGATTCCGGGGGTGCCAAGTGCCTGCCGGACCAGAACAACGGCCAGGCGTGCGGCGCAGGGATCGGCTACTGCAAGCCCGGTAGCGAGTGCTTGTGGACCAGCAAGGCCAAATCCAGCGGCAAGTGCTACCCGAACCTCGCGGCCGGCAGTCCGTGTTCCTCCTACGGCGTCGGCCTTTGCAGCGACGGTGCATGTGCGTGGACGGCCAAGCCGCCAGCAGCGCAGAAGTGTTTTGTCAACGGCGGCCTCGGCGCGGCGTGCGGCGACTACGCGATGGGCAACTGCAAGGACGGCCTGTCGTGCATCCAGGACGCCAAGGATGCAACCACCTCCAGTTGCATGAAGGACGCCGCGGCCGGAGCGGCGTGCGGCCCAGGCATCGGCGGCTGCGGGGAAGGCACCGAATGCATCTGGACGTCGTCGGCCAAGACCAGCGCCAAGTGCGTGCCGCCCGCCGCACCCGGCGCCTCGTGCGCTCAATGGGGCACTGCGACCGCGTGCGTGCCATGGTACAGCTGCGCCCCCGACAGCAACGCCCAAGGCGCCCCCCGCCACTGCAAGCCCATCAAGAAGATCGGCGAGACGTGCGGCTACGGCATTGGGTTCTGCTCGTTCATCGGCCAGTGCGTCCCCGAAACCTCCGGGGCGAGCAGCGGCAAGTGCATGCTTGGCGGCCCCAAAAGCGCGTTCTGCGGCATCGGAATCGCCGGATGCATTTCGGGGTACGGCTGCAAGTTCGATGCCGGAAAATCGACGGGGAGCTGCCAGGACGTCTGTGAGATCAACGGATACTATGGCGACGGCGAGTGCGACAGCGTGTGCGTCGAACCCGATCCCGATTGCTTCTGACGTGGACCGCGCGGCGGGACCCACCCTTGACCCCGCCACCCATTTGCCTGACCCTGCCGGCCCTCGGCGCCCATGCGCCCGCTTGGCCTCATGACCACGCCCGCCAATCCCCTGCTGCAACCCTGGCCCGAGCCCCACGGACTGCCGCCGTTCGCTGCGATTGCGCCTGAGCATTACGAGCCGGCCCTGCGGTCCGCGATGGCCGAACATCTGGCGGAGCTCGATGCCATTGCGGCCGACCCGGCCCCACCGGACTTCGAAAACACCGCGCTGGCGCTCGACCTGGCCGGGCGTGCCCTGCAACGGATTGCCCTGCTTTTCAACAACATGGTGGCCGCGGAGACCTCGCCGGCCCTGCAAGCTGCGGAGCAAGCCGTGGCGCCGCTCCTGGCCGGCCACGAGGCGCGGGTGCTCCAGCACGCTGGCGTGTTTGCAAGGCTGGACGACCTGCACGGTCGGCGCCGCGACCTGGGCCTGGACGTCGAGCAGGTGCGGCTGGTCGAACGCTTCCACCTCGACTATTGCTTGGCAGGCGCGCGGCTGGCCGAACCTCAACGCAACCGCGCCGCCGCCATCGCCATGGAACTGGCCGGCTTGTGCACGACCTTCACCCAGAACGTTTTGGCCGACGAGTCCGAAAACGGCCTGTGGTTGACCGAAGGCGACGTCGCCGGCTTGCCCGCGGGGCTGGTTTCCGCGGCCCGGCAAGCGGCGGCCCAGCGCGGCAGGCCAGACGGATGGCTCATCACGCTGTCCCGGTCGCTGGTGGTGCCGTTCCTGACCCAGTCGCCGCGCCGGGACTTGCGCGAAAAGGCATGGCGGCTGTGGATGGACCGCGGCCGGTTGCGCACCGACCGCGACAACCACCAGGTCGCCAACAAGATCTTGGCCTTGCGCAACGAACTCGCCGCGCTGCACGGCTGCGCGACCTACGCCGACCACGCCCTGCGCGACACCATGGCCGCGACGCCGGCCGCGGTCACGGCGCTGTTCGATCGCGTGTGGCGACCGGCGGTGGCCAAGGCCCTGGCAGAACGCCAGGCGCTGCAGACCGCGGCAGCCGAGCTGGGTGAACCCGCGGACATCGAAGCTTGGGACTGGCGCTACCTCGCCGAGAAGGTGCGCGCCTCCCGCTTTGCCATCGACGACGCCGAGGTCAAGCCGTACTTCTCCCTCGAACGCATGGTGCAGGCGGCGTTCGCGTGCGCGCAACGACTTTTCGGCGTGTCGTTCACCGAGGTCGCGGGCGCCGAGCTCTACCACCCAGACGCCCGACTTTTCGAGGTCCACCGCGGCGGCGCGCGCATGGGCCATTTCATCAGCGACAACTTCGCCCGGCCGACCAAGCGCGGCGGTGCGTGGATGAACGAGTACCGCTACCAGTCCGTCGCCGGCGGCCGCGTGCTGCCGCTGGTCGGCAACCACAACAATTTCAACAAGCCCGACGCCGGGCAGCCGGCGCTGCTGAGCCTGGACGACGTGCGCACGCTTTTCCACGAGTTCGGTCACGGTCTGCACGGGCTGCTGAGCCAATCGAACTACCAGAGGTTGGCCTGCACCCGCGTGCTCAAGGATTTCGTCGAGTTGCCGTCGCAGCTTTTCGAACACTGGGCCATCGAGCCCGCGGTCCTGGCTGAACACGCGCTGCACGCGCAAACCGGCGAGCCCATGCCCGCCGCGTTGCTCGAACGGGTGCTGGCGGCGCGCAAGTTCGGCCAGGGCCTCGAGACCGTCGAATACACCCTGTCGGCGTACCTCGACATGGGCCTGCACACCCGGACAGACGGCGGCACGCTGGACATCGCCGCGTTCGAACGGCAGTTGATGGCCGACCTGGGCGTCCCCGACGGCATTTTCGGCCGCCACCGCCCGGCGCATTTCCTCCACTTGTTCAGTGGCCCCGACTACGCTGCCGGCTACTACGTCTACATGTGGGCAGAATTGCTGGAAGCCGACGCTTTCGAGGCGTTCACCGAGGCAGGCGACCCGTTCGATCCGGTCGTGGCCGAGCGGCTCCACCGCCATGTATATTCGGCCGGCAATCGGCACGCACCGGGCGCGGCCTTTCGGGCGTTTCGCGGGCGCGACCCAGACCCGGGCGCGATGCTGCGCAAGCGGGGGTTGGGAGGGTAGGCCCAGGGCGCGCAGCAGGTGTGTGTGTTTGCCCGTGGTCTGTCGCTGTGCCCGCCAATGGCTCTGCCGTCGGCCGCGGCATGCGAAATTGCCGATTGCGGCGTGAATTTTACAAAACTAGTCTGTTAATCGCGCGGCCGGCAACGGCCTAGCGCTCTGCCCCGAGCAAGCAAAATGCTCGCGAGAAAGCGGCATGGCTCCAGCTGGAACAACGGCGAGGTCGATTGCGACCAACCGGCGCTGGCGGCGTGCTCTGCGTAGTCGAGAAGGCACGGCCTTGTCACGCCGCCGGTCAATGTGGCTGTTTGGGCGGCGGGAGCGCGCGGCGACAGAGCAGGCGCAACCCCGGGCCGCGCAAGCGAGTTCAGGAGCACCTTGTCGCTGGCCTCGTGCCGCCGGCCGGGTCGGCACGGCGGTGCCGTTTGGCCCGGCGCAGGACCTGCAGTCGGCCGGCGACCAAGCGCAAGCCGGGCCGTCCTACGTGATCTCATGCGGTTGTAGAGCGTGAGAAAAGTTGCCGCAGGCCCTTGACAACCGGCTTTGGGCTTCAGTATCGTCCGGCCTGCCGCCGGCCTGCGAGTTTTCGATGCCGTCCGGGTTCACCGTCGAGCCGCTCCAATTTGTCGCTGGCGAGGTCGTCATCGTGGAAGCAGGCGTCACATTTCGCCTTGCTCTGCGAAACTTTATCGGCCTTCCGGCGCGCATTGACACCCTTGAGGCCATGTGGGACCTCGGCGACGGTGTCCTTGAGCCTGCCGCCAGCGGGAATGCGCCGATTTCTGTCGACCACATCTGGTCGCCTGGTCGCTACACCCTTGGTTTGCAGGCGTCGCTCAACGGCGAGGTCATCACCTTACAGTGGCCGCTGGAAGCGGTTGCCTCGCCGTCCCTTTTCGCCGCGACTGGCGTTACCCAATTGGCCTATTTGGCCGCCGCGCAAGGCACGCTCGACACGGGCAGCCACGGCGTCCGCCATGCGATCGCCCTGTTGCCGCGGGTGTCGTCCGTCGGCTCGGGGTCGTATTACGGGAACTGGGGTAGCGAAAACACGAACACGCTGGGCCTGGATGACATCAGCGCCGCTTTGGACAAGGCCGTGCTGCGCTGGCAGTCCTTGTACGCCCACGGCTTTGGTCGCATGCCGATGCCGCCGGAGGCCATCGAGCGCGCGGCCTACGCCCACACCGAAAACGATGTCGTCGCCTACGGCACCAACACGACGCTGAGCACGTACTTCAACGATTTGGAGCAGCATGTACGCGAGGCGGTCGAAAATCCAAACCAGGGCCATCGTTGGCAGGCTCTGTTCGACGACATGACCGCAATTGTCGACACGTTCGGCAGCGGCACTTCGCTTGACCAAGTTCAGTTGGTCTCGGCCAACCTGTTGATGAGCGGCGACCACTCGATCCGGCTGGGCGACGTCGTGCGCTGGTACGAATACGCGCGGCGCGCGGTGCCCAACTTGACCACGTTCAGTTCGCTGACGGTGGAGCAGTTGCGCATCCTTGCCGGACAGTATCAGTCCGCGGTGCCCGAGTTCTGCCTGACCTCGGCGTGGTGCTGGGAGGTCGCTCAGGCGGCTTCGCAGGTGGTCACGGGGCTGCTCATCGCGCTCGACGAGTCGAGCCGGATCGACGACGCCAAGATTCTGGTGCTGGGGAATCCGCAAAGCGGCACAGTCTCGCTGCGGTTCCATGTCGAGTCGATGGGCCTATGGGTGCACATTGCCGCCGGGCCTGCGCGGTCAGCGAAAGACCGCATCACCTGGGCGCAACTAGCGGCCGATGGTGCCCCCAGCGCGGCGGGCGGTGCGACGCATGTGGCGGGGCGGGCAGTGGCGTATGCGACCACGGACGTTTCGAGCACGCCGACGATGCGGTTTCCCTACGACATTGAGCGCGTGCGCTCGGTCCTGGATCCGAACGCGGATCGCCCCTGGCCGAGTCTGGCGCAGTCCTCTATCACGGCGCCGACACCGAGTACGCTGACGCAGGACTCGGGCCTGACGGTGTGTACGCAGCGGATGCCCGATGGGGCCGCGCGGGCGCGCGCGCAGGACAGCGTATCGCCGACTTTTGGCGTTTTCGACGTGCAGCGGCCCGCCATGAAGTTGCCAGGCTTGGACGAGGCGTATAGTGCGATTCGGCCGCATGCGGCGGTGTTTTTGGCACGAGCAAGTGCAAGCCCGTGTCGCCAGCAAGGTGCGGATCGGGTTCGTCACTTCTGCGACTGCTTTCCTGAACCACAAGCAAGTTCGAAGTTTGACGATGACCGGCTGGTCAAGCTCTAGAGATCGGTCATGGAATTGTCGCTTCGCCAAGCTCTTTTGTGCGAGACGGGCAAGCCGACTGGCTCCGTGTATCATGACCTAATGGGGTACCCGGCGAATCTTCAGACCGTAGAACTTCCGCTGTCACTTCGAGCCTTCCTGGCTCGGGTTATCGTGCCCCACGTTCGTGTCAGGCTTGTGTTTGCCAACCAGCAGCAGTACGAAAAATATCGGCAATTCGTTGACAAAGCACTTGCGTACATGAAGGCATCGGTCTTTCATGGCTATTCACCTGGACTACGAATTGGCAGAGTGGTCTGGTCGGTGCTTGCTGCAACGCTACCAAGCAATTTGCTGGCCTTGTGCAAGAAAGATGTGGACCTCGTTGATGATCTGCTTTCCTACTCGGGCAAGTCAAACTGGGGTGAGGTGAGAGTTGTCTTCATTGACAGGTTATACTCGGCTGGAATTTCAGTCGGTGCCGTGCTGGACAACGCGGAGCCTGGTGATTGCCTAAACGGAGAGTGGGTGGCAGGGCCCAGTAGTGGAAAGGGCGTACTGTTGAAAAAGTTGGGGACCGTCGTGGTTGCACTTGCCAACCGCTGCGACAATGGTATGGCAATATACAATCTCGCGAGTTCCGCCGATGCAGTGAACCTTGGCAAGGTCATTGCGCATGAGGTTGGGCACGCCTTGGGTCTGTGTCATGTTCCCAGCTCGAACCCGAACCTGATGAACCCGAATGCGTACGAAGGGCCATCACTGAGCCCTGGTCAGAACTTCTATCTCGCGAAGAATGCTGCCGTGCTCGGCACGAAGTGCCCCAAGGTGGAATTCAAATGAACTTCGCCTCACGGCTGTCTTGCAGTCAACATTCGGTTCGGCCAAGATCGCAACCACGAACAGTGTCACTTGGTGGCGCAACTGCAAGCAATGTAGTCAGCCATCGACCACTTCTGCAAATCCGAATGTGCATGTTTCCAGTGCTTGCGTTGATTGGCAGCATTGCGTGCAGCAGCGATGACTGCGGCACCGATCCCGAGATCGGTCCGACGTGTTCGGCCTTCATTGCTGCGCGGACGGCGACCGCATGTCCAGGCGGAGCCTCACCGCGACTGACGCGCGGCAGGTGCAAAGGTGTGGATTTCGTGTTGTTCTTCAGCACGACTTCCTACAAGGTGTTCTGCGACGGCGCCGACCGTGTGAAAGGCTATGAGCGGCATTCGGACCTAGGCAGTGAGGTCGACCGCTGTGGCGTCGATCCTTCGTGCTCTGAGGCCGACTTTGCCGCGGCCATGTCGGCATGTGCAACTGCGACGCACTGACTGAATATCCGTTGGGAGGCTGAAATGGCGCAATCTGACATCGTTTTCGGGGACAAGGAAATTTCACTGAACGCAGAGTCAAACCTGTACGTCAATGCCAAATGGGTCAAGATCGCTGGCCGTGATCTCAAGCTGGACGCACGGCCCCCGGGGGCGACAGGCACGCGCCGTGCTCTCGCCCACAACGATACCAGCGATTCGCTGGCGATCAATCTCGCGGGCGACTACCCAGGAGGCGTCACTATCGAAGGTATCGTGGGTGGCGGCCAGTCCAGCCTGCGCCTGCGTGGCCCAGTTGAAATCCTGGATGCCAGCGGCAATATCGTCGTTGTCATCAATGACAACGGGATCACCCTTGTCAAGGGCTCCGTCACACTTGAGGACGGTGACGTTCGTGTCCGCATCAAAGGCGCGGCACCCGGGATGGCGCAGTACAATCACGTGTGGGCCTGGGTAAAGCAGCTCATCGGCGGTTGAATGGGTACTATTTTGCGCACATGGAGATTACAGCGTTGCGGTGGCGCCCGCAATCTCGATCCACGAGCCAGGACGGGCTGCAGTGGGACCGTGCAAAATGTACTTGAGTGGCGTCGTTGATCTCAAGCCAGGCTCGTTGCAATTTCACAACGTGCAGTTGAAATTGCCGTGCACGGTGCAGGTCGACAGGCCGACCGGCTGGATTCGCCTCGCTCCTGACGGTTTCAATGACAGGGCAGATCAACTGCTGGCCGCTCTGGAAGATGATGCGCAGTGGCAGGCGCTTCCTGTTGGCCAGCAGTATGTTACCGGCGCCCCAAAACCGCGCGATTCCGGCGAAACACGCGCCACCGCCAAAATCTACCGGCCCGTTTCGAGGCCCTCGGGATAGCGCCGCGCCTTTGCCT
>Ga0194120_10001667_pt1 | contig 39860 bp, 32 predicted proteins | sample TA2MahCa65mmetaG_FD_148642 | JGI IMG/M metagenome (GOLD analysis project Ga0194120, IMG submission 148642) | Freshwater microbial communities from Lake Tanganyika, Tanzania - TA2015019 Mahale Deep Cast 65m | ecosystem: Environmental > Aquatic > Freshwater > Lake | place: Tanzania: Lake...
GATGCGAGCCACTCACCCAGGCCACCACAACCCCACCCACAATGCCGGCAATCACACCGGAAAACAGCGGCGCGTTAGACGCTAGGGCGATTCCCAAACATAAGGGTAAGGCCACCAAAAACACCACTACACTGGCGGGAAAATCTGCTAACAGGGTCTTTAGCCCATAACGAGAACCATCCATATCCACCTCCGCTATTCTGCGTAACGATAGATAGGGCTGATCTCGGTTTTATGGTCCAGCATAATCAGTTCATTCAAAAGCCCATCCTGTAAACCATACACCCAACCATGCAATGAAGGTCTATGCCCATGTTTCCAAGAGGATTGAATGATAGAGGTATGAGCTAAACGATAAACCTGTTCAATGATATTGAGCTCTATTAAACGATCGGTTTTTTTTCGCGGATCAATCGTTTCCAGTTCTTCCTGATGCAAGCGATACACATCTTTGATATGTAGAAGCCATTTGTTGGCAATCACCAAATCCGCTTTCTGGGGTTGTAAAGCAGCCTGAACACCGCCACAACCATAATGGCCACAAACAATGACATGCTTTACTTTAAGTACCGATATTGCATATTGCAAAACACTTAGACAATTAAAATCAGTCGTAATGACTTGATTAGCGATATTACGGTGAACAAAAATTTCACCCGGCTGAGCATTGACGACTGTTTCAGCAGGCACTCGACTATCCGCACAACCAATCCAAAGCGTTTCAGGACGCTGTTCTTTCGCTAAGCTAAGAAAGAACTCAGGATCTTTAGATTTTATATTCTCAGACCAGGCCTTATTTTCCAGTAATAATTTACTTGGTGTTTGCATAAGAATACCCCATTGATAGTTGATTAATTAAAATAATATCGTATCGATACCGCTGCATCAACTTCGATTGTCAGAACCTAAAAAATGTCTACTATGGTCGTGCAATGGATGAGAGCAGAAACTCCAAGCCCGGAGCTTGAAAAGATAAAACGATATCAGGCAACAATCCAAAAATAACAATCAGAACCATTACAGCAAACAACAGAATAGTCTCGTGGAATTTAAGATCATCAGACAAAAATAAGGCTTGATGCCGGACCGGTCCCCAGAAGGCTTTTTTGAGAAAACTGACACTATAAATTGCAGCTACAAAACTGCCTAACAACATAACACCTAGCATGACTGGAAAAGTTTTTGCGACGCCTAGTAACAACATAGCTTCAGCAATGAAACCACTGGTCCCTGGCAAGCCCAGACTTGCAAATATCAAACCAAAGAATACTAGGGTAAATTTGGGCAAAGGCTTTGCAAGCCCCCCTAAGTGAGTGAGATCATTACTGGCGAAACGCTTTTCAAGCATTCCGGCCATTAACATTAGGCTAGCTGAAATAAGTGCAAAATTGAGCATTTGCAAACCCGCACCCTGCCATGCCTGCTGATTGAATGCCAATAGAGCCATAAATACCAAAGCCACATGACTAACACTGGAATAGGCCAACAAAGCCCGTAAATTTGTCTGTCTAATGGCAATTACAGCGGCATAAAGCACACTCACCATTGCCCAAACCGCTAAAATTTCCTGAAAATGCATTAACGCCTGCGGGACCAATGGAATCAATAATCGGATCATTCCAAACAAACCTAACTTCATTCCGAACAGCAATGCTGTCAGAGATGGAGGGGCGTTCAACGCAACCAGCGGAAGCCAGTTATGAAAGGGTGGTAAAGGCGCTTTTATGGCAAAAGCCAGTAACCATAAAACCAATAAGCCATATTGTTCTAATTCTGTTAAATGCAAAGTGGCTAAAGATTGCAAACTAAAGCTAAATTCACCCGCATGCTCTGCAAGATAGCGAATCTCTAGGCATGCAATCCCAATCAATAACAGAACACCACTCAATAACATCATCAGTGTGTACTGGGTTGCCGCCTGGCGGCTTTGTGCTCCGATTCCGAATCGAGCAATCAGCAACATAACCGGAACCAAACTCAATTCCCAGAAAAAGAAAAACAACATCAGATCATCTGCCAACAATATACCCATGCTCAGAGCTTCAAAAAGTAACAACAAAGCATAATAAGTACGCAGATTTTTATACTGGGCAGACCAGTTATTGATCATCACCATTAAGTTCAGCCAGGCGTTGGCCAGTACTAACCAGACTGATAAGCCATCAACAGCAAGCTGAAACCGTATGTTGAAACTTTGTATCCAAGCGTAGTCTTCAATGAACTGCCAACCAGGCAGACTCGTATCAAATCCAACAATCACCATCAGACAACAGACCCATTCCAAAGCCGTGATCAGTATCGCCCAGACTTTTATCGACCAAGGCTTCTTGAAGATAAGCACGCCCAACACACCCAACAGCGGCCAAAATAGACACATAGACAACCAAGGCCAATCAACGCTCATGGTGACCTCCATTGGTATGACTGGAATGATGACGAACATAACGTTCACCAATTTCACTAGCCTCCTGATCTATAAACCTCAACCAGGGCGTGGTGTAAAAACCGCTTGCTAACAAAATACCGCAGATCACACCAGCAATAACGCGTTCCTGAATCACAGGATGATGGATACTGCTTGCTGGTTTGATAGCCCTGCGTTGTTCGGTGATAAACAAACGCTGAAAGGCCCAAAGCAAAAAACCTGCTGCGATAACATTTCCTAACAGAATGGCAATGGCAATTAACCAGCCATGCTCTTCAATACTCCCTTCGATAAGCAAATGTGCCGCATCAAAACCAGGCGTTCCAGGCATCACCATGGTGCTCAGCGCTGACATCATAAATAACAAGGCTATTGTTGTATTAGTGTCGAACAAAGCACCTAATCTTGGCAGATAAGAGGTCCGGGTGCGCTCGTAAATCAAGCCAATACTGAAAAGCATACCTGCAGTCGCCAGACCATAGGCGATTGACAACAAAATACTGCCTTCCAGAGCAAAATCATTGAATGAAAAAACTCCAATGATTAACATCCCAGTTTGACTGACCACCGCAAAAGCCATTAAACGCCGAATATTAATTTGCATCAGCGCCAATAAAGCACCATAAAAGATCGCCATTAATCCTAAACTAATGACAAACAATTCCCATTGTTCTGCGGCAGCAGGAACCAGGGGTAAAATGAAGCGTATAACCGCATAAATGCCCAACTTAAGACCCGTGATAAAAATTGCCACACTGGCCGCAGTTCCATGTTCAGCCAAAACCGGTAACCAGGCATGAAACGGAAACAGTGGCATACGAATCGAAAATGCAAAAAACAGCAAAATAAAAATAAGCGCCTCATGCTGAATGGCTAAATCATGCTGCCGAAGATATATCCAATCAAAACTCAGTGCATTTGCCTCCACTTGCAAACCGATAGACAAAAGCAAGAAGCCCGCTAAGCTCATCAATAAACCAAACAACCAATATTGCAAGACCACACGAATCACTCGATTTCTTAGAACACCTGTCCCAGCAGAGAGCGTGAGAATCACGACAGGAATCAATTCCATTGCTGACCAAAACCAGAACTGCAGAGTATTCAGGGCGACAAAAGCACCCATCAAAATACCCTGATATGCCAACAAACAGGCAATAAACACATAATCATTTTTATGGCGGGTTATGCTGGTGTATATCAGCGCAAGAAAACCCAAAATAGCAGTCAAGGGCAAAAACAATACATTCATGCCATCTACGCCAACGCGATATTCAAAGCCGCCTACTTCGAATGTTTCTACCATTTGAATCGATGAAGAATCCGTCACGAAACTCATCAGCAAATATGCACACAAGACCAAATTCACACATGCAACCGCAAGTGCCAGGCCTAAGCGCAAAGATGGACGCACCATAAACAGAAAACCGGAGCCTATTAAGGGTAAAAAACCCAACAAGCTCAGAAGCGGTAACCCGACACATTCCTGCCAATAAAGGAGATTGTTCAAGCGCCCCCTCCTAGTACCAAGATGAGACAAATCAGCACAAATAAAATGATATAGCGAGGTTTGAGTAAAAGTTGTTCAAAACGGTTTGCAATCTGTCCCATACGGCGCCCTAGCTGAATTGAGTCGCGCCCCAGACCATATAGAATAAAATGCTGCTCAAACTGATGAATTAGCTCAGCTGCTAACACCGTTAACTGTGCGGCAAGTCCGCTACCACTCGCGAAGGTATCTTCAGGGTTATTTAATTTTGCACCGATTTTGTCTTCTTCTTTTTCAGCAATTGCTGAAACCTTCTCAATCAACGGGATAGGTGAAGAAATGATTCGACTGAGAATGTTTTGATCAAAATAAGCCATATCATCCGTTAGTCGCATAAAAGGACGGACCAGTAAGTGATCGTTGAGTTCTTCAAGCCAGAACCTTTGTAAAGACAATCGATACAACACTCTTGAGGATGCAAACCGATTTTTAAAACTTGTGACAGCTTGAACTTTGCTATCCAGCATAATGCCTGGCGCACTCAACATTAAAAAGCTTCGCACAATGGCATGAGCCAACATATGCCAGGTGGCCAGAGTCCAAAAACTCAGTCCACAACAAATAAACATGATTCCTAACTGACCTATGGTCGCTATCGCATGAGAGGTTTTAATATCGGCAACACTGAGCCCCACCCAAATGCTATAGAACAAACTCAAACAACCAACTACAAGCATCAAGTGCATGACAAAAGGCACTTGTTGCAATAAATCTTGGGCCTGAATGACTATAAATATCCCTGCATGTACCATGACTCCACCATAAAAAATGGCACTTGTGGGAGTAGGTCCTTCGAGCGCTTGGGTTAACCAGGGAGAAAACGGTATTTGCGCCGATTTTACAAATGCCGCCAGCACCAAACCTAGAGAGATCAGCGTCATCTGGTTATTGTTGAGACGATTGACAGCAGTCGCAATTGCTTGCCATTCTGTGGTTCCTAACCAGATTGAAGAACTCACAATTAAAAGCAAAAAGCCGGCATCACCGATACGGTTAGTCAGAAAGACCCGAGTCGAATTATTGGCCGCCGTGATCCTGTGATAAGAGAAGGCAATCAAAGCATAAGAAGTTAAGCCGACCAGTTCCCAGCCAGCAAATGTCAAAAAAGCATTAGCCCCGAGTAGCAGCAACATCATTGCAGCCGCAAATAATGCCAATAGACTGAATACCCTTAAATACCCGGGTTCTCGGTGTAAATAATTCACTGAAAATCGCATAGCGACCAGAATTAATAATGCAAAAACGCTAGCAACGCCCAGATTGAACACACTTAGTGTCAATTGCCAGCGTATTTTCCAATCACCACAGGTAATCCAAACACCATAATCCCTGGAACCACTAGCTACATTCCCCGTCCAAACGGCAAAAAAAACATAGACCAACATAAAACAAGTCAATGTCTGCGCACTGATGACAATTCCAGACACCCAACGTTCCCAGCATTCCTTTTGACCGTTACCCACTATCTGTAAAATACCAAGCAGCAAGGCCACCGATGCTGGAATAACCGGAATCAGTAATAAAAGTGTATCGATCACAATTGTACTCCGGGAACTATTGGCTGCCTGATGAGTACCGGTGCCAACGCTTGATCGCTGTTGCGATAACAGTCATAGGAATTCTCTTTGATCTCGATTGCTTGCTCAGACGCCTGCCAAACTTCAAAACCGTGTTTACGGTTAAACACATAAATCACACCGGTTTCAGGATCTTTGCTGGATAAATGTACCCAGCCGCCACCCACCAATTCTTGCAAGGCAGGTTGACGAGCATAGATAGCCTCTAGAACTTCAGTTTTGGCTTCAACCACTAATTGCAAGCGCATTGCCTCATGAATTTCTATCATTTGTTTCGGCAGACCGGTCCTTAAATCACTACTCGCTCCTTCCATGACAGCAAAAAAACCGGTCAAGTTATGTGGTACCTTTGATCCGCAACCAAAAGCTTCGTTGTTAACGGTTGAAAAATAATATTCAAGATTAATACCCGCTCCCACTGGCCCTACTGCAAGCAAAATTCCTTCCAAGAGAGTGCCATTAGCATCCTGAGTCGGATCATAGGAAATCAAAAATAAGCGTCGGTCAAAAAAAGCCCCTTGCGTTTGCGAACGCCTACCGATAAACGCCGCAGCATTAGTAGCATGTCCTAACTCAGGGCGTGCCTGAGAAAAGTCATGACTGCGGGAATAAAAATGCCTGAGTGCCTTTGGCAGTGATGGCTGACGAGGAGCTGAAGCCAGACGGCGACAACGTTCATGAGCGGAATGCTTTTGGCCGTGTTGAAGCTGGATTTGAATCTCAGCAAATTCGGCTTTTTGTTCGCCAGACAACTTATCAAGATCATAAAAGCTGATCGCTTCGTTACCAGTATTATGTTCTGCACCTACAAACCAAGTATCATCCGGTATCACGATTCCCCGCTCTGCCAGTATCTTGCGCACTTTGGGTGTGTTGGCAATAGCAGCAAATACGCGCGCATTCGGACCGCCATGACGACCACTGCAAGCACCACAATCATACGCTGCCAGATGTGGATTATTGAGACTGGAAGATCCATGCCCCATTAAAACCACCCATTTTGCAAAACCATAACTAAGCCCGGTGTTTTTCAAAAACGCCATTACTCGATCAGCCTGTTCCTGATCATTAAAACCTTGTCTCGGCGAATCCGGACTGGCAATTTGTTGAGGACTTTCTGCGTCTATCTGCAGATAAGTTGCTATATCAGAAAAAAAATAACGATCAAAACCCGCCTGAAAATCAGCCCAGACACCCGGTAACACACTGCGCAACATCAGTGAGAATAAAGTGAATGGCGCCATGACAGGCATCAATACAAAACTGAAAATCGGATTTGTTCGCAAATCATGAAAGACCCAGGCGGCCAGTTTTTTCTTAAATGCTCGGCTTCTTTGATACTTCTCATCATCCGAATTGCGATGTGCATACTCTCGGATAATATGCGCAGGGTTCACCACGACCGGACACAAGGGCACTGTCTGATCAGCATCTATGCCCTGATAGTGCATCGCCATTCCAAAAAAACCCGCAGCACCCAGCGTTTCCAACCATGGATTGTGTTCTTCCAAATGACGTCTGATACTCTCTTCTCTATCGTCCATACAAAAAATTATCTGAGCTTCAGGTCGCTGTTGATGACGGTCTGCCCAACGCCCACGTTGATGATTGGCATGTAAAGCTTTCAGTAATTGCTGCTGGTAATGATATTCGTAAGCATTCAGCCACAGCCAAGCTTGCTGTTGGACTGAAAAATTCTGAACGCGATCAAGAAGATAAAAACAAGAAGTACTGTCCAGATTTTCGAGTTGGTGCCCGCTAAGATTCAATTGCTGACACAATACAAACACTGGCCAGATCGCCGAATGCGGTTGCAATACTCTCTCATTTTGCTGTTGCCATTGCTGGATTTTAAGAGCCAGCAGCATTTGTTGTGGACGGAAACGCGCAGGATTTTTTAGTAATTGCCGAACTTCGTTTACCCAAGCTTCAGGTAATTCTCCTTGGTAAAGGGACTGTCTTAATAAGAACTCTGACTGGTGTAGCCTAAAATAGGTCAGCAGACGATCAAATCGAGCCGAAGGAAGATGATGTCGGCGACAAAAAGCGCCTAAGTAATAACGATCCAATATAAGCCTAATGGCCAAATAATCAACCAAGGATGGCGTTGCTCCATCAGCTTGGCGATATTCTGGATGGTGCTGACGCCAGTTAACCAATCCCGACCAGCCTGGTATTTCTAGAGCCAAGCGTTGCAGATAGGCATTCCAGTTCGATGGGGGAATGGCAAAACTGGACAAGGTATAGATAATGGCATCCAGAGGTTGTTCGGGTAACTCCTGCCAAAACTCTTCAAAATCATCCTGATCTTCAAAAACCAAAAATATTTCCGATCGGTAGTATTTTTTCCAAGACGTGTACCAACCCAAGGTTTGCCAATCAGGCAAATGCCAGGCAGCAACCCCCTCATCCAACACCGCCGCACACGCTTTAATCAGCGAAGGACGAATTTCTTCAAGGACGTCCTCGCCAGTCAAGGATAATAACAAGCCCCTCAAACTTTTAGTTTTACCCACTTGATCAAAAAAATCTTGAATCGCAGTAAGTTGATTAAGCGTCTCATGATCAGAAAATTCAGTCTCAAAACCAAAATCTTTTACGCCCATCGAAAACTTTGAACAAAACCTATCCCAGACTGTTATCTCATGCTGAGACATGTGTTGTTTACGCCAATTCAAAGCTGCAAGCGTCAATGGACGACAGTCCGATAACAGAATCGCCTTATCAATATCTAAGCGAGTAAACTGTTCTCCCATCAGAGGAACGGATCTATCTAAATCAGGCAGTCCTTGCCGCAAAGCCCAGTCTAAGTCAGCAGAATTGATCCGCCCCTCAGCATACCAATCTCTATATCGCTGCAATGGTAAGTAGGCAGAGATCCCCGTTAATGCTTCAAACTCAGCAACTGCCTCTTCAAAGGGTAAGTGTTGGAATCCATGCAAGGTATTGTGGTGTACGAAATCATGTATAGGGGCTTGGCCTGGCAAAACATGATCGAGATGCTGAATTGTATTAAGTAAACTTTGCTTCACCTCTGGGGGAATAGACTTATGCATATTAGCCCCGCAAGTCTTGGCAAAAGTCATCTGCAGCCCTGCTGATCAGTTCAACTAGATGGTCAGGCATAAATCCCAGATAAAAAAGGGCCACTATAAGCAGGTATCCGGCCAGCATTTCACGGCAATCCAAATCTCGCATATTTATGCGCTCGGCTGGTGCTTGCCAAAAAACTAGTAAGGTCCTTAACGCGTAAGCAGCACTTAAAAGAATTGAAACTGCAAATAAGGCTGTCACCCAAGGCCACTGCCTTAAAACTGCAAGAACCACATGAAATTCGGCAAAAAAACCCAGGCTTCCCGGTAACCCCATTGCAGCCAATAAACTAAGACTGAACAAAAGCGCTAATCGCGGGGTCGCCGTGAATATACCGACATGATCAGCAAGTTCACGCGTCCCTGATCTCTGATAAACAACACCGACTAAGAAAAATAAAGCGCCAGCCAGCAAACCATGCGCCAGCATTTGCAAAATAGCCCCGGTCAACCCAAAGTGATTGAGTGAGGCAATACCTAACAACACGACACCCATGTGACTTAAGGAAGAATAAGCCACCATAGTTTTTAGATCCGTTTGCCGCCAGGCCAATAGACCTCCATAAACGATACTAATAATGGCAATGCCAACTAACAAAGGTTGAAGTAGAAGTATCGCATCAGGAAGCATCCTTAGGCTGCGGATTAAGCCGTAAGCCCCCATTTTCAACAAGATTCCGGACAACAGAATACTGATAGGACTAGGTGCCTCAACATGGGCTAAAGGTAACCAACCATGCAAAGGAAAAATAGGCATCTTCACACCAAAACCAATTAAAAACCCCAACAACACCAGAGTCTGCTCGGTAATCGACATAGATTTGGCAGCCTGCCCCATATTGACCATCAAAGACCCCTGATGTTCAAAATCGTACTGGCTGATTGCCAGTAAACTAAGGAGCATAAAAACCGATCCACCCATGGTGTAAAGCACAAAATTTAAGCTGGCAGCATGACGGCGCTTACCACCCCAGCGATCAATCAGGAAAAACAATGGAATCAGAGTAACTTCCCAAAAAATATAGAACAGCGCCCAGTCTTGAGCCAAAAACACCCCTAACATGCCGAACTCTAACAGCAGTACACAGATGTAAAAACCCTTAACATTTTTATCGATACTAAAGGAGGCTAGTGTTGCCACAAAAACCAATAAAGCAGCTAAAAACAGCAAGGCTAAGGACAACCCATCTACCCCCAACGCATAGGCACTTCCGAGTTTAGGATTCAGAGGAAAATATTCAGTAAACTGGAATTCTGAATTGGATAACTCGAAATTAGCAAGCAGATTAACCGTTAACCCTAAGACCACAAAAGCCACCAAAGCGCCAACACCTCGAATTAAACGGGTTTGATCCTGTGGCAATAAAATCATCAGTAAAGCCCCAATTGCTGGCATAAATAGCAAAACGCTCAGATTGAGCATAGGTTCCGGACCTAAGATTAAAGTTGAATAGAATATCGATATTAAAAACCGTGTCAGAATAACATCGAGTGATTGCCCAAGCCAACCCGATATTGATGAAAATCAAATTCTTTAAAAGCTTAAAGCAGCCAGAAAGTAGACAAGATTGATTTAAGGAAACGAAGCTTAGTAAGCGATATAATGGCCGCTCATACGGATAGCCATTCAAGTAGCATCAATGCAAATTCAACTGATTGCAGTGGGTAACAAAATGCCCGACTGGGTCCAGCAAGGATATAACGAATACGCCAAACGCCTGCCGCGCGAGTGTGAACTGGTGTTGAAAGAAATCAGTCCAGATAAACGTCGCAGCGGTGATATTGTCCGCATTACCAAAGAAGAAGGTGAACGCATGATCGCCGCACTATCACCCCGTAGTCATATTGTCACCTTAGATATACCTGGCAAACCTTGGTCAACCGAAGACTTGGCTCAACGCTTAAGACGTTGGCAAGAAAATGCTCAACCCGTTGCGCTGATGGTGGGCGGTCCAGAAGGCTTGTCACCTCAAGTCAAAGCCCTCGCACAAGAATCTTGGAGTTTATCGCCACTCACCTTCCCGCACCCCTTGGTCAGAGTCGTGGTCGCCGAGCAAATTTATCGCGCGTGGAGTTTATTGAATAATCATCCTTATCATCGACCATGAGCACTACAGCACCCATTATTCTGGCATCAGCCTCGCCAAGACGGAGCGAATTATTACGCCAAATAGGTATCGAGCATGTCGTTCGCAGTGTAGATATTGATGAAACGCCAATGGCCAATGAAACGCCTTTGGCCTATGTCGAACGGGTTGCCGCCGAAAAATCGCTGGCTTGTCAGCATCAATTTGGCTTAAATCTACCCGTCCTTAGCGCAGATACCAGTGTGATCTGTGATAATGAGATCATAGGCAAACCGCGGGATTTAGAGCATGCTATTGCTATACTGAGCAAGCTTTCGGGGCGAACCCATCAGGTTTACAGCGCGGTATCATTACGTGGCAACCAACACTGGCAAGCCGTTAGCATCAGCGAAGTCAGCTTTCGCTCCCTGACGCTCGATGAAATAACCGCCTACTGGCATACCGGTGAACCCTGTGATAAAGCCGGTGCTTATGCTATACAGGGACTTGCCAGCACCTTTATCAATGCGATTAGCGGCAGTTTTTCAGGCATTATGGGTCTGCCACTGTTTGAAACGGCCCAGTTATTAGCCAGACAAGGAATTAGAGTAATCACATGAGTGAAGAAATACTGATCAATGTGACGCCACCAGAAACGCGCGTTGCCGTTATCGAGAATGGCGTTTTACAAGAACTTATCATTGAGCGTGTTCGCCAAAAAGGCTTAGTCGGTAATATTTATAAAGGCGAGGTTTGCCGGGTACTTCCAGGTATGCAGGCAGCCTTTGTTGACATTGGTTTAGATAAAGCCGCTTTTCTGCATTTATCAGATTTCAATAGCCAAGAGTTACAAAACGGCTCTGAAAACATTGAACATTATCTTAAGGAAGGTCAAAAAATTGTCGTTCAGGTCACTAAAGACCCTCTAGGCAATAAAGGTGCACGCCTAACCACGGACATCTCCATCCCTTCCCGTTATCAAGTCTATATGCCTTATGCCAGTAACTCAGGCGTTTCACAACGTATTGAGTGTGAAGAAGAGCGTATCCGACTACGAGCTTGTATAGAAAACTATGTACAGAAAAACAAAATAGTCGGGGGCTTTATCGCTCGAACTGCAGCGGAATGCGTTGAAGAGGTGATTTTGTTCTCTGACATGACCTTTTTGCATAAATTATGGGAATCCATTTATGAAAAGAGCAAAAAAGCCAAGGCCAAAACACTGATACATGAAGATTTATCGCTCAGCATCCGAACCTTACGCGATCTCTACAAAGAAGGCATAGAGAAAGTCCGGGTCGATTCACGGGAAACCTTTTTGCGACTGGTTGAATTTGCAGAAACCTTTGTCCCGGAAATGGTCTCTATCATCGAACATTACTCAGGTGAACGTCCAGTATTTGACATTTACAATGTCGAAGACGAAATCAGCAAGGCACTGGACCGCAAAGTCAAACTCAAGTCAGGCGGGCATCTGGTTTTCGACCAGACCGAATCAATGACCACTGTAGACGTCAATACCGGCGGCTATGTGGGCGGTCGTAATCTGGAAGAAACCATTTTCAAGACCAATCTCGAGGCTGCCCAAACCATTTCCAGACAACTGCGTCTGCGTAATCTGGGTGGCATCATCATTATCGATTTCATTGACATGCAAAGTGAAGACCATAAGAAACAGGTTCTCATGGCTTTGCAACGTAATTTGGAAAAAGACCACGCCAAAACCAAGATCACCGAAGTCTCGGCATTGGGTCTGGTTGAAATGACCCGCAAACGAACCCGGGAGAGCTTGGAGCATATTCTTTGCGAACCCTGTTCAACCTGTGGTGGTCGAGGTGTGCTTAAAACGGCTGAATCGATTTGTCTGGAAATTTTTCGTGAAATTATTCGCGTAGTCCGACAATACAATGTTCAGCAAATTTTAGTACTGGCATCTGAACAAGTGGTTGAAATGTTACTCGATGAAGAAGCGAGCATGCTGGCCGAACTGGAGACTTTTTTAAACGTCGGCATCAAGATTCGTGCTGAATCAGAATATAACCAGGAACATTACGACGTGGTTCTTTTGTAGGTTGGCCACTTGATTAAGCGACACCTGTCACTCGCCGGTCGGCATTTATTGTTCTGGAGCTTAATTTCGCTCGCCATTTTGATTAGTGTGGTGCGCGTGTTACTGGCAGATGTAGCCAGCTACAAACAGCAACTGGAAGCGAAAATTCTGCAAAACGCCGGATTAGCTATTCACATTGGCAAACTGGCCCCGCATATTCGTGGTTTCAGCCCAGGGGTAATCTTACAAGATCTGAGTCTGGAAACGCCGGACCAGCAAAAACCGCCTCTGGCTTTGCGTGAAGTAAGGATTGGTGTCGATTTATTAAAGCTGATCTTGAGCCGCGATATTCTGGCGGCTAGCCGAGTGAGTTTAGTTGGACTGGAAGCCGAAGTTGTCAGAACAGCAGACGATACAATACGCCTTGTCGGGCTACCCAGCGGCGATTCCAATCCAGACTGGTTATTACAAGGTAATCAGTTTGAACTATTGCAAAGCCGAATCGGCTGGTCAGACCAAAAATTACAAAAGCCTAGGATTCAGCTTAACAATGTCAATTTTCTACTGAAAAACCATTTTCTCAGCAAAAAACATGAAATTCATGGCCTAAGCGACTTACCCGAGCAATATGGCGATAAACTTAGGCTATCCGCCTTAATTAGCGGCGACCCCTTTCAGCCAGAGAGTCTGGACGGCGATCTGTACATTGAAGCCACAAATCTGCAAGGCCCTGCTTTACTCGGAAGTCTCACTTCCATCCCACTTAAATTAGCTTCCGGCAGTGGTGACCTGAAAATCTGGAGTCAATGGAAGCAAGCCAGACCCTACAAAATAGATGCCTACCTGCAAGCCCAACAAATCCAGGTACTAAATGAAAAAGACAAAACTCTAAAGCTGGATACGATAGACGGCAACCTGAGTTGGTATCAAAACCATGATAAACAATGGCGGTTAGCGGCCTATAACATTGGGGTATTTGCCAACCATCAACGCTGGTCAGATGCCGAGTTTTATTTAAGCCAAGACAGCAACGGCGACTGGTCGGGCCTGATTAAACAATTTGATCTCAACGCCCTCGCCTACCTGAGCCCATGGTTTCTGGATAAAACCAACACCGACTGGTCAGCATTAAAGCTGCATGGCACTTTAAAAGACTTTAGTCTGTTTGCCAGCCATGACGGACAACACTACGCGCTTAAAGGCGACTTTGAGCAAATTGCCAACACTGACCCATCCTTGCTTCCTGGCTTTCAAGGTTTAAGTGGACATATCAGCGGCAACCAGACCCAAGGGCAAATCGTCTTAGACACGCATGACGCCGAAGTTAATGCTCAACATTATCTGCGCGATGTCCTCACGATCACTCATCTGGGAGCTCGGATTAATTGGTTACAAACAGCTGAGCAGTGGCAGATCAACAGCAATGATCTGCATTTGAACACCCCTGATTTCAAAACCAAGAGCCACTTTGATTTAAGCATTCCTAAGAATGCAGACTCCCCAATTCTGCACCTTGATACCGCGCTAACTAGTTTTAATGATATTGCCAAAATCAAAAACTATCTTCCCAGCAAGCTGATGGGCCAGGATGCAGTGGCCTGGCTGGACGATGCCTTCGTAGCCGGACATATCGACCAAGGTCAGATCGTGATCAATGGCCCCTTAGATCAGTTTCCGTTTAAACATGGCGGCGGTGTTTTTGATGCTTTATTGGGCATTCAAGAAGGCGAAATACAGTTCAATGAAGTCTGGCCTCATCTGCAAAATCTGTATACCACCGTCCATTTTTTGAATTCTGATTTACAAGTCGCTATTTACAACGGCCGTAGTGAAAACGTTCAGATCAACCAGGCTATCATCAACATTGAAGACGTTGCCAATAGCGATCATGTTCAAGTGTTCGCGCAATTGAATTCGCAGGTGAATAACGCTTTACAGTATTTGCAAAAAACCCCTTTACACAATACTGCCGACAACTTGCTCAATATTGCGAACAGTCAGGGTTCTGCCGGCATCGATCTGAACTTACACGTTCCCTACGTTGAGTCCGACCCGGTAAAAGTAAAAGTAGATGCGCATCTGCACGATGCTCACATGAATTTGAAATCGGTTAATTTAGACATTAGCAACATTAATGGCACCTTGACCTTTACTGAAGACAGCACCTCCAGCGACACCTTGCATGCCAAAACTCTTGGCTATCCGATACAAGGCCTGATGAGCAGTGATGCGACGAGTACACGTCTTTTGGTGACAGGTTCTACCTCCATCCATAATCTGCAAAAACAATTCAGTTTTTTACGCGGTGAAGCCCTCAAAGGCCAACTGAATTATCAAGCCGATCTGCGAATACCGGACGATGAGCGCCATAGCACCAGTCTAGACATTAACAGTCTGTTACAAGGTGTTGTGATTGACAATAACACCTGGGTTGCGAAGACGGCAGAACAAAGTGAACCCTTGCACCTGAACTTTCAGTTTGATAAACAAAATCAATTACCCATCAAACTGCAATACGGTAATCAACTTGAAGCAGCTTTATTATTTGATAAACAACAAGACCGCTTACATTCTGCCCATTTAGTGATCGGTGGCAATAGCGCCAGCATTAGCCCGCAAGCGGGTTTGAAAGTCGAAATAAAACAACCGAGCTTTAAACTCAGTGACGCCGTCAGTACCATGAGCGGTTCTGATAGTCGCTGGCCGGCACTTCGTGAATTCTTGCTTGATACCCACCAACTGATTTGGCAGGGTCAAGACTTGGGCGCCATCCAATGTCATTTTCAACATCTCAACCAAGCCTGGCAGGGGAATGTCGACAGTAGCATGGCCAAAGGTCGTATCCGCATACCTGATCAACGTAATGGCAACGAACCGATAAAACTGGAAATGGCCAGCTTGAATCTGTCTGCCATGGATAAGCTAAACTTTGATGCCGCCAATGATGTCATCACCGTGATGCCATTGATCGAAATAGATAGCCAGCAGTTATTCTGGCGCAACCTTAATCTGGGCAGTTTGCGCTTACAAACTGACCGACTGGTAAACGGCATTCATTTCAAAAAAATCAAAATTAGCGGCGCGGGTAAGAACATTGATATGACCGCAGACTGGACACATCAATTAACAGGCACTGCCACGGTCCTGAATGGTTCAATGACGGTGGATAATTTTGGTGCGTTTCTTTCGCAAATTAAACTCAGTGATGACTTTAAAGAAACCCGAGCCGATATTCATTTTCACGGTGGCTGGAATGGGGCTCCCCATCAATTTGCTGTTGAGGCTTTGAATGGGTCGATGAACCTGCGCCTGAGAGACGGCCGCATTTCCAGTATAGAACCCGGTTTTGGCCGCTTACTGGGTTTGTTAGCGATGGAACAATGGGTAAAACGTCTGAGCCTTAATTTTACCGATATCTATCGACAAGGCTTGGCCTTTGATCAAATCAGCGGCAACTTTAATATCCATAATGGCGTAGCCAACACCGAAGATTTATTGGTGAACGGAGTCTCCGCCAAAATGAAACTGATGGGCAATGCCGATTTGGTCAACAAAACCATTAATATGAAAGTGGGTGTTGTGCCTAAGAGTTCCGACGCAGTGCCTATTGCTGGTACAATCCTGAATGGTATTGCGGCAGTCATCACCGATGTGGTGACTAATAATTATGAGGAAGGATATTTCTTCGGCTCGGCCTACAGCATTAATGGTAAATGGGGCGATCTGGAAGTGAATCCTATCCACGATAAAGATGGTTTGTTAAATAAAACCTGGAATGGTTTAACCGATTTTGAATGGCTGCAATAAGCCCGTACTTTTAACCTGACACCCTTAGAGACGATTCATGACCATATGCGCTGCCATACAAATGGCTTCAGGCCCTCAAGTAAGTTCCAATCTACTGGAAGCTGAAAAACTGATTGGAGAAGCGGCAAAAGCCGGTGCTAAACTGGTGGCCTTGCCAGAAAATTTTGCCATCATGGGCATGCATGAATTGGATAAAGTAAAAGTCGGTGAAGCTGATGGCCAAGGTCCTATTCAGGATTTCTTAAGCCAAGTCGCCAAAAAATATGGTGTCTGGGTCATCGGTGGCACTATCCCAATTATTGGTCATGACAGCAACAAAGTCCGCGCAACCTGTCTGATTATTGATGATAAAGGCAATCGCGTAGCCCGTTACGACAAAGTGCATTTATTTGACGTCAGCGTACCTGATAGCAATGAAGAATACCGCGAATCCGATTCTGTCGAAGCCGGCACCGAAGAATGTGTCGTTGAAACACCTTTTGGTAATATTGGCATTGCTGTCTGTTATGACCTGCGTTTCCCAGAGTTCTTCCGCCCCTTATATCGTCGCGATCTGGACATTATCGTCATCCCCTCTGCCTTTACCGCAAAAACCGGGGCTGCTCACTGGGAAATTCTGTTGCGTGCCCGAGCAATTGAAAACTTAAGCTATGTGATTGCTCCCAACCAAGGCGGTTTCCATAAAAACGGTCGCCAAACCTATGGCCACAGCATGATTGTGGATCCGTGGGGGGTCGTACTGGATTGTTACAAAACCGGCTCTGGTTTCGTAAGCGCTGATATTGACAAAGGCCGTCTGGAAAAAACTCGGGCCTCTTTCCCTGTTTTAGACCATAGACGCTATCCCAACTAAGATTAGCCATGCGAAAACTTGTTATCACCAGCCTATCAGGCTTACTTTTATCGGCTTGTTCTGAAAATCCAGAAAAATATCGTGACATCAAACATCTGGAGTTTCCTCCAACACTGGCTGTGGAACATACAAGCAGCACAGCGATTAAAAACACGCCGTTGAGTTCGACTAGTCGCTCCAGCACTCAAAGTGAGACGCCAAAAGCTTCTAGCGAACTGGACAGACTGATCTATCTCGGCGGTGAAGACCTACACCCCGAGATAACCCTTAAAACTCGCTTTGAACGGGCTTGGGACTTAATCGACCACGGTCTGAAATTAGCAGAAATTGAAGTCGTGGAAAAAGATAAGGAAAAGGGCCTGATTAAAGTTCGCTACGAAGACAAAAACAGCAGCTCCGGCCTCATGAAATCGGTGACCTCCATGTTTGATATCAGTTACTCCGATATCGAATACACCTTCACTCTGAACAAAGATCTGGGACGAACCACGCCGGTCAAAATTGAGAAGCTTATACAGGATGATCCGGCCGACAATGCCTCAAAAAGCTTAGCAACGGTTTTAGTCGACGCGATCAAAAAAGATTTAAGCAAATAATCCAAAGACAAAGGGCAATCATCAAGATTGCCCTTTGCATACACACTCATAAAATCAACCAAGCTTATTGAGCGGTTTTTGCTCCGTACAAGCTATAGGCCCCGAAACGCATCTGATGAGCTCTACCCAACTTTTCCTGAGTGAAATCAATCGTAAATTGTTCCTTTAGTTCTGAGCCATTCCAGCTGTAGGCCTTAAAGAATTGCTCATTATCCGCACCTTTCTTGTCCCAATTTGCTAATAAAGAAGAGGTGTAATACAAGCGCTGACCATCCCAGCTTGAGGAAACCATATTCACCTGAGCAGCAATTTTTTGCTCAAAGACCTGTTTAGGCTGGAAAGGATCGGTAATATCAAATGCGCGTGTTTTACCATCCATAAAGGTATTCACCCACAAGGTTTTGTCGTCGCTGGAGATCGAAATATCGACCGGTAAAGGTACTTTGCTCGGATCACCAATATCGGCAACCGCTTGCGCCTGCCATTCACCCTGCGCATCTTCATAAATCAACCAAATCTTTGAAGTCAGTGCGGTACTGGTAAAACAGTAGTTATGCGCCTCATTCCATGCACAGCGGATTTCCAAAGGCGAGCCAGGCACATCAAAGATTTTTTTCGGCTGACGATTATGCAAATCCCATTGCACCACCGTACTGCCAAATCGTTTCATGGCTTCAGGATCATTCAGCATTTTGCCAAAATCCATCATATAGTTAGACCAGCCGGTAAACGACGAGGTCAGCATGATGTTTTTACGTGGCAAGGCACGGACATCATAGTTATAGCCATCCGCATAATGACCGCTTTTAATCGCGCCCTGTAAATTGCTGTCGGTCGGCAACCAATACGTCGCAATGTATTCGCCGGCATTGCTGTATTCAACCAAGGCGGTGCGGCCACCATGATCTTTATTATTGGATAAACCGGTTATCAACATACGTCCCGGCAAGGCATACAAACTATGCGGACCCACAACACCGCCGGATTTAGCAACAAAATCGGTAATGACCTTAGCCAGTTTTGGCTTAGCTGGATCACTGGCCACATCAAAAACAAAAATTTTGCTGCTATCTAAGCCGCCAGCCCATAAGAAGCGTCTATCGTCGGTAAAATCGGAGTGATGCGCCTCATTTCGTCCACCTACCGACAAACGACCGACCACTTTGCCGTAATCTTTCGCCTCAGGATTCACGGAAATAGTAACCAGCTTATCTTGCTCATCACCCAACCCTTCGGCACCTAATGTCCAGACGTAGACAAAATCTTCTTGTCCGGTAATTTTTGCCATATAGGGCGAAGCACAGGTTTCATCGGCTTGCGCAGTCAAGCTAGAAAAACCAATCAAAACAGCCGCACTCAACGCTGTCAGTTTATACGTCATGATTACCCTCCCCCAGAGTATAGAAGTGTTATAAGCGAGCCTCCCTGCTCTTTGAAAACAAGTGAAACGTTTAGACAAAAAAAGGGTGAACTCTCGTTCACCCTCTGGTATTAGATTTGGCTGTGTTGGCTATTTTCAGCCCTGATCCATCTAAAAATATGCACGACGGCAAGAATCAGAACCGCATAAAGCAGAGTAGCCACACAATACGACAAGAAGTAGTGACTGAAGGTCTCAACATATTGAGCCCAGGATGGCTGTTGAATGTTAGCCGATAACCAGTAAAAACTGCTGTTAGAAATCAGAAAGGCAACTGAAGTGGCCGTCACTAAAGCGATTAATTGCCGTGCCACATGATCAAGGGACAGGTTTTGCCAACTCCGGCAATATTGACCCGCCAACCACATTGCCGCATAAGTCGGGATTAAAAATGCATAAGCAGGCGACACGCAATAATCACTGACGCCCATTTGGCTAATCGCCCAGTAATCAACTGCTGCGGCTTCCATTAACAACAATGCAAACAAATAACGACCGCCTAGCCATAAGCCTGCTAAGAAAAATACCGCCAATGACGCATCCGGCAGAGCGACAGCCGTACCCATGTGATCAAAGCGGGTAGCCGCCATTAAAGCCATTAAAGCCACTGCAACAGGCTTAATCGCGATGGTTTGTTTCAAATTCATGAAGTGATGCTCCGCAAACTCAGTGATTGTATTGAATGGAAAGAAAAAAGTTTCTATCCGCCATATTGTAATTGCTAACGGTCTGATAGTGTTTATCTAAAACGTTATTCAGTTTGCACCTACCAGACACTGGCGACAAACAGAATGGAAATCATCAGAAATCGACACTGGCACCCAGCCTCCAAGTACGCATTATATCGATAGGATACAAGCCTAAATTCGTAAGCTGATTGGTGTTGTAATTCATTCCTAACGCGGCCAAATTATTCCTATGCTCAAAGAGATTATTGATAGAACCAAAGAGTGAGTAGTTTTTGTACTTGTAGTTGACGATGAAGTTTGTCGACTCATACTGGGTCTGCTTGTATGCACCATCATTCAAATAATTTACCATTGCATAAGTACCTGAGCGATAAGACTGATTTAAGGTCAATCGCAAATCTTTGTATGGCTCATAGGTCAGACTCGCTGAAATGACGCTTTTTGGCACTCCTGGCAACAAGTTACCGTTAGCGACTTCATATGAACCAAACTGATCAATTCTGGCTTTGGTATAGGTGTATACGACAGAACCACTAAATTTTTCACTGAGAGTAAAAAAGTCCTGAATTTCAAAACCATATTTATGCGATTTATCGATATTAGTATTTGTCCATAGAATAGGGTTATAGACGATTTCATCTGACAAATTCGATCTAAAGACGGTGGCTTTTAACTTATTTCGTTTGTACTCATGATTCAAACCAATATTCAAAGTCCTAACTTTAGCGGGTTTAATGAATCCATTAAATTGCTGTCCAATAAATTCATACGTATTCGGATCTAAGACCGATGTAAAAAAACGGTCTATATCAGGTGCCTGAAAACTATTGTTGAAATTAGAAAAAACACTCAACGAGTCCAGGACCTTGTAATTCACTCCAAAGTCCCATGCATCTAAATTAGTGCTATTGGACAAAACTGCGGCGCCGACAGGCCTATAGCTGTAATCAACAAACTCTTCCCGCCCACCTGCACTTAGTGTGAGTCTTCCGCCGAGCCATTTTGGCTTATATTCAGTATTAACATAAACAGCCTTATTGTTCTTTCTGGTATTGTTTTCCAAAGAGGAAACCTGCCCGAAGTAATATTGGGTAGGATTGCTTCTTTTACCATCAAAATCCCAATAGCCCAAAACTAGGCTGTACTGTTTATCTTCATATGTCAGATTGAAGTCATTGGACTGATAGTAATAATCGTATCCAAAACCATTCGTTACATAACTGGACGCTTTATCTTCAATGTAATGATTGGCTTTAAACTTCAGCACATCATTAAATCTGTATTCGGAACCAATTTTGTATTGTCGTGAATCCAGTCTTTGTCTTAAGTATGGACGACTGTTAGTTGTCGGATCAACAGAAAACTGCTCAGGTGAAAGATAACTGACGTAGGCAACATTGTTAAAAGAGTTCGTAAAATCAAAACTAAAATCCAAATCTTCTCTGGGTTTGAGCTTCATTTTGCCATTCTGCGTATTTGAGGAAAATCCATTGCTAGTGCCAGATGAATCTCGTTGCATATAACCATCACTAGCATTCCGGTCAGCAATCGCAGACAGTTCTATATACTTTTCATTCAGCCCTGCACTCAGGGTTTCATTGTTACTACCGTAATTTCCACCTGATCCAGACAAGGAAAAACCGGTTTTGGTTTTAGTATGGATTTGAATCGAGCCAGCAGTTGCGCCATCGCCGTTAATAACAGACCCGCTGCCTTTGGTAATTTCAATACGATCAATATTTTTTAGCGGAATGGCTCCAATCAATTGCGACGACAGATCAGTATTATTAAGTCGCTGACCATCAACCGATATAACAACGTTCTGATTGCCGGCTTCCAATCCATATCCACGCATATCGATTAATGGCGTTACCGTATTACCGTAGCCAGACGAAATGTTCAGCGAAGTTTTTTGTGCCAGAAAATCATAAAGACTGGTCAACCCGGAATCTTTGATTTCATCGGCAGTATGTACTTCTGATGAATAGGTGGCTTCGGTATCGTTTCTTGTAAAGCGATTAGCCGTTACTAATACTTCATCAAAAGTTTTGTCGTTAGTTTCAGCCTGAACCGGACAGAATAAACCAATGCCAAGCGCCGTCAGCGCAAGACGGGGATAAATTGTTTTTTGCATGATGTCCTCTGCGCCCACCGCGCATACGGGAAAAAAATGACAGAGGAACAAAGCAAGGAAAAGGAAAAGAGGCGGGCTCTGATCATTCTATTCACAGCCCTCCGCTGTCTCGAATACACTTCAGGCCAGTTTCCGGGCTTATAAGTGGTTTACACCTGAATCACGACCTTCCCATGCCTGAGCACAGTGGTATTCCCGTGGTTCTTAACTTATCTACCGTTGCGGGGGCAGCGTTGGCATTGAACTGATTACAATTCTCACCAACTTCCTGATTAAGCCAGGATGTTTGATCATCCTGTTCACCTTGAAGTTTCTCCATTCTAGGTGCTGATCGGTGATCTGGCAAGATAAAAAGCTGTCTGCAAGCGAAACGAGTCTGCTACAGTAAACACCTATATACCTCACATTACCGTAGCCCAATGGTTCCAAATCTCTCGATAACCCAGCTAGATCAGCGTTTAAAGCCTGCTATTCAGGCGAAGATAAACAGTAAGACTAAACCCTTGGGCGCACTGGGCCAACTTGAGAGCTTAGCGTTACAAATCGCTTTAATTCAACAGACAGCTGAGCCGGTTATCAATCAGCCGACATTATTGGTTTTTGCAGGCGATCACGGTATCACTGAAGAGGGTATTAGCCCCTACCCACAAGCCGTTACCTATCAAATGGTTCTGAACTTTTTAAGCGGCGGTGCAGCTGTCAATGTTTTTGCTCGCCAACATGGATTACAGCTCAGGATCATTGACGCTGGAGTCAATGCTGACTTTGAAAACAATCCAAGTCTTTTACAAGCCAAAGTGGCTAAAGGCACAGCAAACTTTCGCTGGGAACCCGCCATGTCGGACGTGCAATGCATGAACGCTATCGAGCATGGACGGCGAATTGCTCAGCAAGAAATTAAAGCTGGTAGCAATGTTCTGGGTTTTGGTGAAATGGGAATTGGCAATACTTCAAGTGCCAGCGCCATCATGAGCAGCCTCTGCCAGCTTGACATTAAGCTCTGTGCCGGCCGTGGGACCGGATTGGACGACCCAGGTCTGTTACACAAACAAACTGTTATCCAGGAAGCATTAACGAGACACCAAAGTGCTCTGGGAAAACCGTTTGAGACACTATGCTGTCTGGGTGGTTTTGAAATTGCAATGATGACGGGTGCAATGCTTGGTGGAGCAGAACACGGCGCAGTTTTGATCATTGATGGTTTTATAAGCAGCTGTGCTTTGCTTGTAGCCGCTCAGATGCAACCCGCTATCCTAGATTATTGTGTATTTAGCCATTGCTCCGCAGAACAAGGTCATCAGCTACTTCTGGAAAAACTCGGCGCCACCCCCCTGTTAACTTTGGAGATGCGACTCGGTGAAGGCAGCGCCGCCGCACTAGCTTTTCCAATTGTGAAAGCAGCCGTCAGCTTTCTAAACGAAATGGCGTCATTTGATAGCGCTCAGGTTAGTGAGCGCAGGCTGTGATGCGTACTCAGATCCGATTATTTTTTACGGCACTGTGTTTTTTCACTCGCCTACCTTTTATTCGTTGGTCAGGCTCTTCTGAACAGGATTTAAACCAATCGGTTCGCTATTTTTCTTTGGTCGGCTTAATTGTTGGTGGCATCGCAGCATTCAGTTGGTGGTTTTGTGCTCTCTTTCTGCCAGAACCAGTGGCAATCATCATCAGCATGATCAGTTCAATTTTAGTCACTGGCGGGTTTCATGAAGATGGACTGGCAGACAGCTGCGACGGTTTAGGCGGAGGCTGGACCCAGGAACAGATGCTCACCATTATGAAAGACTCCCGAATTGGCAGTTATGGCAGTCTATCCCTGATCATGGCTTTATTATTAAAATTTGAATCCTTAAATGCCGTGACTCCGGCACTGTTGCCGCTGATTATGGTCGCCGGCCACGGAGTCAGCCGTTTAACCTCCGTTAGCCTAATCGCAACGCTGTCTTATGTAAAAGAAAATGGAAAAGCCAAACCACTTGCGCAAAAAATCACTAAAGCTGAGTTACTCATAGCGGGATTTTTTGGTCTTTTACCTTTGGCTTTCCTACCCATTGTTTTTTTACCTGCGCTTATTCCCGTGATCCTAAGCAGGGTATATTTTGCTTATACTCTAAAACGACTTATTGGGGGCTATACAGGTGATTGCCTCGGAGCTATGCAACAAATAGCTGAATTATGTTTTTACTTAGGTATTCTGGCATGCAGCTCTATCTAGTCCGCCATTCCCGTCCCGCTATTGCAGAAGGTATCTGTTATGGTCAGACAGATATTGAACCTGTCTCAGAGACTTTAGGAGATGACAGCAATTTGATAACCAAAAAGTTAGCTGGAAACAGAATCGATGGTGTTATCAGCAGCCCATTAAAACGCTGTTCAGAACTTGCTCGTATACTGCATGCTGACTCTACAACAGCGTTCAGTTGTGACGTTCGATTGATGGAACTCAATTTTGGTCGCTGGGAAATGCAGGCATGGGGCGCCATTCCGCGTTCTGAGCTCGTTGCCTGGGGCGAAGACTATGTCAATCATGGGCCACCCCAAGGTGAAAGCTTTCAGCAACTAGCTCTTCGAGTCAACGCCGTTATTAATGACTGCCTCAAGCATTACTCCGGAAAAAACCTGCTACTTATTACACATGCAGGTGTCATACGTGCCATTCTAAGTCAGGCTCTATGCCTCTCGCTCAAAGACAGTTTTAGACTTAAGATTGACTATTGTAGTCTTACCAAAATCGACTATACGATGACCTATCCCCATATAGACTTCATTAACCGCTGACATATGCATAGCTATAACGAACAAGATAAGGCAGCCATTTACCGGGTTATTAGCGAACGACGTGATATGCGCCATTTTCGCCCTGAAGCGGTGCCTGAAGCCGTATTACACCGTTTGTTAGAAGCGGCGCACTGCGCACCCAGCGTGGGCTATATGCAACCATGGCGCTTTATTCGTATTCGTGATCAGGCCTTGCGACACACAATCTATCAGATGGTTGAAGAAGAACGAATAGCCACGGCCAAGGCTCTGGGAGAACGCGATGATACTTTCATGCGCCTAAAAGTTGAAGGCATTCGTGAGTGCGGTGAAGTCTTGGTGGTGTCTTTGATGGATCAACGGCAATCCCATATCTTTGGACGTCGAACGCTACCTGAAATGGATATTGCATCCGTGGCCTGTGCCATTCAAAATCTCTGGTTAGCGGCTCGTGCCGAAGGACTCGGTGTGGGCTGGGTTTCTTTATTCGAACCAGAACGTTTAGGGCAATTACTGCAAATACCCGAAGATGGCAAAGCTATCGCTATATTATGCGTGGGCTATGTTGACAACTTTTACCCCAAACCTATGCTGGAGACTGAGGGCTGGGCAGTTCGTGAATCACTAGCTCATATCATTTATGACAATTATTGGGGCCATCATAACAGCCCGTCATAAAGATCAGCCCAACAAGCGTTCGAGTTGCTGGAAATCAAATTCAACCGCCAGCACATCGGCGAGACGGTTTATACCGTGTTCCCGATACTGATCAAAGTCAATAGCATCTGCTTGTTGGTAGCCCGCCCAAGCCAACAGAGCATTACATGCGTCTGGCAAATCAAATAAACCATGCAAATAGGTTCCAGCAATTTGATCGTCATCAGATACAGCACCTTCAAGCCCTTCTGACAAACGAAATAAGGGATTACGCATTGCTGGTCCGCTACTGCTGCCTAAATGAATCTGATAGCCTTTTATCGGTATCGGTTTATCCATAAACTGCCCTACGCTGTATTGCAGTGACTTTTTAACCTGCAAACTGGTTTCGATTGCCAGCAAAGCAAGACCCGGCACACAACTTGATGGACTTTCAAGCCCCAGAGGATCATGTATCCACTCGCCCAACATTTGAAAGCCTCCACAAATCCCCAGCACTTTGCCACCATATCTCAGATGACGGAGAATAAAAGAGTCCCAACCCTGATCACGTAAACGAGCTAAATCACTGACAACCGACTTACTACCAGGCAGAATGATCAAATCTGCCGCTACAATCTCATCAGGGTGCCTGGCAAAACTCACTTTTACGCCCGGATGAAGCTGCAATGGATCAAAATCGGTATGATTACTAAAGCTAGGCAGATAGGGCACGACGATATGAAACCATGCCTTTTCATTCCTGGCATGACGGACAGATAAAGCATCCTCTGCTTCAATATACAAATCATGTAAATACGGTAATACAGCCAATACCGGTTTCCCTGTTTCAGCTTCCAGCCAATCCAAGCCAGGTTGTAATAAGCTAATATCACCTCGAAAACGGTTAATTACAAAGCCTACTATGCGTTGCTGCTCACTCGCTGACAATAAAGCCAGGGTTCCGACTAAATGAGCAAACACCCCGCCACGATCAATATCGGCAATCAGAATCACAGGACAATCAACAGCTTCAGCAAACCCCATATTAGCAATATCACCCTGTCGCAAATTAATCTCGGCCGGACTCCCAGCACCTTCCACCAAAAGCATTTGATATTGCTGCCCTAAACGTTGCCAGGAATCCAATACTGCTTGTCGGGCAACTTGCTTGTAATCATGATATTGCTGAGCAGATTGATTTTCGAGAACCTTACCGTGAATAATCACCTGAGCAGAGGTGTCGCTATTGGGTTTTAGCAAGACAGGATTCATATCGCTATGAGGCGGAAGACCGCAGGCTGCTGCCTGGACGGCTTGTGCACGACCAATTTCACCACCATCCACAGTGACCGCACTATTGAGTGCCATGTTTTGGGGCTTAAACGGCGCGACCGCAATACCCTGGCGCTGGTAATAACGGCACAAGGCAGTCACTAATGTACTCTTACCAGCATCAGAGGTTGTACCCTGAACCATCAGGGCTTTGAAGGGGGCAACCGGCATATAAACGGAGTCTTAAACCTGCTTTAGTGACAGTGGCAGTCCTGCAACCATAAAACTAACGTCATCACAGAGACGCGCGACCGCCTGATTCAATCGCCCTGCCTCATCCTGAAAAAGCCGGTTAATTTCACCTAGAGGCACAATACCCAACCCGACTTCATTACTGACTAAAACAATCCGTCCCGGCAAATGCGGCAAACAGTCCAAAAGCGCATCACGCTCATCTGCCCACGTTTTATTCTGGGGAGGATTACAATCTGGACAAAGCCATTGAGCGAGATAGAGAGTCAGACAATCAACTAGCAAAAATCTGTCGTCTGCCGCATAAGTTTTTAAAGCATCTGCTAGAAAAAAAGCTTCTTCGACCAGATGCCAGTGCACAGGGCGTCTTTGCTGATGATGGTGAACCCGATCGGCAAACTCGGCGTCGTAGACCTGAGCAGTTGCAATGTAAACCACCTCAAGTCCGGAGGACTGAGCAAGCTGTTCAGCATACTGACTCTTACCTGAGCGAGCGCCACCGAGAATCAATTGTGTTCTACTCACCCACTCAATTCCTGACTGTTAAGAGTTCAACGATTAAATCAGCCATTTTTGCAGTTCCTCCACCATCACCCAGCTGAGTCTTAACCTCTTGCAAACCGGCTAAACAAGCCTCTCGGTGGTGGCCATCTTGCAATAATCTCAAAATTTCTTCACTTAGATTTTTGGCTGTCAATTCATCCTGAATCAACTCCCGAACAATGCCGCGACCAGCGATGATATTAGGCAAACCTATAAATTTAATATTAACCAACAGACGCCCTAACCAGTAGGTCAATGTCGAGAGGCGATAGCCGATGACCATAGGCACTCCCAACAGAGCGATTTCCAGCGACGCGGTGCCCGACGTAGTCATAATGGCATCACAACACTGAATCACATCATAAGCTTGTTGCTTGATCACTTTGATCGGCAGATGGCATTGCTGCATAAAGGTCTCTAGCACTGCATCGCTTATGGAGTCGGCCTGTGGCAACAAAAACTGCAGCTCGGGTCGTTGCTGATGCAAGGCTTCTGCGGCTTTAAGCATAACGGGCAACATGCGCCTGATTTCATTGCTCCGACTGCCCGGTAAAATCCCTACAACCGCATGCTGGGGATTGAGCCCATAAAGCAGCTGGTCTTCGGCGCGACTGCGTAGCGGTTTTACCTTGTCTACCGAAGGATGCCCGACATAGCGAACCGGCACTTGCTTGGCAGCATAATAAGCGGTTTCAAAGGGGAAAATGACCGCCATCATGTCGATGGCGCGACCATAGGTTTCCACACGACCCGGGCGCCAGGCCCAAACCTGCGGACTGACATAAAATAAAACTTTGATGCCGTGCGCTTTGGCAAACTTGGCCAGTTTCAGATTGAATTCTTTGTAATCGACACAAACCAGCAAATCGGGACGCTGTTTCAGCAACAGCGCCTGCATAATTTTGAGTGCCCGGCGGATTTCAGCGTAATGTTTAAGCACTTCCACTAAACCGATGACGCCGATGCCGGAAGAGTCATAGGCTAATTCAATCCCGGCCTGTTGCATACGGGAAGCCCCCATACCCAAACCGCGCACGGAGGGTAAGCGTTGCTTTAGGGCTTCGAAAACATGAGCAGCATGCTGATCACCCGACGCTTCACCAGCACTGAATACTACGGTAGGCGAGTGAGCAGACATGAACTTGATTAAAAAACGCTACGAATGACGCCCGCAATATGTGTGATTGTGTCATCGGTGATTGAAGAACAGATCGGCAAGGAGAAACAACGACTGGCCACATCCTCAGTCACCGGCAAGGACAAGCCGGCACAATCGGCTTTAAAGACATTTTGCTGATGTAAAGGCACCGGATAATAAACGGCGCTGGCGATTTGTTGCGCCTGCAATGCCGCCATGATCTCATCGCGACGTTCAGACAATAATGTGTATTGGTGATAGACATGAACACCGACACTGTCTTCATGCGCTGTCACGACAGGCAGATCGGCCAGAAGCGCTGAATACAAATGCGCGACATGACGACGCGCCGCATTGTATTGGTCAATACGTTTTAATTTCGCACGTAATACCACAGCCTGTAATTCGTCCAGACGACTGTTATAGCCCACCACATCGTGATAGTAACGAACTTCAGAACCATGATTACGGTATTGTTTGATTTTAGCCGCGGCCTGATCACAATTGGTCGCGACCAGACCACCATCTCCATAGCAACCCAGATTCTTGCTGGGAAAAAAGCTGTAGCCAGCTGCATCACCAAAACTACCTGTCTGACGCCCTTCCACACTGGCACCAAAAGATTGGGCACAATCTTCAATTAGTTTCAGACCGTGCTTTTGACAGATCGCAACTATCGCTGGCAGATTGGCAGGCTGACCAAACAAATGCACTGGCATCACGGCGCGGGTTTTCGGAGTAATCGCCGCTTCAATATTTTCTGGCGTAATATTAAATGTCTGTGGATCGATGTCCACGAACACCGGTGTTGCACCTACATATTTAATCGCTTCAGCTGTGGCGATAAAGGTAAATGCACTAGTGATCACTTCGTCACCCGGACCTATGCCTTCCGCCAGTAAGGCCAGATGCAAGGCATCGGTTCCCGAGGCACAACCAATGGCGTGTTTAACGCCCAGATACTCAGCCGCTTCTTTTTCAAACGCCTGTACATTGGGGCCCAGGATAAAAGCACAGCTATCGAGAGTTTGAGCAAAGCCTGCTTCGATTTCTTCGCGAATCTCAGCGTACTGAGCTTTCAAATTGACCATAGGGATCATACTGTCACCTTTGTTTATCCGTGTTTCAATAATTGGGTAATTTGGATGGCTGTCGCCAATGCTCTTCGACCCGCTTCACCCGAGACAATCGGAGCTTCGCCAGTCTGAATGCAATGCACGAAATGTTTAATTTCTTCGAATAAGGCATCACCACTTTCAAAAACCGATTCTTCGCTGACAATTTCCGGAATGCCTGGGAACATCTCTTTGTCACCGGTTTTGTGTTTAACCAAAACCCGATTCTGGAAGTCGACTGAAATATAGGAACAGGGACGGAACATGCGCATTTTGCGTTCCATCTTCATACTAATCCGACTGGCAGTCACATTAGCCACACAGCCATTCTTGAACGTCAGACGGGCATTGGCAATGTCAGTGCCCTGAGTGAGAACCGCCGTGCCACTGGCATCAACATGATCAATATCGGAATCAACCAGCGCCAGAATAATATCGATATCATGAATCATTAAGTCCAGCACCACACTGACATCATTGGCACGCGGATTAAACGGTGACAAACGATGTGACTCGATAAATAAAGGCTTCTCTTCCAGATTTTCCAGACCACGAATCGCCGGATTAAAGCGTTCAAGATGCCCGACCTGTAAGATACGTTGATTGGCTTTTGCGATTTGGATTAAATCATCTGCCTCTTCGACAGTGACCGCGATCGGTTTTTCAACCAGGACATGAGCGCCGGCCTGCAAAAAATCGCGGGCTACGACGTGATGCAGAGTGGTGGGCACCACAATACTGACCGCATCCACCTGACCGAGTAGCGATTGATAGCCCTGCAGTGCCTGAGCACCGGTTTTTTCTGCCACCATTTTGGCGGCTTCTTCATTGACATCGACTACCGCGACTAATTCACAATCGGGCAAAGCCGCGTATTTTTCGGCGTGAAATTTACCGAGATATCCTGCACCAATGACGGCGCATTTAAGCTTACTCATAAAAAACCTGATACAGATTGAAGCCGCCCGATTTAGCTAACTACCGGACATAAAAGCCGATTATTGTATCATCGGCTTACGCTTAGAACATTAGAAGGTCATATTAGTGACTTTTTTCACGCGCAATGGCTTTAAAACCAATATCGGTCCGATAGTAAATATCTTGCCAGGCGATTTGGTTTGCCAACTGATAAGCTTTGACCTGAGCGTCCTCAATATCATCACCCAAGGCACACGCACAAAGCACCCGTCCTCCGGCTGTAACGACCTGTCCGTTTGCTTCAGTTGTACCGGCGTGAAATACTTTGGCCTCAAGATCAGCATTCTCTGGCAAGCCACTGATGACATGGCCTTTCGCATACTCATCGGGATAACCACCCGCTGCCAGAACCACACCTAAAGCAGGACGAGGGTCCCAGCGCGTAGTCACTTGATCCAATCGCTGTCCCAGAGCCGCAAAACACAAATCGATCAGATCACTTTTCAAGCGCATCATGATCGGCTGAGTCTCAGGGTCACCAAAACGACAGTTGTATTCCAAAACTTTAACCGTGCCGTCTTTAGCAATCATAAGACCTGCATACAGAAAACCGGTATACGGCAAACCATCATCACTCATGCCTTTCAAAGTGGGCAAAATCACTTCTGCCATCACTTTGTCATGAATGGCCTGAGTAACGACAGGAGCAGGCGAATAAGCGCCCATACCGCCGGTATTAGGACCCTGATCACCGTTATCCCGAGCTTTATGGTCTTGTGAAGTTGCCATCGCCAACGCATGCAAACCATCTGCCATGACGATAAAGCTGGCTTCCTCACCTTCCAGAAATTCTTCTACGACGACCCGATGACCGGCCTCACCAAAGCTATTGCCAGATAACATATCCTCAACGGCAGCCACCGCTTCCGCCTCGGTTTGCGCCACAATGACGCCTTTACCTGCCGCCAGACCATCGGCTTTAACCACAATCGGCGCGCCTTTAGCGCGAATATATTCAATCGCCGCCTTCACATCGGTAAAAGTCTGATAATCCGCAGTCGGAATTTTGTGACGCGCCATAAAGTCCTTACAAAAGGCTTTGGATCCTTCCAGTTGCGCCTGCGCCGCTTTAGGCCCAAAACAGGCCAAACCTGCCTCAGAAAACGCATCCACCAAACCTTTGACCAAAGGGACTTCCGGACCGACGATAGTCAAGTCAATCCGTTTAGACTGGGCAAATGCCAACAAACCAGCAATGTCATCCACAGCCAAGTCAACATTTTTGATACCGGGTTCAAGTGCTGTACCGGCATTGCCCGGTGCCACAAAAACTTGCGTGGCTTTAGGAGACTGCCTGACTTTCCAGGCTAATGCATGCTCACGACCACCACTACCAACGATAAGAATTTTCATGAAATATCCAACGGATTCTAAATTAGAAAAGTATTCACTTTAGTGACGGAAATGACGCATTCCGGTTAATACCATCGCGATGTTATGTTCATCAGCAGCGGCGATCACTTCCTCGTCACGCATCGAACCACCTGGATGTATCACTGCGGTTATGCCGGCTGCTGCTGCGGCATCTATCCCATCTCTGAAGGGGAAGAACGCATCCGAGGCCATCACAGAACCCGGCACCACCAAGCCTTCATCAGCTGCTTTAATACCGGCAATTTTCGCTGAATAAACTCTGCTCATTTGCCCAGCCCCCACACCAATGGTTTGGCCGTTTTTAGCATAGACAATGGCATTGGATTTGACGAACTTCGCCACTTTCCAGGCGAATAACAGGTCTGATAATTCCTGGTCAGTCGGCGCTCTTTTAGTCACCACTTTGACATCGGCTGGACCGATACTGCCAGTGTCCTTGTCCTGAACCAGCAAACCACCGGCAACGCGCTTAAAATCCAAAGCGGGTGCGAGAGCATTGCTCCAATAATCACATTCCAAAACCCGGACATTTTGTTTTTTGGCCAAAACGCCTTTAGCAGCCGCACTGATTTTTGGGGCAATAATGACCTCAACAAATTGTCTGGCCACGATTTCGGTGGCAGTCTCTTCATCAAGAACACCATTAAAGGCAATGATGCCGCCGAATGCCGAAGTCGGATCAGTCGCGTAAGCCAGTTCATAGGCAGAAAACAGACTATCACTGACCGCCACGCCACAAGGGTTGGCATGTTTCACAATCACACATGCCGGCTGTCCATCAAAGGCTTTGACACATTCCAGCGCCGCATCTGCATCGGCAATATTGTTATAAGACAACTCTTTGCCCTGTAATTGCTTAGCAGCGGCGATTGTGCCTGCCGCAGGATTTTTTTCCTGATAGAAAGCGGCATTTTGATGCGGGTTTTCACCATAACGCATGGTTTGTAAACGGTGAAACTGTAGATTCAGGGTCTCTGGAAAGCCACCGCCATTCACTTTGCTTAAATAAGCAGCAATCGCCGTGTCATAACGACCGGTATGTTCAAAACTTTTTAGCGCCAGGTTAAAGCGAGTGCTATGACTCAACCCACCAGATTGTTGCAATTCATCCACAACAGCCGTGTAATCAGCGGGATCGACGACCACTGCAACATCTGCATGATTTTTGGCTGCCGCGCGAATCATAGTCGGACCACCGATATCGATATTTTCGATCGCAGTTTCCAGATCACAATCGGGATTAGCAATGGTTTGCTCAAAGGGATAGAGATTGACGACTACCATATCAATCGCCTGAATTTGATTCGCCGCCATAACCGCATCATCGATACCACGACGCCCCAAAATACCACCATGCACTTTAGGATGCAGTGTTTTGACCCGTCCATCCATCATTTCCGGAAAACCCGTGTAATCAGAAACCTCGGTGACGGGGACATGATGTTCGGCCAGTAATTTTGCAGTGCCACCGGTTGATAATAATTCGACACCCAACTGACTCAGACTACGACAGAAATCCAGAACGCCGCTCTTATCCGAAACACTGACCAAAGCCCGGGCCACTTTTTTGTTCATGCAAACCTCAAGAAAGAATAAAAAATCCGTTACTGTATGTAACCGAAAACTTAATGAATACCGTATTGTTCGAGTTTTTTACGCAAGGTACTGCGACTCATACCTAATAACTTAGCCGCCTTACTTTGATTAAAGTCGGCGTATTTTAACGCAGTTTCCAGCAGGGGTTTTTCGACTTCGGCCAAAACCAGATTGTAGAGATCGGCTGATTCATGACCATTGAGCTGAGTAAAATATTTTTCAACGCAATGCCTGACGTGTTCAGACAGTGTATCTGAGGACAGATTGACTTTATTCATTTCCTGCTAGTTTCCATAAGCGTATGTAGGAATGAGTTCTTGGAAGGCTAAGCCGACCCGTGCCGCCTGTTCAGCGGGTTGTTCGGCCTGATGAATGGCGGTCTTGTTTGCAACCGACAATCCACCCAGATGATCAAAGTACCAAGCAATATGTTTACGGGCAATTCTAACACCTGCGACATTTCCATAGAAGCTATAGAGATTATCCAAGTGTTGCATGACCAGCGCATTGATTTCGGTCAACGAAGGCTGACTGAACTCCAAACCTTGTAGTTTGGCGGCTAATTCGGCAAAAATCCAAGGCCTACCCTGTGCTGCGCGACCTATCATGACAGCATCCGCACCGGTATTACTTAAGACTTGTTTGGCTTTCTCCGCGCTGTTGATATCACCATTCGCGATCACAGGAATCTGCACAGCCTGTTTGACCTGTCGAATGGTTTCGTATTCCGCTTCACCATTAAATTTACAGGCTCGACTACGACCATGAACAGCCAAGGCCTGAATGCCACTTGCTTCCGCAATCTTGGCAACAGCAACAGCATTACGATTTTGCAAATCCCATCCCGTGCGGATTTTTAGTGTCACAGGCACATCAACCGCCTTGACAACCGCCAGCAGAATTCTTTCGACTAAGAGCTCATCCCGCATCAAAGCCGATCCAGCAGCCACCGAACAGACTTTTTTGGCGGGACAACCCATATTAATATCGATGATGTCTGCACCGCGCTGCCGATTAAGACGCGCGGCTTCCGCCATTAGTTGCGGATCGGTTCCGAGTATTTGCACAGAACGCAAACCACTTACAAAACTGTCATCGGTTTTTTTTAAGGTCCGCGGGTGGTGTTGCAAAGCCGCATTGGAAATCACCATTTCTGAAACGGTAAGTCCCGCACCATAAGCATGACAAAGACTACGAAAAGGCCCGTCCGTAATGCCTGCCATGGGTGCCAGAATCAGTTTATTGGCCAGCTGATGTGTACCGATTTGCATGCCAGAAAAGGGTATTTAAGAGCGGCTCATCATAGCGCAATTCTGCTTCTTAATCGACCCACAATGCGACTTAGCCTATGCTTTTGCCAAATTGCTTAGATAGAAATACCAGGTCTTGGCAGTCTGTAAGGCAAGCGCACCATCTCCCTTAGCCTTTTCAATAAACTTGACCTGATGGACACTCTGTTGGCGCTGTTTCAGATAAAGCGTCAGCACCACTGCTTGGAGCTGGTCAGTATCCGCTAAACGAACTGAAGCATCATTATTGGCCTTTGCCGAATCGGGGATAATCAGTTTCACGCCATTCACTTGCACGTCCACACCCAGCAAATCGGCAAAGTCGATGACTTTGACGTTGATAGATTCCTGCTCAAAATCCCCGTCAATCAGACAAATCTGCCGAATGCGTTCGTCTACTGCAATTCCGGTTAACTTAGGATGATCATAAAACGGAAAGGTCATCACACTGCGATCAATCTGAAAGCCTTTACGCAAATGCAACATCTGTTGCAATTTCCGGCTGATTTCGTCTTTTTTTCTAAGTCGCTTATCCAAAAGCTCCGGCTTATCTTTGGCTGCAAGCAAAAAAACCGCTGCAGCCGCCAGAAATCCCAGTAACCATTCCATTGCTTTACCTTATCTAAAAGTTTTATACCCCGGGATTATTCAGACTGAGTTTTAGCAGGTTTTGCCTTGGACTTAGGTTTCGAATCCGCTTTGGGCTTAGGCTCTGCCTTAACTTTAGGTTCTGCTTTAGGCTTGGATTCTGCCTTGGCTTTAGGCTCTGCTTTGGGCTTTGATTCCGCCTTAGGTTTGGGGGCCGCCTTCGGTTTTGCTTGAGCTTTTGCAGGTGCGGCAGCTTTCTTGGCTTCTTTGGCAGGAGTCGCCTTGGCTGGCGATTTGGCTTTAGCAGTTGCTTTGGCCGGTTTTACACTCACTTCAGGCTTGGCAGTGGATGACTGTGATACAGCCAGCAAATGCTTCATTTCGGCCAGAAAATGGCGTTTTAGGTTAAATTCGGTTGGATGAGGATCCGTAATGGCTAAACGTTCAGCTTCAAGCTGTTGCAGATAATGCCGTCTTAAACTTGAATCCTGTGGAACTGTATTGCTACAGGCAAGATCGGATTCGACCTCTGAGAGCGTGTAAGGACTGGGATTTCCTGTAGCCGCCGACTGCGGATTCACAACTGATTGATCACTTTCGTTAAGCTGATTGTACTCAGATGACTGATCAGCTTTCATAAAATGTTTAATAACAAAAAAGCCGGCAATGGCCCCCACTAAAATGACTTCAAAACCCATATGCAATCCTCCAATTTGGTAGCATCTTGCTGGCAACTATATCACGCCACTTTGGAAAAATTAAATCCAAAATGGCATAACTTTTTAATTTGCAAACAAATTACCCAATACGAAGGCAATCAAACATCTAACTTTCTGTGGACCGCGAGATGATGATCAGAATACGCATGATGCTCATCTAAGCCAACAATCTCACATTGGCCGCCATTGGCCACATATTCATCCGCAAAGTGATGAATAAATTCCATCACCGTATGATCAATAAGATCTGTCTCACTCAAATCAAAATACAGCGTTTTATTGGCTGGAAAATCCGCCAGCAAGCTTTTCAGGGTAATGAAGTTGGAGAACACCGCAGCACCATGTACTTCGATATGGTAAGTATCGGCATCGGTTTGATTGACGTGGTAAGCCAAACTAAAGGCATTGCCCAATCGCAAGCCACGACTGATATGAATACCCAACTCGATCAAGATACCAATAGCTACCCCGATCAACAAATCAGTCGCCAGCACACCAATAATGGTAATGACAAACACCGCAAAGTTATCAAACCCTACCGCCAGCGTTTTGGCAAACTCTTTGGGAGAGGCCAAACGAAATCCGGTAAAGACCAATAATGCCGCCAAAGACGCCAATGGAATTTCGTGAATTAATTTTGGAAATAGGGCAACAAAAACCAATAGGAATAAACCATGGAAAAAATTAGCCCAGGCTGTTTTCGCGCCATTATTGATATTGGCAGAACTCCGCACAATTTCCGCAATCATCGGTAATCCGCCAATCATGCCTGCAATCAAATTACCAATACCGACTGCGGTCAAATCGCGGTTTAAGTTGGAATTACGACGATATGGATCCAATTTATCCACAGCCGAAGCACTGAGTAAACTTTCTAAACTACCGACCAGCCAGATTGTAATCACATGAATCCAAAACTCATGATCGCCGACCTTGCCGAAATCGGGAAAATAAAATCCCGCCAGGAAATTTTCAGGTACCGCCACCAGAAAGGCGGGCCCTATTGGGTATTCAGAGTGTGGCAATAAATCCGACTGCAGGAACAGATAATTGTGTTCATGGTCCAAATCAAAGTACTGCCCCAATGCCAAGCCCATTAAAACGACCAGAAGCGGTGCAGGTATCATTTTTAACGTAGGGTGTTTGATAAAAGCCCACACAATCAATAATGCCAAGCCGGCAAAACCGATCACTGCCACTTCCGGATTGAGTTGTACCAGCGAATGAGGCACTTCGGCGATGGTGGACAATAGGGTTTTGGCCGCAGGCTTAACCCCAAGCAAGGTATGAATTTGCTTGGCCATAATGATGATACCAATTGCGGCCAACATCCCGTGTACCACTGAAGACGGGAAGAAGGCACTGAGCTTGCCGGCTTTAAAAATCCCCAGCAATATCTGAAGTACACTGGCAATGACGATAGCCGCCAAAGTGTAGCGATAACCCGCCATCGCATCACCCTGTCCTAAGCCTTGGACCGCATCGACGATGACTACGATTAAGCCAGCTGCAGGACCATTAATCGTGACATAAGAGCCACTGATTCTGGAGACCATGACGCCGCCCACTATCGCGGTAATAATCCCCCCCATAGGCGGAAAGCCTGAAGCCATGGCAATCCCCAGACACAATGGCAGGGCAATCAGAAATACCAGAAAACCCGACAGCAAATCACTCCGCCAGTTCTCTAACAACCCCGGAATTCCCGTCTTAGGCACAGCGGCAAACGTATTCGACATAAGTAGGCTCTTAAGAATGTTAAAACCTGAATAAAGCAAAATCCAAGCCAATTATGAAAAGCTTGTCATATTGAGTCTGAACAGAGCCAATCCGGCCAAAACCACCGACTAACTGGTTCATACCCCCCAATCGTCTGGTTGATTTCAACCTTTTTAGTCAGTAATCACTCTATTGATATGACTTAAATCGCTAGACCATCTCAGTCATGATCTAAGCAACTGAAATCTTTGTACTTTAAGAAATCCACAAAAACAGGCACAGCTTATGCTTAACAAATAAATGTCTTAACACGCCAAGGCCAATCCACAGGGAACTTCAGCCATGAGCCATACCCGTCAAACCATGCCCGACAGCTTTGATATTGACCAGACACTTGACCATCTGGCGCACTGGCTACCCAGCCAGGGACCTATCAAAGACTTTATCCACCACAACACCTTACACGCCTTTCAGCACCTACCTTTTCACGAAGCGATTTCGGTGGCGGGCAAACTGTTTGGTGCGCGCAGTTATCTTCCGATTGCCGATTATCAACAACGCTTTCGTGAAGGTCGCATTAGCCAAAAAGCCTTAGATTGGTCTATACAACACTATTGCCCCGCACAAGAAAAACGTGCTTTGCTGGATAGCTTATTTGAGGACGACGATACCTGCCACTTCCCACCCATTTCGCTGGCTAATCATGGTATTCGCAGCGCGTGGATGAAAAAACTGGAAATGGATCTGAATGCCCTCGTCCATCCAATCATTTTCAGACTACTTTCCAACTATCTCGACCAAGGCATCAGTCGCTGGGCTCTACCCAAAAATGGTGAGCGTTTTTGGGATTGTTTGCTCAGATTGACCCAAAATAGCTTGCTCCCGCTCTATCCATTTAATTTGGGCTCTGCAAAACAGCTATTAAATTCTACCCCTGAACAAATCATTGAATACTGTTTGCAACACATCGTCGGTCACCAGGATTTATACGAACAATATATCTTAGAACTGTTACTCGCTCATCCCGGCTGGTCAGGCATGGTCAGAATCATAGAGACGCAACCGAATGCCTTATTGTCTCCACGCCTCATATCATTAAAGGAATTGATTGCCAGCGAATTACTCTGCGAACTCGCATTGGTTGAGCAACGTAAAGGGCATGATTTCATCAAAATCAACCAACTCGCTCATACTCAAGATTTACCTTTACTGACAGGTGATGTCTTAGTTCCCAAGGTTCCTTTAAAACTAAAAATCTGGCATGAAGCAATGGAATGGGCTTTACATTGTGAATTACTGACTGCCATAAAAGAAACACCGACTAATCTCAGTCAGTCTACTAAACCATCCACACAAGCCATTTTTTGTATTGATGACAGAGAATGCTCACTTCGCCGTCACTTAGAGTTTTCCAATCCTGATATTGAAACCTTCGGTGCAGCGGGTTTCTTTGGTATTGATTTTTTATATCAAGGACTGGAGGACGCTTATCCTGTCGCGCAATGCCCTGCCGTCATCAAGCCCAGTAAGCGACTTTTAAATCACGTCATTGATTTTCATGACGAAGTTGTAACAGTTTAATTTGTGGTTTTTGGCTTGACGAGTAGCCAAGGCAGCAATGCC
>Ga0194120_10001671_pt1 | contig 39773 bp, 37 predicted proteins | sample TA2MahCa65mmetaG_FD_148642 | JGI IMG/M metagenome (GOLD analysis project Ga0194120, IMG submission 148642) | Freshwater microbial communities from Lake Tanganyika, Tanzania - TA2015019 Mahale Deep Cast 65m | ecosystem: Environmental > Aquatic > Freshwater > Lake | place: Tanzania: Lake...
CTCGTCAGGTGAATGCCGCCCGCCACAAAAAGCGCCACGATCCCCGTCGTCTTGAGCCGACTCTCAGCGCGATAGCGCAGCCCGTCACGCTGCCAGAGATAACTCGCCGCACCGATCGTGAAACCGTGCTCGGAACTCGACATGGCGTATTGCACGCTCATCTGGGCGGGCAACGGGTTGAGGGGCGGCGGTTGCGAGTCAACGACGGCCGCCTTGGCAGGCGCCGAGACCGGAGGTGTCGGTCCAGCAACGGCCGGCGCGACAGGGGCCGGTTGGGTTACTGGCTGGGGCATCGGTAGGGTCACTGGCTGGGGCTGTGTTGACAACGGCGTGGGCGCAGGCGGCGGTTCGGGAAGGGCGGCCGCTGGCGCCTCTATCGGTGCTGCGCGCATTTCTGGCGCTCGCTCCAAGGCCGGGGCGACAACCGGTTTCGGCGCCAGGCGCGGTTCAGGAAACGGCTGCGCTGACACCAACACCGCCTCCAGTCGCGATCCGGCATCTTCGTCTGCGTCGGAGGCATTCCAGAAGTTCAACGGGCTGACAAACCAGCCCAAATGCACCAGCAGGGAGGCCAACCCCGCCCACCCGGAAACTGTGCGCCGGGTGTACGCCATGGCGCTTAATCCAGCGCCGGTACGACGCAGCTTGCCAAGGCGGATGGGCGGTTTGGCTGCAACCGCACCCCACCCGTCGGCGTGATTTGCAGCCGACCTTCGGCGAACCAGCGGATCGCTTGCGGATAGATTTGATGCTCCTGCGCCAGCACGCGGGCAGCCAGGGTCTCGGGCGTGTCATCGTCCAGCACCGGCACAGCGGCCTGAATGACGATGGGCCCAACATCGACTTCCGGGGTCACAAAATGCACCGTGCAACCGTGCAACTTGACGCCCGCCGCCAGCGCCCGTTCGTGCGTGTGCAGGCCCGGAAAGGCCGGCAACAAGGCGGGGTGGATGTTGATCAGGCGCCCCGCATAATGCGTCACGAAGGCATCGGTCAGCACGCGCATAAAACCGGCCAGGACAACGAGATCCGGCGCGTAACGGTCGATCTCGGCCATCAACGCCGTATCAAAGGCGGCACGATCAGGAAACGCCGTGTGATCGAACACCGCCGTGGTAATGCCGCGCGCGGCCGCCGTGGCCAGACCCGCTGCGCTCGTGCGATTACTGATCACGGCGGCAAACTCGACGGGCAGAGCGCCCGCGTCCACCGCATGGAACAGCGCCTCCATATTGGAACCGCGCCCGGAGATCAGGATGACGAGGCGGGTCATGAGGCGGAGATGTGGCGCTCGTTGTTAGCGGTATTGCACATGCGGCGCGGCATCGGTCGCGACGACCTCGCCCAGGCGATAAACCGTTTCGCCCTGCGCGCTCAGGAAGTCGGCGGCACGCGCGGCATCGCCCGCCGCGACGATGACGACCATGCCAACGCCACAGTTGAAGGTGCGGCGCATCTCAAGATCACTCACATTGCCGGCCTGCTGCAGCCACTGGAACACCGGCGGCAAGGTCCAGCTCGCCACATCAATGGCGACCGCCGTGCCATCCGGCAGCACACGCGGGATGTTTTCGGTCAGACCCCCGCCGGTGATGTGTGCCATGCCTTTGATCTCCAGCTCGGCCATCAGCGCCAGCAACGGTTTGACATAAATGCGCGTCGGTTCGAGCAAGGCGTGGCCAAAGGGCTGGCCGTGGAAATCGGCGTTGAGGTCGGCACCGCTCACCTCAATCAGCTTGCGCACCAGCGAATAGCCATTGGAATGCGGCCCGCTGGAGGCCAGACCCAGCACCGCGTCGCCGGGCTGAATGGTTTGGCCGGAAATGAGTTTGGCCTTTTCGGCCACGCCGACGGCAAAACCCGCCAAGTCGTATTCGCCGGGCGGATACATGCCGGGCATCTCGGCGGTCTCGCCGCCGATCAAGGCGCAGCCAGATAGCTCACAGCCGGTCGCAATGCCGCTGACCACGGCCTCGCCGGTATCAACATCCAACTTGCCACAGGCAAAATAGTCGAGAAAGAACAGGGGCTCGGCGCCCTGTACAAGGATATCGTTGACGCTCATGGCGACCAGATCCTGGCCAATGGTGTCGTGCTTGTTCAGCTCAAACGCCAACTTCAACTTGGTGCCAACGCCGTCGGTTCCGGAGATCAAGACGGGCTCCTTGTACTTCTTCGGCAGTTCCATGAGCGCGCCGAAGCCGCCGATACCGCCCAGCACCTCCGGGCGCAGAGTGCGACGGGCGTGCGGCTTGATGCGTTCAACGAGGGAATCACCCGCGTCCATATCGACGCCGGCATCACGGTAGGTATAGGAGGCTTGAGAAGAAGGGGTTTGAGAAGACACGGGGACCGCCTGTTTACGAAAATGCCGTTATTTTACGCTGTCTGGCGGCTCTCGGTTGGGTGTAAAGTCGTGCGCGAGGGCCGGATCGTCCACGCGCCTCCATTCCCCATCAATCACGCCCGGATCCATGGCACGGTCACCGCCCATGCCGCTCCCGCTGGCGCGGGACCGCGACGCTGGCGCCGGAAACACGAAGGAGGCCAGTAGCAGCACGCCGCCGATCGCATCGCTGACCGGGCCCGGGATGACAAACAACAGGCCGGCAAAAAAGCGTAAACCCACAGCCGTGAGGGCGTGCCAGGGCGAGGTTCCTGACTGCAATGCACCCAGGATCTGCAAGGCCCAGCCCTTCTGGACATGAAGCATCAGACCCCAGCCCAGCAAAATGGCCAGCGCAAGCCAAACCAGGGTCCAGACGCCGATGGCCTGCCAGACCTGGTAAATTCCAACCGATTCCAGTATAGGGAAGGCGAGGACTATAATCGCGAACCCAAGACCAACATTAAGCCTCATGGCCGAACCCCTGTTGATTGTAATGACCACCCTGCCCGACCGCGAGCAGGCCCGGACGCTGGCCCGACAAGTTGTCGAGGCACGACTGGCGGCCTGTGCGCAAGTAGGTGCTCCAATGGAGTCGTTCTATCGCTGGCAGGGCGCCGTCGAAGAGGCGCACGAGACCCCGTTGCTGTTCAAGACCGTTCCGGCACGCTATGCGGCCCTGGAGGCTTTCTTGCAACAGAATCACCCTTACGCGCTGCCCGAGATCATGGCCGTGAACGATGTCCATGGCTCGTCAGCATACCTTGACTGGGTCGCCCAAGAAACCCAATCCTGATACACAGCCCCGATCTGGAGTGCCGCATGCGTCCCCTGACTGTCCTGTTCCATCTTGTTGTCGCTGTCCTGTTTCATTCTGTGGCCTATGCCCAGACGGAGCTGCTTGACCCCGAGAAGGCCTTCCAGATCAGCGCCCAGGTCACGGCCAAGGATCGCGTCGAGGTGCGTCTCAAGATTGAAAAGGGCTATTACCTGTATCGCGAGAAGACCCGTGTTTCGGCTCAGGGAGCGACCCTTGGCGCCGTGGATCTACCCAAGGGCAAGGTGAAGCAAGATGAAATTTTCGGCCAGGTCGAGATCTGGCGCGACGAGGTCCGCTTCGCCCTTCCGGTCAAGGCAACGGCCCCGTACACCTTGAAGATCACTACGCAAGGCTGTGCCGATGCCGGTCTGTGTTATCCGCCCATGGATACCGAGATTCGCATCGACCCCTCGGCCCCCGTCAAGGCCGCAGGCCCGAGCAAGGAAGATTTGCTGGCGCGACTGAAGGCCCTGGCCGGCGATCTGCCTCCAGGCATCCCGCAAGCCAATGCCCCGCTGTTGCCTGCCGAAGAGGCCTTCAAGCTGGCCATAAGGCGCGATGGCAACACCATCACCGCCCAGTTTGGCGTCGCCAAGGACTATTACCTCTACCGGGACAAGGTGCACCTGACCGTCAAGCAACCGCAAGGCACCACCCTGGGCAAGATCAGCTTCCCCAAGGCCGAAGAAAAGGATGACCCCACCTTTGGCCGCATGGCGATCTACCGCCAGGACTTCACCGCCAGCGCCCAGCTCCAGGGCGGCAAACCCGGCGGAACCGTGGTTATCGAGGCCTCCTGGCAAGGCTGCAACGAGGCCTCCGGGATCTGCTATCCGCCCCTCGAACAACAATTCACCCTCACGGGCACGGGCACAACAGGCACCACCGCCAACGCCCCCGCGACCTCGGAGAGCGACTCGATTGCCAGCCTGTTCAAGGGAGGCAGTTTCTGGATGGTCGTGGCCAGTTTCTTCGGCTTTGGTCTCCTCTTGGCCTTAACCCCGTGCGTCTTCCCCATGATTCCCATCCTGTCCGGAATCATCGTCGGTCACGGAGACAAGGTCACCAAGACACACGGCTTCCTGCTCTCTGTGGCTTATGTCCTGGGCATGGCCATAACCTACGCCGTCGCTGGAGTCGCCGCCGGCCTGTCCGGCACCCTCATCTCCACCGCCCTGCAAACACCGTGGGCGCTGGGCACCGGCGCGGCCATCTTCGTCCTGCTGTCGCTGTCCATGTTTGGTTTCTATGAACTGCAACTCCCCAGCGCCTTGCAAAGTCGCATGACCGAGGCCAGCAACCGCCTTCATGGCGGCCACTTCACCAGCGTGTTCGGTATGGGCGCGCTTTCCGCCCTGATCGTCGGCCCCTGCGTCGCCGCACCGCTGGCCGGTGCCCTGATTTACATCGGCCAGACTGGCGATATCGTTCTGGGCGGCGTATCGCTCTTTGCCATGGCGCTGGGCATGGGCGTACCCCTGCTGCTGATCGGCCTGTCCGCCGGGGCGTTGCTGCCCAAGGCTGGCGGCTGGATGGATGCCGTCAAACGCTTTTTCGGCGTCCTGCTCCTCGCCGTCGCCATCTGGCTCATCCAGCCACTGCTACCGGCCTGGGGCAGCATGTTGCTATGGGCCGCCTTGCTGATCCCGTATGGCGTGCACCTCGGCGCGCTGGACCACACCCCGGTTGGCTGGCCACGCCTGTGGAAATCCTTCGGCGTCATCCTCTTGACCGCGGGCATGGCCTTTGTTGTCGGCGTAATGGGTGGCAGCCGCGATATCCTGCAGCCCCTGGCCGTGTTTGCGGGCGGCAGCTCCAGTGCGGCAGCCGGAACCCACCTCCAGTTCACGCGCGTGAAAAGCGTCGCCGAGCTCGATGCCGCCATCGCCAGGAACGCCGGAAAACCGGTCATGCTCGATTTCTACGCGGACTGGTGTGTCTCGTGCAAGGAGATGGAAAACATCACCTTTGCCGACCCGCGCGTGCAAGCTGCGCTGCAAGGCGTGGTCCTGTTGCAGGCCGATGTCACCGCCAACTCCGAGGATGACAAGGCCCTGCTCAAGCGCTTCGGTCTGTTCGGCCCGCCCGGTATCCTGTTCTTCGACCGCAATGGCAAACAAAACCCCTTCAAGGTCATCGGCTATGAAAAACCCGAGACCTTCCTGGAAAGCCTGAAGAAAGCCCTCGCATCGTGAAAAACCTGTTCTGGATCGGCGCTACCGCCGTCCTCATCGTCCTGATCGGCCTCACCTGGATGGTTGCCAAGACGCCCGAGTCTCAACGCGGTACAGACACCGGCGCCGGCCCCAACACCCAGGCCTTCTGGGTGGCCACCTTCCCCGATACCCAAGGCCAGCCCAAACCCATGGCCCAGCATCGCGGCAAGGTCGTTGTCGTCAATTTCTGGGCGCCGTGGTGCCCGCCCTGCCGGGCGGAGATGCCTGGCTTCATGGCGCTGCAAAAAAAATACGGCAAGGACGGCGTGCAATTCGTCGGTATTGCTCTCGACACCACCGCGAATGTGCAACGCTTTCTGGCGGCCAAGCCCACCAACTACCCGATCTACCTCGGTGAAATCGGCGGCAGCGAGCTCTCGCTCGCCCTGGGCAATCATGCCGATGCCCTGCCCTATACCGTCATCATCGACCGCCGTGGCGAGGCGGCCGGAAGCCAGGTCGGCATGCTCGACGAGGCGCGTCTGGAAGCGATGCTTCGGCCCCTGCTGTGAACGACAGCCTCCCCCCCATCGGCAACCTGCGCGTCCAGCCGCCCAAACCCCTGCTGACCGCAGCGGGACGAGCGATTGGCGACTACGCCATGATCAGGGAGGGGGACCGTGTTCTGCTCGGCTTATCGGGCGGCAAGGACAGTCTGTCGCTGCTCCACATTCTTTTGCACCTGCGCGACAAGGCGCCGATTCGCTTTGAGATCGCCTGCTGCACCGTCGATCCGCAGTCGCCGGAATACGATCCGTCACCGCTCAAAGACTATGTCGCCGCGCTGGGTCTCCCGTATTTCTACGAATCGCAACCCATCGTCGCCAGCGCCGAAACGCAGATGCAGGGCGACTCGTTCTGTGCCTATTGCTCGCGGATGCGGCGCGGCATCCTCTACCGCGTCGCCCGCGAAAATGGCTACGGCGTGCTGGCCCTCGCCCAGCACCTCGATGATCTTGCCGAAACCTTCATGATGTCGGCGTTTTTCGGCGGCAAGCTGCGGACCATGGGCGCCAACTACATCAACGATGCCGGCGATGTGCGCGTCATCCGCCCGCTGGTGTACGCCCGCGAACGCCAGATGCGCGACTTTGCCACTCGCGCGCCGCTACCCGTCATCTTCGAAAACTGCCCGGCCTGTTTTTCCATGCCCATGCAGCGCTACCAGATCAAGCAACTTCTGGCCGATCAGGAACGCCAACACCCGCAACTGTTTGCCAACCTGCTCACCGCCATGCGGCCACTGATGGGCAGTTCAACGCCCACGGCCAGTGGCGCCCATTCGGGTTCACCCAGCCCGTAAACCGTTCACATCCTGCCTAAGCGGCCAACGCGGCTGTGACGATCGCTTGCGCCTCCGCAACCAGCGCATCCAGATGGGCCTTGCCCTTGAAACTCTCGGCGTAGAGCTTGTAGATATCCTCCGTGCCCGACGGGCGCGCGGCGAACCAGCCGTTTGCCGTGGCCACTTTCAGGCCGCCAATGGCGGCACCGTTGCCGGGGGCGTGGGTGAGGCGGGCGGTAATGGCGTCACCGGCCAGCGTCGTGGCCGCAACGCGTTCGGCGGTGAGTTTCTTGAAGGCCGTTTTTTGCTCGGGTAAGGCAGGCGCGTCGATGCGGATGTAATCCGGGGCACCGTATTGCGCCGCCAGGTTCTGGTAATAGCGACCTGGATCAGCCCCGGTCACCGCAGTGATCTCCGCCGCCAACAGGCCGAGAATGATCCCGTCCTTGTCCGTGGTCCAGACCGTGCCATCGCGTTTCAGAAAGCTGGCGCCAGCCGATTCTTCACCGCCAAAACACACGCTGCCGTCGAACAGGCCCGGCGAAAACCATTTGAAGCCGACGGGCACCTCCAGCACTTTTCGCCCCAGCCCGCCGACCACGCGGTCGATCAGTGCCGACGACACCAGCGTCTTTCCCACCACCGCCTGCGCCGACCACTGCAGGCGGTGGCTCAGCAGGTAATGAATGGCGACGGCGAGAAAGTGGTTGGGGTTCATCAGGCCCACCGAGGGCGTGACAATACCGTGGCGGTCAACATCGGCGTCATTGCCCCAGGCGATGTCGAAGCGGTCTTTCAGCCCGACCAGGCTGGCCATCGCGTAAGGGCTCGAACAGTCCATGCGGATCTTGCCGTCGTGGTCGAGCGTCATGAAGGCAAAGGCCGGATCGACCCGGGGATTGACCACTTCGAGTTGCAGACCGTAACGCGCCGCGATGGGCTGCCAATAGGCGACGGCCGCGCCGCCCATCGGATCGACGCCGATGCGCACGCCCGCGGCACGGATGGCATCCATGTCAATGACCTCACCCAGCGCCTCGACATAAGGCACGACGAAATCCTCGGCGTGGGTGCTTGCGGCGGTATAAGCGTGTTCGGCGCTCACCGTGCGCACACCGACATTACCGTCGGCCAGAAGCGCGTTGGCGCGGGCCTCGATCCAGCCGGTGGCATCCGTATCGGCCGGGCCGCCGTGCGGCGGGTTGTATTTGATGCCGCCGTCCTGCGGCGGGTTATGCGAAGGGGTGATGACGAGACCATCGGCGCGTGGCCGCGCGGGGTCGGCGTTCCAGGCCAGAATCGCACGCGAGATCACCGGTGTCGGGGTGAAGCCGTCGCCAACCTGAATGCGCGTATCGACAGCGTTGGCGGCCAGCACCTGCAGCGCGGTTTTTTCGGCGGGCGCGGACAGCGCGTGGGTATCCTTGCCCAGATACAACGGGCCGGTAATGCCTTGCGCGGCGCGGTATTCGCACACCGCCTGAACGATGGCCTCGATATGTGCCGCGTTGAAGCTCCGGGCAAAGGCGTTGCCACGATGCCCGCTGGTGCCAAAGGCGACGCGCTGGGTGGCGACATTGACATCGGGTTGATCGAGGTACGCCGCCAGTAGCGCCGCAATGTCAGTCAGAGATTCAGCGGGCGCGCGTTTCCCGGCGAGGGCATGGGCCATGATGTGCTCCCGATTAAATGGACATGGCCATCATTTTACGCCGATCCCAAGACTCTATCGTGAAAAGCGGATCTCCCCGAGCCCAAACTGGGCACGCCGCAAGGCCTCACGCAAGGCCGGCTCGCAAAAGCGGCTCGGCCCGTGCCTGCTCCGCTTGAGACGATGCCCAAGCTGCTCGGCGGCCAAAACACGGGCCCTGCATGGCGGGCCCTGTTCGCGTCAGCGACTCAATGACGGATGCGCGCTTACGGATGCACGCGATCAACCACCAATTTAACCCCCTTGGCACCCACCTTGACCGCAGACAGCGTACCTTCCAAATCACCTTTGACCGGTTTTGGCTGACCGCTCTTGCTGACGGTGGCCACCAGCACCACTTCGGGCACCTTGGAGAGGGTCATGTCCGGCGTCATCGCCATGCTGTCATCAAGCACAAAGGCTAACGGCAAGGCACTCGCCCGCGCCTTCATCACAGCCAGGAGCGGCCCCTTCTCGCCAGCACGAGCGGAGAGAAAAACCGTGTCCTCGGGACGCACTTTGTCCTTGAGCGCAGCCGCCAATTCAACGCGACCCTCGATACGGGGGCCGGTTGAGGCCTTTGCCTTGGGCTTGGCCGGTTCTTTGCCCGGCTGGGTCAGGCCAGCCAGACCCGCTTCAGCCTTGCCGCGCGCATCGCGTTCAGCCTCGGCGATGTTCTGACCATAGCCCGACCGCTTCTCCTCATCGCTCATTTGCTTGATCAGGCTTTTCCAGTAATAGGCCGCCTGCGCCCAGTTTTCCTTCTGATAGGCATGGATGCCTGCCAGCTCCAGGGCCTTGGGTTCAAGAGGATTCAGCTCCAGTGCGTGGCGCAAAAGACGGATAGGTTCACCCTCCAGATTCCGGTCACCGGCCAGCGCGATGGCCTCGGCGTAATGCGCCCAGACGGACGATTCCTTGGGCATCAATTCCGTGGCCTTCTTCAAGGCCGCCACCGCCGCCGGGAAACGCTCCATCGCCAGGTTGGCCATACCCCACTTCAACCAGGCCTGAGCATTCTTCGGGTCCGCCTCGGCCGCCTTCTGTAGCTTCTCGAGTTCCGCCTCGATCTGGGCCATGTTGGCCGCCATATCTTTACCTGCATGCGGGTCCTGAGAGGCAGGGGCACTGGCCAGGGCCGGCTGAATCAATATCTCAGGCGTACCCCGCCAGACATAAAGGGCGATGGCCAGAACCGGCAACACACCTGCTACCGTCCAGCCAACCCAGCGCCCGCCACGATCGCTCGATGCCGCTACGGCCGTCTCTTGCAGGGCATCCTCGCTCAGGCGGTCTTCCAGCTCCAGCCGGGATTGCTCAAACTGCTCGGCAGACAAGGCCCCGTTGTCCCGTTCGGACTCAAGATCCTTCAGTTGATCGCGATAGACCGCAATGTTCATGGCACGCCGCTCTGAGCCATGCGACTTCGGGGTGCGCAACAAGGGTGGCAGTACCCACACGAGCGCGACGCCCATCGCCAACACGGCGACACCGACAAAAATCCAGAGACTCTCGTTCATTCCGATTTTCCTTCCAGAATACGCGCCGCTTCGGCCCGTGCTTGAGTATTCGCCACACCTTCCGGTTGGGCGCGACGACGCTTCAATACCGTCCACCAGACCATCCCGCCCACCAGCAGGAAGAACAGCGGACCCAGCCAGAGCACCAGAGTCAGGGGTTTGAACGGGGGCTTGTAGAGCACGAAATCACCATAGCGCGCCACCAGATACTCGACCACCTGCTTGTCATCCTTGCCCTGCTTCATCTGATCGCGAATCTCGCGGCGCAGATCCTCGGCCAGCTCGGCATGTGAGCCGGCCAAACTCTCGTTTTGACAGACCAGGCAACGCAGATCCTCGGCCAGCACATTGAGGCGCCGCTCAATCTGCGGATCTTCGCCGACCGGTTGCGCCTCGCCCGCGAAGGCCTGGGTGGCCAACAGCGTGGCCATTATCATGAACAACCGCTTCATCGCGCCAACTCCTTCAACATCGGTTCGAGTTTTTCCTTCCAGACTTCTTCGGTAATCGGCCCGGTCTGCTTGAAGCGAATGATCCCCCCTTTGTCGACAACGAAGGTCTCCGGCGTGCCGGTCACGCCATAGTCAATGCCGACGCGGCCATCCAGATCCTCTACGGTGCTCAGGTAAGGGCTGCCCAAGCGAGCCAAAAGCGCCGCCGCCTCGCGATCCTTGTCTTTCCAGTTGAGTCCGACCAGTTTGACGCCCTGCGCCTGAAGCTGCATCAGCACACCATGTTCCTGACGGCAGGACACGCACCACGGCGCCCAGACATTGAGCATCCAGACCTGACCACGCATCTCTTCCGGGCCAAAGGTCTTGGCCGGGTTACCCACTTCCGGCAGGCGGAATGCCGGTGCGGGCTTACCGATGAATGGCGATGGCACCTCGCGCGGATTCTTGGTCAGGCCAATGGCAAAAAAGACCGCCAGGACCAGAAAAACAATCAGGGGAATGAGACGCTTGTTCATGCGGCCGCCTTATCTTTCAAGGCGATGCGATAACGACGGTCAGACGCAGCCAGCGCACCACCCAGGGACATCAGCGCCGCCGCAAACCACAACCAGCCAATGAAAGGTTTGTAGAACAGGCGAATCGTCCAGACCTGCGGCTCAATCTCCTCGCCCATTGCCACATAAACATCGCGAAGCACGCCGTAATCGATCCCGGCCTCCGTCATCGGCATGCCCCCGGCGTTATAGAGGCGCTTCTCGGGACGCAGGCTAAATTCCGACCCACTCTCCGACTTAACCACCAGATGCCCGCGTGCCGCGTGGTAATTGGGGCCCTCAAACGCCTCGGCACCCTTGAAGGTGAAGGTATAACCCGCGAGCTGCGCCGTATCGCCGACCGCCATCTTCACATTGCGCTCACCCTCATAACCGGACACCAGCGCCATGCCGACGATGCCAATCGCCATCGACAGGTGCGCAAGCTGCATCCCCCAGAAACCTCGCGGCAGCGTCCACGGGCTGCCACCCCGTTTGAGTCGCTCCGTAAAGCCCAAGGCCACGCCGTAGGCAATCCACACCGCCAGACCCATGCCCAGGGCCACCCAGGGCTTGAACTCGCCAGCCGCCAGCGGCACGGCCACCGCCGCGACCACGGCCACGGCAAAGGCCAGACGCAGACGCACCACCATGTCAGGCAGGCTGGCACCCTTCCAGCGGGTCAGCGGACCGACCGCCATGAGGAAAAGAACCGGCACCATGAGCGGCACAAAGACGGCATTGAAATAGGGTGCGCCCACCGAGATCTTGCCCATGCCAAGGGCATCGAGGAACAGCGGATACAGGGTGCCCAGCAAGACCGAACCCAAGGCTGCAACCAGCACCACATTGTTGACCAGAAGCAGGGACTCCCGCGAAAACGCCGAGAAGCGGGCGCTACCGAGCATCGTCGGGGCACGCAGGGCGTAGAGCAACAAGGAGCCGCCAATCACCACCGCCAGGAAACCAAGGATGAAGGCCCCGCGGGCCGGGTCGGTGGCGAAGGCATGCACCGAGGAAAGCACCCCGGAGCGCACCAGGAAGGTGCCCAGCAGCGACAGAGAGAAGGCGGTGATTGCCAGGAGCACGGTCCAGGACTTGAAGACCCCGCGTTTCTCGGTCACCGCCAAGGAGTGGATCAGGGCCGTACCGGCCAGCCAGGGCATGAAGGAGGCGTTTTCGGTCGGATCCCAGAACCACCAGCCGCCCCAGCCGAGTTCGATATAGGCCCACCAACTGCCCAGCGCGATGCCCATGGTAAGGAAGGTCCACGCCACCGTGGTCCACGGCCGCGACCAACGCGCCCAAGCCGCGTCCAGCTTTCCGGAAAGGAGGGCGGCGATAGCAAACGCAAACGCAACCGAAAAACCAACATAGCCCATGTACAGCATCGGCGGGTGTAAGACCATCCCCGGATCCTGCAACAACGGGTTCAGGTCACGCCCATCGGGCGGCGCCGGCAATAGACGGTCAAACGGGTTGGAGGTAAAGAGCAGAAAGGCGAGAAAACCGACCGACACCAGGCCCATGATGCCAATCACGCGCGCGACCATGTCTTCCGGCAGACGGCGCGACAGTACGCTGACCGCCATGGTCCAGAAGGCGAGAATCAGCGTCCACAGCAACATGGAACCTTCATGCGATCCCCATGAGGCCGTAAACCGATAGACCGCCGGCAGTTGCGAGAAGGAGTTCAGCGCGACATTGCGCACCGAAAAATCATTCTGCAAGAAGGCCGTCACCAGACAGGCATAGGCCAACGCTACAAACAGAAACTGCGCCCGTGCAGCCGGTCGGGCCACCGCAAGGAAACGGGCGTTGCCGGTCTGCGCGCCGATCAGCGGCAGGACGGATTGCACCAGCGCCAGAAGCAGCGCCAGAATAAGGGAAAAATGGCCGATTTCAGGGATCATCCGTTACTCCTTCAAAGTCGCTTTCGCCTTCTGCGCCTGCTCAATCGCACTCGCAGCCTCGGGCGGCATATAGTTCTCATCATGTTTGGCGAGCACCGTCGTCGCGGTAAAGCGGCCGTCTGCACCGATGCGACCCTCGGCCACGGCGCCCTTGCCTTCCTTGAACAGGTCCGGCACGACACCCTGATAGGTGACGGGAATACTGTGTGCCGTATCGGTCACCTTGAAGGTCAGCGTCATACCGTCACCGCTGCGCTGGATACTGCCCATTTCGATCAAGCCGCCAATACGGAAGGCGCGATCCTTGGGCGCTTTTCCTGCAGCCACCTCGGTGGGCGAAAAGAAGAACACCAGATTGCTGCGAAAGGCATTGAGTACCAGCATGACCACAATACCCAACACGGCCACAACCACCCCGATGGCTAAAAGTTTCTTGTGCCGGGACTTCATTGCGCCTCCCAGCGTTGCATGCGCTGCAACCGGTTGATCAACGACCGTTGCCCGCGCCGCAACAGCCAGACCTCCAGGGCCACACCCAGGACCGTCACGCCGAACGAACCCCAGACATACAGCCCATATCCGCCCATGGACCAGAACGCGGTCCCGCTTTGCCACACCATCATGCCTCCTTCAGGGCCGCTTGCGCCCAATCTGTATGTCGTTCCCGTTCCAAAATCAAGCCACGCACCCTTACAAAAGCAACGGCAATGGTATAGAGCCAGGCCGCAACAGCCATCACCAGCATACCCACCAACATGATCGTCGCCATGGAAGGCGCCTTCGTGAGGTTGATGGACGAACCCTGATGCAAGGTGTTCCACCACTTTACCGAGAAATAGATGATCGGCACATTGACGGCCCCGACCAGGATCAAGAGCGCACCCGCGCGGTCCCCGCGCTTCGGGTCATCAATCGCGGCCCACAGGGCCATGATGCCCACATAGAGGAAGAGCAGGATCAGTTGCGAGGTCAGGCGCGCATCCCACACCCACCAGGCGCCCCACATCGGCTTGCCCCACAAGGCGCCGGTCCAGAGGGCGAGGAAACAGAAGAGCGCCCCCGTCGGCGCCAAGGCGCGTGCCATCAGGAAGGACAGCCGGGTATTGAAGGCCAGGCCGATGGCACACCAGAAGGCCATGACCAGATAGATGAACATCGACATCCAGGCGGTCGGAACATGGATGAAGATGATGCGGTAGGCCTCACCCTGCTGAAAATCGGTCGGCGCCACAAAGAAACTGATATAAAGCCCGATACCCGCAAGAAGAGCCGCGCCCCAGGCAAACCAGGGAATCCAGCGTCCGGCCAGGTGATAAAAAGTCGCGGGGGCTGCGTAGTGATATAGGTTCATGGCCGTCTCAATCCTTATTTATCTTTAATCCACCGAGACCCGCAGGGCCGCCCCGGTCACCCAAGGCGCCAGCAGCAGGCACAGACCCATGAAGGCCCCCAGCAGCGAGAGTTGCGCCTCCGCGCCCATCCCGGCCAAAACCCCGTCCACAGCCCCAGCGCCAAAGATCAGGGCTGGAACATACAGGGGAAGGATGAGCAAGGTCAACAGGGTCCCGCCGCCCCGCAGACCCAAGGTCAGCGCGGCCCCCACGCCGCCCAACAAGGAAAGCACCGGGGTGCCGATCGCCAACGAGATCACGAGGGTGCCGATCGCATCCGGTGGCAGGGCAAACTGCAGCCCCAGCAAGGGCGCGATCACCAAGAGCGGCAGGCCGAAGATCAGCCAGTGGGCAATGGCCTTGCCGAGCGCCAGAATCAGCGCCGGTTGCGGTGAGAGCAACATCTGTTCGAGGCTGCCATCGCGATGATCGTCGGCATACAACCGCTGGAGTGACAGCAGGCTCGCCAACAGGGCCGCGACCCACAGCACCCCGCCCGCCACCCGGCGCAACTGCTCCGGGTCGGCCCCAATACCCAGCGGGAACATACTCACCACCATGACAAAAAAGAACTGCGAGGTCAGCCAGTCGCCTTTGCGCCGCGCCGCCAGCAAAAGATCGCGACGAATCACCGTCATCAGGAAGCGCCACATCGCTTACGCCTCCTCATGCGCAGATACAGACACTGGATCATCCACCTGCATGACCGGGCCGATCTGCAACGGTACCGTATCCACCCCCTGGAGCCGCAGAGGCTGGTGCGTGGTCATCACCACCATGCCACCCGCCTGAACATGCTCGCGCAGCAAGGTCTCCACCTCCGCCACCCCGCGAACATCCAGCCCGGTCAACGGCTCATCCAGAATCCACAACAGGGCGCCCGAAACCAGCAGGCCCGCCAGGGCTACCCGGCGACGCTGGCCAAAAGACAAGACCCGTGCCGGCAGATCCAGACAGGCTGCCAGTCCCATGCGCACCAAAACCGGCTCGATCTCCGCCGGTACCAACTTCTGGCCCCGCAACCCCGCATAAATCTGGACATTCTCGACCGGCGTCAGGTCATCCTTGACCCCATTGGCATGCGCCAGATACACCATGGCTTGATGATAAGCCTCACGATTCCGGTCAATGGATTCACCATTCCAGCGCACCTCCCCCGCCGCGGGTTGCGACAAGCCACTCAGTAGCCGCAGAAAGCTGGTCTTTCCACGCCCATTGCCCCCCTGCACCAACAGTAACTGGCCGGCCTGCAGATCCATCTGCAAGCCTGAAAATAGCAGCCGGTCACCGCGTTGGCAGGTCAAATCATGAGCCGAAAGTTGCATCAACAAAGGATGGGTAAAAATGATCGTGGAGGATAACCGGAAACGCTGCCGGTCTCCATGTATTGTTTCAAACAAGCAGATGGCGCAGCCTAGATCTATCCTGGCTAACACAATCGATGCCCAAAAAAAGGGGCCGGCATCACCGGCCCCCGCACTCTAGCTACCGATTACTTCTTGGCAGCCATGGCCTCTTTCAGCATCTTGATACCGGCCTTCGAGGCATCCATCGACTTGGCCAGCGACTCGCGTGCCTGCTCCGGGTTATGGAAGCCGTCGGAATTCTCGGCGGTCCACCATTCCCAGTACAGGGTCGCGTCATACTGATACTCCTTGGCCTTGGTCATGGTGGCCTCATCCACGCCCTTGTCATTGGCCTTCAGCATCTCGTCGATGAGTTGGGCCAGCCAGAACTCGGCCTTGGTCATCTTGCCGCGAATGTAGTTCTGGATCGCGTCAATCTGATACTTCGACTCTTCAACGCTCCAGCCCTTGTGACACTTGGCACATGTTTCCTGGGTCATGTTACGAGCACTCTGCTGACCGTGCCATGTGTAGGGCTTGGCATCAGCCGAGGACTTGACCTTGGGCATATGGCAATCCTTACACTCAACACCGGCACGCTCGTGCTTGGAACCCCAAACGGTCTCCATTTCCGGGTGCTGGATCTTGGGCAACAACGCACCCGTGCTGGCATGCTTGAAGTCCTTGAAGTTGTACTGCTTGGTCATCACATCCTTGTAGCCCATGACATTGACCCACGGGAACAGGTTGGTGCGCGGGTCAGACATCTTGATGAACTCGGGTGCCTTGCCTGTCGCTGCATTACCCAGGTCAAAGCCCGGGCCACAGTTGTATTCCACATGGCACTGGGCACACATGACATTCGAGTCCGACTTCGACAAGAGACCAATGGCACGGAAATCCTTGCCGTCGCGCTGGAACCAGACCTTCTTGATGGTGCTCTGGGCGCTCTTGACCGGATCCATCGGATAGGTGCCCAGCTTGCGATCAACCACAGCCTCAATCAAGCCGTCACGCACCACGCGCGGGGCTGCCGAGTGCGGGTCATGGCACATGAAACAGTTGAGCGGATGCTTCAGGTCACGGGCAACATCAACCACCTTGGAGGTACGATCCCACTTGGCCTTCGGGTGCTTGTCGCCCATGTATTTCCAGTCCAGGATGTGGTCTTGGGTCTTACAACTCAGACACACCGGATTACCCGCTGTCACAACCTGAGACATGAACCGCTTCTGGTCCGAAGTGGATGGCTCCTTATCCGTCAGGATATTCCAGGCGCCCTTCACGGCCCCGTCTGCATCGCTGATATGCATCCAGTTCTTGAGCTGGAAGCGGCCACCGTAGGCGCGATCCACGATCAAGTGATCAACCAGCATGAAGGCGTGCGAACGCGGCTCGTTGTGCTCAATGGTAAAGCCGTAGCCCTCCATCAGCTTGTCGAACAGCGGCGAACGGCTCTTGAAGGCCGCCTTCTCAACCCGGGCCCCGGAGGCATGATTGAGCTTGACGAAGGAATTGTACTGATCTGCGTGACAGGTGGCGCAAACCTGATGGTCCATCCGGGTCACAGGCCGTTTGCCCATGTCCTTTTCCTTCGCACTCTTCAGGTGATCAACCGCGTCGTGGCAGGCGGCACAGTTCACCGTGGCGTGACGACCACCGCTATGGAATTCCTCGATATTGTCGTGACAGGAATAACACTTCTTTTCCTCGATCGGGGAAATCGGTTTGGCGGCCTTGGTCGCAACCGGTTCAAAGTCACTCGGCTTCAAGGGTGCCGAGACTCCTGCGTGTGCCGTCAAAGCGAGGAGACATGCCCCCACCCCCAGCACGCTGCGTGTAATCCACTGCGTAATGTTCATGATATTGCTCCTCTTGGTTGCAGACACCCCGGCAGGGGCAGGTTTATGAGTCATCCGTTCATTCATCATCGCCTCCGGTCTCAGACAAAGGCATCAGCCATGATGTTGTTGAACCAGCCGTTGGCATACTCCGCCTCCAGCCGACGAGTGATCGGCGGCGCCTGAACCGGCGAGACCCCGCCGGCCGTCTTCACATAGATGAATTTGTTGTCTTCCACCTTGTACACATGGACCACCGAGAATCCATAATCCGGTGCCGCCAGGCTATAACAGGTGTTGACATAGAAGGGCTCGGGATTGGGCAAACCATTGAGCTTGGCAATGATGGCCCCCGCAGCAACCTTGGCCTGAGTAACGGCCATGTGTGCGGACTTGGGCATGTCATAGACGGGCAATTCGCCGGCGATACAGCAATCGCCCACCGGATAGATGTCCGCGTGCACCGTCGATTCCATGCTCATCGGCTTCACCTCACACCAGCCTTGCGCATTGGCCAACCCGGCATCACGGGCAATCTTGCCCGCCTTGTGGGCCGGAATGATATTGACCACGCGCCCCTTGTGTTCGCCAAAGGTGGTGTAACAGGTGCGGGTCTTGGGATCGATCTTCACGACCTTGCCGTCGTCCTTGCCCGGAACCCATTCAATCATGCCCGGGTAAAGCGCCTTCCACGCCTGCGTAAAGAGCGCTTGCTTGGAGAAGGAATCATTTGGGTCCAGGATCAGGATCTTGGACTTGCCCTTGCCGTGATGCTTGAGGTAGTGCGCAATCTGCGCCGCACGCTCATAAGGCCCGGGCGGGCAACGGAAAGGCTTGGGCGGCGGGGCAATGATGCAGACTTCGCCATCCTTCATCGCCATCACCTGGTCTTTCAGCAGCAGCGTCTGCGGGCCTGCCTTGTAGGCATGCGGAATCTCTTCGGAGACCGCCTGCGTATAGCCCTCCACGGCACCCCAAGTGAAATCAACGCCGGGGGCCATGATCAAGGCATCGTAGGACAAGGTAGCGCCGCCCGTCAGGGTTACCACCTTCTTGACCGGATCCACAGCCGTCACCCAACGCTGCACGATGTTGATTCCGCGTGCGGTCAGACCGCCATAGCGGGTTTGCAGGCTTTCCAGGGTGCGATGGCCCGAGATCACTTCATTAGACAGCGGACACGCGGTATAAGTGGCATTGGGTTCAACCAAGGTGACATCAATCGCGGGATCCATCACTTTGATGTATTTGGCCGCTGCCGCACCACCGAACCCCCCGCCGACCACGACGACCCGGGCCTTTGCGGTCGTCGTTGCACGCGCCGCAGGAACCGTCAGGATTGAAGCCGAGCCCGCCGCCGCAAGGGACTGCAAAAATACACGCCGATTTACACTATTCATCATCGTCTCCTCACTGACCTTTCTGGACAGCCATGAAGTGTGACACCTCACTGACCTCGGCCGGCTCTAACTTCTGTGCGTTTTTGCGCATCTTGCGATGGGGCAGTTTGACGGCCTCATCGCGATACTTGTCCAGCTCCATCTCGAGATACATGGCCCACTGTCCATTCAGCCGTGGCGTCTCTGCATCGGTAGGCTGTCCTCCGCGCTCACCATGACAGGTGGTACAGCGATCACTCACCAGGCGGCCGTTGAAGATGACCTGATCAGGCGCGCGCTGCTCGGCAGGAACCCAAGGCTGGGCGGCGAAATATTTGGCGAGGGCGGCGATCTGCTCGTCGCTATAACCTTTAAGCAGACGACCCATGGTGGCGGAATAGCGCGTCCCATTCTTCCATTCCAACATCACCATACGCAGGTAACTTTCAGACTGTCCGCCGATGGAAGGCATTGAAGCCCCCACGCTGACACCCTTAAGTCCGTGACAGTTGTTGCAGGTGTTGGCCAAGGCCTCAATGGAACCCGAAGCCATCGCTGGCGCCACCATTGTGCTACCTGCCAGACACAACATCAGGGCACAGGCCCTTCGTATTGCTTTTTTCATCGCACTCTCCTTTTATTGCTTTCCAAGCCGAAAGAGGCACCCCTCGAGACACGACACCAGAACAGCCCACTCACCCTTAGCCAACCGGTAGCGGCAAACAACGCACCCCTACGGAGACAGATCACCCAACCCCTGCCAACTTGGCGATAGCCGGTTTATACATGGGATTTTAGCAGAAACCAAATGAGCGTCTTGACTTTTATCAAGCGATCTCATTATCCGCAATTGACAACTTTATATTATTATGATTTTCTAATAGAAAATTTGCGCGGGCCAAAAACAAACCGCCCCGTTCGCCGTCAGGGCAAACGGGGCGGTCAAGCCAACAGAGGCGATCAGGCCTGGCGTCCGGGCGCATGCTTGGCGATGCGCTGCGTGGTGCCATTTTCCAGCCAGCGGCGCAGACGATTGGCGTCCCCGATACGGGAATACTTACCCTGCGCATCGAGCAACACAATGATCAGCGGCTTATCCGAGATCTTGGCCTGCATCACCAGACAGTGACCGGCCTCGTTGATATAACCCGTCTTTGAAACCCCGATGTCCCAGCCCTTGTTACGCGTCAGGGCATTGGTGTTGTTATAGGCCAGGCTATGCAGATTGCGCCGACCCGGAACCAAAATATCGTAACTTCCCAGCGTGCTGATCTCACGGATAGCCGGATAGGTGTACGCGGCTGACACCATACGGGCCAGATCCTGAGCGGTCGCGCGGTTCGAGCTGGAAAGACCTGTGCCGTCCACAAAGACGGACTCCGTCATGCCAAGACTCTTGGCCTTTTGGTTCATGGCGACGACAAAGGCCTCACGCCCACCCGGATAAGCGCGCGACAAAGCGGCTGCCGCACGGTTCTCCGAGGCAATCAGGGCCATATGCAAGAGGTCAGAGCGCGACACCGTCGCACCAATCGGGAGACGGGAGCGGGTATGTTTGAGGTGATCCACATCCGCCTCACTCACCGTAATCGCCTCTTCCTGCGGTAGCGCGGCATCCAAAACCACCATCGCCGTCATCAGCTTGGTGATCGAGGCGATCGGAGTCGTTTGATCCGGATTCTTGGCATACACCAAGGCCCCGGTCTGCTGATCAATCACCACGGCATAAGCCGAACGCAAAACCGGCAGACCATTTACGACGCGGTAATCGCCCATCTCGCGATCCATCGCGCGCTGGGCGTTCAATGCCTTGCGCGCCGCCCGCGACTTAGGAACACCACTCTTGGCCGCACGGGCTTTGTGGGCCTTGTTCTTGGCCGATTGCGACTTGACCGCCTTGTTCTTGGCCGACCGGCTGGGCTCGGCTGTCGGCTCGGCCTGAACAGGGCTGGCAAGGGCTAACGCCAACACTATCAGCAGACCCAGTCGTCCGAACACCCCTTTTGCCATTTTCATCCCCTCAACCCACACACAAGGCCATAATCTAGCAGACAAATAAAGATATGCAAGTGTCTCCTAACAATTCACATTAACTTTTCTGCCTGTCTTGCAATTTCACCCGCCATTCGTGCGGGCCCGTTTCATGCACCGAGGTGCCCTGGGCGTCCACCGCCACCGTCACCGGCATATCCACCACCTCAAATTCATGGATCGCCTCCATGCCCAACTCCGGAAAAGCCAGGATTTTTGAGGACTTGATCGCCCGTGACACCAGATACGCCGCACCGCCCACGGCGATGCAATACGCCGCGCCGTGGCGGCGGATACTCTCCACCGCCTCCGGCCCGCGCTCAGCCTTGCCAACCATACCGAACAGGCCCAACTCACCCAGCATCAGGTCGGTGAACTTGTCCATGCGCGTGGCCGTGGTCGGACCCGCCGGACCCACAGCCTCATCGCGCACCGCATCGACCGGACCGACATAATAAATGAAGCGCCCCCGGAAATCGACCGGGAGCGGCGCGCCCTTGGCAACCAACTCCGCGATCTTTTTGTGCGCCGCGTCGCGGCCCGTCAGCAGCTTGCCCGTCAGCAACAACGCATCACCGGCACGCCAACGGGCCACCTCTGCGCGGGAGAGCCCATCCAGATTGACCCGCTTCGCCCCAGCCGGGCCCTCCCACGCCACCTGCGGCCAGGCCGACAACGGAGGCGGAGCAAAATGCGCCGGGCCACTGCCATCCAGCGAGAAATGCAGATGCCGCGTCGCCGCGCAGTTAGGGATCATTGCCACCGGCAGGCTGGCCGCGTGGGTGGGGTAGTCCAGGATCTTCACATCCAGCACGGTGGTCAGCCCGCCCAGCCCCTGGGCGCCAATGCCCAGCCTATTGGCCTTGTCAAAGATCTCCAGGCGCAGTTCCTCGCTACGGTTCTGTGGCCCCCGAGCCCGCAATTCCGGCAGGTCGATGGGCGCCAGCAAGGATTCCTTCGCCAGTAACATCGCTTTTTCCGGCGTGCCCCCGATGCCAATACCCAGCACGCCCGGCGGACACCAGCCCGCGCCCATTTCCGGCAGGCGCTCCAGCACCCAATCGACAATGGAATCCGACGGGTTCAGCACCGCAAACTGGGCCTTGTTTTCCGAGCCGCCACCCTTGGCGGCCACGCGCACCTCCAGGCGGTCTCCCGGCACCATACGCACATGCAGCACCGCTGGGGTGTTGTCGCGGGTATTGCGCCGCGCGCCCGCCGGATCAGAAAGAACCGAGGCGCGCAGTGGGTTGACGGCATCGGTATAGGCACGGCGCACGCCCTCATCCACCATTGCCTGCAGATCCAGGTCGCCACTAAAGCTCACCTGCATCCCGATCTCCATGAACACCACGGCCATGCCGGTGTCCTGACAAATCGGTCGCCGCCCCTCGGCGCACAGACGCGAATTCACCAGAATCTGCGCCAGCGCATCCTTGGCGGCGGGCGATGATTCCTGCTGCCAGGCCGTATGCACCGCCGCAACAAAGTCTTGCGGGTGATAGACCGCGATAAACTGGAAGGCGTCGGCAATCGACTGAATGAGGTCTTCCTGGCGAATAACAGTCATGGCAAACGGCGGGGCACGGGATACGATGGTGTCATTCTACGGGACAATCCGGCGGGATAAATGTGCTATTGCACCGATGTGCCCAACATCGCAACATTTCTCCCAAAGTCCCTCTGGAGATTCCCATGCTGCGCGCCCTGTCCCTGTTTCTTGTCTGCCTGAGCCTTGGCAGCCATGCCGCCGAGGTCACCCTCCCGCACAACGGCCTCACGCTCAACGGCCAACTGCAAACCGCCAGCGGTAAATCGCTCAAGGACGGCGTGCTCCTGATCCTGCACGGTACGCTGTCCCATAACCGCACCGAACTCATTCAAGGGATCCAGAAGCAACTCACCGAGCGGGGCTTCAATACCCTGGCCATCAACCTCAGCCTCGGCGTCGATAACCGTCACGGAACCTATGACTGTGCCACACCGACGCGTCATAAACACACCGATGCCCTCGACGAACTGAGCGCCTGGATGGCCTGGCTGAAAACCCAGGGAGCCGGTCCCGTCACCCTGATTGGCCATTCCCGGGGCGGCAACCAGATCGCCTGGTTCGCTGCCGAGCGTATGAACCCAGCCATCCGCAAGGTCGTGCTGCTGGCCCCACAGACCTGGCCGGCGGGTTATGCAGCAAAGATGTACCAAAAACGCTACGGCACCGAGCTGGCCCCGCTGCTGAGCCAGATGGCCCAGAGCGAGGCGAAGGCCCTGCTCGGCCAGGTGGACTTTCTGTATTGCCCGAAGACGCGCGTCAGTGCCAGCAGTTTCGTGAACTATTACACCGAAGACCGCCGCTTCGACACTCCGGGACTCTTGGCCGCAATCCGCGTCCCGGTGCTGGTCATTGCCGCCGAAGGTGACGAGATCGTCCCTGGTCTGGTTGAACGGGTCCGGCCACAGGTCGATGGCCAGCGCATCCAGCTCAAGGTGTTGTCAGGGGCTGACCATTTCTTCCGCGACCTCTACAGCGAAGACGCCGTTGAGGCCATTCAGGCCTTCCTTGCCGCGCCCTAGTGCGGGCGACCAGGACACTGGAGCCATTGACCGGAGGGCGGTCAGTCCTCTTCGTGGCGCTTGAAGCCGGCAGATAACTGCTGTTGCACCTGCGGAGGCACCGGATCGTAATGACTGAAGGTCAAGGAATAGGCGCCTTGGCCACTGGTCACGGCCTTGAGGCGGGCCGGGAAGTTTTCCAGCTCCGCCAAGGGCACCATGCCCGTCAGCCCCGACATGCCCCCACGCCCCGGTTGGTTGCCCAGGATGTGCCCGCGCCGCGAGGTAATTTCTGCGCCAATATCGCCGATACAGGCATCCGGTAGCGAAACCTCGATCTGCACGAAAGGCTCCAGCACGACCGGCCGTGCACCCGACATGGCCTCCCAGAAGGCCTTTTTTCCGGCCATCACGAAGGCAATCTCCTTGCCGTCCACCGGGTGCGTCTTGCCATCGTAAACAGTCACACGCACATCCTGAAGCGGGAAACCGGCAACCGCGCCCTCGGCCATCCCCATGCGTACCCCCTTCTCCACCGCCGGGATAAAGGTCCCCGGGATCGCCCCGCCCTTGACCGCATCCACAAACTCGAAGCCCGCACCGCGCTCCAAGGGTTCGACGCGCAGATAAACCTCGCCGAACTGGCCTGCACCACCGGTCTGCTTCTTGTGCCGACAATGACCCTCGCTGGGCTGGGTCAGGGTCTCGCGATAGGGAATGGACGGCGGATGGGTATCGACCTCCAGCTTGAACTGGGCGTACATTTTTTCCAGCACATGCTTGAGATGCATCTCGCCCAGACCACGGATGACCGCCTCGTGCGTCTGGGCATCGTGCTCGACATGGAGGCCGGGGTCGGCCTCACACAGGCGATGCAGCACATCGGCGAGTTTTTGCGCCTCCGACTGCTTCCGGGCGCGCAGCGCCAGACCGAATACCGCATGCGGAAAATCGAGCGGCTGCATGTGGATATGGTCGTCCTCCGCCGCATCGTGCAAGACATCGTCGAAATGGATGTCGTCAACCTTGCTGATGGCACAAATCTCGCCGGGACCGCAGGCCACAGCCGGGATCAGTTGCTTGCCCTGCACCCGATGCAAATGCCCCACCTTGAACGGCCGTCGCCCCTCGCCAATGAAGAGCTGACCATGCAGGGCCAGCGTGCCCTGATAGACGCGCAAGAGGGCAATCTTTCCAACATAGGGATCGATCTCCACCTTGAAGCAATGGGCCAGGGCATGCTGCGTCGAGTCGGCCGTCACCGTGAAGGGCTGTGCCGTCTCGCCCTCCCCACGCACAAAACGCGGCGGATTGCCTTCGGTCGGGTTGGGTAAGAGCCGGATAATGGCGTCGATCAGGGCCGCGCACCCCGCACCGCTGCGCGCCGAGGTAAAACAGACCGGCACCAGATGCCCCTCGCGCAAGGCCTGCTCCAAGGGGGCGTGGAGTTGTTCCGGACTCACACTGCCCTGCTCGAGATAAATGGCCATCAGATCCTCATCCACCTCGACCACCTGATCCACCAAGGCCTGGTGAGCCTCCGCGACCGATGAGAAGTCCGCCTCCCCGCCCAGATTGAAGAAACAGTCGGTCACCTGGCCAGCCCCGGCCGCCGGCAGGTTGATGGGCAGGCACTCGCGACCAAAGGCCGCCTGAATCTCGGCCAGCGTCGCCGCCAATGTCGTCGCATCCACCCCGGGAGCATCCATCTTGTTGACGATCACCATCCGAACCAGCTTGCGGGTCTGCGCCCACTGCATCATGCGCGTCGTGGTCAAATCAATGCCGCGTGTCGCATCAACCACCACCGCCACCGTCTCCACGGCATCCAGGGCGCACATGGCCTGACCCGTGAAATCCGGATAGCCCGGGGTATCGAGCAGATGCACACGCACCCCTTCCCGCTCGAAATGCGCCGTAGCCAGCTTCAACGAATGCCCGTGCTCCTTCTCAAGGGCCTCGTAATCGCACACCGTCGTACCTTTTTCAACCAAACCGGCGACAGGAATGCTGCCCGTCTGCGCCAGCAGGGCCTCGATCAAGGTCGTCTTCCCGGCCCCAGCCGCACCCACAAGGGCCAGGGTACGCAAATTGAGAGGGCTAACGGCAGTCATGGCGAGCTCCAGAAAAGATCGGTGTCGCCAGTATAACGCTGCCGGATAATCAAAGATAATGAAGTCCTAAATAAATGCGGGCGTCTCGACATGACCGAGACGCCCTCATTGCCGGGCGAGACCGCGAAGCGGGACTTACAGGTGATATTGCCGGCTATGGCTGTGTACCGCCTCAACCAACGCAGTGACATGCTCCGGCGGGGTGAACTGGGAGATCCCGTGGCCCAGGTTGAAGACATGACCCGTGCCGGTGCCATAACTGTCAATGATGCGGCGCGCCTCGGCGGCCACGGCCTCCGGCGGCGCGAACAACACGGAAGGGTCCATATTGCCTTGCAGCGCCACCCTGTCACCCACGCGGCGGCGCGCGTCACCGATATCCGTGGTCCAGTCCAGGCCCACGGCATCACAACCACAGCCCGCGATGTGTTCCAGCCACTGACCGCCGCCCTTGGTAAAGACGATGCGCGGCACGATGCGGCCCTCGCGCTCGCGGGTCAGGCCGGCCATGATGCGCGCCATGTAGGGTAGCGAAAACTCCAGATAGGCTGCCTGCGACAGCATGCCGCCCCAGGAATCGAACACCATCACCGCCTGGGCCCCGGCCTCAATCTGCGCATTGAGATAATGGGTTACCGCCGTCGCCGTGACATCCAGGATGTGGTGAAACAATTTCGGATGGCCATACAACATCTTCTTGGTCTCGGCATAGGTATCGCTGCCGCTGCCCTCGACCATGTAGCAGGCCAGCGTAAACGGGCTGCCGGAAAAACCAATCAGCGGCACCGAGCCATCCAGCGCACGGCGAATCTCACTCACCGCGTCGATGACATAGCGCAGGTGATCATGCGGATCGGGCGCCGTCAGGTTGCGAATCTCCCACTCACTGCGCAACGGGCGTTCAAAACGCGGCCCCTCCCCCGTCGAAAAATACAGGCCCAGACCCATCGCGTCCGGAATGGTCAGGATGTCTGAGAACAGGATGGCGGCATCAAGGTCATAACGCGCCAGGGGTTGCAGCGTCACCTCACAGGCCATATCCGGGCTCTTGCACAGCGAAAGGAAATCGCCGGCTCGGGCTCGGGTGGCGCAGTATTCCGGCAGATAGCGGCCGGCCTGACGCATCAGCCACAGCGGGGTGTAGTCGGTCGGCTGGCGCAGCAAGGCGCGCAGAAAGGTGTCGTTCTTAAGTTGTGTCATTGTCTCGTCCCTGTACTCCGGCGCGCATTCTAGTCGATTGCATGCAATTTCAGCAGGCCAATCCTTGCGCTGCGCACAGGACCCGCTTGGCCATGGCCAAACCGATCCATAACCAGGCCAGGATAAAAAAGGTCACAAGCGGAATATGGGCATCCAGGATTCTGCGGGGGGTCGCCCAGCGGACAAACCGCACCACCGGCCCGGTCACGACCTGAAATAACTTGTAAAACACATTCTGATCACGGTATTTCCCCGCTAGCACGGCGAGGATCCCTTGTCCGAGCAGGGCCAGTCCAGCGACCTCAACCAAGGCACGCGCAATTGACAGCAAATAGAGTTCCATAAAGTCTCCTTCCATCGCACATTCTAACTTGTGCCATCAAGCGCGTGCGGTGAGAATGCAGGTCCCTTGTTAAGGTGTGACATTCCATGAATTTCGACCATTTCCGGTATCGGCTTCGCGCCACGCTATTCGAGTGGTTACACCAACCGGATCGCGCTCTTGAGGCGTGGATCGGCGTTCATCGCGCTGACCCGCAGGATGTCGTGGCCCCGCTGGGTATTGCCTGGATCCATGCCCAGAAAAAACGCTGGGGTGAGGCGGCCGAATGGTTCGAGCGCGCCATTGCCATACGCCCCGACCATGCGGACACCTGGTTCAATCTGGGCTATGCCCGCGAGCAACAAGGTCACCAGGAGGCCGCCCTCACGGCCTTGGCGCATGCCGTAGAGCTCAACCCAAAGCATGACCGCGCCTGGTACGGCATCGGCATGATCCATTCCCACCGTGGCGATCCCCTCGCAGCCGCCGAAAATCTACGCCATGCCGCCGATCTGCAACCCATGAACGGGGCGGCCTGGTATGCCCTTGGCATGGCTCACTACCACGCCAACCAGCCTGATCAGGTGGCCGCCGTGTTTGCGCACTGCCTGACCCACGACGGCCCGACGGCCAAGCGCCTGGCTCAGGATACGCAACGCCCTGACCTGGTACACCAGCTGCCAGGCTGATCCAGGCCAAACTCTTCCCGCAAGTAAAACGGCCCGCACAAGCGGGCCGTTTTACTTGCCGGGCCACTCCGAGGAGTGGCCCGGACACGGGGTGCTTTACGCGCCCTTGGTATCGATGTCGCCTTCCAGGCTCGGATAGCGGACATGGTTCACCAGGTCCTGGATTTCCTTGCTCGGTGCCGAGGAGATCAGCGAACCGATGATCACGCCAAGGAAGCCCGCCGGCATACCGAACACACCCGCCGCGATCGGCTTGATGGCAAACCACTCGTTTGCGGGTACGCCGCCGAAGAACGGGTAAGTCATGTACATGTAGTACATGCACAAACCCAGACCGGCCAGCATGCCGATAACCGCACCCAGGTAGTTGGCACGCTTCCAGAACACGCCCAGAACCAGCGCGGGGAAGAATGCCGAGGCTGCCAGCGAGAATGCTGCGCCCACCAGGAACAGAATGTCACCCGGCTTCAACGATGCGGTGTAGGCCGCTGCGACAGCAACCACCAGCAACAGTGCCTTGGAGATGCTCAGGCGACGCATCGTTGAGGCGTGCGGGTCGATCATCTTGTAGTACACATCGTGCGACAGCGCGTTGGCGATGGTCAGCAGCAGGCCGTCCGCGGTGGACAGCGCAGCGGCCAGACCGCCAGCGGCAACGAGGCCCGAAATGACATACGGCAGGCCGGCAATTTCCGGCGTGGCCAGCACGATCAGGTCGCCGCCGATGGTGATTTCCGCCAACTGGATGATGCCATCCTTGTTCATGTCGACGATCTTCATCAGGCTTGCATCCACCGCCTGCCAGTTGCTAACCCAGGCGGGCAGGGTGGCGAAGGACGAGCCCACCAGGTCGTGGTAAACCACATACTTGGCCAGCACGGCCAGGGCCGGGGCAGTGAAATAGAGCAGGAAGATGAAGAACAGCGACCAGAACACCGAGACGCGGGCTTCACGCACCGAGGGGGTGGTGTAATAGCGCATCAGGATGTGCGGCAGCGAAGCGGTACCCACCATCAGGCACAGCACCAGCGCGAGGAAGTTGTTGCGCTTGTCGTTGGAGGCCTTCTGGTCCTCGGCCTTGGCCTTGGCGATGGCTTCCGCAGACGGGGTTTCACCCTTGGCTTCGGCTTCCTTCATCAGCTTCTTCTCGGCGCCCTTGCCAGCAAACGCGGTGGCGTGGCCGGGGACATTACCTGCCTTACCCTTGGCGCCCGCCTCGGCGGCCTTCCACTTGGCCTTGAGCTTGTCGATATCCGGCGGGAAGTCCTTGAGGTCTTTCTCGGCCCCCTTAACGGCCTTTTCATCGACCGGCACAGCGGCCTTCAGGTCAACCAGTTTCTGCTCAACCTTGCCCTTTTGCTCGGCATGGAAGGCGGCACCGTTACCGGCGGCCACAGCGGCCTCGAGGGTCTTGATCTTCTCACCCCACTCGGCGGCCTTCTCCTTGTGGATCGCACGCACGGTGAGTTCGGCAGCACCCAGGGCGGAGTTGGGATCGTTCAGTTCCTTCTCCTTGGCGGTCACCTTCTGCAGGGCCTGACCGTAGGCAACCTGCGGAACGGGGTTACCGGTAATCTGTACAGACAGCCACACCACCGGGATCAGGTAGGCAATGATCAGAATGATGTACTGGGCCACCTGGGTCCAGGTCACCGCCCGCATACCACCGAGGAACGAGCAGACCAGGATACCGATCAGACCGGCATACACGCCGATGGCGAACTCCAGACCCGTGAAGCGGCTGGTAATGAGGCCCACACCGTAGATCTGCGCCACCACATACACGAAGGAGCAGATGATGGCGGCGATCACACCAATGGCGCGCGGCAGGTTGCCACCGTAACGGGCGCCGAGAAAGTCCGGAATGGTGAACTGGCCGAACTTGCGCAGGTAGGGTGCCAGGAACAGCGCCACCAGCACATAACCGCCGGTCCAGCCCATCACGAACGCGAGGCCATCGTAACCGGAGGCGTACAGAGTGCCCGCCATACCGATGAAGGAAGCGGCAGACATCCAGTCAGCGCCGGTCGCCATGCCGTTGAACAGGGCCGGAACCCGACGGCCCGCCACATAGTATTCCGACACATCCGCGGTCTTCGACATGATGCCGATACCGGCATACAGGGCGATGGTCGCAGCCAGGAAGATATAACCGAGAACGGTATTGGAAACGCCCATCTGCTCCAGGATCGCCAGGACGATCACGAAGGCGATGAAGCCGCCCGTATAGAAGGTGTAGTAGCGCTTCAGCTGATTAAAGAAGGCCGAATTAGATTGCGTAGTCATGTCAGTCTTCTCCCTCATGTACGCCATAGTCCTTGTCCATCTGATTCATACGCCGAGCGTAATACCAGATCACAACCACATAGATGATCAAGGCACCCTGTGCGCCCATATAGAAGGCGAACGGGAAACCCGCGATCACGATTTCGTTCAGTTCCTTTGCGAACCAGATCACCACAAAGGTGGCAACGAACCAGACAGCGAGCAACACGGCGGTAAGCCGCAGGTTTTTACTCCAATACTCCTGATGCTTCTCAGTCAGTTTCATATCACTCCTCCAACCTAAAAACGATGTCGTCTGGTCTATCCCTCCCCAGGAATACCACCGCGTCCAGACGCCAAACACGCGACCGCCCGAGCATAACGCAAACCCCGAGGGGATTTCTACGCTCCGTATTGTGGAAAACCACAATACGGAGTGGAAATCGCGCCTCAATTCTGTCCGCTCACCCAGCGACGAGCCTGTTCGAGGGCCTGCAGCGAATGGTAATGCTCGGAGTGCTTGTCCTTGGCCAGCGGCAAGGCCACCAGCAACAACTGGGCCGTAGCCAGTGCATCAGCCAGGGCCGAATGGCGGGCAAAATTGCCAATCCCGAAATGCCCTGTCCAGTCATCAAGGGCGCGATATTTGTGCTGCCACTGCGGCAGAAGTTCCGGCACGACATAGGCCAGATCCAGCCAGGGATGCTTGAGGTTTAACCCCAGATACGCCCTCATGGCACGCACGATCATGGTGCGATCAAAGGCCACATGGAACGCAACCAACGGCGATGTGCCGAGAAATTCGAGGAAATCGAGCAAGGCCTCGGCAGGGGCCTGCCCTTCGCGCTGCGCCTCACCGCCAATGCCGTGGATGAGGATGTTGGCCCGGCTGCTGGCCTGATCCTGACGCAGAACCACTTCAAAGCTCTGTGCAAAATCAATGCGCCCACCCACTACCGCTACCGCACCAATGGCAATCAGGCGATCCTTTTGCAGATCCAGCCCGGTCGATTCGACATCGACCACGACATAGCGGGCCTCAGCAAAAGGCCGCCGCAGATCCTCGGCCGGCTGGGACTGCCAAGCCTCCAGGCGTTGCTGCTGAGCCGGCAACAGTTCCAGGCCCCGCCAATGGCGGCGAAGGCGCATGAGGATATTGCTCATGCCTGATAGTCCATGGCCAGGCGCGACTGCAGTTTGCGGGCCTGACGGAAAGACTCCTTAAGGATGCGCCGGTCGAGGTCATTGAGCCGATCCGGATCGATATGGTTATCCAGCGTCTCGCCCGCCAGACTCTCTTCATGTTGGCGACGCAGTCGCAACAACTGCAAAAAGAAAAAGCTGGATATCCACGCCTCCACCTCGACGCTGGGAATATTGAGGGGCGCGGCGGCGGCCCGAAGCCGCGCCGCCGTCCCGCTCGCAGAGGAGCCAATGGCGAGAGCAAAAATGCGCGCCGCATCAACGAAAGGCGTGGTTCCGTTCAGCTTGAGATCCAGCGTAGCGGGGTGTTCACCCGAGGCCGAGGTCACCACAAAGTCGCGTATCAACCCGAGCGGCGGGCGGTTGCGCAAGGCATTGACAGCCATCTGATGCAGGAAGCGCGGGGCGGCCTGGACATAATCGGCGAGCCAGGCTCGCAGCTCGGTGGCCAACGCATCCACTCCAAACAGGGGCCGTATATCGAAAAAGATACTGGCGTTCAGCAAGGCCTCGGGATCGCCCGAATCAATCCAGTGGGCAAAGGTGCTCTTCCACTCGTCCAGGGTCAGGCACCAGCGGGGATTGCTCGCCATCACCTGCCCCTTGCACAGCGGGAAACCACAGGCATCGAGCGCCTTGTTGATTCGTTCGGACAAGGCCAGCAAACGGGCCCGCACCGTCTCCAGATCCTCCCCGGCCGGCAGAATGAAGATCAGGCCGTTATCCTGATCCGTGGACAGGGTCTGCTCCAAGCGCCCCTCTGAGCCGAAGGCCAGCCAGCAGAAGCGGTACGGACAATCCTGGCCGCATTCCAATGTAATCACGCGTTGCGTGAGCAGGTCGTTGAGCGTGGAGATAATCTGGGTCAACTGTTCCGAACCAACGCCCTGGGCCAGCATGTTGTGACCCAACTGGCGAATATCCTCAGCAAAGGTCCTCAGATCCTCAAGACGCGTGGCCGAACGAATGGCCGCCGAGATCTGGGTCACGCCAACACGCTGCAAGGAAAAGAGGTCCTTTTCCGAGATCACACCCGTCACCCGCCCCTCCTCGGCCATCAAGACATGGCGGAATCCATGCTGAGCCATCAACAGCGCCGCCTCAAAGGCATGCGCCGACGGCGGCAGGGTCATGGGATCAGGCGTCATCACGGCCCGGATCGGGGTGGTCAGCGAGAGCCCGGGAAGAATCACGCGTCCGATCAGATCCCGCACGCTAAACACCCCAAGCGGATGCTGCGCCTCGTCCGCGATCACGATCGCGCTGATTTTTTGCGCCTGAATCGTCTGCAGCGCCTCGCCCAGCATCGTCTCCGGCAGACAAGTAACGGGTGCGCGGCGGGCCAGACTGGACAAGGGGCTATGCAAGGACTGCCGCTCATTGCTGGAGGCCGCATAAACCCCCTGCAGACTGCGTTGCGACTGGTCCAGCAGGTTGGCGATGCGTTCGGTGCAGAACCGTGAAAAGGGCAGCGAGCGCTCTAACAGGCGGCGAAAATCTTCGGCCCCCAGCACATAGGCAAAAACATCGCCCTGCGCCCGGAAAGTTGACACCACCGGACGGTTGCTCAGCACCGCACCAATCGGAAAGGCCTCGCCCTCGTGCAGTTCCAGCCAGGCCCCCGCCTCGCCACTCTCACCCACCACGCGGCCCTGCTTGATGATCAGCACTCGCTCCGAGACGCCCTCCGACGGTGCCAGCAAGACCTCGCCGTTGTGGTAATAAACCAGCGACAGATGCTGAGCGAGCCAGAGCAGATCCTCTGCGGCCATGCTGTCAAAGGGGGCAAACCGTGATAAGTGCTCGACTGTAGCCGTCAACAAAGAATTGGAACCCGACATCGGTTTTCCTCACCCATGAAAAGGAATCAAAGGGATATTCATGCGTCAAATCAGTCTGTCGGCAGGCGTACCTCAACCTTCAACCCACCGCCAGGAACATCGCTCAGCGCAATCTGCCCCTGACAGAGCAGGACAATCTCGCGCACAATGGCCAAGCCCAGGCCACTCCCCAGGGCCTCATGCCCTGCCAGGCGATAAAAACGCCGGAAGACATTCCCCCGCTCTGCCGCCGGAATACCCGGGCCGGTGTCGCTCACGGTCAGCACCGCCCAGCCAGCCTCCTGCCGCAGGGCGACATCCACCCGTCCACCCGACGGCGTATAGCGCACGGCATTGTCGATCAGGTTACTGATCAAGATCCGCAACGGTTCAGTATGGCCGCGCAGGGTCACAGGGGCGCTGTCCGTCAGGCCCAAATCCACCTGATACGCCTCCGCCACGGTCGAAAAATCGGCCACCACCTGCTTAACCAGAGCGTCCATATCTACCAGCGTCCGTTCGGCCTGCGCCTCCGGTTCGAGCCGGGCCATGGCAAGCAATTGGCTGACCAGGCGAGCGGCCCGGTCAATGCCCTCTTGCAATCGCAGCAGGGCCTGTTGACGCTCAGACGGGCTCTCCGCCCGTGCCACCATCTGTGCCTGCAATTTGAGGGCTGTCAGCGGTGTGCGCAATTCGTGGGCCGCATCGGCGACAAAGCGCCGCTGCTGAGACAGGGACTTGTCCAGTCGTAAGAGCAGCGCATTCAGGGCCTCGCCCAAAGGGCGAATCTCCTCGGGCACATCCGCCATGTTGATAGGGTGCAACATGGCCACATCACGCACCCCAATCTCGCGCCGCACCTGCTCGAGCGGCGCCAGGGCGCGCACGACGGCCATCCAGATCAATATGCCCAGACCGGCGACCAGAATAGCCAACGGCAACAGTAGCCAGTTGGCCAGACGGGCGTAGGCAAGGACCCGATTAGCCTTGGGTGAAGCCACCTGAATCGTCAGCCCACTGTTGTACAGGGTATAGGTACGCCACTCTTCGCCGTTCCAAGTGACCACAGCAAAACCCAGCGGCTGGCGCGGCAGTTCTATATCCGGGCGCGAGGCATAGACCAGTCTGGATCTTTCCCAAATCTGACTGATGAAACGGCCATGATCCTGAATCTCATCATCTTCACGCGTGGACTCAACCCCGTGCCGCACGATCGCGTGCGCCACCTGTTCCAAGGTGTAATCGCGAACCTTGTTAAAGCCACTCCAGGTAATGCTGTAGGTCAGCACACTCACCAGCAATCCCGTCAACACCAACGAGGTGATTTGCCAAATCAACAGCTGGCGGCGGATGGAATTCATGGCGCGACCACCTTGTAACCGACACCCCGAACATTGCGAATCCAATTGCCCCCCAGCTTGCGGCGCAGATTATGCAGATGCACCTCAATGGCGTTGCTGGAGACCTCCTCCTCCCAACCGTACAGGCACTCTTCCAATGACTCGCGCGACACCACCGTGCCGGGGCGAGCCATCAAGGCCTCAAGCAGAGAAAACTCGCGCTGCGACAGGGCAATGACCTGATCCGCCAAAATCACCTCGCGACGGTCCGGATCCAGAGAGAGCGCACCCAAACGCATCTCGTTTTGTCCACGACCGCTATGCCGGCGCAACAGGGCCCGCACCCTGGCCACCAGCTCATCAAGATCGAAGGGCTTGACCAGGTAATCGTCCGCCCCAAGATTAAGCCCGGCCACGCGATCCGCCACCGTGTCCCGCGCGGTAACAACCAATACCGGCAAGGCGCGCTCAGCCTGCCGCAAGCGTTTCAGCACCGTCAACCCGTCTTTGCGAGGCAACCCGATATCCAGCACCAGCACCGCATAGTCACCCGTAGTCGCAGCCAGCTCAGCGGCCGCGCCATCCCGCGCCCAGTCCACGGCAAAACCGGCCTGCCGCAGGCCCTGCTGCATGCTCTCGCCGATCATCGGGTCATCTTCAGCCAGTAACAGTTTCATTGCGATCCGCTCCTGGATGCATTATGCCGCGCCCATAAAAAAACGGGGCTTGCGCCCCGTTTTTGTGCAACGGAAACCAGAATTACTTCTTGGCAGCCGGAGCAGCGGCATCAGCCTTAGCAGCCGGAGCAGCAGCCTTGTCGTCCTTCTTGGCCTTCTTGGCCTTGGCATCAGCCTTGGCATCAGCCTTGGCATCAGCCTTGGCAGCCGGAGCAGCAGCAGCCGGAGCAGCAGCAGCCGGAGCAGCAGCAGCCGGAGCAGCAGCGGCCGGAGCAGCAGCCTTGTCAGCAGCTTGAGCGGAAGCGATCATGGAAACAGCAGCCATAATGGCGAACAGGGTACGGGTCATCTTGAATCTCCTTGAATGGGTCATGCTCGCAACACCGCGAGTGCGCGGATTCTGGCGCAGCGAAAATTAAGGCCGCATTAAGATAAGGCGCCTGGAAAAAATTTTTACACCAAGCAAAAACCCCGCCGCAGCGGGGTTTTTGGGACTTCGGGTGTTTCTGGTTGACCTGGATCAGAAACCCATGTCGCCCATACCGCCCATGCCACCCATACCGGGGTTCATGTCGGGAGCGCCGCCTTTTTTGTCTTCCGGCAGATCAGCCACCATGCAATCGGTGGTCAGCATCAGGGAAGCCACGGAGGCCGCGTTTTGCAGAGCGATGCGGGTCACCTTGGTCGGGTCCAGCACGCCCATCTCCATCATGTCGCCATAGGTGCCGGTGCTGGCGTTGTAACCGAAGTTACCCTTTCCGGACAGCACCTTATTGACCACCACGGAGGCCTCTTCGCCACAGTTGTTGACGATCTGACGCAGCGGCTCCTCGATGGCGCGCAGAACAATCTTGATGCCTGCATCTTGATCGTGGTTGGCGCCCTTGAGCTTGGTGATGGAGGAACGAGCGCGCAGCAGAGCAACGCCGCCGCCCGGTACGATGCCCTCTTCGACCGCCGCACGGGTGGCGTGCAGGGCGTCTTCGACACGGGCCTTCTTTTCCTTCATCTCAACCTCGGTCGCGGCACCGACCTTGATGACGGCCACGCCGCCCGCCAGCTTGGCCTTGCGCTCTTGCAGCTTTTCCTTGTCGTAGTCGGAGGTGACCGCTTCAATCTGCTGATTGATCTGAGCAATGCGGTCCTTGATGCTGTCTGCGGAACCCGCGCCATCAATGATGGTGGTGTTTTCTTTGCCGATCTCGATGCGCTTGGCGCGACCGAGGTCTTGCAGCGTGGCCTTATCCAGGGACAGGCCCACTTCTTCGGCAATCACGGTACCGCCGGTCAGGATCGCCATGTCCTCCAGCATGGCCTTGCGGCGATCGCCAAATCCAGGGGCCTTGACGGCAGCCACCTTGAGGATGCCACGAATGGTGTTGACCACCAGGGTCGCCAGCGCCTCGCCGTCGATATCTTCGGCGATGATCAGCAGCGGTTTGCCTGCCTTGGCCACTTGCTCCAACACCGGCAGCAGATCGCGGATGTTAGAGATCTTCTTGTCGTGCAGCAGAATGAACGGGTCTTCCATCACCGCCATCTGCTTCTCGGCGTTGTTGATGAAGTAGGGCGACAGGTAACCACGGTCAAATTGCATCCCCTCCACGATGTCCAGCTCGTTGTCGAGACCGGAACCGTCTTCCACGGTGATGACGCCTTCCTTGCCCACTTTGTCCATGGCGCTGGCGATGATGTCGCCAATGGCACTGTCCGAGTTGGCGGAGATGGAACCCACCTGAGCGATCTCCTTGGTGGTGGTGCAGGGCTTGGAGAGGGTCTTCAGCTCACCGATCATGGTCGCGACGGCCTTGTCGATGCCGCGCTTCAGATCCATGGGGTTCATGCCGGCGGCAACGAACTTCATGCCTTCGTTGACGATGGATTGCGCCAGCACGGTGGCGGTGGTGGTGCCGTCGCCGGCGATGTCGGAGGTCTTGGAAGCGACTTCCTTGACCATCTGGGCGCCCATGTTCTCGAACTTGTCCTTCAGCTCGATCTCTTTGGCGACAGACACGCCGTCCTTGGTGACGGTCGGTGCGCCGTACGAACGGTCCAACACGACATTGCGACCCTTCGGGCCGAGGGTGACCTTGACGGCGTTAGCCAGCACATTGACGCCAGCGACCATGCGGTGACGGGCGGAATCTCCAAATCGTACATCTTTAGCTGCCATGTTGTAGCTCCTTAATATTCTGTTGAATCAGTAAAACGATTATTTCTCGATGACGCCCATGACATCTTCTTCACGCATCACCAGCAGCTCTTCGCCACCAATCTTCACGGCCTGGCCGGAGTACTTTCCGAACAGCACGCGATCGCCCACCTTGAGGGCCATGGCAATAGCCTTGCCGCTGTCATCCTTCTTGCCCGGGCCCACGGCCACAACCTCACCCTGATCGGGCTTCTCGGTAGCAGAGTCGGGGATCACGATGCCGGATGCGGTCTTGCGTTCTTCTTCCATGCGCTTGACGATCACGCGATCGTGCAGGGGGCGAATCTTCATGAGGTTTCTCCTTACTGTGAATGGGGGGTCAATACCGGCCAGTCAGTACGCGGCCCGTTCCATCGCAATCAAACGGCCTGCTAGCACTCCCTGCCTGTGAGTGCTAATAGTAGGGCCCGGGCCCCGCTCTTTCAAGCCCCTGGAGCGCAATTATTTATAGGCAATACGCGCTTGGCCTCCATTGCGAGTTGATAGGTGTCAATTTTCTTGCACCCATTCGCCCTTCTCTGGAGTAGAGTTCGCCATCATGAGCAACGCCAAACTCATTGATCCCTTCGGACGCCCGGTGGAATATCTCCGCCTGTCGGTGACAGATCGGTGCGATCTGCGCTGTGCCTATTGCATCCCGGAGGGTTTCAAGGGCTTTGAGGAACCCGCCGACTGGCTGACCTTCGACGAGATCGAACGCCTCATCGGCCTGTTTGCCCAAATGGGCCTGAAGCGCGTCCGTCTGACCGGTGGTGAACCGCTGTTACGCCGCAACATCATTGATCTGACACAACGACTTGCCGCGCTACCCGGGATTGAAGATCTTTCGCTGTCGACCAACGCCACGCAATTGGCCCGTCATGCCCCCGCGCTCAAGGCCTCTGGCGTTACCCGTCTCAATGTCAGCCTTGACAGCCTCGACCCACAACAAATCATCCGCATCGCGGGGCGCGATGCGCTGGCCGACATCCTGGCCGGACTGGAGGCCGCACGACAAACCGGATTTGCGCCCATCAAACTCAACATGGTCGTCATGCAGGAAAATGTCGATGCCATCGACAACATGGTCAACTATTGCATGGAGCGGGGGTTTGTGTTGCGCCTGATTGAGCTGATGCCCATGGGCGAAACGGCGCGCCGCCTTGGGTATGTTGACTTGCAACCGGTCAAGACCCGTCTGCAACAAAAATTCGGTCTGATCGACACCGTCATGAACGGCGGCGGGCCCGCACGCTATCTGGGCACCCCGGACGGGCGCTTCAATGTCGGCTTCATCACCCCCATGTCGCAACATTTTTGCGCCACCTGCAACCGCGTTCGCCTCACCGTAGATGGCGTTTTACACCTCTGCCTGGGCCAGGAAGACCGCCTTGAACTGCGCCCCTTGCTGCGTAAGGGTGCCTCGGACAGCGACCTCATTCAGGCCCTGCAAGAGGCCATCGCCCACAAGCCAGAGCGCCACGAATTCAACGAACAACCGGCCAAGACCATTCGCTTCATGAACGCGACGGGCGGCTAGCCCGGATATTTCATGAGATCACGCGATGATCGCGCAGGACATTGTTCGCGCAGGGAATTCTGCGATGGAGCGGCGTAGTGATTCATACGCCCGACTGAGCGGGGTTTCCTGTGTGGCCAAGGGGCAAGCGAGGGCGCGTGCAGATTCATGAAATACCCGGGCCAGGCAGCACCCCATCGCCGCGCTCAGGCGCTATCCTTGGCACATGAACACCCACCTCTGGCATCCCTGCACCCAGATGCAGCATCTGGAATCCCTGCCGCCCCTCAAAATCGCCCGGGGGGAGGGCGCGTGGCTCATCGACACCGAGGGTCGGCGCCACCTTGATGCCATCTCGTCCTGGTGGGTCAACCTGTTCGGCCACTGCAATCCGCGCATCAACGCGGCCCTCATTGATCAGCTTGGCCAGATCGAACATGTCATGCTCGCCGGTTGCAGCCACACACCCGTGCTGGAATTGTCCGAACGGCTGGCCAGACTCACCGGACTCGACCACGCCTTTTACGGCTCGGACGGCGCCTCGGCGGTTGAGATCGCGCTCAAGATGAGCTTTCACACCTGGAAAAACGCCGGTCGCCCGCAAAAAACCGGCTTTGTCAGCCTGAAAAACAGTTATCACGGTGAAACGCTCGGCGCCCTGTCGGTGACCGATGTGGCGATTTTTCGCGACACCTACGCACCACTCTTGCGCCACACCCATCAGGTTGCGTCGCCCGATGCGCGCCAGGCACAGGCCGGCGAAACGGCTGTCGATGTTGCACGCCGCGCGGCGGCGGATCTGGAGGCGTGGCTACAACACAACGCCGACACCACCGCGGCGCTGATTGTCGAACCCCTGGTGCAATGCGCCGCCGGGATGGCCATGTACGATCCGGAATACCTGCGCCTGGCCCGGACGCTCTGCGACCGCTACGCGGTACACCTGATTGCCGACGAAATCGCTGTCGGCTTTGGCCGCACCGGCACCCTGTTCGCCTGCGAACAGGCCGGCATCCGCCCGGATTTCATCTGTCTCTCCAAGGGCATCACCGGCGGCTATCTGCCGCTGGCCTGCGT